>Ga0074046_10000613_pt1 | contig 32619 bp, 30 predicted proteins | sample BogForMeECP23OM3_FD_94441 | JGI IMG/M metagenome (GOLD analysis project Ga0074046, IMG submission 94441) | Bog forest soil microbial communities from Calvert Island, British Columbia, Canada - Bog Forest MetaG ECP23OM3 | ecosystem: Environmental > Terrestrial > Soil > Wetlands ... | reverse complement strand
GCCGCCGCGGCGTTCCTCGAGAGCCACCAATATCAGCTTGCGCGCCTGGCACTGCTCAGGCTGCGCGAGCAGAAGTGGAGCCAGCTCTCGAACACGCACAAGTTCCGCGTGCTCTCGTATCTCGGCGCCGCGTGGCTGAAAGAAGGCGAGCCGCGCAAATCGGCGATGCTGTTCATCGCGGCCAAGTCGCTGCAGCCCGACGAGGAGAACGCGTGCACCAACGAGGCGCTCGCGCACGAACTGCTCGGTGAGCGCGAACGCGCGTTCGCGCTGGCGGACAAACTGCGGATGCAGTTTCCGTCGAGCGGCCGCGCGGTCGCGCTGTGGCTCAACAACGCGCCCAAGTCGTATGACGCGAGGACGCTGGAAGAAAACGTCGCGCCCGAGCTCTCGTCCGATCCCGAAGTCGCCGTCGTAATGGCGCGCCGCGCGCTGCTCGACGCGCATTTCGATCGCGCCGAGCGTTATGCGCGCCTCGCCAGCGCCGCGTTGCCCAACAATTCGATCCCGTGGCTCGTTCTCGCACAGGCGATTCTCCTCAATGAGCTCGAAGTGGCCGGAGAGGGCACAAGTGATACTCCTGCGCAAAACGACGAGAGTCGTGTGCGCGAAGCCGAGACCTGCTTCACCCAGGCGCTCACGCTCGCGCAGGCCGAACGCCAGGTGTCGAGCGAAGTACAGGCGCTGATCGGACGCGCGCAGGCGCGAATTGCGCTGCGCGATACCGACGGTGCGGGCAAGGACATCGAACAGGCGCATAGCCTGGAGCGCGAGGATGCCAACGGGCTGTGCGAGTACGGAATCGTGCTGCGCTCGCGCGGCAGCCTGACCGAGGCGATCGAGGTGTTGCGCCGCGCCGCTTCCGTGGGCGGCCGCGACGACATCGACTATCATCTGGCGGTCACGCTGCGCGAGCGCGACGAACCCGGGGATTTGCAGGAGGCCACCGAGCTGCTGATGCGCTCGATCGCACGGCCGGATGCGATTCCCGCGGGTGATTTTCCCTTCGCGGTCGCGGCCGCAGTCGAAGCACTCGCGACCGCCGAGCGCTATCACGACGCCGACGCGCTGTTGTCGTCGATCGCCGAGGGGCGCCTGCCGGCGGTCACGATGCGGACGCTGCGCACTAATCTGCGGCTGGCGCAGGGCAAGTTCGATCAGGCCTCGAAGCTGGCCGACGAGGCTCTGTCGGGGCTCACGCCCGACATCGGCCCCGACAACCGACGCAAGCTCGCCGCGCTGCTCCATGATTTGGGGCGCTACCGCGACGCGCTGCCGCTGTGGCAAGCGCTCGCGCCCGCCGGCACCGCGGGGACCGACACGCGCCGCTTGCTCGATTGTGCGAGCCGTCTCGGCCGCGAAGACATCGTCGAAGACATCTCGCGCCAGCTGCATCCCGAAAAAGCAATCGACGCGGGCGCCGTCGCCGATCAGCTCGACAAACTCGAACGCAATAATCCCGAAGCTGCGCTGACTGAGCTCGAGGATATGCTTAGCGCACATCCCGACGACCGCGTGCTCAAGCTGCGCCGCTCGATCGTCGCGGCTCGCCTCGGCAAGGCCGATCTGGTCGTCGCCGATCCGAACGCTATGCCTCCGGCGCGCGAGATTCCGCCTGCACTCGGCCGCGCGGCCGTGCAATTCATGCGCGACGGCGGCCGCGCCAACGAGGCGCTCGCCTACGCTTACGAATTGCTGCGCCGCCAGGGTGGCAGCGTCGATGCGCATCGCGCGTACCTGGCCGCGCTCGGACCTGTCGGGCCGATGCCGCACGTGCCCGACTTCGACGGCGCCGGACCCGGCTGTGCGCTGAGTTTCGTCGAAGAGGGTTCCAACACCGAGAAATGGATCCTGCTCGAGGAGGCCAACGACGCCGACGAGGCGCTCGAAGAATACGGCCCGCAGCATCCGATGACGCGCGCCATCAAGGGCAAGAAGGCCGGTGAGAAGTTCCAGCTCCCCGAAGGCCGCTTCAGCCGCCGTCAAGCGACCATCAAGCAGGTCATCAGCAAGTACGCCTACCGCTACATGGACGTGCTCATCAACTGGCAGGCGCGCTTCCCCGGCCAGGCCGAAATCGAAATGAGCTACGTGCGCGGCGATGCAATTCCGTGGAGCGAGATGAGTGACAGCTTCGAGTCACTGTTCGAAGCGAGCAATGGCAATGGAAACGGGAACGGCAACGGCGTCGCGAACGGCAATGGGATCGCCAAAGCCAACGGCCACACCAACGGTGCCAACGGCAAGCGCGAGGATCTCCTCAAGCAAGCCGAGCGCACTTACGCCAACAACTCGATCCCTATCCACGCGGTGGCAGAGCGGCTCAACCTCAACGATCTGCAGACCGTGTTCATCCTGGCGCAGCGTCCCGAGGCGCCGCTGAAGTGCTGCACCGGCTCGCCCGAGGAACTCGAGGCCGCTCTGGGAGCCTTCGAACGCGCCAACGCCGTGGTGCTCGATCTGACCGCGATCGCGACGCTGTGCATGCTCGGCCGGCTGAGCCTGCTACCGACGTGGCCGCGCCAGTTTGTCATTTCGCAGTCCACTCTCGCTGAACTTCGCCGTCTTGCGTTCGAGGATACTCTGCTCCGATTGCCGCCCGGATTCTCGGCGTCAATCGCCGGCAACGGCAATGACGGCAAGCGCGCCGACGTCCAGTTGAAGGGGCTCGCCGACGCGTTGCAGTCGGTCTGCCGTGTGCGCGACGGCGCGGTGCTTGCCTCAATTGATCCTGAACGCCGCGAGCGACTGGTCAAATTCTTCGGCCGCCACGGCGCCGAGAGCATCGTGATCGCCTCGATGCCGGGGCACGTGCTGTGGACCGACGACATGATCCTCGCCGATCTCGCCAAGACCGAGTTCGGTGTGCGCCGCGTGTGGACCGAGGCGGCGCTGCAAGCGCGCGCGCAGGCGGGCAATCTCGATCCCGTCGAGCTGGCCACCGCCAGCACCAAGCTCGCAGGATGGGGCTACTCGTTCACCACGCCGAGCATCGAGGCTCTGATGCGCGCGGGCTCGGTCGCGGTATGGAATCCCGATCAGTTCCCGCTCAAGCAAGCGCTCGATCAGTTCGCGTCGGATTCCATGAACATGTCGGATGCGGTGCGGTTGGCGGCCGAGCTGATTGTCAAGATGTACAACGACCAGTACCTGCGCGGGCAGCGCCGCACGGTGACCTCGCGGCTGCTCGACCGGCTCGCACTCCGCCCCGGCGGGCGCGACGCGATCGAGACACTGCCGCGATCGTTGCCGATTCGCTTCGGACTCGACCTGATCCGGGCGCGCGAACTGAGCGACGTCGTGCGCGGATGGTCCGCGCAAAGCGAGTCGCAGGGGCAGGCTGAGCGCTTGATGGCTGGTCGCTGATCAATAACACCGATGGATCGGGTAGTGGGTCGCTGGCCCACTACCCGGTTAGATCTCGGCGCGTCGTGTTAGCCTTCGCGATCGAGTAGAATCCCGCCCCGGGGCTACGGCCACAGGAGGAACGCACGATGGCGGCAATCGGCGAAGGGGACCGGATCGTCCTCATCGATCGGAGGCTCTTCAAGGACGACAACACCCGGATTTTCGTGGGCATCATCGAGCAAACCGAGGGCGTGCTGGTTCGCGCCCGCGGCTTCGTCTTTCACGTCAGCCCCTACGAGGTCGCCGGACAGGAACGCCGCGGCGAAGAACGCGTGCGCGTGTTCTCGATGGGTAGCGGCGACATCGTGTACCTGCTGCCGCAGGGGCAGGACATCTCGCGGCTGATGCTCAAGCGCTCGCCCAAGTCGATGACCCTGAGCGACGGGCAATACGCGATGGACCTGAGCGACTTCCTGCTCCGCGCGTAACGGCCGCTACATTTTCTCGACGAACTCGATAGTCGCTGCCGCGGTGTCGCCTGGATTGTCCAGCGGCACGTGATGAAACGCGCGCGGGATTTCCTTCAGGACCGAGCCGCGAATCTTCCGATGCATCAGCGCGACGTGCGACGCGCTCACCAGCGCGCTCTGATCGCCGCGCAGCAGTAGCGTCGGCATCGTGATCTTTCTGATCTTCGGCTTGGTCATCCTGGCGCCATGCTTGCGCCACGCCCGCGTCTCCGGATCGAAGCGAAACGCCCACGCGCCGCTGGGTAGCTGCTCGGCGCCAAGCAGGGCGAGCCGCTCGACCTCCAGCCGCGTCAGATACGTCTGCGGCGGTTGCAGGCGGAATTTCCTGATTATGTCCTCCGCCGACCGCAGCTCGGGACGGATGCCGCCTTGCGATTTCCGGCGCCATCGCCACATCAGGCGGCGAAACAGCGGCGGCGGTCCGTGCGGCGCGTCGACGATTATCAACGCCGCGAGCAACTCCGGGTGCGTGACCGCGACCCACTGCGCGACCGCGCCGCCCATCGAATGTCCAACCAGGATCACGCGCGTGCCGAGGCTCTCGATCAGGCCGCGCACATCATTCAGATACGCCGGCGGTCCGTAAACCCCCGACTTCGCCCACTGGCTGCGCCCGTGACCGCGAAAATCAAGCGCGAGCACGCGACCGTACGGCGTCAGCAACGGTGCGACGCCGTCCCACCAATGCGCATGCGCGGCGCCGCCGTGCAGCAGCACGAAAGTGCGCTTGCCGGGATCGCCGCCCCAGTCCAGATAGTGAAGCTTGAGTCCCTCGACCTCGACGTACCGATGAGTCGGCTCCGCGAGCGCGGTAGCCGCTTGCTGTTGTGCCATAACCTGCGATTCTATTCGACGCGGGATCGTGAGCATAGATTTTCATGCGCGCCGCGTCGTGCTAACAACCGCAGCAGAACAGAGGTTGCCAAGGAGAATCGTTCGATGGCCCTGAGACTTGAAAACAAAAATGCACTGATCACTGGCGGCGCGAGCGGCATCGGACGCGCGACCGCGATTCGATTCGCCGAAGAGGGCGCGAACATCTTCGTCGCCGACAGACATCTCGCCGCCGCCGAGGAAACCGCTGCCGCCGTGAAGAAGCTCGGCCGCAAGGCAATTGCATATCAAGTTGATACCAGCGACGAGGCGCAGGTGAATGCGATGGTCGCGCAGATGGTGAAGGATCTCGGCAGCGTCAATATCGTCGTCGCCGCGGCGGGAATCTCTCACGCGCACTACGGCGAAGAAGGCCAGCCCGACATCACGTTTCTCAGCAACAAGTCCTTCGCCAACTGGCGCAAGGTTTTGAGCGTCAACCTCGACGGCGTTTTCCTGACCGATCGCGCCTGCGCCCAGGCGATGATTGCGGCCGGCAACGGCGGCCGCATCATCAATATCGCGTCAGCCGCGGCGCGGCTCCCAACTCCGGGCGTCGGCGAGTATTCCGTCAGCAAGGCGGGCGTGTGGATGCTGACCCGGGTGCTCGCGACAGAGTTGGCGCCGTTCAATATCACGGCCAACGCGATCGGCCCCGGCTTCATCAAGACTCCGATGACCGCCAACCTGCAGGACATGCCCGAAATGACGCCGCTGATGGATCGCGTGCCGATGAAGAAGATGGGCGAGCCCGTAGACGTCGCCAACACCGCGCTGTTCCTAGCCTGTGAGGAGGGCCGCTACTACACCGGCTCGATTCTGCACCCCGACGGCGGCATCACAATGCAGTGAGATTGAATCGCAACTGTACGATCCCTGAGAGGTCGCTCTTTCCTTGTGTCATTCTGAGCGAAGCGAAGAATCCCGGATTATGGCGCACGCCTCGGCACTGCTGCCGGGATTCTTCGCTGCGCTCAGAATGACAAGGTTGGCGTTCGCCGTCTTCCCGCTGATGCTCGCCGGCCTGACTACGTCGGCATTCGCGCAGGAAGCGAGTGTGACCCCTACGCCGATGGTCATGCCGATGATTCCGCAGATTCAGCTTCAAACCGTGCCCGCTTACGGCCCGGCTCCGCTCACCGTCGGCTTCTTTGTATCGAGCACCAACCCGGGAGGCGCGCCGCTGGCCAGCTATATCTGGAATTTCGGCGACGGCCAGGTCTCGATGCTGCCGCCGACCGCGCTGTTTCACACTTATGCGAATCCCGGCAGCTACGTGGTCAACGTAACTGCGACCGACACCGACGGTCATCAGGCGTCATCATTCGCCGGCGTGATCGTCACGCAGCCTCCGCACTAGCCGCGCCTTGCGCTAGTCCTTGAGCATCTCGATCATGCCAGTGTCGAGATCGTAAACGCCGCCGACGATTTTCAGCTCACCCGATTTCACCATCGCCGACAGCTCTGCCGACGCCGCGAGGTTTTTGATCACCAAGATCACGTTCTCGCGCACGGCGTTCTCGACCGGATCGCCCGCCATGCCCTTAGACGCTGCCACGGCCGGCCGCAGTTCGCTCAGCATCGGACCGACGTCGCCTTCCTCTTCATGTCCCGCGACCGCCGCAATCACCGCGCCGCATCGGCGATGTCCGAGTACCATCACCGCTCGCACGCCGAGATGCTTGACCGAGTAGTCGAGGCTTTCGATAACGACTTTGTCCGCGACATTGCCCGCCACGCGCACGGTGAAGATATCGCCAAGTCCGCGATCGAAAATAATTTCGGGCGGCGTGCGCGAATCCGAACATGCCAGCACCGACGCAAACGGATGCTGTCCCTTGGCCACGTCGGCGCGCACCTCCGGCGTCTGATTGGGATGCTCGAGCTTTCCCACAACGAAACGCCGATTGCCGTCGAGCAGCGCCTGGAGGGCCTGCGCAGCGGTCACCGTCGGCCCATGATCCGCAGCAATTACCGCGCGCGTCGTCGCGATTGATAGTGCGGCGATCGCCAGCATCATCAACATTCTCGACAAGAACTTTGTTTTTCGAATCACGGGGTCTCTCCATGGGCGCTATACGGTCACCTGCCTCTCGCATATCGGCATTGACACCGCGCCGCTATTCGCCAGTATTGGTGGCGATGCGACACAAATCCAGCTTCAGCATACTTTCTATATCGGTGACGAATTTGCCGGGACGAGTCCTGGCGGCACTAGCATTCGGCGTTCTCTTGTTCATCGTTGCGGGATGCATGGGCGATCAGATCGAGGCCACGAACAAACTGGTTCAACAACAACAGGATCAGCTTGAGCGGCAGCAGCAGGAGATCGAAGCAATCAAGGCGAGTCAGAATCAAAACTACAGACCTGGCGTCGCGACCTCCGCTCCTGGCGGTTGCGATAAAGGTATCGAGTCGGTCGCCAGCCAACGTGGCGGCGACAGTTTTGCCGCAGGTGATTTCAACAAGGCGCTCGGATACTACCAGGATGCGCTCGCGGCGTGCCCCAACGATGACCGGGCCGACGTCAACGTCGCGCGCGCGTACGAGGCGCTCGGCAACAACGCCCAGGCCATCACCTACTACAGAAAGGCGGCGGACAGCGGCGGCGCCACCGTTACCGACGCCCAGGAAGAGGCCAAGGCCGCGCTCCTACGCCTGCAAGCGTCGCGATTGCCGTGACGACCGGCTTCGCGCAGCCCTGATCAACGCATGGGGCGGCTGGCTGGTTCCCTCGCCCGTTTGTCGGCAGAGGGTTAGGGTGAGTGACAATTGTGGAGCGAGATTGTCTGTTGCGCCGTACATCCGGAATCTCAGCAACTTCGGTCCCTTACCTGCCGCTCAAGGTCTCGCGCCGACTGACCTGCACCGGATGCTAAAAAAGATACGGGCTTCGCCCTGTTAGAAGTTTGGGGGCGGGAAAGGCGCGCGGTTTATTTGATTGGGTTCGGGATATATTCTCGAAGTTGGATGACGGTTGAAACTGATACTGTTGCGGCGCTCAAGCGGGCGCGGGCGGCGGCGCCACGGATGGCGCTGGCGACGACGGCGGAGAAGAATGATTTTCTTCGGCGGCTGGCGGCCGCGATACGCGATTCGCGTGCGGAGATTATTCGCGCTAACGCGATCGACCTCGAGCATGCGCGGAAGAGTGGGCGCGGCGGTGCGTTTGTCGAGCGGCTTATGCTTGATGACAAGCGAATCGAGGCGATGGCGGCGGGCGTGCTTCAAGTTGCGGCGCTCGAGGATCCTGTCGGGACTGCGATTGAGAAGTGGACCCGGCCTAACGGGTTAAAAATTGAAAAGATCAGAGTGCCGATCGGCGTGATCGCGATGATTTACGAATCACGGCCTAACGTTACCGTTGATGCTGCGGCGTTGACGCTGAAAGCGGGGAATGCGGTGGTGTTGCGAGGTGGCAGCGAGGCGCTCAGCTGCAACGGATTCCTAGCCGACCTGATCGCGCGCGCGTTGAAGGACGCGGGACTTGACCCGGATGCGGCGATGTTTATCCGCGACCCTGATCGCGAAGTGATCCAGCTAATGAAGCGCAGCCGCGAGCTGATCGACCTGATAATTCCGCGCGGAGGCGAGTCGCTGAAGAAGGCGCTGGACGGATCTGCCGTGCCGCTGCTGCCGCACTTCGACGGTAAATGCCACACCTACGTCGATCGGGCGGCGGATCTGAAGATGGCCGAAGAAATTTGCTTGAACGCAAAATGCTCGCGTCCTTCAGTCTGCAATTCGATGGAGAAATTGTTGGTGCATCGCGGGATCGCGGAGAAATTTCTCCCGTCGCTCGCTGCGCGGATGATGGCGGCTGGCGTCGAAATTCGCGGCGATGACGCGACCCGAAAAATCGTGCCGGCAGTGCGCGCGGCGACTGACGAAGACTGGGATGCGGAATACCTCGACCTGATACTGGCGGTGAAGGTGGTGGATTCGATTGACGAGGCGATCGCATTTATTGCGCGTCACGGGTCCCATCTGGCGGACGCGATCGTCACCGGTGACGCGGAAACCGCCGCGCGCTTTGAACGGGAGGTCGATTCGGCTACCGTTTATGTGAATGCATCGACGCGTTTCACCGACGGCTTCGAATTTGGATTCGGCGCGGAGACCGGGATCTCGACTAATCGGCTGCACGCGCGCGGGCCGATGGGACTGAATGAGTTGACTACATACAAGTACGTCCTGCGCGGGACCGGACAAGTCCGCGCCTGAACGGCGGCGCGAAACCCGTTGCGACGCGAGCGCAGTAAAAGAATCAAATGCGGGTAGGATTGTTCGGCGGCAGTTTCAACCCGATTCATCTCGGACATCTGCGCGCAGCCGAGGAAGTTCGCGAGGCGCTGCAACTTGACCTGGTGTATTTCATTCCGGCCGCGTCGCCGCCACATAAAGCGGAAGGCGAATTGGCCCCGGCGGAGCATCGCCTGGCGATGGTGCGGCTGGCGACCAAGGGCAACCGCCATTTTATGACCTCGGACGTGGAGATTCGGCGGGCCGGACGCTCCTACACGATCGACACAGTGCGCTACTTCCTGGCTACCCTGCGGCAGCCGGCGACGCTGTACCTGCTGATGGGCGCGGACCAGTTTGCCGAGCTGGAATCGTGGAAGGAGCCGGAGGAACTGGTGCGGTTATGCAATTTCGCCGTTCATACAAGGTTAACCGAGGGGAAAGAGGGTCCGCCGCGAATTTCAGTTGCCGCGCTCAAAAAGTTTGGCTACACTCAGGCAGACGATCACTACGTGCATTCGAGCGGACAAACGCTATCTTTCGTCGAAACCACGTTCCTACCTATTTCAGCGACTGAAATTCGCGGCAAACTGCAACACGGTGAATCGATCAGGTACCTGGTGCCGATCGATGTCGTCGATTACATCCAGCGCCACGCGCTCTATTGAGGATCGATCTGCTTAAACTCTCGCGTTCATTCCAATCCCGTTCGAACCATCAACCGCCGGCGAGCCGGCTTCTGAATCGCGGTCAGATTTCTTGACGGCGCTTAAGAAGGCAATCGCCGCGGCCGAAGCGGCGCTGGAAAAAAAGGCCTACGACCTGGTCGTGCTCGAAGCCGAGCATCTGAAACCGGTGGCGGATTATTTCCTGGTGGCGACCGGGCGCTCTGACGTGCAGGTACAGGCGATCGCGCGCGGAATCGAAGAGGCGATGGGCAAGGTGGGACAGCGGGCGCTGGCGGTCGAGGGGATGCATCATGCTCACTGGGTGGTGCTCGACTACGATGACGTCGTGATCCACCTGTTCTACGAACCGGCGCGCGAGTTCTATCGGCTCGAGAGGAATTGGATCGACGCGCACGAAGTGAAACTGCCGGAGCCGATTCGCAAGCAGGCCGAGGTCCTGCGCATCCGCGCGCTCGGGTGAGAGCCGGCGCGCGCGGCGTTTGGTCAGGCCTCGCGAATGATGTGCGAGATCCAGACCAGGATGACGGCACCGACGGTGGCGACGAGGATCGCGCCGATCGCGCCATTAGGCCCCGGAACGCCGAGTGAGCTGAAGATCCATCCGCCGACGAGGCCGCCGATCAGGCCTAGGATGAGGTCGCCAATCAATCCGAAGCCGGCGCCGCGCACCAGCTTGCCGGCCAACCAGCCTGCGATGATTCCGATTATGATCGCACCTAGCATCGTGGGACCTCATTGACGTTGTCGCGATGACGCCTCGAACGGCGGAGCGTGATCGCTACTTTTTTTGTTCCATCGGAACGCCGCAGCACTTGAGCTGGCCCGAGCCGGCCTTGGTGACGATGACCTGCGATTTGCAGTTGTTGCAGATGTAAATTTTGCCGAGCTGATTTGCCATTCGTTGATCCTGGTCCTTTCTCGCTAAAAAAATATAGTTGAAAAATTCACGCGCCCCTGAACAGCGGTTTGCGCTTCTCCAAAAAAGCGCGCACGCCTTCGGCACGGTCGGAAGTCGTTTGTAGCAGGGCATACAGATCCTCCTCAAGCCTGATGCCCTGATCCAAAGTCATGTCGTAACCCTTGAGCACTGCATCCTTGACCAGGCGCGCGGCGAGAGGTGCGCGGCTCAGGATGGCCTCGGCGACGCGGCCGCCGGTGGCGGCGAGGTCGGCGGGGTTGCCGGCGAGATAAGTGACGAGGCCGCTGCGAAGCGCATCGTCGGCTCCCAGAGCGGTCCCGGTGAGCATCAGGCGAAGCGCGTTGGAGGCGCCGATCAGACGCGGGAGGCGCTGGGTCGCGCCGAAATGGGGCATCGCACCGCGTTTAACCTGAGTGATCGCGAAACGCGCGGACGAAATCGCGACCCGTATGTCGGCGGCCATGGCGAGTTCGAGACCTTCGTCGAAGGCGTCGCCGTTGATGATGGCGACGGTCGGCTTGGAGAGGACGGCGAGCGATTCGACGAGTCGCGGATCGACGGCGTCGTCGAAGCCGACGCAGAACGCGGCGCCCGCGCTGGTGAGTGCGAGCATGCGGGCGGCGGCGTCGTCCTCGACGTGCTCGAACAACTCGAGCATGCGGACAGCCATCGCGGGCGTGAGAATCGCGCGCGGACTGGGGAATCGAAGCGTCGCGCTGACGCATCCGCTGGCGAAAGCGACGTCGATAACGCCGGCGGGTGCGGTCCGTCGTGCTCTGCCGGCACGGGATTTTTTAGCGGGGCGCGGCGTCAGACGCCTCCGGCGGGCGCGCGCAGATCTTTGCGCAGAATTTTGCCGAGCGGATTTTTCGGCAGCGCGTCGATGAACTCGATTCGTTCGGGACGCTTGAAGCTGGCCAGCCGCGAGCGGCAGAACTCGGCGAGCTCGGGCTCGGTCACCTTATCGCCCTTGCGAACGACGACGAAAGCCTTGACGATTTGCCCCCATTCGACGGAGGGCACGCCGATAACGGCGCATTCGTCGACGGCCGGATGGCTCATGAGGACGGTTTCGATTTCGGCGGGAGCGATATTTTCGCCGCCGCGAATGATCATGTCGTCCTTGCGGCCGGCGAAGAAAACGTAGCCGTCGTCGTCGAGCCATCCGAGGTCGCCGGTCGCGCGCCATCCGTCGGGTAATCGCGCGTCGTCGTCGCGGCCGGCGTAGCCCTTCATGATGCGCGGGGTGCGGATGATGATTTCGCCGACCTCGCCGTGCGGGAGGAACTTGCCGTCCTCGTCGCGGACGCGAATTTCGACGTCGGGCAGCGGCTTGCCGATCGAGTTGAGGCGCTTGAGCTTGAGTTCGATCTGCTCGGGCGTGCCTTCGATTCGATGATCGTCGGGGCCGAGCACAGTGAGCGATGACGTGGTTTCAGTCTGGCCGTAAGCGTTCACGAAGCCGACTTGTTTCGGAAAGACTTCGATCGCGCGGCGAATTACCTGCACAGGCATCGCGGCGCCGCCGTAGGCGAGGTTGGTGAGCGCGGAGAGATCGGTTTTCGCGAACGAGGGCTCGTCGATGATTTGCTTCATCATCGTGGGCACGACGAAGGCGTGCGTGACGCGCTCGCGAGCAACGAGATCGAGCCACGCGCGCGCGTCGAACTGCGGCATTACGATCACCTTGCGGCCGGTCCAGATGTTGGTCATGTACGCGGTGGTTCCGGCGATGTGATAAAACGGCACGCACACCAGCGCAACGCCGCGATCGGTGCCATCGGCCATCTCGACGTTGGCGGTGACGTAGGCGGCGAAATCGCGAAAGCGCAACTGGACGCCCTTCGGCAGCGAGGTGGTGCCGCTGGTGTACATGAGGATGGAGATGTCCTCGTCTTCGACCTCAGCTTCGGATTCGTCGGGTTCGGCTTTGGTGATCAGATCGGCGAGACGCGGCAATGCGCGGGCGCCGTCGCCGAGCGCGACGATTTTGCTCGCGCGGAGGCGCGGCTGAATCTTCGCGATCAACTCGAGGTAGCGATCGCCGACGAGCAGCGCCTTCGCATCGGCGGTGTTAATCATGTATTCGAGCTCGGCATCCTTGGCGCGATAGTTCAAGGGCAGGAACGTGAGCCCGGCCTTGGCGGCAGCGTAGTAGCATTGGATGTAGAGGTCGGAGTTGGTGTCGAGGACGGCTATGACGTCGCCGTGCGCGAAGCCGAACTGCTTAAATACCGCACACAGGCGGGAGACTTGGTCGTTCAGATCCGCATAGGTGAGGCGTCGCGAGCCGAAGACCAGGATTTCCTGGTCGGGCACGATCGCCGCCGGGATCGTGACGAAGTTAACGGTGTTCACTGCGCGCGATTCCTCCCAGCGGGTAAACGCTTCCAGAGCCGGTGTTCGAGTTCGAGTCCTTGTCGCAGCGGCAAATCGAGGCCTCCCCAGACCGCCAGCTTGAGTATCGCGGAACGCTCGCGGCTGACGCGTGCGAACGCGCGGGCGATCGCGAGCGCGCGGCGATCCAAATCCGCCAAGGGAACCACTTCGGCGACCATACCTACAAGTAACGCGTCTTTGGCGTCAATCCAACGGCCTGTGAGGCAAAGGTCGAGGGCGCGGCCGAGGCCGAGGCGGCGCGCCGCGGTCTGGGTGCCGGCGACGCCGGGAATCATGCCGGCGCCGGTCTCGGGCAGGGACAGGCGCGTGTCGTCCGCGGCGATGGCGAGGTCGCATAGGAGAGCTATCTCGAGTCCGCCGCCGACGGTGTAACCGTGGATGGCGGCAATGGTCGGGATGGGCAGCCCGCGGAGCATCCCCCACACGTCGCGGCGAAAGCGGACCCATCGCGCGACGATAGGCGACGGCGCCATCCCGAATTCGGCAAGGTCGCCGCCGGTCGAGAAGGCCTGGCCGGCACCGCGCAAGACCATCGCGCGTACGTCGCGATCGTCGTGGATCGCGGCAAGGATTTGGAAGAGGTTGTCGCGCATCGCCATGTTGTACGCGTTGAATTGCGCGGGGCGATTGAGCGTGACCCATGCGACGGGACCGCGCTTGTCGTAGAGTACCGCGCTCGTACCGTTCGATTTCGACGACATCAGCGCGAAGCCATCAGGTAGACCGCAGGTCGGCGCTGTCGCTGCTGGCGATGGCGGGACGGCCGCGCTCGTAAACCACGCGGCCGCCGACGATGGTCATATCGACAACGAGATTCATCAGATCGGCGGCATTGAGCGAGAATGGATCGCGCGGCAGCACGATGAGATCGGCAAGATGGTCGGGCTCTATGACACCGGCCTCGAGGCGGGCGAGGCGGGCAGCGTCGGAGGTGAAGAGCGCGAAGGCATCCTGCACCGACAGCGCTTCAGCGGGTGCGAGCTCGACGCCGTCGAGCGACGTGCGGGAAACGGCGGCGGCGATCGCAGCGAGCGGGCGGGCGGGCGTGACCGGCGCGTCCGTCGCGCCTACGAGGTGGACATTGGCGTCCTTCAAGCTGCGCGCGCGATAGAGATGAGCGACGAGGCCGGGCTCGGTTGCGTACTTGGGACCGCGAAAATAGATGAAGCCGGGATTGGTAGCGACCCACACGCCGGCCGCCATGAGGCGGTCGATGTAGTTGGGCGTGATGATACCGCCGTGCTCGAGACGAAACCGCGGCATCTCGGGTACGCCGTCGAATTGCGTTTTGACGGCTTCGATCGCGACGATCGACTCTTCAAGCTCTTCGATTTCGGTGACGTGGAAGGCGCAATCGAGTCCGCATTCGAGCGCGCTGCGGACGGAGCGCGAGAGGCCGGCGGGGTCGTATTGATAGCCGGGCATGAACTTGGCGCCGGCCAGCGAGATGCCGGCGGCGCGGGCGAGCTGCTCGCATCGATCGGCGGCGTCGAGATGCTGGCCGCCAATCATCACGCAGACTCGCTGGCAGATTGCGTTCGATTGCGCGAGCTTGGCGAACTGCTCGACTTCGACGGGGCCGTTGCGCGTGGTGGCGTCGGTGAATGCGGTGACTCCGGCGGCGGCGAGTTCACGGCTCATGATGCGCGCGCGCGATTCCGCTTCGGCGACCGTCACGGGCGGGAGATGATCCGACAGCCACATTTCCATTCCGACTACGAGGCCAGTAAGCTTGCCGGCGGCGTCGCGAATCATGTTGGCGCCGTAGGGAGGATTGAAGCCAGGAGCCTCGAGGCCGAGCAGCGCGATCGCGCGCGAGTTGAGCCAGGTCGCGTGGAGAGTTTGATGGCGCAGGCGCAGCGGATTTTTGGGCAGCGACTCGTCGAGTTCAGCGCGCGTCGGCCCGCGCTTGTCGAGTAGCAGCGCTTCGTCGCATCCGAATGCGCGCATCCAGTTGCCGGGCGGAGTCTTGCCCGCGGCCAGCCGCAGGTCGGCCAGCAAATCGCCGACGGTGCGGCATCGCTGAACGGAGACTCCGGTGGCAGCGGCGGCAGCCTCGCGGAAATGCAGATGCGAATCGATAAAGCCGGGAGCGACGGTGCGGCCCGCCAGCTTGATCAGATGAGTGCGGGGACCGACCAGCGGTTTCAGTTCCGCGAACGGACCGTGCGCGACGATCAGCCCGCGCGAGATGGCGACCGAGTCGATGCCGGGATGGCCCAGGACGAGACCCTCGTGCAGAACCAGGTCAGCTTTCCCAGGCGCGGCTACCACCAAGTTAATGCCTTCGTCGCCAGCGAGCGGCGCGGCGTCCTAGTCGGAACTCGGAAGCGGTTTGGCTTCCTTGATCTTCATCTCGACGTCGCAACATTCCAGGCCGCCGGCGCCGGCCTTGTTGCAGAGTACCTCGGTGCCGCACTTTTCGCACATGTAACGCTTACCGAGCACGTTAGCCATCTGATGAACTCCTTAAATCCGGGCCCCGCAGACCCGCGTGGTAAACTTAAAGTATCGCTTCAACTCGTCAATTCTGCGCAAACGGCAATTCGGTCACTATCGCGACGCCGCCCTCGCTCACTTTCAGCTCGACGCCGGGCGTCCATGCGCTGTGATGCAAAATCGCAAGCCCGATCACACCAAATCGCGGCGAGCAGACGGCGCTCGTCACGCGGCCGACTTCCTTGCCATCGAGACTGAGGGCGCTACCGGCGGCAGGAACGTTCGCACCATTGAACTTAAGTCCGAACATCCTTTTTTTCAAACCGCCACGGGCGGTCGCTCGCTCGATCGTTTCCTGGCCCAGATAGCATCCCTTGTTGAACGAGATTGCGCGATTGAGGCGCGCCTCGAGGGCGATCGTCTTGTCAGTGGTATCGACGCCGACGAGTGCGACGCCGTTTTCGATGCGGATGGTATCGAGGATCGAGAAATCGATGCGTTGCGCGCCCTGCGCCTTCGCAACAATTGCGTCGATGGTCGAATCGATCGACTCGCGCTGAGCGATCACGGATGCCGCGGGTCCGCCGTAACGAGGCAAGTTGCCGATCAGTGAGCCGCCGCTTTCTACGAAGCGCCACTCGGCAAGCGAGGTTGCGGCCGTCGCGTCGAGGGCAGCGGGTCCTTCGACGTCGATCAGAGCGAGGTCAGTGGCGTCGTCGAATTCAACGTCGTCGGCGACGAGCAATTTCTCGAGATGCGCGCGGGTGCGCGTCCATGCTCCGGCGTCGATGTCGAGGATGAGCGCGTCATTGGTCACCCAGATGAAGGCGTCGGCAATCACGTGCGCGTGCTCGGTCAGGAACAGCGCGGGCAGGATGGTGCCGGGGCGGGCGCCCTTTACATCGGCGGTGCACATCCCGTGGAAGAACGACGCGCGATCGTCGCCGATCACGCGCACGAGGATTCGGCGGTCGAGGGGGAGAATGCCCGCGGCCGGACGAGCAGTTGATTCGAGATGTGCCACAACACGATCAGGATACTAGAAAGTGGCGGCGTTGCGTACCGAGGCGCTTTACTGCCGCGTCATGGCGGCGCGCACTTGCGCGTCGATCTCGCGATCCTGCGGTCCGGCCGGCAATTCAAACACCGCGGACAGAATCCGTCCCGGATACTTGAACGGCGATTGGTAATCCGCGTTGATCGGCGAAAGACTGCGCCCAAGGTCCATGCCGGTGCTGGAGAGTATGCGCAGCAGGTTCGCGATTTGGCCTTCTCCCACCTGAACGCCATCGATTAGCAGTGCCGCGCGTGCGGCGGTCTTTTCGGCCTTGTCGATCTTCACTGCGATTTTGTGTCGGCCCGCGGCCAGCCGATTCTCCGACTCGACCAGGGTGTGCTGATGAAAGCAGTTGTAGTCGAACTTCACCCGGCCCTGTATTACGTACAGCACGAACCCACTGTTGCTGCTCCCACGCGAGATGAGCGCACCGTCAGCGTCCGGCGACGGGTGATCGAGTTCGACGGTCATGGTCCAACCACGCGCGGTGGATGGACAAGCGTCGGCGACGATGTGTGAGATGGGGGGATAGTAAACGAACCGCCGCCGCGAAGTTGGCAGCCCCGGCCGCATCGCGGCGCGGAACAGCATCGCGGCCCCGCGATCATCGAGCGGCAGCACTCCATTGCGTTCCGCCTCGGCCCACCACAGATCCACCATTTCCTTGAGGCGCTTGGGCTCAGCGGCAGCCAGATCGTTGCATTCCGAGAAGTCCGCGTCGAGGTGATAGAGTTCCCACTTGTCCTCGTCGAACGGCGTGCCCGACTCGTGATGCGTTACCGCCTTCCAGCCGCGGTGCCAGATTCCCCGATGCCCGAGCATCTCGAAGTACTGCGTGGTTCGTGCCGTCGCAGCGTTCGGATCGGTAAGCGCGGGAGCGAGACTGATGCCATGAACAGGCATTTGCGCGACGCCGGCGACCACGCTCGGCGGCTCGATGTTCAGCAGATCCATCACAGTCGGTGCGAGATCGATCGCGTGGCAGAACTGGTGGCGGATTTGTCCCGGCGCTTCAAGCTTCGCGGGCCAATGAATGATCAGCGGGTCCCTGACTCCGCCGCCGTGAGTATTCTGCTTGTACCACTTCAGGGGAGTGTTGCCCGCCTGCGCCCATCCCCACGGCATATTGCAGTGGCTATTCGGTCCGCCGATATCGTCCAGCCGTGCGACCGCCGTGTCGAGATCCTCACGCATGCCGTTGAAGTAGCGCACTCGTCGAGTACGCCGAGCGGGCCGCCCTCCTGGCTGGCGCCGTTGTCGGACATCAGGATGAACAGTGTGTCGTCGAGCAGTTCGAGCTCTTTGAGGAACGCGACGAGCCGCCCGATCTGCGCGTCGGTATGATCCAGCATCGCCGCGAACGCCTCCTGCAGCCGCGCGGCGAACATGCGTTCCTTTTCCGATAGCTGACCCCATGGCTTGACGCCCGGATTGTGCGGTGCGAGGCGCGTGTCTTTGGGCACGATTCCGAATTGCTTTTGCCGGGCGAACCATTCCTCGCGCGCCGCGTCCCAGCCAGCATCGAAGCGACCGCGATATTTCTCGAGATAGTTTCGCGGCGACTGATGAGGCAAATGGGTCGCACCGAAGGTCAGGTAGAGGAAGAACGGCCGCTCAGGAACCAACGACTTGGCGTCCCGAATGAAACCCATCGAGCGGTCGACGATATCCTCGGACACGTGATAACCCTCGGCGACCGTACCGGGCGTATCGACGAAGTGATTGTCGGAGGTCAGCTCCGGATAGAACTGATCGGTTTCGGCCTGCAAGAAGCCATAGTAGCGATCGAATCCGCGCTGCAACGGCCAATTGTGCCACGGTCCCGCCGCGGTGCATTCCGCCATTGGCGCGATATGCCACTTTCCGGCGGCGAACGTCGCGTGACCATGATCGCGCAGAATCTCGGCCAACGTCGCAGCCGAGCGCGGAAGCGCACCGCGCATGTTGGGAAAGCCGGTGTCCATGTTGGAGATCGCGCGCATCCCGACCGCGTGATGATTGCGTCCGGTAAGCAGGCATGCGCGCGACGGCGAGCATAGCGCGGTAGTGTGAAAGCCCGTGAAGCGCAAGCCCCCGGCGGCGAGCCTGTCTATGTTGGGCGTTTCGATGGTCGAGCCGTAGCAGCCCAAATGCGCAAAGCCGCTGTCGTCGAGCACCACGATCACGACGTTCGGCGCGCCCTGTGCGAGCTTCGGCTCAGGCCACCACGGTTTCGACTCCGCGATCGTGCGGCCTATTACGCCGCCAAATTCTTCGCCCGACGGATGCTTGTACGACATTGGCCCTTCTCCCCTGGTGTCTCTTCTGCGATGACCTCTAGCAATCAAATCGAATTGGTTCCACGCCATCGTGCACGCCACCGCGGCACGGTAGCTGCTCAGGAAGCGACGCGTCGTAACTCGAGCCCGGCAGGTGAACTAGCTGGAGAAGCGTTCAACGAATTCGAGACGGTTGCCCCATGGGTCGCGCACGAAGAAGCGTTCCTGGCCGGGAAATCGATTGCCGGCGATTATTTCAATTCCGGCGAACTCGAGTTTCCGGCGGAGCGCCTCCAGGTCGGCGACGCGAAAGGCGGGGTGGCGGCGCGACGCCTTGTTCACCACCGACGCGTCTTTCTCGGTGGCCAGATGCAGTTGCTGGACGCCGCATTGATACCATGCACCGGGCCGGCCGCTGTCGGTGTTGGCGGGTCGCTCGAGCGGTTGGAGGCCGAGTAGTCCTTCGTAAAACGCGCGCGCTCGCGAGAGAGCGTCGTCGCCGGCGTCGATCAGAAGGTTAACGTGATCGAGTCCGATAATCAGGCTCATCGACAATACTCTTGGCGTTCGCTTGGTCGATTCGATTTTTTTCCAGCGCCAAACCCGACTCAATCGCCTTAAGCGGTTGCGGCGCGCGTGATATACCGACCACCTGTGAATTTCCGGTTGCTTCAAAAGATCGCGACTGCGGCCTGTGCGACTGTCGCGATTTACCTGCTTTCGATCCTGGTGACCGGCGGCTACGCGGTTAGTATCGCCGGGGTCGGCTTCGAGGCCAACAAGCTATGGCCCGCGATCGTAGCGATGCTCGGCTTCGCTCTTCTGCGAACGGTTTTCATCCACGGTTCGATCGAAGGGGCGCTGAAATCGAGTCCGGGGTTAATCGTTTTCTCGGTTGCGCTGATCGTATTTCTGGCCAACGGCCGCACGATTTCCGGCGGCGATTCGGTGCCCGCGAAAAACCTTCCGCTGAGTATCCTGCTTCACGGGAATTTCTACCTCGATCAACTGGTAACGCCAGGCGAGAAAAAGATTCCTTACTATCTGCGCGAAAGCGGCGGGCATTACGTGTCCGACTATCCGGTCGGCGCCGCGGTGATGGCGTTGCCGTTCTATGCGCCGTCGATCGTGTGCGGCGTCAGCCCGAGCAGCCGGATTTTTTCCGAGCTCGAAAAGATTTCGGCGGCGACGATTGTGGCGCTGTCCGCGCTGATCCTTTACATGGCTGCCGCGCGCGCGACCGCCAACTGGATGGCGATGCTGCTGGCGCTCATCTACGCGTTGGGCACCACCAGTCTCAGCGTGAGCAGCCAGGCGTTGTGGCAGCATGGTCCAGCACAGCTCGCGCTCGCCGCGGCGATCTATTGCCTGGTACGGGCACGCGACGAGCCGCGCTGGGCGGGATACGCGGGGCTGCCGCTGGCATTCGAGGTGATCACGCGTCCGGCCGACGCGCTGATCGCGGCGCCGCTGGGGCTGTATGTGCTCGCTGGCTATCGACGCGAGATTTGGAGGTTCTTGGCGGCCGCGATTCCCCCAGTCCTCTTTCAGCTGTGGTACAGCGCGACCTACTTCGGCACGCCGTTCCGGGTCCAATTTTTCACGCAGCCGCAAGCGGAGGGCGGACCGGCCGTCGCGTCAAGCGGATTTTGGAACACGCCGCTGTTGCAGGGATTAGCCGTAGTGGTGATGAGTCCCGGTCGCGGGCTGCTCTTCTATTCGCCGATTTTCATTCTGTCATTTGCGGGGCTGGCACTGGCGTGGCGAAAGAACGGTGACGTGCTTCTGCGCTACCTTGGAGTCGGCGCGATTCTGAGCATTTTTCTGGTCGCGCGATGGCATAAGACCTCGGGCGGCGAGTCGTTCGGGCCGCGACTGCTGGCGGATCTCGCGCCGATAATGGCGATCGCCCTGATTTCCCTGGCGGATTCGATCCGCAATCGCCGCGTGATGGCGGTGGCGTTCGCAGGGCTCGGCGCGTGGTCGATAACCGCCAACGCGTCGGGCGCGTTCATCAGCTATCGAGCATGGAACAATTGGGCGCTCAACGATGCGGACACGCGACTGTGGTTGTGGAGCGACAACCCGGTGGTCGATCCGATGCGCTCGACGTTCGACTCGATGAGGATCGCGCTCGGTCATCGCGCGACGAGCCGCAACTCTCCCGACATGCTCGACGCCCGGCTGGTCGTGCTTAACGCGCCTCCGCCCGATGCCACGCCGGGAGCGCGTGTTCGCGTTTCCCTCCGCGCGGCCAACACCGGTGGAGCGGTGTGGCTCACGGGACATTCACCCGATGAACGCGGTGTGGTCAGCCTGGGATGGGAATGGAAGCAGGACGGGAAGGTGCTCTCGGGCACTGAAGTCCAGCGCGAACTTCACTTGAATGTCTTTCCGGGCGATTCGATGGAGCTCGAGGCGTCCGCACTCGTGCCAGACGAGCCGGGGCGTTATGAACTCGAAATATCGCTCGCGGCCCAAACCGGAGGACGGACCGCGCAAGCGATAGGAACGCCGCTGGCGGTCGCGGTAACAGTGGTGCCGTCAATGAACTCGACGCAATTCTAGTTTGCCGGGTGCGCGTTCCGATCGAAATGTACCCAAAAATCGGTGCCCCGAACCGCTCCGATGGCGTTGGGTGTATGAACTTCAAATGAGGTGGAACTGCTGCGCATCGCTCCGAGGATTACGGAGTGGAGATCGCCGGCCAGCAGTCCGACCTTGCTCGGTGCGCCGACCCCGTTCACCATGACACTCTCGTCTATCGTCAGCGTTGACGACGCGGTCAATTGCAGGAAACTTTTGTCGACCAGGCCGATCGTCAGCGACGCGTTCGGGCCCGTCATGATTTTATCGTGCAGCATGACCGGCTCATTCATCCTCGCCGGCGTCGTCGCGCCATTGCGCTCGATGTTCGCCACACCTTGAAGTTGCGTGATCGTGCCGACGGTGTTTTGCGCGTGCGCAGCCGGGACCGCCGACACAAACGTCAGCATCGCCAGTCCGAAGAGCGCCGCCGTTCGAAAGAAACTCATCCGAATTTCCGTTTTCAATGCTGAGCCGTATTATCACCGACACTCTAGGCGTTTAGCAAATGCGAAGTTCGTCCGACTACAAGCTCGAACGCGGGTTGAGAGCGTCAATCATTTGACTTTCGAGACTGGCGTCCACTCCGCCGTTTTGTACAAAGATGGGATTTATCAGAGTCCCACTTCCGCCGAAGTTGAAGCCGGCCCACCCACCATTAACCTTGGTGTAGGTGTAGTTGTTGTCATTGCTGTTGTTCACGATCCCATAGCGCCCCGGCTTTGAGGTAATGGTTATGTCGTGAAAACTGTTCTCATAGGCTATGTTCCATACTTCCAACCCTATTTCCATCGAAGACATCTGGATCGGCCCGATCTCATCATCATGCGCGGCGTCTATTACAACCCCGGAATCGTCAAGCCCAACCGCACCTATCGCTATGTCGCGGATGCTATTTGGGTTAAGGGCGGTTATACCGGCGCGACTGGCGTTGTACTCGAACAGCCAACCGCTTCCGACAAAGTCATAGGCTTTGATAAAGGGCGAGCCGTTGGGGTTCGTCTCGAAGTTGGTTGCGATAAGGGTGTTAGAGTCGGCACTGAATTTGGCATTGGGGACGTTGGCAATCGTGCCGGTCCATCGTGCGATCTTGGAGATGCGCACGGAGTCGATATACCCTTTGATCGCATTCTCTTCGGAAGAGCCGTTCGGCCAGCTTTGGCCTGCCCAGCGTCCGATATCAACATCCTCGGTCGGGTCCTGAACTATAGTGCCGGTCGCCGCGACAGAAGCATCCGGCGCGCAACTGGTCGCTCCCGGAGTGCAGTCGTACAGGCGAAGCGTGGTTCCGTCGTAGGTCATTGCAACGTATTTGATGGTGTTCAGTGGAACCGCAGCCCCAGTTGCATCATGGGCTCCGCTGGTAGTGGTAAGGTATGCGTCCAGACTTCCACCATTGATTCGCAGCAGCGAGGCCGCGGCAAATCCCGCGCTGCCCGGTACCGACCCGCTCCCTACTACAATTCCGTCGCCGGCAGTTACGTCCTTTATAAAGGCCTCGATCGTGAAAGCGGATAGCCCGTTAATGTTCAAGCCATCGGGAGTTCCCAGCGGACCGAAGCGCCCTCCCCATTCGCGTAGATTCAGGTAGTAATTGCTCTGGCTGAGCGTAAAGTCCGCGGCGTTGCCCGGTCCCGTCACCAGTGAGGCTACGGTCGGCAGTCCCTGGTAGCCGGTACCTACTACCGCAATTGTTTTACCGAAGTCATAGGCCGGCTCTAACACTGACGAGTAGCGCCCGGTTCCTGCCAGTTGCAGGCCGGAGCAGTTCATCCACAATGGATTCAACAGGTAGTAAGCCGCAGACGGCAATAACACCTGTCCCGCGACGTTGGTATAGTTGCCGGCTCCGTCGCTGCCGGAATTAACCGCGCACGCCGCATTGATAGCCGCTTGAATAGCACTTGAATCGTCAGTGATACCGTCCCCCTTTGCGCCGAAGGCCTTTACGTTGAAAATCCCGTCGACGTTGAAGCCACTGAGCGCGTCAGACCCGTCGCCCTTCGCCCCCGCCATAGTGTTGATCTGCGCTCCCGTCTGCCCGGAATAAATCGGAGCTTTGCCGCCCATCACGGTCTGCATGGTAGGCGCCGGCAGCGTGCCAGAAAGGTCGCCGCCAGTCATCGCCGTGGACTTCGTGACCGGTACCTGGCCGCCCAGCACGGCAGCTACGGTAGGATTAGGCAGCGCGCCGCTTAAGTCTCCGCCTGAGGTTTGCCCGAGTGAAATGGCATCGCCTGCATTTGTTCCATTGGCGAGCGAGGTGACCTTGTTGCCATTGGCGTTGAGATTCGCCTCGAGCGCGTCGAGCGCACAAGACCATGCTCCCCGGTTTCCGCGTGCCCACGCGCCGCTGCCGCCGCCGACGCATGGCGTCGCGCGCTTGCAATCCTTGCAGTAGAGCATCAATCCGTCCTGCTCCGCCGGCAGATTGACGAAGGTCGGGCTCACGACCATCGGCAAGATGGGCTGCGTCCCTGACAAGCGGTCGTTGATCGCCTCGCGGAATCGAAGTCCCGCGCCGACGCCGGTGAAGTTCGGAATCGGTTGATAAGCTCCGGGCGGCGGCAGGTTCTGCGCCGTTGCGCTTGAGAGGGCAATCGTTACCAGCGCAAACACAGACACTGAAAAAACCGGCCAGCAAGTCCGTTTCGAGTGCATTCCTGATACCTTGCAGCGGACGGTCGGGCGTTGTCCCCCGAGATCAAAGCGGGATCGGAAAAAGATGCGGGCGGTGATCGAAAGTACTCGAACATCAGCGACAGTATCGCATCATAATTTGGGAAGCGTAAGGCGGAAAAGTTCAGGGGGGGCGATTGCGGTTCCTGAGCATAGCGAAGAATGCCGGAAGCGGTGCCGAAGCCAGCCCCGGAAGCCGGGATTCTTCGCTTCGCTCTGGAATGACACAAAACCCCTTCTAACAGGGACCCTTCGACTTCACTCAGGCAAAACTCCGCCCGCATCCTTTCTCGTCCAGTGGTGCTGGGGTCACCCCTGCCGAGGGAAGCATGAAACCCAGGGTGGGTTTCACATTAAATTAAGTCCCCCGAGTTCCCCCGTCCGCGCCTCTCGCCAACGCGTCGCAACAGTGCGATAAATCTCAGCGAACCCCCTCGGAGGAAGTTTTTATTTTGAAGAATCCATTCAGTGTCGAAGGCAAAGTTACGATTGTGACCGGCGGCGGAACCGGGATTGGCGAGTCGATCGCCAAGGAGTTTGCGCTGCGCGGCGCGCCGGTGCTGATCGCGAGCCGCAAGGTCGAGAACCTCGAGCGCGTGCGCGACGAAATCCGCAAGGCCGGCGGCAAATGCGAGATGACCCCGGTCGACGTCCGCGACGCCGAGCAATGCGACAAGATGGTGGCCGAAGCAGTCCGCCAGTTCGGCCGCCTCGACGTTTTGATTAACAATCACGGCGCCAGTATCACGACGCCGTCGCTCAATCTCTCGCCCAACGGATGGCGCGCGGTCGTCGGAATTAATCTCGACGGCGTGTTCTTCTGCTCGAAGTCGGCCGCGCGCCAGTTCATGGAGCAAAAGAGCCCCGGCTCGATCGTCAATATCTCGTCGACGGCGGGCGTGCACGGATCGCCCACGATGCTTCCGTACGGCGCGGCGAAAGCCGGCGTAATCAACCTGACAGTGTCGCACGCCGGCGAATGGGGCCCCAAGGGCATCCGCGTCAACTGCATCGCGCCCGGCCCGATTGACACCGAAGGCGCGGCGCCGCGCGTATGGCCGAATCCAAAGGTCAAGGAGATGGTGGCGCGGTCGCGCGCGCTGCAGCGGTTCGGCCGCGTCGAGGAAATCGCGTATCCGTGCATCTTCCTGGCGTCAGACGCGTCGAGCTACGTCACCGGCGCGCTGCTGATTGTGGACGGCGGCGAAGGCGTCCGCGTCTCCGCCGAGTAAGTGGACAAACCAACCGGGCAACAGTAAATAATTCTTCGATTCTGTCGAGAGAGGTTGATTCATCATGGCTGATAAGAGCGCGGTCGGGAAAACCGGCAAACCATTCAAGATGCACGTCGATTGGAGCAAGGTGCGCGAGTTCGCCCGCGCGATCAAAGATCCCAACCCGCTCTACTTCGACCCGGAACTGGCGAAGAAAGAACTCGGCGGCGTGCCGGTGCCGGTCACGTTCCTGCAGACCAGCGCGTTTTGGACCGACGAGACTTCGAGCCCCGGTTTCGGCGGCTTCGACTTGCGTCGGATCCTGCACGGCGAGCAGGAGTTTGAGTTCTTCAAGCCGATCTTCGTCGGCGACACGTTGACCGGCGTGACCAAAGTCGCCGACGTACTCGAGAAAGAAGGCGGCCGCGGCGGCAAGATGACGCTGCTGATCACCGAGACCTCGTACACCAACCAGAAGGGCGAGAAAGTCGCGATAGCGCGCTCGACCCTTATCGAAACAGGACAAGCAGTCAAAGCCTGACTCCAGTCGGTGAAAAAAGATGGCAAAATTGAAATTTGATTCGGTCAAAGTTGGCGACGAGATTCCAAAGTTCGAAGTGAAGGGCGTCACCCGCCCCGATTTCGTCCGCTATGCCGGCGCGTCCGGGGACTTCGTCCCGCTGCATTACGATCAGACTTTCGTCGAGGCGGCCGGAATTCCGACCGTGTTCGCACAGGGGATGTTCACGGCGGGCCTGCTGTCGAAGGCCGTCACCGACTACGTCGGAATCGGCAACGTGCGGCGCTTCCAGGTGCGCTTCGCCACCCGCGTGTGGCCGGGCGACGTCGTCACTTGCACCGGCAAAGTGACGAACAAGGTCGAGAAGGACGGCGAGAAGCAAATCGAGGGCGACCTGATAGTGCTGAATCAAAAAGGCGAGCCGGCAATCAAAGGCAGCTTCCGCGCCGCCTGCGCTTAGGGTTGGTGCGCGCGAATACGCTCTGGTTCCCTCCCACGTTCGTCGGGGGAGGGTGGGGGACCGCTTTGCGGCGCGATTGTCTGTTGCACCGCACATCCTAGTCTGAACTCTCCTGTGGACGGAATTGTTGAGCGATTGTGGATAGCTAGCGCTCAAATTTCCTTTTCTGCTTGATAAGCTGCGTAGAATCCGGCAAAGAAGACGAATTAGCTCGACTGTTGGATTGACGGGTGGGCTTTCGCAGCCAGGCCCGGAGGCGCAACATATTCGTAATGAGTGAACCCAGACACATCATTATACACGGGCATTTTTATCAGCCTCCGCGGGAGAGCCCGTGGACCGGTTTGATCAGCCCCGAGCATGGCGCCGCGCCGTTTCAGAACTGGAACGAGCGGATTCTTAGCGAGTGCTACACCGCCAACGCTCATGCCCACACGATGCAAGGGCCGGTCGTTCACGTTCGCAACAATTATGAGTCGCTCAGCTTCGATGTCGGCCCGACGCTGGCAGGATGGCTGCAGACGCATGGCAAGACCGCGTATCGCGCGATGACTCGTGGCGACGCGTTGTATGGCGAGGCGCACGGCGGGCATGGCAACGCGATCGCGCAGTCGTACAGTCATTCGATTTTGCCGCTGCTACCACCGCGCGATCGCGACTTGCAGATTGCGTGGGGTATCGAAGATTTCGTTTTCCGTTTCGGGCGCAAGCCGGCCGGGATGTGGCTGCCGGAGTGCGCGGCCGATGACGATACGCTCGCGTCGGTCGCGGCGGCGGGAATCAAGTTCGTCATCCTGGGGTCGGATCAAGGAATTTTCCGCGGACCCGGCGCCGAGACGCGAGGTGTGGGACCGTTCCAGTGGCGCAGCGGCGACTTGAGCCTTGCCGTCTTTCGATTCGATCGTGAGTTGTCCAACGCCGTCTCCTTCCGCGACGGCTTGGCCGACGGCGCGCGGCTGGCGGATTGGATGGCCGACACGGCGCTCAACCTGGAGCCCGGCGCGGCGCTGATGATAGCGACCGACGGCGAGACGTTTGGGCATCACAACAAACACGGTGCCGCCGAGCTGGCGCGGGCGCTGATGGCGCTCGAACGGCGTGACGACGTGATCGTCACAAACTGCGACGAATACCTCGCTACGCATCCTGCGACCGGGTCGTTCGAGATTCCGGTGGCCACGTCGTGGAGCTGTCCGCATGGCGTCGAGCGATGGCGCTCGAACTGCGGATGCCGCAACGACGCGCACACGTCGCAGGAATGGCGCGCGCCGTTTCGCGCCGCGATGGATTTCGTGAAGTATCATGCCGAGGCGACCTACGACCGTTTCGCGCCGGCGCTGGTGAAAGATCCGGCCGCCTTTTTGCGCGGCGGAATCCGTTTGCTGATCGATCCGAATCCCGCGGTTCACGACGAAACCTTCAAGCGCTTCGGCGTTGCCGACGAGGGTAAGCGCGAGACTCTGCTGCGGATGTTCGAGATGGTGCGTGCGGGGCAGGCGGCGCTGACGAGCTGCGCGTGGTTCTTCGACGATTTCGGCGGACTCGAAGGACGCGTCGTGCTCAGGTGGGCGGCGCGTGCGGTCGAGCTGGCGGCGGAGCATTCGGCGAGCGTCGAAAACGAACTGCTCGAGCGGCTGCGCGGGATCAATTCGAACCGGCGCGAAAACGGCGACGCCGCGACTCTGTACCTGAGCTTGAAAACGCGCGAAGCTCGCGGTCGCGTGTAGCAATCAAGCTTAAGGAACAGGTGTTCGTGCGATGGCTTCGAGCGAAGCGACTCATATCGATTCGACGCTGAACGAATCCCGCAAGTTTCCGCCCTCCGCCGAGTTCAGCGCCAAGGCGTGGGTCAAAAATCTCGACGAGTACAATGCGCTCTGCAAGCGCGCGGACGCCGACCCCGACGCGTTCTGGGCCGAATGCGCGCGCAACCTGCATTGGTTCAAACCGTTCGGTAAAACGGTTGAGTGGAATTTCCCAAATGCCAAGTGGTTTGTCGGCGGCACGATCAACGCCTCGTACAATTGCCTCGACCGGCATCTCGAGGGACCGCGCCGCAACAAGGCCGCGCTGATCTGGGAGGGCGAGCCGGGCGACTCGCGCGTGCTGACCTACCAGATGCTCGCCGATGAAGTTGGCCGATGCGCCAACGCGCTGAAGAGCCTGGGCGTCAAGGACGGCGACCGCGTCGCGATCTACATGCCGCTGGTGCCGGAGGCGGCGATCGCGATGCTCGCGTGCGCGCGAATCGGCGCGATTCATTCGGTGGTGTTCGGCGGCTTCTCGTCGGAGGCGCTGGCCGACCGGATCAACGACGCCGAAGCGAAGGTCTGTATCACCGCGGACGGCGGATGGCGGCGCGGGCAGGTCGTCGAGCTCAAGCAGAATGTCGATGACGCGCTGAAGAAGTGCCAATCGATCCGCAAAGTGCTCGTGCTCAAGCGCGTCGGCAACAAAGTCGAGATGCGCAAGGGCCGCGACGTCTGGTGGGACGAGCTGGTCAACGCGCAGAGCCCGAAATGCGAGGCCGCCTCGCTCGACAGCGAGCATCCGCTGTACACGCTCTACACCAGCGGCACGACCGGCAAGCCCAAAGGCGTCGTGCATACGACGGGCGGGTACCTGACGCACGTGCTGATGACGATGCGCTGGGTGTTCGACTTGAAGGACGACGATATCTACTGGTGCACCGCCGATATCGGATGGGTCACGGGCCACAGCTACACGGTGTACGGGCCGCTGGCGGCGGGTGCGACGGTCGTCATGTACGAGGGCGCGCCGAATTTTCCAGAGAACGATCGCTTCTGGCGGATAATCGCGAAGTACGGCGTCAGCATCTTCTACACGGCGCCCACCGCGATTCGGACATTTATCAAGTGGGGCGACTCGTGGGTGAAAAAGCATGACCTGTCGAGTCTGCGATTGCTCGGGTCGGTCGGCGAGCCGATCAATCCCGAGGCGTGGATGTGGTACCGCAAAGTTATCGGCGGCGAGCGATGCCCGATTGTCGATACGTGGTGGCAGACTGAGACCGGGGGAATCATGATCAGCCCGATTCCGGGCGCGATCGCCACCAAGCCGGGGTCCGCGACGTTTCCGCTGCCGGGCATCGCGGCCGACGTCGTGACGCGCGAGGGCAAAAGTGTCGGCGCCAACCAGGGCGGCCTGCTGATCGTGCGCAAGCCGTGGCCCGGGATGCTGCGGACGATCTACCGCGACCCCGAGCGCTACAAGACCAATTACTTCGCGCAGATCGACGGCGCTTATTTTACCGGCGACGGCGCGCGCCGCGACCAGGACGGCTACCTGTGGATAATGGGGCGCGTGGACGACGTGATAAACGTGTCGGGCCATCGCCTGGGCACGATGGAGATCGAGAGCGCACTGGTCTCGCATATCACGGTCGCGGAGGCGGCGTGCGTCGGGCGTCCCGACGACATGAAGGGGCAGGCCGTGGTCGCATTCGTGACGCTCGAAGGCGGCCGCAAGGGCGACGACAAGCTGCGCGAGGAATTGCGCGCGCACGTCGTCAAGGAAATCGGCGCGCTGGCGCGTCCCGACGACATAAGATTCACCGAAGCCCTGCCGAAAACCCGCAGCGGCAAAATAATGCGCCGCCTGCTGCGCCAGATAGCCTCAGGCGATCAGACGCTCGGCGATACCACGACCCTCGAGGATCTGTCGGTGCTGTCGAAGCTGCGCGACGATGAGGAATAGTCCTATTCTTTGCCCTTCCCTCCTATTCCCTCCCACGTTCCTCGGGGGAGGGGGAGGGTGGGGGACCGTCAGAGGCGCGATTGTCTGTTGCGCCGCAGATTTGGAATCCGGAAAAATTTGTCCCCCGCACGGCACTCGAAGACGCACGTCGGCCGCGTGTCTGTGACACCCTCCGACCAACGGGAGAGGCAAGATTGAATAGTCAGTTGGTGTGCAGTTGATTAACTAGTTCAGTCACGCGCGTGGGGTCGACAATGGCTATTGCCGCGGCGCCGACCGCGAACATGATCGCGAATCCCGCCATCAGGCGCAGATAGAACGCTGGCTGGTGGCTGGTTTGCGCCACCACGGACTTGAAGATGGCGTTGACTGCGGCCGCCAGCGTCAGCCCGATTACCGCGTCGCGCGCGGCGCTGGTGCCGGCCTGCACGAAACCCGCCAGCGTCAGCGAGATCGCGTCGACATCGACCAGTCCGCTAATCGCCGACACCGCCATCTGGCCGCTGTACCCCATGTAATGCTTGGCGACGCGGGTAACCAGCAGCACAACTGTGAATACGACGCCGAACTCGAGCGCGGGCCGGATCGAAAACGGGTTGCGGTAGGTGGAATCGGCTATATGATCGCCTGTCGTCGCAGGCACGGGCGCGAGTATCAGGGAGGAGGCGAAACCCGCGAGCATCATCGCGGCGAAAGCAGGGATTGCCGCGATCGCGAGCATCGGGCTGACCACCGCGACCAGCAACAGCATCCGCGGGAACAGAATCGCGTTGGCTATTAGCGCATAGCGCGCCGCTGATACCGCAGATTCCGGCACTTCGGCGACTGCTCGCGAGATCCCGGTGGTGTAAGCGGTCGTGGAGGCAATGGCACCGACTATCGCATTGAGTAATGCGCCGCGCTCGATCCCGGTAAACTTGGTCAGGAAATAGCCGACATACGAGACGCCGGATACGAGGATTACGAATACCCAGATCCTGCGCGGCTCGAAAAATCCGAATGGTCCGTAGCTGCCGGTTGGGAGTAGCGGGTAGATGATGAAAATCAGGCCGAGAAAACTCAGCGTGTCGATATATTCGCGGTCGGAGATCCCCTCGCGCACAAAGCGGCGGAGTTCCTCGCGCTCCGCCACGATCAGCGCGAGCACGATTCCGAGCCCGGCGCCGAACTGGCGGTCAGCCGTAAGGCACAGGTCAGCCAGTGCGAAGGTCGCTACTGCCGCCAGCTCGGTGGTGATGCCGCTGCGCTCCGGATGATGCGCCCGCATCACGAGGACGGCGCCGATCGTGCCGGCGAATAATGCGATGGCGATCGCAGGGTTGCCGGAGTGGCCCGCGACTGCGCCGAGCAGGGCAATTATGAGGAAATCGCGCGTCCCTGGGCGCGGCGGACCGCCTGCTTTTGGCTCTCGCGTGCGGCCGACGAGGAATCCGATCGCGAGCGCGAGCAGGAATCCCAGGGCGGGTGAGTTAGGGCCGGTCAACTCGGGCATCGCGTGGCGGATGTTACCGGAATGTTACGACAAATGCTTGCCTGCGCGGTGGGTTGGACCTGCCTTGCCGACACCTCCACCGCAGTGGTATCCTGCTCAAGTGAAGTGGGCCTCCGCCCACTTTTTTGTTGGTGTCGCAAAACAGGTTTCGTGACATAAACCGGCGGCGGGCTGACGGCCCTAGCGAGCGGAGAGGTGAGAGCAGATGATCGCCCTGACGCTTCATCCGACCGCCGAAAAGGTGGTCGCGCTGCTCGAGCCGCATATCGAACGCCAGGGTTATGAGCTGGTTTCGGTGGACTTTCGCAAGGGCACGCGAAATTCGCTGCTGAGGCTGTTGGTCGATAAGCCCGGCGGCGGAATTGCGTTGAGCGACCTGGAGAAGTTGAGCCCGACGTTGGGCGATTTGCTCGACGTGTACGACCCGGTCGATGGGCGCTACACGCTGGAGGTTGCGTCGCCGGGAATCAACCGGCCCCTGCGCAAGCTGGAGCATTTTGAGGCGGTGAAGGGCGAGCGGGTGAAGGTGCGGACGCATCGCGCACGCGACGGGCAGAAGTCGTTCGTGGGCAAGCTGGTGAGTGTCGGTGAAAGTGGAATCGAGCTTGACGACGAGACCAGCCGCAAGCGGCAGACGATTGGTTTCGACGAGATGACCGGAGCGAATTACGAGTACGATTTTGACAAGTGATTATATTGATAAGTAGAAGCGCAGGCTTCCGCCGAGCGGGAGCAACAAAAGAAATTGGCGCGGTACTTTTTGCGCGCCCCGGGGAGGCGGTATGCAGGTCGATCTGAACCGGGTAATCGAGCAGGTAAGCAAGGAAAAAGGCATCGACAAAACGATCGTGATCAACGCGGTCGAAGAAATGATGCATTCGGCGGCGCGGCGCACCTTCGGGCCCGACCGCAATATCGAGTCGCGCTTCAATCCGGAGCTCGGCGAAATCGAGCTGTTCGAGATAAAGACGGTGGTCGAGAAGGTCGCGAACGCGGCGGCCGAGGCCGATGTGGCCGAGGCGCGCGCGAAATACGATCCCGAGGCGGAAGTCGGCGACGAAATCCTGATCAAACTCGACACCGCCACGATGGGCCGAATCGCGGCGCAGGCGGCCAAGCAAAATCTCATCCAGCATATTCGCGACGCCGAGCGCAAACAGATTTTCAACGAGTTCAAGGATCGCAAGCAGGAAGTC
>Ga0074046_10000612_pt1 | contig 32671 bp, 27 predicted proteins | sample BogForMeECP23OM3_FD_94441 | JGI IMG/M metagenome (GOLD analysis project Ga0074046, IMG submission 94441) | Bog forest soil microbial communities from Calvert Island, British Columbia, Canada - Bog Forest MetaG ECP23OM3 | ecosystem: Environmental > Terrestrial > Soil > Wetlands ... | reverse complement strand
TTACGTATCCCGCTGTGTCACCAGCGGCAGCCCGAGAAAGGCAAAAAGCCGCGCGGTGTGATCGAGAAGTTTGATCAGATACTTCAAAAAAACATGCTGCCCGAACAGGGCGAGAACCGGCAAAGCCACGGTGTAGCAGGGCACGGCCAGCAAGGAGCGGATGAGGTTGCCGAGCCGCTCCGTGGGGTGCTTTGAAAAATTACTGCCGCGAAGGAGGGCACGCTTGAGCAGGTACTTGCGCGTGCAGCGCGAGGGCGCGACCACTTCATAGACAAACCCTTCATCGCACCAGACGAATTTGCATCCCTTCTCGATCATGCGCCGGAAGAAATCCACGTCCTCGCCCGCAGTATTGAACTGAGGACGGAAGGGGGTATCCACGCCGTCGAGGATACTGCGCAGAAAGAGGACATTGCCCGTGCGAGTTTCAGCGTAGTTGAGCTGGTAACCGGTGGCATAGGTGGGGCGGTCAAAGAACTTGCCGTCCTTGAGCCATTGCGGAGGCTCGCTTTCGAACCAGGGTTTGACAGGGCCGAGGACGCCGTTCACGCCGCGGGACTTCAAAACCTTAAACAGATTACAGAGCCAGTCGTCGACCGGAAACTCGTCGTCGTCAATGAAAGCGATTAAATCGCCCTGGGCGTTCTGGATGGCTTTGTTGCGGACCATGGCAATGTTTTGCTGGGGCTCCACGCAGTAGGTCACCTGCAGAAGAGGGGTGGAGTATTGCCGGGCAAGAGGCTCCGCTGACCTTGCCTGGTCATTGTCGGCCACTACTACCGAGTAGGTAAACAGATCCTCCGTTTGCTGACGGTCCAGTTGGTGCAAAAGCTGCTTCAAAAGCTCGGGTCTCTTGAATGTGCAGATGCAGATGGAGATGTGATTCGATTTCATGAGGTGGGCGCTTCGAGACCTGCGTAGAGCCTACGATTTCTTTGCCGAAGTTTTTCCGCGAAGAGACTTCTTCGCACTCCTCGCGATGGTAGCGAGGGCACGACGGCCGTTCTCCGCCAGTGAGAGAGCGGAAGAAACCAGCGCGACCTTTTTCCCAAGAAAAGGCTTGCCAAACGCGTAGGGCCGGCAACGGCGCGACCTGAGGCACTCGAGCACGTTTTCCTCGGAGATTCCGCCTTCCAGTTCCATCCCCATGGAGAGGGGAAACGATTGGCGCTGCGTGTGGAAATCCAAACCGACGAAGGGGACCGCACCGGTATCCGTCAAAAGTGCGGGAGCGGTCTGGCTGGGTGCCCACCCGTCATACTTGCGATTCCAGAGTTCAATTCCTAGGAGCAAGGAAGTCCACGCAGGTTCGAAGGAGTTCCAAACCTCTTTTCGGGAGGGGTGCGCAAGCACGGCCACTCCACCTGCGGCGCGAACGCGTTCCAGCATCTCGGTGGTCGGCAATCCCTCGCCAAGAAATGGGACGGGGCCCCAGACTAGCACGTGGACGCGGTTGGCTGCGTCGCTATATTCGATCCCGGGCACCAGGAGAATTTCCTCGGAACTTGTCTGCGCACATGCCTCACGATACTGCTGCAGGCGCTGGGCGGAGAAGCCGCGGTCGTGTTCCGTCATCAGCAGGACACGCGAGCCGCGATCGCGAAATTTGCAGGCCAGATCTTCGAGAGGCCATCTCGCGTCGTAGGACCAGATGGAGTGCACGTGGCATGTAGCGGAATATTCCATCAGCGCCTATTCCCGGGCTTTGAAGACATTGCCGTGCACGGTGTAGTAGAAATCGGCGAAGAAGACTTTCGCGTCGTCCCGCCTCCAATTGTAGACTCCGTCGTTGCGATGAAAGCGCAGCATATCGCCGAGGGATTTCCAGAACGAGGGCCAACGGTTCAGCGCATTGGACTTGGGGCCCTTGAGCACAAACAGAAGGTGCATGAATTCGCGCCCGGCATTCCGGCAAACAATTCCGGGACCGGGGACGGCACGGAGCCCCGCGGGCGAGTGTTCGTCCCGCGCCAACTGGATGTGCCAAGCCGGATACTCCAGACCCTGACGGCGGCTCAGCGCCATGCTGCCCCAGGGCCTGCCATTCAGCTCGACAAACCAGACGCGCCCTTGCTCGTCGCGCAGCAACTCAACCATGAAGAGGCCACGCCAACCTGAACTATCGACAAACTTACTGGTATTGGCTTTGAGATCTTCCGCGACGGTCTGAGATTCGCAAGCGCTGGAGCCCGAGCCCTGAGGATTCATCATGCGGACACGGTGGTGGCCGCTCCAGGCGCGAACGCCATCCGGCGTGCTGAGGCCGAAGAGTCCCTCGCCGATTCCAGTAATGAAGCTCTGGGCCAGCAGAGGCACGCGTTCCTGCCACTGATCCACGGCGCGATCCAGCTCTGCACGATTGGCGCAGATCCATTTCCGGCAGGAGTAGACGCGGCCCTGATAGACCGGAACGCATTCGGCGGCTTTCAAAATGATGGGATAGGATTGGGCTTCCGCAAAAGCGATCAGATCTTTCGCGGTGCGAGCCAGGGCGGAAGCCGGAACGTTGAAACCGGCATCGCGCGCGGCCTGCGCCTGGATATCCTTGCGAAGCGCCAGATCGGCGCGGGGACCACTGGGTCCCGCCAAAATCCATCGATCCCCGAGGTTCAACTGGCTGCAGAGCCAGACAGCTTTGTCGTCGAGCGGAAACAAAACGAGTTGCGCATCGCCGGAGGTGGAGCGCAAAGAGTACAGCAACGCGCCGAGTTCAGAGAGTGATGCCTGCACGTCGGATTCCGGCGGGCAAATTTCGTGGCAGACCACGTGTCGGCTGTAGCGCAGAGCGGAAGCGCGGCCTTTTCGAGCGAACGCGAGCACTTCAAATCCGGCATCCACCAGGCTCCAGACCACTTCCGGGGCGGACATGGCTTCCGCAAATCCAATGAGAACCCTAATTTGTGACATGGGTTAGGACGAAAGAGGGTGCTTGAACGGAGCGAACCTTGAATTGCGCAACGTGCCGATCATGGAGTCATTGCCGGTGGCGGCTGACTGGCTTTGACCTGTCTCAGGTATTCGGCAACGCTCTCACCGATGACGCGGTAGCCATTCCGCCCTGGATGCATGTCGCCAGCGCTGATGGCGTAAAGTCCCTGACCCACAGATTGTTTCATGGCCGGCAGTGGATCGACGGAAGCGATATGGTTGTCGGTCATGAATTGGAAAAGCTGGGCGCGAGCGGAACGTTCGCTGACCAGAAGCTTGTCGACGGTGTCGCCCATCGGCAAACCAGGCCGGTGCTCAAGATAGTCCGAAAAAACCATTTCTTTTGTGGGAATGACCACGACGAGGAATTGAACATTATTCTGGCGGCAGATTTCATTCATCTGCTTGAGCAGTTCGAAGGTGATGCGCATGCCTTCGCGAACCTTTGGATTGTCCTGATCCAGGCCGAATAGCACGCCCTTCGGGCGAAAGGCTTCGAGAATGTGCTTTTCCGGGATGCTGAGCGTAGTGTCATAGCCTGGATAAAGCTGCGGGGCGTTACGGATCTGAAAGTCGCCTTGAACACGTCCCCCAAAGCCCATGTGGAAAACCAACTGGTAGATGACACTGTGGCGGGACAACCAAACGCGGACGCGGCGGGTTCCCGTGTCGTTGGATGGACCCTCCCAGATGTTGGCTTCGACTTCTTGCGGAGGAAGAATGCGTAGGTCTTTCCAATAATCCAGACCGTAGGTGAGAGAGAAGGCGTTCTCAAAGTCGTCGCCCATGTAAAGGCCCCAGATGATCATCTTGGGCTTGAGGGTGAAGGCCTTGGTCTTGGAAAGATAAAAATACTGGTTGGGGCCATAACCGCCGAGGCCCATGTTGTACACCTGCCTGCCGGAGAGCCTGCTGAGAACGTACGGCCAGGAGTCCACCATTCTGGCAGTGTTGCCATAGGTGTGCGAATCGCCGACAGCGACGATGTCTGAAGTCTCCGGCACCTTCCGATTTCGGAATCCCCAAGGGTCAAAGGAAGCCCGAGAGCTTGGCGAGGGGACCGCGCCCAGAATGTTGTCAGGCACGACTTCGAGCTTTACGAAATCGGCGGGATTTAGAACCAACCTCGCCGCAATTTCCGCGAGAATCAACGCCACGGCGACCGCCACACAGAACAAGGTCAGATTAATAAGTATGTTTTTGAGTTTGGTCATTGGGTTGTTTGGGAGCGCAACTAGTCCAGCTTGAATTCCTTCCGCCAATCGCCTGTTTCCGGAAGGGGCGGCTGGTCTTTCTTATCGAGGACGTAATTACCTACCACCAGGTAGTCCATCTCGGTCCGCATGAAGCAGCGGTAGGCGTCATCGGGAGTGCAGACGATGGGTTCGCCGCGCACATTGAAGCTGGTATTGACGATCACGCCGTAGCCCGTCTGTTCCTTGAATTGATTGATCAACTCCCAGTAACGCGGATTGGTTTCCTGGCTCACGCTTTGAATGCGGGCGGAGTAGTCAATGTGGGTAATGGAGGGAAGATCCGATCGCAAGAAGTAGAGGCGGTCGTAGAGCGGCTTGTTGTGATAGTCCGCCGGCAACGGAATCTGCTTGTCCTTGCGAATCGGTGCGACGATGAGCATATAGGGAGATTCGCGATCGAGTTCGAAGTATTGGCCAATGTCTTCTTCCAAGACTGAAGGCGCGAAGGGGCGAAAACCCTCACGGTATTTGATCTTGAGATTGAGTTTCTTCTGCATTTCCGGATTGCGGGCGTCGCCAAGGATGCTTCGATTGCCCAGCGCACGCGGGCCAAACTCCATGCGTCCCTGAAACCATCCGACGACGTTCCCTTCACCGAGTTTCCGGGCGATGTCGGAAGCTAGGCACTCAAACTCGTCGTAGTGCCTGGCCTTGGCATCGTATCGCTGGAGGGTGCGCTTGATTTCCTTGTCTGAAAATTCGGGGCCAAGGTAAGAGCCACGTGTGGCATCACCCCGGCCCTCGATTTTGCGTTCGTTCCCATTTGAAATGTGCCAAACGGCGTAGGCCGCGCCCAGTGCGCCTCCCGCGTCACCCGCAGCAGGTTGAATCCAGAGGTCCTCGAAGATTCCCGAGCGTAGAATTTTCCCGTTGGCCACGCAGTTTAGCGCCACACCACCGGCCATGACGAGGTACTTGCAGCCAGTCAGCTCTCTTGCTGTCGCGGCCAGTCTCAGAACCGACTCCTCCGTAACTTGCTGAATGGCCAGCGCCATGTCCATATAGGCCTGGGAAATATCGGACTCTGATTTCCGGCGGGGTATCCCAAAAAGCCTTTCCCACTTGGCTTCGTTGGCCATTTTCAGGCCCGTGGCGTAGTCGAAATACTCCATGTTGAGAACCACGGAGCCATCCTTGCGTAGGTCGACGAGTTCGGTCTCGATTTTCTTCTTGAAGTCCGCAGTGCGCTGCGCATCGGGATTGCCGTAGGGCGCAAGCCCCATCAACTTGTACTCGCCGCTATTCACGGTGAATCCTGTGTAGAAGGTGAAGGCGGAGTAGAGAAGCCCGATGGAATGGGGAAAATGGAGTTCGCTGAGGATCTCGATGTCCTTGCCGCGCCCGCGTCCGATGGTCGTTGTGGCCCACTCTCCGACGCCGTCCACGGTGATGATGGCGGCCTCTTCAAAGGGAGAGGGATAAAAGGCGCTGGCGGCGTGGGAAAGGTGATGCTCTGGAAAATAAGTGGGAATTTCGCCGTCGCCCAATTCCGCGAGTTGCTGCCTCAACATGCGGCGCATGAAGAGCTTGTCCTTGACCCATGCAAGCATGGCGGATACAAAGCTCACGAAGCCGCTCGGCGCGAAGGCATGATAGGTCTCAAGAAGGCGCTCGAATTTCAGGAAAGGCTTCTCGTAGAACGCAACCGCGGACAGATCCCGGTACTGAAGGCCGGCTTCCTGCAAGACATACCGGCAGGCGTTGCTCGGGAAGTTCGAGTCGTGCTTTTTCCGCGTGAATCGTTCTTCCTGCGCGGCGGCGACGACCTTGCCGTCGACAATCAGAGCCGCAGCGCTGTCGTGATAAAACGCAGATACACCCAGGATCGCTTTTTTCATCCCAATTCCTTATGCTTGATTTCGTTCGCTCAGGCTAAACCTAGAACAACGAATAGATGAATGGCGCAATGGCCGAGCCGGCGGCGAAGACCATGATGGCGCCGAATCCCAGCAAAATGATGATCATAGGCAGCAGCCAGAACTTCTTCCGTTGCTTCAAAAATCCCCACAAATCCTTTAAGAATTCCATGATGATTTCCTCCGTTCAGTAAGGTTTTTCAAGATCGCGACTCACGAACAAGTGATTTCTGGGCGTCATAGCTGAATCCTGGCTGGCCCGGAAGGCGCGCAGCTTCAGCGAGTCCTTGCCAAATAGCCGGCGCAAGACGCCAATGGGAGTCACCAGCCCAAAGAAAAGAATAGAAAGCAAAATCTTGGAAACGACAGTGCCGAGAACGTGTGAAAACCCCAGCCAAACGACAGCCACGGGGGCGTAAATTCGGGGAACGATCATGTTCACTACATGAGCGACCATCGCGGCGTACAGCCAGCCGTTGCGCCGCGTCTTCAAAAAGACTAACAGCAGAAGCAGGACCATGGCCATGCCGGTATCGCGGCTCTGGTCCTTCGTCATTTTTTGCTTAAAAAACTCCATCGGGTCTGCACTCCTTGAAAAATCTTTCCTGTGTTCAGGAAACGTGAAAACTGGGTGCGATCGGGGTACTCTTCGTCCAGCGCAACACACCATCTCCCATCAGAAATGCGTATTCGCTCGCGTTGATTGGGTGAGTCTCAACCTCGACGACGTGATCTTGCGCGAGTTTGCAAATGCGCTCCAGGCGTGCCGCGGGTTCCAGAGGCGCCAATGGAAAAAGAAAATCAACTGTGCGGTGCCGTCGGGCGAGCCGCTTATCCATGGCCTGGCGATAGATGCGGTTGACAAAGTTCTTTTCGCCTGGCAGGAACGTGAAATTTCTCCGAACCAAAGCGCCTTCTGGAAGTAGTCCGCAAAAAAGAATGTTTGCGCAGAGGTGCATGTGGTGGTGGCCGTCTATACGGTTCGGCAATTTTCCATACAGGCGGCTGAATTCCGCTAGTTGCGACTTCACTACATATTCGAACGTACTAGTCAATCCAGGATGAAACATCACCCGGGCCAAGGCGTGCCGCGTCAAATACACCACCAGTTTACGCTGTTGTTCGCGGAGATTCGACGGGCACTCCTGCGAAGAAAAAGGCAAGCTGCAGTTCAAGTGCAGTCCGGCATCAACGCCGTGGAGCCGGGCCAATTCGGAGGCGCGCTCCGAATCGGACATGAAAACCATGGCGCTGACCGAAGAGACGCTGCGATGCAGCAGGCACTCGAGCATCCGAACGGTGGTTTGCGTGTCGCGCCCCCAATCGTCCGCATTAATGATCAGCTGACCGGTTCGACGGGTGCCATCCATTCTTGAGCCAACGCTCTCCATCACAGGAATTCGCACTCCACTTCAGAAGAAGTCAGATCTGAACGCCCGGGGGATTCCGGAATTCGAACGGCTTGGGTGCGCTTTTGATGTCCAGCTCGTCGGGAGAAAAGTGCAGGTCGAACGTATCCCGATCGCCGGTCAGAATCGCTTCGGCACCCTCAATACCCGCTAGGGTAGCGATATCGAGGTCGGTTCGATTGATGGAGTACAGATTATCGAACTGCCGCAGTTCGGCATAAATCTGTTGCCTCTCTTTGCTGAACCAATTGTTGCGATTTTGAGAAGCATCGGCACCAGGAAATTTCAACACCAAGGTATCGAAGCATTTGGAGCGGGTGACGAGTCCCGCCTGCGCGCATTCGTCGAGGCAGAGCTGCGCCATCTGTGCATTGTCCAGCTGAAGAAGCGGATCGTCGCCAAAGCAGTAGTATTCGCAGCAGATGGCGGTTTTGCCTCTTGGCACCATGTCGGCATTCAGCGCGGCGTAGTTGGCGATTCGGCCGGCCTTCATTTTCTGGTCTGTTACCTGGAGCCAGAAGTGCGGGAACCGCGGCTCCTCATTTAGGAACATGTAGACCAGCACCACGACGCGGCGCAGGCCAGCGGCAGGTTTCGGACCGGCGGTGCGATTTTCGGCGCACGCTGGAAACAGGAGTTGCTGCAGGAACTCGGCGGGCGCACTGGACATGACGTATTCCGGCGCATACATGACAGTTTCCGCCCCTACTGTTGCCGTGACGCTGCGGATCTTTCCCCCTGAGACGGTCATCTCCAGGACCTTTGCCTCGTGGTCCACCCGGCCGCCGTGCTCAAGAATTCGGCGCTCGAGCGACTCACAAATCTGGCCTGTGCCCTTCGCGGGATGACGCCACACACCTGTGGCCGTATTATTTTCCGTGGCCGAAAGGCCGCGTAACAAAGCCTGGCCCACAGTGCGCAGAAATTTTTCATTGCCGCTCTTTGCGACATCCTGCGGCATGGGCACGTCTACCCACTTGCGCCCAGCAAGCTTCTCTTGGAATCCCTGATTGGTGATCCGCGTGAGCTGGCGACCCCTGTGTTGATACCAATATTCTTCCAAGTTGCGCGGCTTGGGGCGTCCCGGACGGGCGCGCCACCAGAAGAAGTCCATGCCGCAGCCGATCAACATGCTCCAAGGCATGCCGCGGCGTGCACCCTGATAGGCCGGGGACATATCGATGATGTGCCCTTCGTAAAGTAGCCCTCCACGGTGAGCATAAGCGCGGTAGTCGTCGCCGAGAAGATCCTTCCAGAACTCGTCGACGCGAAGAATCCGGTTGTACAATTCCTTGCGACCGACATCGACGACGAACTCGCCGTGGCGAATGGAACGCATTAAACCGCCGGATATTTTGTCCTTTTCCAGCACGACAGGCTTCATTCCCGCTTTGGCAAGGATATAACCGGCGGCTAGGCCGGAAGGTCCGGCCCCGAGGATCAAAGTGTGAACTTGTTCAGTCCTCATAGTGCAAAGTGTCTCCATCAGCGGCAATCGCGGTGAATCTGCAACTCTATCGGGAACTTGTAATCAGCCTGGCCAGGATAGTCTTAGCCCTACCCTTCTCGAGACCGTTCCACTAGTTCGGATTCCTTCTGCCCACGGTTCCCGCTCCCCGGCACAAAGATTCGGCGAATTAGAGCACGGAGACGCACTCTCTGGTCCCGGCGGCGAAAGGCGATGACTTCCGGGGGAGCGGTTCGAGGGGTTCCCTTCAGAAGCGGCCAAACATATCCAAGCAATAGGGCGGCGCCGCCAATGACGTAAGGAGTTCTGGACGCGCGGTAGAAGGCCCGGAAAAATTCCCAGAGAGGATCCGCGCCGAGAACGTAATCCTTGAAGCCCGTATTATAGATGACTCCGAGGCCGCTCTTTGTCGCAGATCCCATTTTGCGGTGGTGGTCGCACGTTTTTTCGGGAAACGTCCGGGTTTGCCAGCCCTTCATCCTTGCCGACAAAACCGCGACGGTATCAATGCCACCGAACTTCATCGGCGTGTAGCCACCAATGGCCTCAAAGCATGCGCGACGGAAGACCTGGCAAGCGCCGGAGACATGCTCCACGCTTGCGAAGCGATAATCATAGGTGACACCGTTTTCCGCAAACGGGGTGCCCACCAGACCTAACTTAGGATTCTCCGCCAGCTTGCCGAGCAGGAATGCAAAGTAATCGGAGTCAAAAGTGATATCTGCATCGAGCGAACCGACCACATCATAGTTTAACGATTTCACTCGAGCGAGACCGGCGTCAATAGCAGAGACTTTGGCGGCAAAGTTCCGGTCCCTGTGCTCCGGAAGTCTCACAAGTTCAATCCAGCTGTTCTCGGCGGCGTACTTTTGGACGAGTTCGTCGGTGCCATCGGTGGAACCATCGCTGACGATCACCCACTTCAGGGGCCGGATTTTCTGGGCTACCACAGAATTGATGGTCGACTCGATGAAACCCGATTCGTTGCGTGCAGGCGTGATTAAAACGTAAGACGGGAGATTTTGCATAGAGTATCCAGAGACCAAAATTCATCGCCGAGGAAAATTACGACCAGGCTACTGGAGCCCCATGATTCGGGGATCGTAGTCGCATGGGCATAGGAGCGAATTTTGAAATTACCTCGTAGTCGATTGACCTAGGGAGAAACCGGGCGCGCTTCCAGTATTCTGTAAAGCGAGGCATCAAACGCCAGATTAGCTTCGCCATCCCAAGGAAGTTCCGCGCAGGTGACGGCGGCGTCACGCGAACCGGGATTTGCCCCATCGGCTGTGGCCGGCCGGTAAATTTTCAACTTGAACGGATGCCGGGGAGCTTTCCCCTGGTAGCGGACGGTAGTAACCGCGCCGTCGCCTGTTCCCCGAAAGTCAAAATGAACCTGCCGGCGAGCTTGAAACCATTCCACCGCTTGCGCACAGGTAGCGAACCACACGCCGAAAGACTTCAGCGTCTGAATCATCTGAATGTAAAAATCGCCCCAAAAGCGCTCCGCGGCATGGCTTCGGTCGTGCCACAACAGCGTCAGGACTCCGCCGAGTTGACAAGCGTTGCTCAACAAAACCTGACAACGTTGCTCGGCTTCCGCGTCGGTCAGATTCAGATTTTGCGGATAGAACAAAGCGCCATCTTGAATATGAAGAGGAATCTCAAGCAAATGGAGCGCGCCCAGTGGCCGGAAAACTTGGCCGGTGCCGTTGAGATATCCGATCGTTTCGTTGTATCCCGCGGTGGAATCGTATGTGAAACCGGTTCTATCCAGCACAACGGGGGTATTGTCATCCTGGAGCAGCCAGTGGATGCGAACCCCCGAGGGCGAGTTATTCACGCTTCTGGCGATCTTTTCCGATTCGATGCGGCCTTGTTCCGTGCTGTGCCATGCATCAATCCCATGGATTCCGAGTTCGCAGCCTTGCTGCTGTAGAGCCGCGGTCCATTCTGTGAGCTCGGCGACTTCATACGGGGCGGCGCGCCGAGAGGCGTGGCGACCGGGCACGCGCTCACCGGAGCGTCCTTTGAACGGAATCAGGAAGTAGGTCGCGCCCAAGCCTCGCTCCTCCGTCAGATACCATCCGAAAGGTTCCCAGAAATCCTTCGCCCAACCCAGCAAAACGAAAGGCAAGGACGCGGCCGCCTTCCAACACTGCATAAGCCGGTCGAGAGCGATGCGACCGTTGAGAAATTTCCAAGCGGCTCCCGCGGTGGAGCGGAGCAGAAATCCCCACATAGTGTGGTCAAACTTGTGATTTCGGATTCCAACGAAATCGATATCGTGTGTCAGGCAGACGGTAAAGTTATAGCCATCCGGAACGGAAGAGACTTCCAAAAAGGGGATGGCTTCGTTCAGGATCCAGTACTTCAACAGTTCGATGTGCAGGTCCAGCGTGGGAACGTGTGCCTGCTCACGTGGCTGCCCTTTCGATAACAGATGCTGCACTTCTTCAAACAAATCGTATCCAATCCGCAGCACCACCTGACCAGCCGGTGTTACGGTGCGAAGGCCACCAGGACCCACGGACGTCGTAACGAAAGGTACACTTCCGGCGGCCGTCTCAAAAATGGCAAATTCGCCGTAAATGGGGAGAGAAGTTTTCCGGTACGGCAAATAGGCGCCGCTCGGGCGCGAACCAATGACAAATCTATGCGCCGAGTCCACGTTCTTGGATTCGGCGCCATAAGCGAAAACTACCTTTGCGTCGATCTCCGGCAGCACATCGGCGGTAGCAATTACGACTTCATATCGGCGGCCCGATTTGAAAAGTTCCCACGGGGTCTTAAAGAGTTCGAAGAACTCCGTTACGACTTGCGTCTGACCTTCCCTGGGAATCACACCAATCAAGGACTCTGCTCCCTTATCTCGCCCGGCGAGTTTCGCTGACGCCAGCCGTCTCGGTCCGCAATTCGCCCTCAACAGCTCCGTGCCAATCGCGTCCTGCTACACGGTCAAATGTGCGGTAGTTTCCGGAGAAATAGACAAGCGCTTCGCAATCTTCGCGATGTTTCAGATCTCGAACCAATCCGGTGTAAATGGTGTGATCTCCACCGTCGTACCGCGCCGCTATGGCGCAGCAGAGATGAACCAACGCGTCTTGGATCACGGGGACGCCGCCTACTTCCCCGAATTGGACATCGGTGGCTTCGCGGCGGCGCCCCGCGAAATGATCAGAGAGGTGAGCCTGGTGAGAAGCCAGGATGCTGATTCCAAAATCGTTTGCTTCCTCTAGCAGGGTGTGCAGTTTGGATTTCCTGTGCACGGCGACGGCAACCAGTGGTGGCTCCATCGAGAGAGAGAAGAAGGCACTGACCGTCATGCCACGAGTAACGCCGCCTACTTTCACGGTAACCACGGTGACGCCGCTGGGAAACTTGCCCAGTGCCTTTTTGAAATCCGAAGAGGGCACGCCGACGGGATTCCCGAACCCGACGTTTGAACTTGCATGGATCGTTTCCCTGCGCTGGTCTTGAAGTATCGGAACTTCCCTTACGCTCTTCTGGGGATCGGATACCGCTGGCTCCTGCCATGCATCGGCGGATCTATTTTCTACCAAGAACTCTCGGACACATTCCACGACGTACTGCGACTGCGCCACTGTAAGTTCCGGATGCACGGGCAACGCGAGGGTATCCCGAGCCGCCCTCTCGCTTTCGGGAAAATCTCCCGGCTTGTGGCCAAGGTATGCAAAACAGTCCTGCAGGTGCAACGAAAGTGGGTAGTACACCTCGGTGGCCACACCTTTTCGCTGAAGGTGGGCCTGAAGTTCATTTCGCCAGGATGAGCGAATCACATATTGATTGAAAATGTGACGATCGGTGACGACGTGAGGCAGCGCGATTTGCGCCGCATCGTTCCCGCCAGAGGTGAGTCCGGCGGTGGAAAACAGCTCATCATACCGGTTCGCGTTCCGCTGGCGAGCAACGGTCCAACGATCCAGATGCCGTAGCTTCGCCAGAATGATGGCCGCTTGCAAGGCATCCAGGTGGAAGTTGCCGCTGACCATCCGGTGAAAGTACCTGGGCTTGGCGCCGTGCGCGCGAAGCCAGCGGAGCTTCTCCGCTCGCAGGGTGTCGTTGGTGACTACCATGCCTCCTTCGCCCGCGGCACCGAGATTCTTGGAAGGAAAGAAGGAGAAGCAACCATAGTGACCGATGGATCCAGCGCGACGCCCACCATGTTCGGCGCCGATCGCCTGTGCGGCGTCTTCGATGACTACGAGATTGTGCTCCCCGGCCACTTGCATGACCGCGGTCATCTTCGCCATCTGTCCGTAGAGGTGCACGGGAATGATGGCGCGCGTGCGATTCGTGATGCGCGCTTGAATTTGTGCCGGGTCCAAGTTGCAGGTCGCTGGATCGATGTCCACAAAAACCGGGATCGCGCCGACGCGGGCAATGGCCCCAGCCGTGGCAGATAACGTGTAGGGCGTGGTGATGACTTCGTCACCCTGGCCTATATTCTCCGCCATCAAACAGGCGAGCAACGCGTCACTTCCTGAAGACATGCCGACCGCATGCTCGGAATTGATATAACGGGCAATCGCCTTCTCACACTCCTCCACCTTGGGACCCAGAATAAAATGCTGAGACTCCAAGACTTCCGCTACAGCGGCATCCACGTCTGCCTTAATCGCCAGGTATTGTGCTTTGAGATCGAGAAGGGGTATCTGCATAATCAATCTCCTCATTCAACCAGCGGTGCGCCTTGGCATTTGGATGGGCCCACCTTCACGGGCGTTCGTGCTCCGTTGATTTCGCTTATTTCAGGTTGTAATTTGGCATTGAGAGAAACTCTAACGTGTGGCGAGGGCCGTCGGAATCTGCATCGGAGAGTTCTTCGCAGCCTGATTCACTTCGCCTAATAGCGTGGACAACGCCAGCAGCATCCAAGCCTGGGACCATCTCATGTAAGAGGTCCGGATGGTGCAGGGACGCAGCACACGATAGTAGAAAAAGCCGCGCTCGTCCCACATGTGATTCATGACCCAATCAAAAACATGCTGTGCCAAGTGGATGTTGTCCGGATGTAGGTCTTTTAAGGACACAAGGGTGAGGATGCTCTGCGCCGTCGAATGGATGTCGATCGGATAAGTTTCATCGTGGAAGTATTTCGCGGCGCCATCTTCGCGAAAAAAGTGGTCCCGATAAAAAGTGAATCCGCGCCGCAAATGCGAATCAAACTCGTCCGAGCCCAGAGCATTTCCGATAGCGCGCAACGCGCAGAGATTGTAGCCGGTATGGAAATTATCGACCCAACCCTGATTGGGCGCTTCACCGTATTTCCAGGAGCCGTCTTCGCGCTGCCTGGAGGCCGAGTAACGAGCGACTTTCAGGGCAGGCTCGAGAAACAGCTTTTCTCCGGTATGCTGAACGATTCTGCAGAACAATGCCGCGCCCAGGAAATTTCCATTGTGCACGTTGTTGCGCATCGACGGGAGAGGATAGGCGAAGCCCGCCACATTCTTTCCATCAGTCCAATAGAGTTCATCCAAAATAAACTTCGCACTGCTGGAGGCCATCTCCAGAAATTGAGAATCGCCGGTCTGCACATAAGCATCGAGCAGCGCGTCGGCAATGAACGTGGTGCAGACCAGGTTGGGCGTCCAGCGCGGAACCAAGAGCGTCCGTGTCTGCCAAGGGAAACTGTAGCCCCAGCACCAGTATTTGGAATTGGCAGCGCGAAGCGATTTTAGGTCACTGACAATGTAGCCCGCCGGGTCCGATCCGTTGAGCAGCCCCAGCTTGGAGAGCTTGAGCGCAGAGATCAGGAACAAGCCAAGGGCCTTCGGGTTCTGGGTCGGGGGAACCAACAGCAGCCCGCGGAAATTGATCACGCTGCGTTTTAGCGCCTGGGTGAAAATCAGACGGGGAATGCGTCGATCCAGGATGGGCAACGCCTCAAAAATCTTGCTGTTCACCGCGTCGTAGGGATCGATCCCCGCCCAATTGCGCGACTGGCAATAGGAGAATAGCTTTAGCGTAGCAGCCGTGAGGCGATCCACCGACTGGTCTGTCCTTGGAGTGCTGTTGTGATTTCCAGTGCTGTTCATTGAGGGCGCTCGTGATTTGCCATTGCTACAGCCTTGCCCGGAAGGACGAAGCTCAATTGGCCGTTAACCAGCCGGGCATATGCAACGCTGGCGCGCTCCGAACCCTTGCCCCGAACGGTCCAGTTCCCGTTTTCCTGCACCAGGCGCATCGCCGAGCGCTCCCTCCACCAGGTGTCCACTTCGCCCGGTAAGGCCAACCAGACGTTTCGTCCGGTGTTGTAGCTTTTCAGAGTCTTAAGAAGTTTGCTGTAGAGCTGCTGACGGTCGGGCTCGATAATGTAATCGGGATGGATGATAAAACTCAACAGACCGTGCCTGGCGATGATGGCATCCATCTGCCTGGTCCACATTTCCATCGGGTCGGTATGGATGATGTTAAAGATCGGATAATCCTGCGTGGTCGTCAGCGGGAGCTCCAGAACGTTTCCGACGAAATAAGGGAAGATCGTGCAGCACCCTCCGCGTTGCGGATCAAGATGCGCGACATTGGGCACCGACATGTCATAGGAGAAACCAAAGGCGTCATACCAGGCAAGGTTGCGGTACATGACCGGCGAACGAAAACCCTTTGCTCCCCATTTTTCGGCGTACCGGTTAATGGCTTTTGCACGGCGGCGAAACAATTCTTCCGAGCTGAACAATCTGCCGTCGTGATTCAAGCCATGGACGCAGACTTCGCTGCCAGCGCGCCGGATGGCGTCCAGAACTTCTTCGGAAACCGTGTACCTGACCTCTGGCACCAGCTCAAATGCCGATTTGATTCCGTACTCATGCTCTAAGCGGAGCATAGTGGGGCAAAAATCTTGCCCCATGCCGGTCTCGACATCATGGGTCATGATGGCGCAGGCGTTGGCCGCGTCTGGCCAATACCAGATAAATGGAATCTGCTTCTCGCCCTTGCTTTCCAGGAGCTGTACCCACAACCAGTCCACTAAATTTTCGACCGTCGTGTCCACGGGCCAGTTTGGAAAGGTAATTCTTGACCAATCCTGCAACGCCATGCGCTGAAGATGGCGACGCACCTTGACCGGCAGGAGCGGCCGAATGGCGTAGTAAACGCGTCTGGGAAGCGACTGGCAATTCGAAATGTAAGAGATTTCGGCGTTCGCCGCCGCGACGTATTTTTCCCAGCGCAGATTTTCAATGAGCTCCGTGGGATCAAAAGGGAGCGTGATCGAGCCGTTCATGCGCGAGATTCCGGAATCCACAGACGGCAGATCGCCATCGGGCCCCGGTTTGATTGAGAAATCCTTGGCTCGACCGAAAAGCCGGAGGTCGCCCAGCTTGAAAAAGCCCTCAGGTCCGAAACCCGGCGAGCACTGTATGCCGTCCACGGAATCCGGCGAGCACTTCGTGTGGTCCAGGAATGCCGAAAGAGGGCTGCAGGCGGCCGACTTCGCCGCTTCGTTGACGGTTGGCATGCTAGTCATTTTCTGCCCGGTAGAATCGAAGGCCCTTCTGTCGGAACGCGCTTACTTCGGCACGGGTCGGATAAGTGTAATTTTTCCAGTCACCCGATGGTTGCGGTGCGGGCTTCGTCCTCTGGGATTCATACTTTTCCAGGAAAGAAGCCATCATCCGGCCACCGGCCGTGGAAGTCTTACGATTGAGGTCATAGACCGTGTCGGCCGCGGTGACCGGAACCTGGACCTGAGCCAGGACGTCGCCAGTGTCAAATCCTTTCGCTACGAGATGCAAGGTTGCGCCAACTTTGTCTGCGCCCTCCAGTAGGGCGTGAAAGCTGGGGGCCATTCCTCGATACTGCGGCAGCAAGGATTTGTGAACGTTCCAGCAACCGTACTGGGCGATGGATTCACGGACCGTCTTGCCGATGTAGTGGCTGAAGTTCGTCGAGATGATCAGGTCCGGATTCCAAGAACGAAGCTTGGCCACGCCTTCCGGGTTGTTGATATCCAAAGATAGATACTGCTCCACGCCATGCGCTTTTGCGAGATCGGAGGGAATAGCTAGTTTCCGTTTGCGGAGAATGTACTTCAGCAATTTGATGTAGGTCATGTTCGCCAGAAAAATCAGGCCAGACTTGCGGAACACCATCCAGGCAGCTTGTAGGTCCGAGTGTTTATATACCTTGCAGCCGGAAATGACAGACCCAACAATCCACTCTGGGTGGTTTTCATAGAGGACTTTTTGCATTTCCCCGGCAAACTCATCATCAACCGCGAGTAGAACAATTCTCATATGTGGCTATGCAACTGCCATCTTGAATGTGGGGGTAACGATCGGTTCCGGGCCACGCCGAGGCCAGACTAATTCCGCCCAGACGTCTTATCAGCGGCGACTACTTGCGGCGAGCGGTCGGAGACGCGATTTGACCTTTGCTGCGTTTCCACGGAGAGTCCGGTAGCCTCGGCCATGAGTTGCAGGTAACGGTCCTTCATCACATACCAGCGAATCGGAGAGTATTCTTCCAAAGCTTTCTGGGCCATACGATGGCGACGAGCAGGATCGCGGTAGAGACTCAGCATTTGGCTTGCCAAGTCAGCATCGTTATGCGGCTCAAAAAAGGCCAAGGCGTCTTCACTGAAATAGTAGTGAATCGTTTTCAGCCGCGAAGCAATCACCGCCTTGTTCATGATGATGTATTCCGACAATTTTCCAGAGAAAGATAGATTGAGAAAAATGTCCTGCCGGGTGGCAAGAACGCCGATATCGCAGCGTTTCATCCATTGGGGAATTTCCTGGGGACGAACCAAGCCGAGGAACCTCACTTTCGAAGTCATGCCAAGTTCTTCTGTAAGGACTTGCAGGGCTTTCTGCTCGGAACCTGTACCCAGAATCCAAAACTCCGCACCGGGCATCTCCTGGTGCACCTTCGCGAATCCCCGGATGGCGATATCCAAGCCATATATATGAGTCACGGTCCCGTGGTACATCATCACGAAGGTCGGTTGCTGAATCTGAGGCGCCGCAGGGGAATCAGAGCCTCTAGAGGCAAGGAAAAATTCTTCGTCCACACAATTCATAATGATCGTTGATTTCGAACGCGTGAGTCCCCGCTGGACGAGCACGTCTTCAATCGTCTGGTTGATGTTGATGACGTAGTCCGCGAAGTCAAAACTCTTCTTCTCGATGTATTCCAGAATGCTCACGACCAGGGAGTCCGGCTTGATCCCATATTTAGAGATGTAAAACTCGGGAGTGATCTCATGCATGTCGAATACGATCTTTGCACCACGCCACTTCGCATAAATCCCGGCAAAGACCAGGAAATCAGGGAGATTATTGACGTCGATCACGGCGTAGTTCTTCTTGTTATGCAGCACCGAGACTTTGTAAAACGCCCACAAGAAGAAAATCAGATATTCAAAGGCGTAACGTACCAGCGAGCCCCTCTTCTTCCCGAGGGCGATGGTGTGGACGTGAACTCCGCCGAGGTCATAGTCCTTTGACTCTGAATATTTCGAGCGAAGCGCCAGGAGATCAACGTCGTATCCGGCCGAAATCAGGGCTTCGGCTTTCCGGGTGACGCGGACGTCTATCTCATAGTGATTGTGCAAAACGATACAGACAGATTTCATAATTGGGCCACCACGCTGAATTCGGTGGCTATCTCCAGCAAATAGATTACTGACGGAAACTGCATCTTAGCGATTCATCAGCCGCCAGCGTTAAGCTCAGGCGGTGCGCCGGGTGGCTGACGACTTCCCTTCACATGGGCAAAGGACTGGACGGTGAATTAAAGCTTGGAGGCTTGCACCGCAATTTGGTCGAATCCACTCGCCACGGAATTTTCACGCGCGACGAAATCCCGGATAGTCTCGACGACATAGCGGAGTTGCGCCTCGGAAAGTTCGGGGTAGATCGGCAGGGCTAGTGTTTCCTTCGCGGCGGATTCGCTGAGCGGAAATTCGCCAGCTTTGTGGCCCAGATAGGCAAAGCATTCCTGGACATGCATGGGAACAGGATAGTAGATCTCGGTGCCCACGCCATGCTGCTTCAGATAGGCTTGCAACTCATCGCGATGAGAGACACGGATCACGTATTGATTAAAGATGTGGCGGTTCGCAATTACCTTCGGCAAGCAGACCTTTGACGCTGCCGGCGACGCCGTGGCCAAACCTGCCTCGGCGAATAGACGGTCGTAGGTTTGGGCATTTCTCTGTCGTCCCGCGGTCCAGTTGTCGAGATGCGGTAGCTTGGTGGAGACGATGGCCGCCTGCAAAGCATCGAAGCGGAAATTACCACCGACTACCTTGTGGTAGTACTTCGGCTTGGAGCCATGCGCGCGAATTACCCTGAGCTTCTCAGCGCGCTCCGCATCGTTGGTTACAATCATTCCTCCATCACCTGCTGCACCCAAATTCTTCGAAGGGAAGAAGGAAAAGCAGCCGTAATGCCCGATGGAACCCGCGCGGCGTCCTTTGTATTCCGATCCGATAGCCTGGGCGGCGTCCTCGATCACGACAATCTCGTGGTTCTCGGCCAGAGCCATGATGGGCTCCATATCCGCCATTTGGCCATAAAGATGAACTGGAATGATCGCGCGCGTTTTCTTTGTAATTTTCTCCGCGATTCGCGCGGCGTCGATGTTGTATGTGCGCGGATCGATGTCCACAAACACCGGGGTTGCGCCCAAGCGGGAGATAGCTCCCACAGTCGCAAAGAACGTGTACGGCGTGGTGATGACTTCGTCACCAGGGCCGATAATTTCGGCCATCAGGCAGGCCAGCAGAGCGTCGCTTCCGGAAGTGACGCCAATTGCAAAATTGCAGTTGGAATAGTGCGCTACCGCCTTCTCGCACTCCTCTACTTTCGGTCCGAGAATGAAATGCTGGGACTCCATTACCTCGGCGATGGAGGCGAGCAACTCCTCCTTGATGGAAGAGTATTGCGCCTTAAGATCTAGAAGTGGTACCTGCATACTTGGTCTCCTCTTTGAATTGTTTATAAGATTTCGTGCCTTTGCTGAGTTCCGCAGGGAGCGACTCTTCTTCGTCGAGGTCGAGGCAGCGAAGCACACCTGGTTCGATTTCCTTGTAACGGTAGCCGCTTTCCGGGCAAACCATCACGCGGCCATCGCTCGTCATCTCCAACTTATGGCCGTGGCGGCTCATCCAGGCGATTTGATGGGCGGGGTTACCGACAACCAATGCATAGTCGGGCACATTTTTGGTGACGACGGACCCCGATCCAACGAATGCATAACGCCCGACGGTTGCGCCGCACACGATGGTAGCATTCGCGCCAATTGAACAACCGCGCTGCAGCCGGGTGGTCTCATACAGCGAATGGCGGTTGACCTGGGAGCGGGGATTACTGACGTTGGTCAGCACGCAACTGGGACCAAGAAAAACGTCGTCTTCTACGACCACTCCTGTATACACGGAAACGTTGTTTTGGATCTTGACATTGTTTCCGATCACGACGCCGCCATCGACGTTGACGTTTTGCCCGATCACGCACTTCTGGCCGACCTGGGCACCCTTCATCACGTGCGAAAAATGCCAGATTTTCGTTCCGGGGCCGATTGTAGATCCTTCATCGGCATACGCGGATTCATGCACAAAGTAAGACTGCTCGGGCTTACCCTTCAATGCGGCAACGGATTCCGCTGCGTCGCCGTTTTGCAAGGCCCGCTGGAAAGCATCCAGCACTCGGAGCACTCGCAGTCCTTCCTTGCCATCGCTGACGGGGGTGGTCCGCGATTCGACGCAATCAAGGAAATGCTGGCATTCCGCACGGAGCGGCTCGCGATTGTCGAGCGCCACAACCTCCCCCTCCGCTCTTACAGCGGTAGGGATGCGGTTTTTCCATTCGACCTTATGCGGATAGAGCATCAGTTTGTGCTCGACGGTGTCGTCGAACACGGCCATCTTCTCCGAGCCCACCACAACCAGTTTCTGTTCCTTGATTGGGTGCAGCCAGCTGACGAAGATGTGTGCGCGCACGCCGCTGGGAAATTCGAAGTGACTCAATGTGACGTCAGTGACACCGCTGTTCAGATAAGCGCCGCCCTTGCAGGAAACGTGCGTGGGCATTTCATTCAACAGAGCCAAGATCACGGAGATATCGTGCGGGGCAAAACTCCAGAGGATGTTTTCTTCGGTGCGGATTTTGCCGATGTTGAGCCGGTTGGAGTAGAGATAATTGATCTTTCCCAGATGACCGTCCTGAATCAGTTGCTGCAGCTTGAGGATCGCCGGGTGGTAACGCAGGATGTGGCCAACCATGAGAATGCGGCCCCTGGTCTCCGCGAGCTTCACCAACTCTTCGCCGTGCTTCACGTCGATCGCTAGCGGCTTTTCGACCAGCACATCCTTTCCGGCCTCGAGCGCGGCTTTCGCCAGTTCGTAGTGGGTCACGGCCGGCGTGGCCAGCGCGACGGCGTGGATCGAAGGATCAGAGAGCACTTCCTGGAAGTTGGTGCAAAACTTCACGCCTTCGTAGCGCTTCTTGTAGTCTTCTTCCAGCGACCGGTTCGAATCGCACAACGCGCCCAGTGCGCCCAGTTCGTAAAAGTTGCGTACAAGATTCTTCCCCCAATATCCGACTCCGGCAACGGCAACTCGTTTCTTGGATGTTTCGTTTCCACTTTGCATTTTCGATCCTTTTATCAAGCCCCTGCGGGAAGGCTTCGATTTAGAGAAGATTCACACAGATACCTGCGGCGGTACCGTCTCCGTACAAAGAAGGCCGGGAACTAGGAGGAGTGAACGTCCGCGCCACATCTGCGAGTTGACCTAGTCTCGTGCCAACAAGCACATTCCAACCACTGTTCACCGTTTCCACCCACTCCGTTTCGTTGCGGAGCGTGAGGCACGGCACTCCAAGCCAAAAAGCCTCTTTTTGCAAACCGCCCGAATCTGTCAACACACAGCGGGCGGAACCCGTCAGCGCCACCATGTCCACATAACCCACGGGATCAACCAACTTCAGATGGGAGTTCGGCTGGAAACCGAGTTCCTTCATCATTTTCTTGCTTCGTGGATGCACGGGAAAAAGTATCGGCTGTCCGATCGCATTGAAGGCACGGAGAATTTCTTTCAGGCGTTCAATATCGTCGGTGTTTTCACTTCTGTGTACGGTGGCCAGCAGGTAGTTCTTCTTCTCCAGCCCAAAACGTCTGAGAATTTCCGATTGCTTCGCTGCCCCACGCTCCTTGGCCCAGTTCAACACGTCCAGCATCACGTCGCCAACCTGATGCACATTCTCCTTGATGCCTTCTGCAGCCAGGTTGCGCACGGCCGTGTCGCTTGGACAGAGCAGCAGGTTCGACAGGTGATCGGCAACCACGCGATTGATCTCTTCCGGCATCCGGCGATTGAAACTTCTCAGTCCTGCTTCCACATGGGCGATGCGTATCGAGAGTTTGGATGCGGCCAGGGCGCCAGCCAAGGTGGAATTGGTGTCTCCGTAGATCAGGACCGTATCCGGGCGGTGCTCTAGCAAAACGCCTTCGATGGCTTTCAACATTGCCCCGGTCTGCGCGCCGTGGCTACCGGAGCCGATGCCGAGGCTCACATCCGCTTTTGGAAGTTCTAGGCCGTCAAAAAAGACGCCGCTCATTTCATAATCGTAGTGCTGTCCGGTATGCACCAGCACCTCTTGGTGGGATTCCCGGAGTTTCCGGCTGACGGCGGCGGCCTTAATGAACTGGGGCCTTGCACCAACAATGGAGACTATTTTCACGTTTATCTGTCGTTTTCCCTTCTGCGGACCCTGAACAAATCCGTTCTACTTCCGGTTGCGCGCATCCCTACTCGGATACTTTTGTCCGCGGAAATCCTTCCAGCGCTACAGGGCGGGTTTTGCCGGCCGTGTTCTGGGCCCTGCTTCCAGGAGCGTTGCGTTGTGCCAGATGGATCGCTTCAGGAGCTGCGGCCAATGGAGCCAATCGTATCCGCCTTCCAATTTTGCGCGCAAGAGCTGCGCATCGTCCCAGTTGTTCACTGGCAGCCTAGGTAGAAAGAGCTTGTTACTGTTACGGCTGGCCCTCCCCAAAACAGTGGACACCCCATATTCGAAACCGAAGTTCTCCAGCAAATCCTCCAGAAAACGTACTAAATTCTTGTCTTCTTCGGGAAACGAAAAGGGATAGGAAAAGCTATCTATTGCCACACCGAGATTTTGTTCAATGATTTCCTTGGATTGCCCGAGCTCGAATTCCAAATCCGCAGGTTCCAATGAACGCAGGTCAGCATGCGTGACGGTATGCGATCCGAACCGAATTCCCTCGCGGTGTAACTCCCGGACTTCGCTCCAGGTGAGATAATTAGCACCCTCGACCCGCGCAGATGTGTGTCGAATTCGGTCCGTGGCAAGAAAAATCGTAGCTGTAAAGCCACACTGTTTTAAAACGTCCATCGCATCCGTGCAAAAATCGCGGTAACCGTCGTCGAATGTCAATACGACCGTCTTCGAAAGGTCGGCGCCCGAGGTCAATGCGGCCCAAGCCTCCGGTAGATCGAGTGTTCGATATCCCTGATTTCGCAACCAACGCATCTGCTCCGAGAAGACCACGGGAAGAGTGTGAATCTGATAAAAGGGGTGCGACATCCCAAAAAGATTGCCGGATATGCTGTGGTACATCAAAATCGGCACACGTGCCCCCTGACTCAACCCGAGAATACGGGCCAGGGGCAACGATAGATAGAGACTAGTTATCCGGTCGAGTCTCGTCATAGGGCTTCTGCGCCGCAAAACCGTAACTAGAAAAAGCAGCTGATTGGCAAGGGAGAATTCATCGTAGAAGGAACTGAGCCTTGATTCCCCGGAACGATCTTATGGAGCGATCGACAACTTTGCGGCTACGAACTCGCAAACTTTGGCCGACACTTCAGCCACCTGTGCGCGTTTCATTTGCGGGAACATCGGCAGTGAAACGATCTCCGTGGCCACGCGCTCGGTCACTGGAAAATCGCCGGCCTTGTAATTTAAGTGTTGGTAGGCCTTCTGTAGGTGCAGAGGAATGGGGTAGTGAATTCCGGTGCCGATTCCCGCTTCCGCAAGGGCTGCCTGAAGGGCCTCGCGATCCTGAACGCGGACGACGTAAAGATGGTAGACACCTTTCATCCACGGCGCCTCCACCGGCAGCACGATGGCATCTTTAGCTTCCGCCAAAAATCTATGATAGCTGTGCGCGTGGGACCGACGCGATTCATTCCATTTTGCAAGATGGCGTAGTTTCACCGAAAGCCAGCCGGCTTGAATCGAATCGAGACGACCGTTGTAACCTTCAATATCGTGGTAATACTTTTTTGCTTGGCCGTGGTCGCGGATCATTTTCATTCGCGCGGCCATAGCAGCGTCGTTTGTGGTGATGGCTCCAGCTTCACCACACGCGCCAAGATTCTTTCCGGGATAAAAACTGAACGCTGCGGCTTTACCCATGGAGCCGGCGGTCTTCCATACGTTCTCTTTCTTGGAAAAATACTGCGCGCCGTGAGCCTGGCAAGCATCTTCGATGACGAAGAGGTTGTACTTCGCCGCGAGATCCAGGATTGGGTCCATATCCGCGGTCTGTCCATACAGGTGGATAGGCACAACCCCAGCAACACGGTGCTTCGAATTGCGTTCGATCAACCTTCCGCTCTTGCTGTCAAATTCGCAGTGGGTCTCCAGGTATTCGCGCAGCTTTTCCGGATCCATCGTGTAGGTCTGCTCGTGAATATCGACAAACGCAATCTGCGCTCCCGCCTGGGATATGGCTTCTGTCGTAGCGATAAAAGTGTGCGGAACGGTCACGATTATGTCGCCCGGCTGTACATCGGCGGCCATGAACGCAAAGCGCAATGCGTCCGTACCACTGTTCACCCCGACGCAATACTTTGCGCCAGAGAACGCGGCGAATTCCTTTTCGAACTCTTCCACCATCAGGCCGCCGATGAACCCCGCATTGCTGAATGCCATTTTGACCACGGCAAGCAACTCGGTCTCGAGTTCCTGATGCGGAGTCACGAGGTCAAGGAATGGTATTTTCGTGGGATTAGCCATCTCTACTTTTTCTCCTCGCTCACAAATCTAAGAACCTTTGCAGGATTTCCCGCGACGATAGCGTTGGCGGGCACGTCTTTTGTCACCACGCTTCCCGCACCAACAATCGCATTTTCGCCGATCGTTATTTTGCATAAAATCGTGGATCCTGAACCTATCGAAGCGCCCCTACAGACCTTGGTCTTTTCGAGCTTCCAATCCGCTTCCGTCTGCAATCCGCCCCCGGCTACCGTAGCGCGGGGATAAACATCGTTGATGAAAGTCACGCTGTGACCGACAAACACGTCATCCTCGATGTCCACTCCCTCACAGATGAACGTGTGGCTCGAGATTTTGCAGCAGCGGCCCACCTTGGCATTTTTCTGGATTTCAACAAAAGCTACAATTTTTGTCCCGTCGCCGATTTCGCAACCATAAAGATTGATGAATTTCGAGAGCTTCACGTCTTTGCCCAGCTTCACGCTGGGAGCGATGCAAACGTAATCGTTCACAGAGTTATTGCCTCCCCACGGGTGCGAATGGAACGGTCCGCGGCTTCCAATATACGCACTACTCGAAGGCCGGCTTCTCCGTCGTTGAACGGCTTCGAATTCTCCTCAATACACTTGAGGAAATAGGCTGTTTCCGCCCGCAGCGCTTCAACTTGCTCCACCTGCGGTGCCCACATGTCTCCCGAACGATAGCTGACCAGCAACTGGTGCAAGTTGCTTGGATTAGTGGACATACTTACGCCCTTATCATAGATCCTCAACTTCTCGTCGACTTCCAGGTCGTTCCACACCAGCATTTTTTTTTCGCCGCCGATCAAGGTTGTTCGGACTTTCACCGGCGAGAGCCAGTTCACATTTACATGAGCGATGATGTGCTTCGGGAAGTACACGGTGATAAATGCAACATCCTCGACCCCGTTCAAGTGTCTTTCGCCCGTAGCCACCACGGCTTCTGGTTTTTCGGAAATTACATAGTCCATGATCGAAAGATCATGAGGAGCCAAATCCCAGATCACATTTACATCGTGCTGGAACAAGCCGAGGTTCACACGCAGCGCATCATAGTAATAGAGATCGCCTAGTTCTTTTCTGTCGACCAGCTCTTTGATCTTCCGCACGGCCCCGGTGAACAGGAACGTGTGATCCACCATGATCATCAAGTTCTTCCGCTCTGCAAGCTCCACTAGCTCTTCGCCCTGCGCAACGCTGTACGTGAACGGCTTCTCCACAAAGACATGCTTACCGTTCTCTAGGGCCTTCTTCGCCAACTCGAAGTGCGTCCAAACCGGAGTCACGACGGCAACGATGTCAATCTCAGCGGATGTCAGAATTTCGTTCTCATCTGTGGTGAATCCAATGGACGGAAACACCTTTTTCAAGCGAGCTTCACATTTTGGACTGCGATCCGCGACCAGTACTACTTCACAATTCTCCTGGGAGTGGAAATTCCGAACGATGTTCGGACCCCAGTATCCGTAGCCAATCACACCGATACGCATCGTAAATCTCCTTGAGACATCTGCAGGACGGCGCAACGCGCGGGGACGGTGGCGCTTCGTGGAGTGATTACAGAGGAACGCTTTGGGAAGCTATCTTCATTGGGCGACGAGAAGATTGAATTGTTGTTGCAAACAACTGCGAACCGTTAGGCCTCGAGCTGCAATGTACTAGTGAGCACCTTCGCCCTGAATCACGGCAGCAGGTGTCTGCGCAAGTATCTTCAGGTCCAGCCAGACGGACCATGCTCGCGCATACTTTAGATCCAAGCGCACCATTTCGTCAAAGCGGGTCCGGCTCCGCCCCTCCACCTGCCACAAACCCGTGATGCCAGGCTTAATCTCCAGTACACGTCGCCGGTGCCAAGCTTCGTACTTGCGGAATTCATAGGCAAGAGGAGGCCGCGGACCGACGAGCGACATTTCTCCACGCAACACATTCCAGAACTGAGGTAGTTCATCCAGACTGGTCTTGCGGATAAACCGTCCAATCGCAGTGACCCGCGGATCTTTCTCTATCTTGAACACCGGCTTTGCTGTGGTCGCCGAATTCCCATCCACCTTACCGGCGATATATTGCTCAACATACTGCTGGTGAATCTTCGCATCGCAATCCGTTCGCATTGAACGGAACTTCAGTACGGTAAAATTCCTTCCGTGTTGGCCAAGGCGTTCCTGTTTAAAGAGAACTGGCCCCTTTGAAGAGAGCTTGACCGCCACGGCCACAGCCGCAAAGACGGGAGAGAGAAATACCAATGCTGCGGCGCTTCCCGTCAAATCAATACACCGCTTTATTGCGAGTGGGACCCGTTTCGCGTTCTCACGTTTCTGGAATTCCGGGTAAAGTTTAATGTTTGCCGAATGATCATTTGTCCCGATCTCATATTCCTCGGGAAAGAAGTGAAAGGAGACCGAGATCGACGCACTCTTCTCCATTCCCAGCGTAACCTCAAAAATGCTCCGAAGTTTGTCGAAAAATCTCTTCTGGACCAGTTCGTTCGTGGCTTTTCCGAGTTCCGTACCGATCACTCCCACCAAGCTATTTTCAAGGTACCAACCGACTACGTCTGTTTCCCGCGTTGCCTCCGTCAGTGACTTCGCGATCGTTTGCAGAGTGCGTTCCTTGTTAGAGAAGTCATTCAAAGTCTTCTTCACATCCACGAGAATCAATACAAATCGGTTGCGGGCACGCTCTGCACGGCGGCGCTCCAGATAGAGCATGGATACAAACGCCTCTTCACTAAGCAACATGCGTGGGGGTGTATTGCCCATGTTTGGTACCGACAGATGCGCCCGAACTTCCAGCTTGGGCTTATCTTGTTCTCGCCGCATTTCTGCTTCTATTGGGCTCATTTTTCTTGCTCCACTTCCCCGCTGATCAATGTCAGCTTCCGAGCGGTACGCGGACCGGGCGAAGAATCCGTGGCTGTGCGTTTTCTCGAGTCGCTTCTTTCACTGGCGTTAACCAGCTCGTTTCAACTTCCATCGCTACAGATCTCTGAAGTAGAGTCACTGAAAGGACGACACGATGATTGCCCTTTACATTAACCAGAATTCCTTCCAACCCGGTTAAAGTGCCGTAATTCACTCGGACTCGTTGCCCAACTTCCAGGTACGGCCAAGGCTGCTTCGGGATTCCCGAAGCAACAGCCAATTGCAGGGCCTGAACCTCCTCATCCGAAACTGGAATTGCCGTTCGACCGTAGCCTACGATCTGCAGCACGCCCGGCGTAGTGATCACCGGACGGCGGTTCTGAAAATCAAATCGGCAGAACAGATATCCTGGAAAGAGTGGCTGCTCTAACTCCTTCACTCGGTCTGACCATTTGCGAATGCTCTTGTAGGTCGGCAGAAGGCATTCAAATCCTTGCCCTGTAATCTGGGAGGCAACATAACTTTCCTTGCGTGAACGCACTTGTAAGGCAAACCAGGAAGGCTTAGAGCTGGAACCGTTTAAGACACTTTCAGTTGAGGGGTTCAAAGTTCGGTCCGTTTCTCTCTCGGAGATGCCTTTCCAGCAGGCTATCGCCATTACAGTCCCAGCAGTCCGACACTCCCTTTAGGGCAATTACCCTGCCAGTTCCCCGCTGGGCCAGGTATGGCTTCCTGCGCTTTCTTGTTTTCTAAGTTATTTATTTACAAGGGATTACAAATTGGGAACTGCTTGACAGAAATACCTGACACACGAAACCCGACTGCAATGAGAAAAGCTATGCCCTATTGTTGCAAACGGCTTCCCTATGTAGGCGCCCTTCCCGAGCCGCAATCTCCCGTTAACACCCTGATAACAATGATGTTATTCAGACTGTGCGGGCATGTCCAAACGACGATTTGGACCTCCTGGTCCATCCAACATTCATTCGGCCAAAGAGCGTCGTGCCGGGCCAGGCTTCCTTGAAACAAGCCGTCAACCGACCCGAACTGAGTCTGTCGGCGTTCGATTTCCAGTATGCAGGTGAAGCAAGCTTTGTAGGGTGGCCACGGATCGTCTCGCGAGCAATCTCCAACGATTCGCCCAAATTGCTTTCGAAGTATCGCTCCACGCCCTCCGCTTCGATCGGATAGTTGCTTGCCTCAAGGCATGCGATTAACCCTGAAGCAGGGACCAAATCTGGCGGTGCCCGTCTGTCGGGCGATAAACCAGGCTGGAACAATGTGGGTTACTAAATGTGTCCTCGTGACAGTCGGGGTCGTATCCGCTAGACGGAATATCTGGAATACTGTGAATGCACCTAGGGCCGCCGTTGGAACTCCTTCGTAGTCGTGAACTAGGGCGTACCCTGATGACGGAACTGACACACTCCCGATGACCGGCCCCACAACGAAGGACAATTCCTTAGCTATTCCTTCTTCCCACGATCTCAAACGCTGGCTGATCTTTGGAGGTTGGGTTGGACTGAGTATTCTGTTGTTTGCGAAGACGGTCTACGGGCTAGTCCAACTGGCCAGTCAAGATGAAAGTAGTTCTCACATCCTGCTTATACCCTTCATTTCCGCTTGGCTCCTGTACGCGGAACAAAAAGTGCGACAGCCCGGTGGAAGTTTCGATCTCTGGCCAGCGATGGCCTTTCTCTTATCCACGATTTTCCTAGCCCTTCTTGCGTCACACTGCCCTACCTGTACTCACAGAGACCGCTTGAGCATCTTTGCCCTCGCCCTTGTCCTGCTTCTCATTTCCGGCTTTGTGTTGATATTGGGCACAGCCAATGCCAAAGCGTCAGGGTTCTCTCTCGCATTCTTGCTTTTCGCGATCCCCATTCCCGATGTTTTTCTGGGTAAAATTATTTACGCACTACAATCCGGTTCCGCAGCGATCGCGGAGTTGTTCTTCAATTTGAGCGGTGCTCCCGTTCTGCGGGAAGGCTTTGTCTTTCATCTGCCGAAGATGTCCATCGAAGTCGCACAGGAATGTAGTGGCATCCGTTCAAGCCTCGCCCTGCTCATTCTGGCTTTGCTGGTGGCACATTTTTCGTTCCGGCCGTTCTGGAAAAAACTGCTCTTTGTCTTCGCGGGGCTCTCCATGATGCTCATCAAGAACGGGATTCGTATCGCATCCCTTACGTTGCTTGCAAATTATGTGAACCCGAACTTTCTCTATGGAAAACTGCATCATCAAGGCGGAATTGTCTTCTTCTTGATCGGCTTAGCACTACTCTGGCCTGTCTTTTGGTTCTTGCGGAGAGGCGAGATTCCTGTTGGTGGCGTGGTCTCAGGAGAACCGGGGAAGATAATTCCTCGAAAAAGCGAACTGCCTGGAGATCTTTGATTGAAGATCTAACGCTTCGGTTTCGAATCCGATTTCTTCGCTGAGCTATATCCGTAGTAATAATCGCCGTAGGAATCACCCTTCTCGACTCGATTAAGTACCACTCCGAGTAAATTCTTCTCGCGGAACTCTTGAGAAGCCTTTGCCGCCAGCTCAAAATCAGTTGAGCCCGCCCGAACTACAAACAGGACGCCATCGCACATATCGGCGAGGATGCTGGCATCGTGCACAGCCAATGCTGGTGGCGAATCCAGAATAATCCAGTCGAAAATGAGCGACATATGGTCGAGCAGTTGCTTCATTCGGTCACTGTGCAGTAATTCACTCGGATTCGAAATTTCGCGTCCTCCCGGAATGAGGCACAAATTCCCGCCCGTCCCCACTTGAGTAATTTGGAACTCATCGCAGTCGCCAACCAGGTAGTCTGACAATCCCGGCTTCTCCAGAGCACCGAGGTGAAGGTGTAGGCGCGAGGCACGCAGATCCGAATCAATGAGCAAAACTCGCCGACCCGCCTGCCGGACAAAGGACTGTGCCAAATTCGCAGCGACAAAGGTCTTTCCCTCAGCTGGCGTGCTGCTGGTGATCAAAACTCTCTTCAATGGCTGTGCTGATGCAATCTGATAGAGTCTCGAACGCAAAGTTCTGAATTTTTCCGCACCAACTTGGTGATGCGTGTGGGCGGAAAATACACTGGAGGACGATTCTATTCTCCAAGTTGTCGGTGAGCAGCGTTTCGCAAATTCCTCAAATTGCAAGACTCCCCTATCGATCTTCTGACGCGGACCAGGATCAGGGTGCGAGCCCCGATTGATCTGCACATTTTCGACTGCCCCTTCCTGGCTCGAAAGATCCACCAGGTCAGAGACCGTTCGATTCGCAGCCTGCGAACTGCGTTCTTCAGCAGCCTTCTTCAACGCTTCGTGGATCCGGCTCATCTTTGGCTCTCTTCAGTATCCCTTCGTGAAGATCACGAATTAGAAACTAGGACCTCGTCATCTTCTGTAATATCCACAGGCTTCGAGCTGCTTCCGGAGGACCGAACATCGAAGGTGGGTACCGTTGTCAGAACTGGTAACTTCAGACAGAGTTCTACGTCGCGTTCTGAGTACAACGCCTTGTCGCTTAGGGCTAGCAAATAAAGTATCCCGAGGGACAATGCAAGCCCCGCACCCAGGCTACCGCCGATGAACACTATTTTCTTCGGAAACGAGGGACTCAAAGGAAGGCTCGGCGCGTCGAGTACTTTGAAATTTTCTCCCTCCTGCTCATGCTCGAGATCCGTGGCCATTGCTGAATTTTCCCGCTTCTTTAATAGCTCGTTATAAATATCCGAAGCGGTTTGATAGCTTCGCGTGAGTTCCTTAAGTTGCTGTTCGACCACCGGGCTTGCCTGCAAGCGACCTTGAAGCGAGCGAATCTGATCCTGGATCTGCGCTTGCCGCTTGGTCAAGTCGGAGATATTGAACTCGTCCTGCTTAATCTTGGTTCGCAGTTGCTGAATCGAGGGTGGTTCACGCATCGCGGCTTGTGTTGCTGATGATGAAACCTTCGGAGCTGGTGATTCAGCCATCCTCCGCTTGAGGTCCTCGATTTGGGTCTTTACCTTGATAACATCAGGATGCTCAGGAGTATATTTTGAAAGCAAGGCTGAGAGTTGGTCTTCAAGTGCAACCAGCTCCTGCTCCTGCGACTCGGGGTTTTGTTGGCCGACTTGCGACACCTTCCAACTCGCTTCCTGCTGGCTGAGCAGCGTCTCGTTCAGCGTCTTATCTTGCTGCGCTCGAGTCAGAGCCTGGGTCGTAGCATCCAATTGTGTATTCATCCCGCCGAGGAGCGTGATATTTGTCTGTTCCTGTTCTGGCATTGAGACCAAATGTTCTGCCTTGAACTGAGCAAGCTTTTTGTCCTGTTCTTCCAGCTTACCCTTTGCCTCATCCAATTGTTCCGTCAAGAATTTTGTCGTCTTGTTCGATTGAGCCACACGCCCCGAGGCGTTCTGCTCCATAAACATGGAAGTTATTTCCTGACAGATTTGCTGTGCCAACTGCGGATCACCGAAAGTCACACTCACGTTGAATCCTGGGGGCTCTCGGTCGGCTGAACCCGCCAACGGTTCAATAAGTTCCACAGTCACGGCACTCTTTAGCTTCTCAACCAGGTCTTCAATGTGGGTTGTTCGGCGCTCTTGAGGGTATAGATTGAACTTGTTGATGATCGCTTCCAACCGTGACCGGCTCAGTATTTGGGCCTTCATTGAGGCCATCCGCTGATTCAAATCATCGGTTATCACTGGCTTGATCAAATCTTTTGGGACGGTTGGCTGTTCCACAAGGACTAGAGTCGATGAGGTGTATTTTTTCGGCAGAACCAAAGACGCGGTAAGCCCCATTGAACCGAGCGCCAGGGTCATGAAAGTCGGGATCCACCAATATCGACGCAAGACCCGCTTCACATCGGCAATTGCTATTTCCCCATTCCGCACCATG
>Ga0074046_10000611_pt1 | contig 32712 bp, 19 predicted proteins | sample BogForMeECP23OM3_FD_94441 | JGI IMG/M metagenome (GOLD analysis project Ga0074046, IMG submission 94441) | Bog forest soil microbial communities from Calvert Island, British Columbia, Canada - Bog Forest MetaG ECP23OM3 | ecosystem: Environmental > Terrestrial > Soil > Wetlands ... | reverse complement strand
CCTCTCCAACGAGCGTGCGGACTGGGTGCTCATCTACGGCGATACAAATTCCACGCTCGCCGGCGCTCTCGTGGGAGCTCGTCTGGAACTTCCTCTTGCGCACATCGAAGCCGGGTGTCGTAGCGCCGAGATGGGAATGCCTGAGGAACACGCCAGAATTGTCGCCGATCATCTCAGCCGCCTGCTCTTAGCTCCATCCCAGGTGGCCATGGACAACCTTTCCCGGGAAGGCATTGGCGGTGGATCGGATCCCCTGAACCGGAAAACCGAGTTTGTCGGAGATGTGATGTACGACGCCTTGCTCTTCAATGTCGAACTCGCCGAAAAGTATGCCCAGCAGAATCTCACCCGATTTGCACTCGTAAGCAAGCAGTACTATCTCCTTACTCTGCACCGCGCGGAAAACACCAAGAATCCTGAGCAATTACGACGAATCCTCGAGGCCGCCCAGCTTCTGGACTTCCCTGTGCTCTTTCCCATTCATCCCCGGACCCAGAAAGTTCTCGCGGCCGCCGGAATTTCCGCCAACGGCAATGTGCGTCCGACCGGACCTCTCGGCTATCTCGATATGATCTCCCTTGAAAAACACGCCCGCAAGGTACTCACGGACTCCGGAGGTGTTCAAAAGGAGGCATTTTACTTCAATGTGCCCTGTGTCACCCTGCGTGAAACGACAGAGTGGCCGGAAACCGTGGAATTGGGCGCCAACATGACGGTCGGCACCGACCAGCGAAAGATCCGCGACGCCATTCTTGCACCAATGCACGAGGGTCAATGGCAAGGCGCCCCCTACGGCAATGGCGACGCTTCCCAGAAGATCGTCCGCACTTTATTGGCAGCGAGCGGAATGTAGCTCGGCAGACATGTAACACCCGAGGTTCTTGGATTCCACCATGTTCTCTTTTCCAGCATGAGCAACGCCGCCCACATTTCAGTCGTTCACCTGACTTCCGTTCATTCTCCCTTTGACCTGCGCATTTTCGCCAAGGAGTGTCGCTCCCTGGCACAGGCCGGCTTTCAGGTCACCATCGTTGCGCCCCACTGCAAAGATGAGGTCGCCGATGGCGTGCGCATCAAAGCCGTCCATCCGCCTGCGGGTAGTGGCAGAATTCGCCGCATGACCTTCACCGTTTGGAACGTTTTCCGCGAGGCTTTGAAACAGGACGCGGATCTCTATCATTTCCACGATCCCGAGCTTATCCCTGTCGGGCTCTTTCTTCGCGCCCGTGGAAAAAAAGTTATTTACGACGTCCACGAGAATGTTCCGAAGGACATTCTGTTAAAGCAATACCTTCCTCAGTGGAGCCGCCGCTTGCTCTCCTCGGTGATGGGACAATTGGAAGTTTCGGCAAGCCGTCGCTTGTCCGCTCTGGTTACCGTGTCCCCGGTAATCGCCGACCGCTTTGTGGGTCGTAACGCCCGCACTGTGCTCATTCATAATTTCCCGGATCTTGCGGAACTAACCGGTTGCACCGAGGTCCCTTGGGAATCGCGAAAACCCCTGGTGGTTTTTCCTGGCGGCATTCTTCCCGAACGCGGGATCCGTCAGATGGTCCATGCCATGGCCTGTCTACCCGATTCAACCAAAGCTACCCTGGAAATCGCCAGCAGCGATTTCCCGGAAGACCTCTGGGCGGAGTTGAACCGCCATCCGGGCTGGAGCCGTGTCCGTTTCCTGGGCTGTCTAAACAGAATTCAGATCGTCGAACTTCTGGGTCGCGCCAGCGCCGGCCTGGTTTTGTATTTGCCCGAAGAACAGAATACCTGCGCCTTGCCGCACAAACTCTTTGAGTACATGGCTGCTGGCATTCCCGTCATCGCTTCCGATTTTCCGCTTTGGCGCCGAATCTTGCGCGGCATTGATTGCGCGATTTTTGTAAATCCGCTCGAGCCCCGCGCCATTGCGGAGGCCATCGAGTACCTGTTGGCGCATCCTGCGGAATGTGAGCGTATGGGCAGAAATGGCCAGCAGGCCGTCCGCTCCAGTTTTAACTGGGACTCGCAAGCCCAGGAACTTGTCAAACTTTACAAAGGATTGGTGGAAAGCCCGTGTGTGGGATAGCCGGCATCATAGCTCTCGACGGATTTGATCCAAAGGTTCTGGTCACCATGACCCATCTCGTCAAACACCGGGGACCCGACGGATTTGGCTTTGCTTATGCCATGCAAGGTGCCGACAGTGGGATGGAGGTCATCCACAACCAAGACCGAATGCCGATAACTCAGCGTCCAGTCATCGGTCTCGGGAGCCGCCGACTGGCCATTCTCGATCTGTCGGAACTGGGCAATATGCCCATGCAGACAGAAGACGGCGCCTTGTGTGTCACCTACAACGGCGAGATTTACAACTATCGCGAGATACGCTTGGAATTGGAAGCCAAAGGTTATCACTTCCGCACCGGTACCGACACGGAAGTCCTCCTACGGGCATACCAGGAGTGGGGCGAAGACTGCGTAAACCACTTTAATGGCATGTGGGCCTTTGCTTTGTGGGACCGAACAAAACAGACTTTGTTTTGTGCCCGGGACCGTTTTGGCGTGAAACCTTTTTACTACGCGCGCGTGGGTCAACAGTTCTACTTCGGTTCCGAACTCAAACAGTTTGTGGACGGCGCACGGCTTCCGCGGATTGCCAATGCACGCGTTGTCTACCATTTCCTCGAACAGTATCTTTTTGACTATTCCGATCAAACTTTTTTCGAAAATATACTCCAGCTTCCAGGAGGCCATGCACTCACGCTACGCCTGGACAACTCCATGCACATTCGCACCTGGAGATACTGGGAGTTGACCATCTGCCCGGAGATGCCGATAAGGACAGACGAGGAGCTTTGTGAGGAATTCCGAAATCATTGGGAAGCTGCTGTGCGTCTGCGCCTCCGCAGTGACGTACCGGTAGGTTCCTCTCTCAGTGGTGGAATCGATTCTTCGGCGGTCATTTGTGAGGCAAAAAAGCTTTCGCCGAACCAGCGATTTCATACCTTTTCGTCGTGCATTGAGGAAAAAGGATTGGATGAACGCCCCTTCATTGCAGCCGTGGGAGCAGCAGTTGAAAGTTCGGAACACTGGGTATATCCCAAATCGAGAATGTTCTGGGAGAAGGTGAATGATGTTTGTTACTACCAGGATGAGCCAATGCAAAGCGGGGGATCCTTCGCCCAGTGGTGCGTCATGGCGGAGGCACGGAAGAATGGAATACCGGTGCTTCTTGGTGGCCAGGGAGGGGACGAAACACTCTGCGGGTACCAGAAGTACCGTTATTTTTATCTTTGGCAGCTGTTGCGAGAAGGGAAGACTCGACTGTTACGAGAGTCCCTGATGAGCTTCCGAAACGGAACGCAGTCGAGTTGGACTTTAAGCGATGCCAGCCGTTACTTTCCTGCTCCCTTTCGCTCCTCGTTTTCTCTCACTGATCGCTTATGTTCGACCAGTTTCCGCGATGAGTTCTCAAATCAGCGAATCGCCATCGGCGCCATGAACTCCATTCCCGAGCGCCAGAAAATGGATCTAACGCTCACTAGCATTCCGTCCCTTTTGCATACGGAAGACCGCAATGCTATGGCCCATTCGATTGAGACGAGGCTCCCATTTCTCGACTATAAGTTGGTGGAATTCGCGGTGAACTGTCCTCCTTCTGTCAAGCTCCGCGATGGATGGAGCAAATGGATATTACGGCAGGTCATGAGAGGGGTAATGCCCGAAACGGTGCGCCTCCGAAAATCCAAACTCGGCTTTGACGTGCCACAGACTGGCTGGATCCGTGATGGCTTAAGTAATGGACATCGCGATGTTTGGGAGAGTCGAAAACTGCAAATGGAACGATTTCTGGATCCCCGGAAGTTCGCGACGGAGACAGAAAGATTCCTGAATTCAGACAGAAGAGCGCTGTCAATCGATCCTCTTTTCCGCGCAGTCAGTCTGGAACTTTGGGCGCGCGTGCATCGTGTCTCTTAATTGGAAGTCAAGAACAGGGAGGTTCGACAATGGACGCTGAAACACATGCCCAGTTTGCCAGGGCGCAAGGAATGCGCATTATCAAGATGGGGAGCCACTTGTGGGTAGAAAAACAAAAGTTTTGCCTGGAGAGCATTCCGCCCCATCGACATATACACGTAGATTCGGCTGAGGCCCGCAGCCTGTTCAGGCGCGGTTACCTCGTGCTTCGATATACCTGCGACGAATCCGAGGGAGTGCAAAGCGCGCAATACATTTGCGACCATCCTCAATATGGCCTGGAGTCGCTCGAATCTAGAACCAGAAACCAGGTCCGGCAAGGACTGAAAAACTGTGTGGTCCGCCCGGTAGATTTCGAACTGCTCAAGCGCAGAGGGTGTGCAATCAACCGGAGTGTTTTTCATCGACAGAACCGGACGGGCCCTGCGTTTCTGCGAAACCAAGTTTGTTGGGAACAATATATGGACTACTGCAAGACAACTCCGGATATCGAACCCTATGGAGCCTTTGTGAACGACGAGTTATGCGCTTACACGCTGGTTATAAAATTGGAAGATTATGCCTACCTATATCATCCGTTTGCGGAGACCTCCAGCCTGCACTACCGGCCAATGAACGCGCTTATATTTTGTGTAACCCAGATCCTTTTGAAGTTGCCGGGAGTTCGGCGCGTGTGTTATGGCCTGGAGTCTCTTTCTTCTCAGCCTGCGCTGGAGAAATTCAAAACCGCGATGGGCTTTACAGCGGTGCCCCTCAGGCGCAAAATACTGCTCAACCCCTTAGCGCAACCCCTTGTTTCGGATTACGCAGCAAATCTGATTCGTGGTATCCACAAACGGGTCAATAGAATGCCTTTTCTGGAGGCCTACCTCTCGTTCCTCGAGGGCTACCGGAGATGTACAACCTGACGTAGTGTTCGACACCGCATCCCGCGGATCCCATCTTCTTGTAAGTCAAATTGCTGGGCCTACTAAATTCTATGTTTATTAACACTGCGTTTCGCTCGTTAGCGATCTGATCGCCTAACTTGTATAACGTTCTGTCCACGGTACCGATGAAATTTCTAATCCTCACATTGTATTTTCCTCCAGAAATAGGGGCTGCGCCGACCCGGCTTGGCGCTATGGCGCGAGAACTTACCCGAATGGGCCACAGCGTGGAAATTGTCACGGGCATGCCCAATTATCCTCGTGGGAAGATTTCGCCGGAATATCGAGGAAGTATCTACCGGCGCGAGTCTCGCGAAGAACTTGTGATTCACCGGCTTTGGGTTTATCCGACGCTCGGCAGCGGTATCGGAAGGATGCTGAATTATCTATCCTTTTCACTGCTGTCCTTGTATGGGCTATTCCGGGCTGCTAAACCGAGTTTCCTTTTTGTCGAATCTCCACCTCCTACGCTGAGTTGGCCGGCTTACATATACTCACGCTTGCTGCGGGTTCCGTTCATTCTGAACGTCGCCGATCTTTGGCCGGACACGCTGATCGATATGGGGCTGCTAAAGAAAGGAATTGCACATACGTTGCTTCTTTGGTTGGAACGTTGGAGTTACCGCCAGGCAGCTTTTGTAAACGCAATCACCGAGGGCGTACGTGAAACCCTTATACGTTCGAAGCGCGTCCCGCCTGAAAGAATCCTCTTTCTGCCGAACGGCGTCGATACGGAACGCCATCGGCCAAGTTTGCCGGACGCTCACCTGAAAAGCTCACTTGGACTCATGGGAAAGAAAGTCATCCTGTACTCAGGGACGCTGGGACGTGCCCATGGCTTGGAGCATGTGCTGAGCGCTGCCAAGCTATTGCAAAACGAACGGGACATCCATTTCTTATTTTTGGGGGACGGTTCCGAGCGGCCGGCGCTCGAACAGCTTCGCAACGAAATGGCACTGACCAACGTAACTTTCAGAGACGCTGTTCCAATCGAACAGCTAGGTTCTTACCATTCTATCGCTGATTGTGGATTGGTTTCTTTGCGTAATTTGCCCATATTCGAGGGCGCTCGGCCGTCGAAGATCTTTCCCTTGCTGGCCGCGGGCAAACCGTTGATTTATTGCGGAAGCGGAGAGGGTGCGCGGTTAATTCAAGCAGCCAACGCGGGTGTTATCGTTCCAGGCGAAAATCCGGAAGCCTTGGCTGGTGCGATTCCCCCACTTTTGCGAGACCAAGATTTGGTTAAGCGCCTTGGAGCGAACGGAAGAACCTTTGTGAAGGAGCATCACGAGTGGCGCACTCTCATCGCAGGGTGGATTAGCAAACTGCACTCTGATGCCTCCGACTTATCCCTTACAAGAAAGGGTTTAGAAGCACACGCGTTGAAACAATGAAAATCGTGCCCCTCTGGAGGAGGCCATGGCCGTAACACAAATTCAATTTCTGCCTTTCCATCGAGCCTCGATCGACGAACAGGATATCGAGTCCGTCGTTCGGGTATTGCGCAGTGGTTGGCTTACAACCGGTAGTGAGGTGCGACAATTTGAAGGAGCATTTGCTCGATACGTAGGCGCCCGCAATGCTGTGGCGCTGAGCTCCTGCACGGCTGCACTTCATCTGGCGTTGGCGGCGATTGGTCTTCAAGAGGGTGACGAGGTCATCTTGCCGACCATGACCTTCTCTTCGACCAGTGAAGTGGTCCTGTATTTTAAAGCCAGACCAATACTGGTGGACTGCCAAGCAAATTCTTTTCAAGCGGACCCCATGGCCATGGAGCGCGCCATCACCTCTCGGACCCGGGCGATCATTGTGGTGCACTTCGCGGGCATTCCTGCAGACATTGAGACGATCCTCGATATTGCGCGGCGGCACAAGCTCATCGTCATTGAAGACGCAGCCCACGCGTTGCCGACGCGCTACAAAGGCAAGATGATAGGAACGTTTGGGGACATTACCTGCTTTTCGTTCTATGCCACCAAGACCATCACTACCGGCGAAGGCGGGATGATGACGACCGAAAATGCCGAAGTCGCGGATCGCGTGCGCATGCTCAGCATGCACGGGATTAGCAAGGATGCTTACAAGCGCTACACGGCAGAGGGTTCGTGGCGATATGAGATTCTTGACGTCGGCTATAAGTACAACATGACCGATATTCAGGCTGCACTGGGGCTCGCCCAATTGGCCAAATCCGATGTTCTCCGGGCAAAGCGCGATCGAGTGGCAGGAGTTTATACAGCGGCACTTTCTTCTTTGGACGCGTACGAAACTCCAGCCGTTCCTGTCGATGTCCAGCACGCCTGGCATCTGTATGTCCTTAAGGTGAATCCGGACGCTCTGGCAATCTCCCGTGACCGAGTGATCGAAGAACTGAAGAAGCGCGGCATTGGAACCTCCGTTCATTTCATTCCGCTGCACACGCATCCTTACTATCAACAGAAGTTGGGTTATCGTACAGGTCAGTTTCCTCACGCCGAAAACCACTTCGAGCATGCCATATCTCTCCCGCTGTTCCCAGGAATGACGAATGATGACACGGAACGTGTCGTTGAAGCGCTTCATGATATAGCGCGGGAGCACCGAGCGTGACGAAATAGGCTAAAGAACTTTGCCGCCGAGAGAGAGTGCCTTGAACGAATCCTTTTACATACGCTTCGGTAAGCGCTGGTTTGATGGTGTGGCTTCAGCCCTCGGCCTCATTGTGCTTTCCCCCTTTCTCGTGGTCACCGCAATCGCTGTGAAGCTGGATAGTCCGGGGCCGGCCTTTTTTTTGCAAACGCGCGTGGGTCAGTTTGGAAAACTGTTCTCGATGTTCAAGTTCCGAAGTATGAAGACGGGAGGCGAGGCCGGTTCGAAGTTAACGCCATCGGCAGACCCGCGCATTACTCGCCTAGGTGCGTGGCTGCGGCGGACGAAAATCGATGAACTCCCTCAGCTTTTCAACGTTGTCTTGGGAGACATGAGTCTTGTAGGGCCGCGGCCCGAGGTACCTGATTTCGTCGCGCATTATACCAAAGCACAACGCGCTGTTCTAAATGCTCGCCCTGGTATCACGGGGCCAAGCGCGAATGTCTACGAAGAAGAATTACTAGCAAGCCAGCAAGACAAGGAATACTTTTACATAACAACAGTACTGCCGGCAAAGCTCGAGATCGATCTCCGTTACTGTGAAAAGATCGCGTTTCTCTCGGACCTAGAAACCCTGTATCAAACTTTTGCCAAACTTTTAACTAGAGTTTACGAACTGTCTAAGCATATCCCGCATTCTTATCGCAAATCCTATCGAGATTCGTACGACTGACAGGAGTAGGCAAAGCGACGTGGTTTGACGATTCGATTCCTCCGAGAGCAGGTCAATGAAGAGCACCTCGAAGAATGTTCATTTCTGGGATGTGGCTCCGCGAATCCTTTCAGACTTTGGGGTTATTCACGTTGCAATGCTTTTGGCTTTTGGAATCTCGACAGCTTATCAGATGCAAGGCGAAGCCTATTCTTCTTATGCCGAAATGGCGGGCGCGTTCCGCAGGTATTACTTTTCATGGTTCATACTCCTTTCGCCGCTTTTCCCTGTTATTTTCTTCCTGAACGGCCTGTACACGCACGTCCGATACTACCCAGACTGGGCGAAGTTAAAGCGCTTCGTACTTGCCGTTCTGTTATCCTTGGTGGTTTTTATTTCCGCTAATTTCTTTCTTCTGCCATCTAAGAATCCTGTAGGCAGGAGCGTCGCTTTCCTATTTACGCTGTTCGCGATTTTCGGCCTCGTTGTCACCCGTGCCGCCAAAGAGTGGCTAATCGGAAGGGAAAGGGCGGAGCAGAAGCATTTGAAGGCCTCTGAGTGCGGGCCCGTGCTGGTCATCGGTGGAGCAGGCTACATCGGATGTTGGCTGGTGAGTCGTCTACTCGAAGAGGGGATGCGCGTAAGGGTGTTGGACAATGCGGTGTATGGCTTAGAGCCGATCCAAAATCTTCTGAAGCATCCGAACTTAGAATATCAGAATGGTGATTGCCGGAATATTCACGACGTAGTGAAAGCCATGCGACGTGTCTCGAGTGTCGTTCATCTTGCCGCTATCGTCGGCGACCCTGCATGTGAGATAGATCGAAACACGACGATCGAAACCAACTACGCGGCCACCAGAATGCTCGTGGAGATAGCAAAAGGAAATGGAGTTGAGCGTTTTCTTTTTGCCTCCAGTTGCAGTGTTTACGGTGCCTCAGACGAACTCATGGATGAAAGTTCGCCCATTAGGCCTGTTTCTTTGTACGGCGAAACCAAAGAAGCATCAGAAAGAGCGCTGCTGGAAGCCGCTGGTGATGGATTTCATCCCGTCCTTATGCGTTTTGCAACTGTTTTTGGACTGTCCAATCGTCCTCGTTTCGATCTAGTAGTAAATCTCCTTTCGGCGAAAGCCTGCCAGGATGGAGTGATCACAATCTACAACGGACAGCAGTGGCGTCCCTTCGTGCATGTGAAGGACCTCGCGGAGGCCATGATTCTGATGCTGGAAGCCCCATTGAGCAGTATCAGTCGACAGATATTTAATGTTGGAAATAATCGGCTGAATTTTACTTTGTCGGAAGTTGCACGAGTGATTCAGAGGGTCTGCCCCGATGCACGTGTGGAATGGGTTGAGAACGCGGATCGCCGAAATTACCGTGTGAAATTCGACAAAATTGAGAAACGTCTCGGTTTTCGTTGCCGGTACACCTTGGAAGATGGGGTCCGTGAGATCAAGGCCGCCCTGGATTCCAGTCAGATCAGCAACTATCGGAACGTCCGTTTCAGCAATCTTTCTTTTCTCAAAGAGTCTGGCGGCGCTCCTGGCAACAAAAATGATATCGACAGCAAAATAATGGCCGCTTTTGCTGAAGGACGCATGCCCCCCGTAATCGAAGAAGCGGCGACCTCGACCTACCCCAAAGCGAAAACCGCCACCAATTGAGGACTGCCTAAATAAGGCTTCGGCCGGGATAGCCACTAGCTCCGTTTTCCGCAGAGCGCAGAGTCAAATAGCAACATAGATTTAAAGCAGCATTAACAATTGCTTTTGCCAATCTCACTAGAATTTTGAGTCAGTCCGAGCTCCGACCAGCCCCGCGTAGCTCAACACCCAGAAGAACGGCAACTAGTTAATCGAGAGTGAGCATGAAAGACTTAAGACTTATCAAGCTGACGTCTTTGTTTCTAATCGTGTCGGGTTTGTTGCCCGGGTTCAGTCAGGGACAGGAGGTGAGGTCTCACTCTCGCGTTGTGCTTCCGGTGAACGAAACATTGCGTATCGGCCTAAAAGGCAGCACCCCTTCGATGGCGCGACCAGAGTTCGAGGCCGGAATTGCCCCCGATAGCCTGCCGATGGAAAACATTGTGCTGGTTCTGCAGAGGTCTCCCCAACAGGAATCCGCTCTACAACAACTCCTTTTCTCTCAGCAGACCAAATCGTCGCCGAATTTTCATAAGTGGCTGACGCCAGCTGAATTTGGCGCACGCTTTGGCCCTTCCGACGCGGATTTAAAAGCGCTTACCGACTGGCTCGCCTCGCATGGCTTCAGGGTACAGCCAGTATCGGGCGGGCGGACGGTCATGGTGGTTTCTGGGACCGCAGGGCAAGTGAAGAGCGCGTTCCACACAGAGATTCATAAGTACATGGTCAAGGGGCAAGAACATTGGGCCAATAGTAAGGATGTCGAGATTCCCTTGGCCCTCGCGCCCGTGGTTCAGGGCATTCTTTCGCTGAATGATTTTTCGCGCAGGCACACCACTCCCACGGTCTCGAACCTTCGAAAATCATCAAGAGGGGGAACCCCGGACGTCACGCTCCCGGGTTGTAGGCCCACGGGAGGGAGTTGTTATGCGCTGGGCCCCGGCGATTTTGTCACCATTTACGATGTCGCGCCTCTTTACGCAGCCGGTATTGACGGCACCGGGGAGACCATTGCCATCGCCAGTTCCACCAACATTTATCTTCGTGACACGCAGAGTTTTCGCCAGATCTTCAACTTGCCAGCCAACGACCCAAACGTAATTGTAATTGGCCCGGACCCGGGAGCGGTGCCGGCGGATGAGCGCTTCGCGAATCTCCAGGTTCAATGGGCAGGTGCGATTGCTAAGAATGCCACGATCGATTTGCTAGTGACGCAGTCCACTTCAGCAACTGAAGGCGCGAACCTGTCTGCCATTACTGCGGTCAATTCAAACATCGCGCCGATCCTGACCTTAAGTTACACGCAGTGCGAGGGGAACGCCGGCTCAGATGGATCTTTATTCTATTCGGTTTTGTGGGAACAAGCTGCCGCACAAGGCATGACCGTTGTCGTTCCCGCGGGTGACACCGGGGCAGTCAACTGTGACAGCCATTTCACAGAGACCGCCGCCACTCAACCGTTGAGCGTCAACGCGATCGCTTCTACTCCGTATAACGTCGCGGTCGGGGGTACGGACTTCAATCAGGTTGGTACATGGTCTCAATACTGGAATACAACGAATGACCCGACAACGCTGTCCTCCGCGAAGGGCTACGTCCCTGAGGAGACATGGAACGATACCTGCGCCGAGAACGGCCCCGATGGCTGCACGAATCCGGATCCGACCGGCAGCGATCTGGTGGCCGGTGGGGGGGGAGTCAGTATCTACAATCCAATCCCGGTTTGGCAGTCGAGTACTGGGCTGCCGATGACGGGAGGCCGCGGCGTGCCGGACATCTCCATGTTTTCCGGTGATGGAAATAACGGGAGTTTTTACCTTTATTGTCAAGGAGATGCTCAAGCGGACCCCACCTGCAATCTCAGTCCTCCATACAATAATATACAGGGTGGGGGCGGCACTGCTACTTCGGCGGCGGTTTTTGCCGCCGTCATGGCGCTGGTCGACCAATACAACCACGGCCCCCAGGGCAATGCCAATTTTGTGCTTTATCCGTTAGCGGCGAATGCTGCTGCCGGCGTTTTCCACGACATCGTCCTCGGGAGCACTTCCGTGGCCTGCGTAGGTGGGGATAACCAGTTCTGTACGAGCCCCGGGCCGGGCTACGGTATTCTTCAGAATTTGGACGGACCCATCTATTCGGCAGGAACTGGATATGATCTAGCCACTGGTCTGGGATCAGTCGACGTGAATAATCTGGTCACGAAGTGGTCTACCATCGGTTTCCAGCCTACCACCACTACGATCATAAGCGTGAATCCTACAGCTCCGGCCCACGGTCAAGCCGTTACTTTCAATATCACAGTGACCTCGCCGTCAGGCACGCCGACGGGCGACGTGGCGCTGATGGTGAACCCGACAGGCGGGGGTTCGCGGTATGCAGCGGACGCATTTACCCTCTCGAACGGTTCGATTAATGCCTCGACCACGAAGCTTCCTGGAGGCACTTACACGATTGTCGCGCATTACGCGGGTGACAACACATTCGCACCCAGCGATTCCGCGCCGTACCCCATTACCGTGACTCCCCAAACGAGCCAGGTCACTCTCTCCATGGAAGACTACTCAAATGGTCCGCTGAACTGCTTCGACTCCGGCCAAACAGAGCAATATGCTTCGATCTATTACCTACTTGTCGTAATTGGGAACCCTGGAGATTTCCGACAACAGCCGAGCGGCTGCTATCCCTTGATTACTTCAACGAATGCTCCGACCGGTACGGTGACCATCACAGACAATGGCGCTCCCTTGGGAACGGGCACCTATGCCGTCAATGGCCGGGGATTTATCGAATTGCCCACGCAACCGGTAAGTATTGGACAACACCAAATCACCGCAACTTATTCGGGAGACACCAGCTACGGACCCAGTAGCGCCGGGACGGGTGCGCCTCCGCAACCTTTTTTCTTCGTAACGATCACTCCGACACAATCGACGACAAGCTTGACAGCGAGCGCGACTCTTGTCGCTATAGGGCAAAAGGTGACGTTAACGGCTACGGTCAGGAACACGGTACAAGGAGTGGCCAGTGCCGCTCCTCCTTCCGGTCCGGTTACCTTCCTGAATAGTGATGGCACGATTCTCGGAACTGCAAATCTGGTACCCAACCCGAACCAGGGAACCTATCTTAGCAGTATCGCCCAGTTCACGTTTGCTCCGACGCAGCAAGTAACAGTCAACGCAACGTATGGCGGGGACGTCAATTACGCTGGCTCAGGTTCTTCTTCGGTGACAATAAACATCGGGAACCCGGACTTCGCCCTCGCGTACTCTCCGGCAACCGTGAACATAGTCTCCGGGCAGCCCGGTACAGCCACGATCTCCGTCACGCCCATTTTGGGCTTCACCGGAACGGTGGCGCTCGCCTGCCCGGCTTCCACGAGTTTGCCGAATGGCATGACGTGCACGATAAGTCCGTCCACCGTTACTCCAGCTGCCGATGGCAAGGCGGTCACCGCCGTTCTTACTCTTAATTCTCAAGCGCCCTCGACGATATCTGCCAGCGCGATACCACCGCGGCAACGTGGCTGGACAGTCGCGCTGGCAAGCAGCAGTGTGGTGTTGTTTGGAGTTCTCGTTTTCTTTGGGGGGCGCCGGCGCAAAGAGTTTGCACTCCTCGCGGTCCTGGTAATGACGGCCTATTGTTGTGGGAGCTGTGCGAACGTGGTCAAGGGCCAGTCTCCTAATTCAACGCTGAGCCTGACCACCACGGCGGTGAAAACCCCGGAAGGAAAACCCGTCACGCTAACAGCCGCAGTCTCCGCAGACCACGTAGTCTCGGGAACCGTCGACTTCTTCGATAATGGGGCACAAATCGCCCAAGGCATCCCTGTGAATGTGGGCCGCGGTGCATTCACTACGAGCAGTTTGACTCTAGGTGCGCACCCCATCACAGCAGCGTACTCTGGTGACAGCAGTACAAATTCTGCCAAAACGAGCACGCCGCTCAACCAGATAATAACGGGAAGCGGGCAATTCCAAATCACCGGAATCTCAGGAAGTTTAACCCACAGTGTCCTGTTGACCTTCAATCTCAATTAAGTCCGCCGTCGCGGTTTGAAATCCGTGTAGCAGTAACTGAAACAAATACACGGGCGGCAGTGGGTGGAGCGGATGCTGCCCACCGAGCTAATTCGTCCGGAGGGCTACCTAGTCCTAGGGAAGTCTTCCTTCATAGGCACGGACTATCGCGAAGGCCTCCGCGTAAGCAAATCCACATTGCATCCCGTGATATTCAGCGAGCAGGCGCAAGCCTTTCTTTGACCATGGATGGGGATAGGGTTGAAGTTCGTTTTCGTACAATGCGAAAGCGTCAATTTTTTTAGCGATTTCTTCCGTGATGTCCACGTAGAAGTTTGCCGGAAATGGCTGTCCGTTCCAGAAGCTTGTATTCGGAACTTCACACCCCAGAATGGAGATAGGCTTTTTCTTCGGTCTCCCGACAATCTTGGCCACTTGCGAAGTCAGCTTGTGATCAAGGTTAAGATCTGTTTCCGTATGGGTGATAATTAGATCGGGCTGGTATCCCAAGCGAAGAACGGAATTGGCCAAATCCGCGATCGGAATCGTGTCGAATTTCTGGTCGGGAAAACCGAGCAGCTTCAGGTCAGCGACACCCAGTAGCTTGCAGGCGGCGATGGCCCCGGGCCTGTTGTCCTGAACCGAACTTCGGGTATCCAGAGTGCCCGTCGAGAGGATAGCGACATTCACATCCCAGCCTCGTTTTACTAGCTTCTGGATCGTGCCGCCAGCCCCGAGCGTTTCATCGTCCGCATGGGACATTAGAATTAGCGCTTCCATTTAATCGCACACAGGCGTATCCACCACGTTACCAGGCTCAGAGCCACGGATTCACCTCGTTCAGATCAGACCACGCCGGTAGCGCCATGGGCCGGGCTTACACCGGATACCCCGCTTCCGAAGAAATTCCCGCGTGGAATTCGAGAAAATGCCGGAAGGACCGCTAATCTCTTGCGAACTGAGATTCATGACCGTGCATCCCGACGGCAGAGTGGCAGAAGTTGCGTCGAGAGTCCACACCACAGTTTCATCCGCGGGGGGTGGAGCGAAGGCGTGCTCGGAGAAGTTCTCGAAAAAGCACAACTGAAACCGCTTTCCGGCATGTTCAAGGCTGAATTGGCTGAACGGCGAAGTCGTTAGCGGCTCGACATGGTGGCCCTTGAGACTAAGTAATTCGTGATAATCGCGGATCATTGCCTGGACAATCTGAATTTGCCGGGGACGATCGGTGGGTCGGGCCGCGTCTCGAACAACACGAGCCGGAACACCAATGGCCAACTTTCCGGCTGGAATCGAACTGATCACGTAAGAATTTGATCCAACAATCGCGCGCCGTCCTATCACACAACCCGCATAGATCGTGCAATACATGCCAACTTGCGAGTAGTCTCCTAGTACCACAGGCGCAAAACGGTTCTCGTACCCGTCCACTACGGAATGCCCCACATTGTGGGTCATAACGATGGAGCGCTGCGTAAGTAAGGTCCGCGTCCCAATCAGAATGGCTCGGCAAATATTGATGTACAGATCGTCACCGAGGTAAGAGTTGTCGCCTACGCACAGCAGGGACCACGGATCTGCGTGCCCGCCGCCTCCGATTCGGATGTTTTGACCGGCCCAGATATCCTCCCCGAGCACGACGGTTCCACCTCGAATGTTGAGATTTCTCCCGAAACTCGTCAACGGCCCGATGCAAAACCGTTCCCTACAATTAATAATTGAATCCTCGTCAAGGTGTGCTTCGGCACCGATCACGATTTGAGGAGCGATCACGACCGTGCGTTCACCGATCTCAACTCCCCCACCTATGTTTGCGCCATGCTGGCGATACAGACCGCACTTCTCGGAGGAGGGCAACTTGCCAAATTCTCTTGGATCGGAGCGCAGTTTCTCGAGGAATGTCGCGTCAACCAGGCCGCTTTTTAGGTCTGAGAACAAACCGGGCAATGTAACTTGATCGAGCGGAACTCCCTTAAGACCCACATGCAGGCCGGCGATCCCTGTTGGTGACGCGGCTTCCGCCATATATTGCTTGACATCTTGCTCTCGGACTAACCCGCGGCCCGCAAACACCGAGGCGGGAATGCCCTGCTGTTCGATAAGTTCCAGAGCCTTCTTACTGAAGGAAGCACCCGCAGGGATGGAAGTCTGGCTCTCGATAGCGACAGGAGCGGGCTCCAAGGTTATTTGCTTTTCCGCCTCGGCTTCCGGAGGCAGGGATGTACCGTTCGTCGTGATATATGCAATCACCGAGCCCACATGTACTTCCTGACCGACCTTCGCGCGGTGCCACACCGTCCCTGCGACCGGCGCCACCATTTCAACCAGCGCCTTGCTGGTTTCCACTTCCGCAAACAACTGCCCTTCCTGCACCTCGTGTCCATCCTTTACGAGCCATGCCGTTAACTTGACGGTGTCGTCGTTTACATTGTCGAGCGGGATGCGGATTTCAGTGGGTTTAGACATGTTGGACGAGATTAACGATGGCTGCAAGAATGGATTGCTCATTCGGCAGAATTTCGTTTTCAAGTACTGCGCACGAGGGAATGGGATGCTGGGGAGGTCCCAGGCGCTTGGCATCATGAATCAGGCCGCGCGATCGCTCGTGGATTTGTGCGATCAATTCGGCCCCCAACGCTGCAAAGTTTGAACCTTCCTCCAACACTAGCAAACGGTGGCTCTGTGCCAATGATTCCATGACCGGAACAGGATTCAACGGGTAGATTTGCGAAGGGCAAATCACTTCCGCGACAATCTCAAACTCCTCGAATGCGGCCGCAATGGCCTCCTCGGCTATCGGAAGCATGCCGCCATAACAGAAAACAGTAACCGCAGGGGGTTGCGTCGGTCGCACCCGAACCGTCGGGAACTTTTCGTCGCTATGTTCCAGGGTAAAGCCCCCTTTCATCGGAACATCAAGCCGAGACCCGTAGTGCAGCTTGTTTTCGATTACGATTACCGGACCATCGATGGTCGCCAGAAGTTCGTCGTAAATCGCGCCAGGGTCACATCGTAGATTTAGAGCCAATACTTTCGTATCCGCTAGTCCCAGAAAATGTTTCTCCAAAGATTGGCTATGCGTGGGTCCGTATCCGCGATGGCCTCCCATTGGCGTCCGCACTACCAGTGGTACGCGGACTTGATCGTTGTACATATACCGGAATTTCGCGGAGTGGTTTATCAACTGGTCCGCTGCCAACGTCAGAAAGTCACCGAACATGATTTCGCAGACAGGCAGAAGTCCTGCCAGGGCCAGTCCGTTGCCAATACCCACGATAGAAGCTTCGCTTATCGGCGTATTACGAACCCGGCCTACGAATTCATCGCTGAGGCCCTTTGTAACCTTAAAAGCACCACCGTATGGCGACTCAATGTCCTCGCCAAGAAGTATAATTCTTGGATCCCGCCGCATGTTCCTTCTCAGAGATTCGCGAATGCTGACAACTGCTCGGTCACCAGAAAGGGCAGGAGCCTGCTTCCATTGAACGGTCGTCGCCATTGGCGAAACGTCTACGGACGACTTCTCGGCATAGGGAGCTTCAAGCGCGTGAGCGACCGCCTGGTCTACCTGGGCTTTGGCGTTTTCGACAAGCGGGGCAGCCGCTTCAGGTTGGGTATTGAGAAATACTTTCAAAGGATCTCTCGCCCAGTATCTGGCGATTTCTTCGGGATTTCGGTCGTCATCACTCTTGGAATGGGCCATTAGCCTGTAAGTATCGATTTGGAACACCAGCGAACGCCGCTGCTGTCTCACATATCTCACACCCTCTTCCGCCTGATCCAAGAGGCTTTCCGGTTCCCACGTCGAACCACGCTTGAATGACAAACCGAATGCCCCGGCACGCGACGCAATATCACCAGCCAGAGTTTGTGTCTGTGGAGTGCTCTGCGCATAGCCATTGTTCTCGACGACGATAAGAAGAGGCAGTTCCCACTTGCTGGCGATATTGAGGGTTTCGTATACCGCACCCTCACCGAAGGTTCCATCGCCTATGAAGACGACCGAAATATTCCCAGTGCCGCGCAACTCTTGCGCAAAGGCCAAACCTGCGGCGACCGGAACGATTCCTCCCTGGATGCCGTTGCTAAAAAACCCCTGGTCAATGTCGCACAGGTGCTGGCTGCCGCCTCGTCCACCGCACACGCCTGTTCTTTTGCCCATGATTTCGGCGATTAGACCTTCGACATTCCCAGTTCTAGCCAGAAAGTGGCCATGACAACGGTGGTTACTGAAAATGAAATCGCCTGGGCATAAATTCTGCGCCACAGCCACGCCGATAAGTTCCTGTCCAATGCACGTGTGAACGGTCCCAAACAATTTACCGTCGGCAAAAAGCTCCAATAATCGCTGCTCTACCTCTCGTATCAAAATCGAAGTAGCATATGTCTGTTGAAGGAGCGACTTAGCCAAGACTTCGTGCATCGGTTACACTTCTCTACCCAATTTATTTTGGAAACGAACACGACAGAACTAAGAGTATGGGAGATTCGCGTTGATTCTTACATTAAAGGGGTGTGAACGTACTGCGAACCGAAGACGCAGCCTAGTGTTAAGTTCAGCTCTCGGTTACCCGGTTCTTTCATCGGCAAATCCAAACTCCACCGATCCGTTTTGCAAGCGCACCGCCGCCGCCCGCGGCGCACCGATTGGAATTCGTACAGTCCGTACAGATGAAAGTAGCTCCGTTTGGCGCCGAACTGGGCAAGCTCGCATAGCTTACCTGTGGTTGGATCACCATGCAGTAGGGAGAGAGTGCCTCGCAGTAGACAGTCAACGCCGTCGAGCTGGGCGTTCCTAGCCCCGAAGCATTCGTATCGCTAATGTGGATTTCGTTGCCGTTCCCGAGGTCGTTTAACATTTTTGCGCCGCTGCCAATGAGGTTGGCGACCAATCGCACCTGACTATTCGTGCAAGTCGGTCCCGGCACCGCGAAGGCTACCGTATTTGATTGCGCGCTCTCATAGTCTTCAACGGAAACATCTATGACATCGCTCATTCCACATAAGCTGATTGCGGTTTGCGACGGACCCACGCCTTGGATTTTTATGTCCCATCGGCTTTGCGTGGAGGCGTTGGCAACGACTGGCTGATTGACACCGAGAATCAATACGTCCCGAAATATGTTGCTACGAATAAAACCGGTTCCATTCCCCCATTGGGGAGAGGAGGTGATCACGATCCCTTTCTGTCCACTGACGAAGCCGTTTTGTAATAAGTTATTTGCCAGATACACATCGGAGATCACGTTGTCATAGGTTTGGCCGGTATAACTACCTTCCATACAGATACCCGAGTTCGCGGCATTCTCCTGTTCCAACCCGATTCCGATAAGACCGGAGTCCACCGTACCGGCTGGGAAATCGAACGCACAACCAGTGCCAGCATAATCAAATTCACTGGCATACTTGCCATAGCCTATGATGTAGGTGAAGCTAGGCATAGAGATCGCGTTTGCATTCATCTGCACCGCTAATTGCGGGCATCGTGACGGTGGACAATTCGCCGTCGGTGGGATAACTACAACTCCTGCGACACCTGCGTGGCCGTTGGCAGCCAGAATGGCTTGTTGCACCCCACTTGTGTTGCAGTCGTATTGTGGATTCGTAACATTAGCAGCGCATCCGTCAACGAAAACCACGTTATAAAATGGATTAGGGGTCGAACCTGGAACGGTGCTCTGACCCGGCACGACGCTTGCGTTCGTGACAGAATCCACGATTGAGTTTCGCAATGCGCCAACAAAAGCTATTATTTCGGACTTACTCTCGCCACCGGAAAAGGTCCCGACTGTGTTTCCCCGATAAGAGAGGCTTGGAAACATGGAATTTCCGGCCGCGCCTGTGGAGCTAGGCCAAGCCTCGGCTATGCAGCCGCTCGCATTCGCCTTACCTTGGAAATTTGAAGAGCATGTTCCCGACGGCCCCCCACTGCCGTTTGCTGCGGATTGTCCTTTACAGAAAGGGGCAAGCAGAACGACGGATAGTGCGCACAAGATAGCGAGTTTCATCTGACGCCTCCGGGATTAGAAAGACAGGTGAACCTTCCTGCGAGCCCGCGCCTACACCTCCCGACCGACGTCCACCTTCGGGCGGGTCCATACGGCATGTGGCTTGCCCGTTTTGATTGGCAAAAGAAAACCTGCATTCCGAATCTCTTCTTCCTCCAGAGGATTGCAATAGACCAGGTAAAGCGGTCCCTTATGCCTTTGTAGGTTCTGCAGGACCATCCTCAGAATGTCCGGTCCAAAGGGATTGAACATAAAGACAACGAGAGGCTTTTCTGGAAACGTGTACTCCACGGCATCTTGTACGAGAATGCTGACGTTCCGCATATTGAGTCTGGCGAGATTCTCCTGGGCTATTTTCGCCAGATGTTCGGAAAATTCCACACCAATCAGTTCGCTAAATCCCAGTTGTGCCGCTAGGATCAGGGCCCGACCTTTTCCGCTTCCAAGATCGACGAAGGTAAACTTAGAAAAATCTTCACGCACCTCGGCCATAGAATTTGCGAAGGTGGAAGGATCGATACCCGCATAGGCTCTCCCGTGTTTACGGTTCGCAGACTTTATGTGGAGTCGAAGAAGGTGGATGATGCCCGCTGTCTCCGCACCGGTCGCCTCGTCAAACGGATGCGGCGGGGGGAAGAATTCGTTCCGAAATCTTCGAACAAGGCGAATCGCGATGTTTGGGCGTTTGGGTCGCGGCTCGGCCTCACCCGAGCGCCATAACTTGGTCATAGCCAACCTTGTTATCATTACATCCTCGTTCTCGGAATCGACAGAACCTATAAACAGAAGCGAAAGCGTTTAAGGTCGGCGCAGGATCCTCTACACGAATCGGAGCCGCATTGCCGCCCCTGAGCAGGGGCACCAAAGTCCAGGAAGTGTAGGAAGACATTGAAAATCTGCGCATGTGCGTTTCTAGGGTTTGGCGATCGCTGCATCCTTAGCGGTTTCCGCCGAGCCCGATGGAAGCAATGGTGTCGGGGGCCTAAGTTCGCCCTTCACCCACTGAAATGAGCCACCCGTTTTTAAAACGGAACTCTTGAGATCCTTGCCCGTCGCGAAATGGACAACTTCCACGTTCTTTGGAGCGGCCTTACCCACATTCGCCATCGCCGCCGTCAACTCCTTCCTCCCGAGCGTGGCTTCGTCGACGAATTCGAGGCGGACTTGCTGAGAAGTCAGCTCTGGCAACCACTTCACCGGATCAAGAGGCGCCGCTTTCGCCAGAAATTCTGGTGTGATGAAATTACGCCTCTCCACCGGCGGTATTAAAGGTGTAGCCGCCAACCAGTTGGGCCAATCCCCCCAAGGGTCGATTATTTCCAGAACCTTAATGCGCGGGTCTGCCGCAGCGGCAAGAATGCCCACGGTGGCCCCAGAGCCGATGCCGAAGACGCCCACTCGAGTGACGTCCACGTCCTTGCGTGAGTCCAGATAGTTGAGAACCATCTGCACGTCATGCGTAGTGCTGCCAAGAGATTCCTGCAATTCACTGATGAACCATTCCTTCATGGGCCGCATCTGGAAGCGATCCTCGGTAAGGGCCGGCACGAACCCGATGGCCGCGAAACCGCCGCTAGTTGCGCGCTGGCACCAACCGTCATTCATGAAGAGCACCTTGCTCGCCGTTTCCCAGCTGTACAGGTACACAATCACCGGCGGGTTTTCAACGCCGACGGGTTTGATGATGTAAAGATCAATAGGATCCCGATCGCGCCATACTACTTGCCAGCGCTCCCGAGTATATGTGTCCATCTTGTCAATCTCTCCCGGCGTCGGTGGGAGCATCTTCAGTTCGCTCTTATCCAGAGTCAGTACCGTCCAGTTTTCGACGGTTCTTGGGAGATTGATGTTCCCGGCCTCGGACGGTCCACGCACGGAGGAGTCCACCTTTGATGACTTCTCCGGCACGACGGGTTCCTGCGCCGACAACGGTACCCGCAAACCGCCTGTTAGGAACAGCAAACCCAGCATCGCTTTCGCTCGGAAATCTTTCTTTAACGCCATGAATCCATCTCCCCAGAATCGATCTTACACATAAGAAACCGGCAGGCGACTCTAAAGAGTCGCCCGCCGGGCTGTTGTTGATTCGACGATCAAACTAGTTGACTTGGCCGGTCTGGCCGAGGAAGGCACCACCGGCTTCGCCGCAGAAGCCTAGCGCGGGCGCAGCTGCGCCCTGATAGTCAGCTGCGAAGTCCTGGTCGCCCTTGATGGTGAAGACTCCACCACCAACATCCGAGCCCATATCCACGCCGGTGAAGTTGTTGCTGAACGCTATGCCGTAGGGACTTCCGGGTGCGCACATCGTTCCGTTAACCGGATTGAAGGCATTGGCCGGGTTGCCCTGCGCGCCCCAAGAGGCGCCGCGGTGGATCCGGAACACATACAGGTTAGCAGCTTCTTCGAAGTCGAAAAACTTTGTTGCCGAGTTGGTTAGCATATAGGCATAGATTTTCCCGAGCGGGGTGGAAGGGCTCGGAGCAACTATCTGCACCCCACCGTCCGCGACCATGCGCACGATCGTCCACAACGGATAGGAGCCGTCATCGAGGTGCGTGAATGGGATTGTTGGGCAGGGCAGTTGGGAAAACGCGGTGGTTCCGCAGGTCGGGAAGTTCAGTGGACCTTGTGGATTGTCAAAAACCGTGTTGAAAAGCGGGTCAACGCCGTTCACGGTGAGGTAGTGTCCTGTCGGCTTGGTTGGGCAAGTGGTCACACCGGACACTTGTGCTGAGACGGGACTTTGTCCCACAACGGTTGCAGTGCAGGAGGCATTGGCCAATGGCAGAAAGTTGCCGTAGCTCCAGAACGCGTAGCCAATACGGTTAGGAAGTACCGTCGTAATATGATTTCCTACCGGACCCCCTACTGCCAGTCCGTTGACGGCCTTGACCATTTCGCCGGTACCGATGGCGCGGTAACGTATGCTGCCATTGGCGGCGTTCTGGAAGTCAATCGGGTTGTAAACCGCCGCGTTCGCTGCGTAAATGCCGTCTTCCTGAGAGGCTTGGATGGCATGCGTCAGGATCCCGGTGAATTCAAAGGTGTTGTAGGTGCCGGAAAGGGGCTCGCGCTGGATTTCCTCAATCGGAGTGCTGCCGGCCAAGCCAGTGATGTCTTGGGTACGCCCAAGGACTCCGTCGAAAACATAAGCAAGAGTGTAGAGGTCCACGTTGTTCGCAGTGTAGTGGCCATTGGCATCAGTATGCCCGAAGCCTGTGGTTGAGGTGTCAGAGTTGCTCACCGCGACCAAAACGGGAAGAGCACCCACCGGGTACACAGCATAGTCCAAAACCGGTTGTCCCGAATAGGCATCATGTACTCCGGGCACTTGCTCGAAGTAGGTCGGCGTCGCCCTCGTCGTCGAGAACGAGCTGCTGATGGATGTACCGCTGAGTACAGGAGAGGAACCGGCGTCATAGGCGCTATTCCAGTTGCCATAGCCGAGGCTAAAGCCCTGCGATACGTTGTAATAGCACGTCGGGTTCGTGTAAGGGTTGTTGGGGGCGCAATTGCGTGCGTTTTTCGCGAGGGCACGGAAGGTGGCATACTGCGCATCCTCCGGACGAATGTCCGAGAACGCCACGGTCATTGTTGTACCGACCGCTGTGCAGCCAGTGTTCGTGGTGCCGCCACAAGTTGCCAAGGCATTGATGTCATTCCAGATTGCTATGGGAAGGGTGGCTACGTTGTCGGTGTAACCGTTTACTTTGCTTCCGGCCGCGTCTCCTGGTGCGTCGGACACTAGCAATTGCGCACGAGGTGAAGCCAGGAAGCCGCGATCTCCGATACCGGAGTCAACCGAGATGTAGAAGCAAATTACCGTAGTGTCTGTGTAATTGGGGCCCGTCCCATCGAACGAGATCCAAATGTTGCTGTTGTCGTCCGGGATGCCCGCATTGCGAACGTCATGCAAAGTCCCGCCAGCGGTGAACGGTCCCGGATAGTTTCCGGCGCCGTGACTCCACAGATTGGTCCCGCACTGTCCGCTGCCCTTTGCGGCGTCGTACAGCGCGTTAAATACTGCAGATGAACCCGCCCCAGCCATAACAACTGTCTGGGCGTTGGCAGCGGGCACGACCATCATGGTCGCAACCAACAAACAGGCTAAAACAAAAAGTTTCGAAACCTTCATCGTTTACTCTCCTTTAGATTTTCTTCCGAATGGGCGGCTGGACTAAGTACACGTTGTGGACTGGCTTCACCGGCAATGTGCCGACGTCGCTTGGTTGGGTGGACACTGGTCAGTTCAACGGTTAAACGAGCGGAGCCTCAGCTTTTTTCGTATTTCAGTCGGCAACCACCTTCGCTGGGGGCTTGTTCAGTGCCACTACAAGTGCTCCGGCGACATGTAATCGATCGGAAGCAATCTAATGAAAACCTGTAGAGTGATCGCAGGGTAGCCTACTTCTATTACTGAAGTGTGAGAATCCATTCAATCGCCCTTGAAATTGCGATCTTCTCTCAGTTTGTGCCGCGGGTCTGTGCAAAAAACTTTGGGAGCATCCGAGCGAGGCGGGATTCGGCATCGATTTGACCTAATTTCAAACCCCAACTCATCTCCCCGTAACATCAGCACTGCCAACATGAACGACTTATATCCCGAAAGGTAGGGCTTCCCACTTGTGCAGAGAACTTCTGGCCGTTGTGGTATTGCTGTTTTTTTGCGCGTGCGGAGCGACAGCCCAGGAACCGGCTTCGCTCCTAGGCACCGTGCAGGATTCACAACAGGCCGTGGTGGTCGGTGCGGTTGCGACCTTGACCGACGCCAAAGGCGCTGTGCAAACGGCCACTTCCAACGATCAAGGAGAATATAGCTTCAAGGACCTTGCCGAGGGAACCTATACGCTGGTCGTAACTGCGCAAGGATTCGAGCCGTTCAAGTCGGAGGGCGTGGTATTAGCCGCAGGTCAGAAATTAAGGATGGACGTCACGCTGCAGCCGGCCAAGCTGGTCACGGAAGCCACTGTCGAAGGCCAGTTGGGCGCCCAGGTGGAAACACAACAATCTCAAATTGCGGGCACCATCACACAAAAGGAATTGGTGAGTATCGGTTTGAACGGCCGCAACTTCACTCAGTTGATCGCCCTTGCTCCTGGAGTCAGCAACCAAACCGGCCAGGACGAAGCCAAAGTTGGCATTCAGGGCAGCGTGAAATACAGCGTGAATGGCGGCCGAGTGGAATATAACAATTTTGACGTAGACGGCCAAGACGTGCTCAATGCAGGCATCAACGGCTCGCAGAGCACGCTGATCGTTTATCCAAGCTTGGACGCGCTCGCGGAGGTCCAAGTGCTCACATCCAATTACGGAGCCCAGTATGGTAAAACCGCCTCGGGAACCATCCTCTCCGTAACCAAGTCGGGCGGTCCACAGTTTCACGGAAATATCTACTACTTCAATCGCAATGAAATCTTCAACGCTCGGAATTTCTTTGACCAAACCCATCGGGCGCCGCTTTACCGCAAGAACGACCCGGGGTTCTCGCTGGGTGGGCCACTTTATATCCCCGGGCTCTATCCTCGAGAAAAGAGCAAGACGTTTTTCTTTTGGTCCGAAGAGTGGCGCATCGAGAAGGATCCCACCGGATACACGTTTAACAAGGCAGTCCCCTCGCTCGCCGAACGCACTGGCAATTTCAATGACATCTGCCCTCCTGCCACTGGCCCTTTTGTGCATTCGCAATATCCAGATTGTCCCGGACAGGCCGCTACTCACGAAGAAAGAGGCACGCTGCTATGGTCAGGACTCACCGGAAACACAGTGCCCGTCATCAGCCCAATAGCACAGGCCATCGTGAATACGAATCTCATTCCACTCCCTAATGCCACGAGCGGGTGCAACGCCCCTGTTTACCAAGGAGTGGCTCAGCCGGGCCCTCCGTCCTGTTTCGACGCCACCATTTCGCCCGAGACCAACTGGCGTGAGGATCTGGTCCGCATTGATCATGACTTCACTAGCAAGACTCGCCTGACCTTTCGCTATATTCATGATTCATGGGACACCACCGTGCCTCTTCCGCAGTGGTCCTATTACACCAACAGTTTCCCGACGGTGCAAAATGACTTCAACGGCCCAGGAACGGCTGCAGTCCTGCGGCTCACGCAAACGTTGAGCAATACACTGCTGAATCAGCTGCTTTTCGGCTATTCCACCTCTCACATTTCGCTCACCAATATACCTGGCTACGGTGGCGCCTCGGTGGTCCGAACTTCCGCGTTTGATTCCATGGGTTATTTGTTCAACAACGGCTTCGGCGACAAGGTTCCAGGAATCGCCGTCGGTGGGACCAATGCCATCTATGGCGGAACTGGGTTCTACGCGGACACTAGCTACACCCCTTGGAAGTATTCCAATCCGACCTACACCATTCGCGAAGATATGAGCAAGGTTTGGGGCAAGCATACACTGCAGTTTGGTGTGCTATTTATCATCGCGCAGCGCAATGAAATCAACCCGCCAGTCGGGGCCGTCACCGGTGACGTGCAAGGCATCATCGGCTTCTCGAACGTCAACAACCTGAATAGCACAGGAAATGCTTTTGCTGACCTCTTGTCCAATCTAGGTATCCGCTCCTTCACTCAGGACAGCACGCAGCTTAAGTATTACCAGCGCTACCGAATAACTGAACCCTATATCCAGGACGATTGGCGTGTCACCAGCCGATTAACCCTGAACTTGGGTCTTCGTCTCAGCCTTTTCGGCAATTGGCATGAGAAATATAATAACGTATATAACTGGGTGCCCGGTGCCTTTGATCCCGCGCTGGCCTCTACGGTGCACCTCGATACCTTTCATGGGGAGTTTATCGACAATGCTACGAACATGGTGGTGCCCATCAACCTGGCCAATCCGGATCCCCGCACTATCAACGGCCTGGTAAGATGTGGCACCCAAGGCATTCCCTCCAGTTGCATCAATAACCACATCTTCAATCCTGAACCTCGGATTGGATTCGCTTGGGATCCCTTCGGTAAAGGCCGAACTTCCATCCGCGGTGGCTACGGGATTTTCTTCGAGCACGGAACGGGCCAGGAAGCCAATACGGGCTCCTTGGAAGCCAGTGCCCCGCCCGTCCAGTCCATGGCACAACTATTCCCGGCCAGCTACGAAACTATCGGGGCTCCCGCAAATGTTGGCATCATTGGAAACACAAACGGGGCGGCTTTTCCACTCAATGTCACTTCCATTCCGGCAAAAACGGCTTACCCCTATGTGCAACAGTGGAGCTTAGGTGTCCAGCAGGAACTGCCTGGGCACTTTATCTCCAGCTTCTCCTATGTGGGCAGTAAGGGAACACACCTGACGGCCGAATTGAATCTAAACCAGCTAAAGCCGGTTCCAAATTCCCTCAACCCGTTTCTCGCGCATCAACCCATAACCGTAGACACTTGTCTTCCACAACTCCAGTCAAACGATCCGCTGTCCGAAGGTTTTGATGGAACGTATTTCCACGAAAACGGTTCGCTCATAGGCCCAGGCGACCCAGCCTACTCCAACCTCCTAAACACTTGCCAGGGGAACACCGCTTCAGCGGGTGTTTCGGTCCCTATTCCGCTTCCGAACGTTCTCCGAACCTATGCGCCAACCTTAGGAGACATCTATTCCCTGCAAAACATCGCCAATTCTAACTATAACGCCTTTCAAGCCACTGTCCGCAAAGTCGCCGGTCCCCTGACCCTGAGCCTTTCCTACAGTTATAGCCATTCAATCGATGACTCCTCCGACCGGACGGACCACACTTTCGTCAACTCTTTCGACATTCAAGGAAATCGGGCGAGTTCGGATTTCGATCAGCGACACCTGATAGCCCTCAGCTACATTTATCAATTGCCGTTGGGCCGTTGGTACAAAAGCATCTTCAACTGGGCCGATGACGACCCGACCAATATACTTATTGACCATTCTGCGGCCAGCAATAATTCCTCGTCGGTTAATCGGTTTCTGCAGGGCTGGGAGCTGTCCGGCATCATCGTCTACCAGTCCGGAACACCGTTTTCTATTATCAATGGTGGTAGTTCTACCGGAATCGGACCCAACGATAATGCAGGAGTTGCCAATGATATCGGAGTTGGATCTTATGCTGATGTCGTAGGGAATCCGCATGCAAATACTCCTGCGGGTATCATCGCCAACACCTTTGGCCCGTTGTTAGGTAATCCGAATGCATTTGCTGCGCCGCGCGGGCTGACATTCGGCGACGCCGGACGAAATTCATTTAATAACCCTGCTCGCACGAATTTTGACACAGCTATATTGAAAACTATCAAGTTGCGGGAGTCCCGAACCTTGGAATTTCGGTTCGAAACGTTCAACACCTTCAACCACACGCAGTTTCGAATCTATAACCCTGACCGCGGCAACGTGAACAACACCATTACTTGCTACGGCGGTCCCGGTTACACAGCGGGTTACGTAGGGGGGGGTACGAACTGTTTAGCGGGAAATGCCTTCTTGCATCCCGTCGACGCTCATCGGCCGCGCACCGTCCAATTGGGAATTAAGTTTGAATTCTGAATCACTGCAGAACGATTCGTGATGGTCGTGGGATTCGTCCCCACGGCGCTCAGCGAGGAGAGTTAGCGATCCTTCCTCCGACGGTCTCAACAAATGGAGTTCCGCGCCAGCCCTTCTTGTCCACGGGCACGTCAATGACTTCCAAGCCGTTTGCGGCAAAGTTTTTCCAACCTTCCGCAGGCGGGATTGGATAGACGCCCGCTACTTCCGCGGACTGAAACAAAGTGATTCGACCGGGAAAAATGTGGTTAGGATGAAACCGCTTCGCCGCTGCTATGTTAATCGCTTCGAGGTTCAAACGCTTCAAAGAGCCATCATCACGCCGGATCTTGGCGAAGGCCTCAGAGGTCTCGATTGCTGCAGTACGCTGAATCATGAGACGCAAATTTCGGATGTTGCGCAATATGTGGGGCACTTTCTCCCCTCGTTCAGCAGCCAACAATTTTCGCCATTCATCCCGGGTTCTTCTCTTAAGATAAGTAAACTGCCCAAGCGGCCATCCTTTGAGGGTGCCAGGAGCGGGTGAGTTGTAAAAACCTAGAAAGGCCACCTCCTCGCCGCACTCCATTAGCCGGCGGGCCATGTCGAATGCCACCATTCCACCGAAGCAAAATCCAAAGAAGTGATAAGGTCCCTGGGGTTGGATGCCGCGAACCTCGCGAACATAGTGCTCGGACATCTCTTCGACGCGAAGATGCGGGGATTTGCCGATGACGGCGCGCGACTGCAGACCATAAATCGGCTGATCCGAACCGGCCCCGCGAGCAATGTATTCGCAGTACATGACGTCCCCTGTATGAGAATGAACACAAAACAGAGGAGGCCTTGAACCAAGCGGCTGCACCGCAACCAACGAGGACCACTCCGATTTCGCGGTATGACGTCGAATGGTGCGGGCTAGGTCCTCGATCGTCCGCACTTCAAGCAAGGCAGAAAGCGGTAATTTGAAGGCCAACTCTCTTTCCACGTTCAATATTAAGCGCATGGCCAAAAGGGAGTCCCCGCCCAGTTCGAAAAAATCCTGTTGGACTCCAATGTTTTGAACCTCGAGCAACTCCTCCCACATTTTCTGCAGTCTCTTCTCGAGTTCGTCGCGGGGATCCGCCCCAAGGCCTGCTGGCAACAATACATTGCCCTCCTCCGGAGCTGGCAGCGCGCGCCGATCGATTTTGCCGCTCGGATTGAGTGGCAATTTGTTGACGACAACAAAAATCGCGGGGATCATGGCTTCCGGTAAACGCTTTGACAGAAAGCTCTTCAGTTCATGCAAATCCGGTGTAGGACCGGAACCAACAGAGATATAACCCACAAGTCGCTTATCGCCCGCCTTCGACTCGCGCGCCATGATTACGCTCTCCCGAACTGACGGGTGTTCATTCAAGGCCGCTTCAATTTCAGCCGGCTCCATCCGCACGCCTCGAATCTTAATCTGGTCATCAATTCGCCCCCTGAAGGCAATCTGTCCGTCAGGCAAATAACATCCCCGATCTCCGGTGCGGTATAGGCGTGGGCCGAGCGCCGGCTCGAACCTATTCGGGATGAATTTTTCCGCTGTCAGCTCCGGGCGATTGCGATATCCTCGCCCTACTCCACGGCCTCCGATCAAGATTTCTCCCTCAACGCCGGGAGTGACCTGCCGCATCCCTTCATCGACAATATAAACCTGTACATTTGTGATGGGACGGCCGATTGGCGGTAATTGCGCCATCGCACTCCCAGCAGACAGCAAGCCTGACGTGGCTAGAATCGTACACTCCGTCGGACCATAGTTGTTAACAACTTTGAAAGGCAAACCGAGGGGAGGATACATGTGAAGTGTATCCCCGCCGGTCATCATAACTCGGAGGCTGCTTCCAGGCAGCCATGGTAAAAGCATCAGCTTCTCTGCCATCGGGGTTGGAACGAAACTGACAGTTATTGCATTGCTTTGGAGCCAGTCTTGCAATGCCCGCGGTTCTTTCAATACCGGGTCGTCAGCGACGCAGATAGACGCTCCTGCAACAAGGCTCGGCCATAACTCCCACACCGTGGCGTCAAATCCAACTGCCGCTAAATGGCTCATGCGGTCCGCTGCCGTCACCTCCAACGTTTGAAGATACCATCCCACCATATTTGCGAGGTTGGAGTGAGTTATCTCCGCTCCTTTCGGGCGCCCCGTGGAACCCGATGTGTAGATCACGTAAGCAAGTTCACCAAGTTCGTCTGTCACCGAAACCGTCTCGCCCCCCCACCCGTCTGAAAGCCTCCCGGCGGAAGTGGTCAGAAGCAGGTGTTTCGGCAGTCCTCGGACCTCGCCCATCGAGCTGCCCTGCACTGCCACGATGATATCGGCCTGGGCATCGGCAACTTGGAAATTGAGGCGCTCATTCGGATAAGAAGGATCAAGGGGCAGATAGGCTGCGCCAGCTCGCATGATTCCAAGCGCCGACACCACCAGGGCGATAGATCTCTCGGCGTAGACTCCAACCACCGATTGCGAGGTTACGCCCATGGTCCTGAGACGTATAGCGATTTGCCTGGACCGCTCCTCGAGCTCTGCATAGCTGAGAACTACATCATCGTGGATGATCGCCGGGGCATGCGGCCGCGCGGTCGCCCAATGTCTTATGCTCTCGACAACATTAATTTCCTGGTTTCCGGCCAAGACTGTAGATTTCTGAGGAACAGCCAAGCCAGTTGGAACGGCATTTGTCTTAGCGACCGTGGACATCAAGTCCGGAACGCTTCGGGACTGACTTGTAGAGGACACAAATCCTCGCTGTGCGGGGGGTCTCTTTGTGAAGCAAATCCGACCGCCTAGTATTTGATCGCTAAGGTTGCCACCTCATTGTTTCAGAACAATGAATGGAGCGTGTACTGTCATGGGTTGGAGGATGTCTACGACTGCCTCTGTGGATTAGTACGTCGTTTGCGATTGAGTACGCTTTCACAGGTTTGTAACTCCCAGTTGACAAGACGCCGCACTGCGGTTTGTAACCTCGAGTATGCCTAAATCGCCAAACCATCGGTGCGCCCAGTCATATACCGATTGGGCTCGCCGACGTTTTCCTGATACTTGAAGCAAGGTGCTAAAGCTATGAGATTGCGCACAACAACGGGCGAAAGCCGCATTGATCTGCCGACAAAACTCAAGCGGAGTAATCAGAGCGGCTACGCCTTGCTACTTGTTATGTTCTTTATGGCTCTATTGGTGGTGTCGTTGGCGGCTGTTGCACCGAGTTCTCTCTCGCAAGGGCGCCGTGAAAAAGAAGAGGAGATGATCTGGCGTGGCAAGCAATATGAGAGAGGCATCAAGCTTTTCTATCTCAAGAATCACAGACTACCTGCTTCGATAGAAACACTCACCAATCCGAACCTCGGCCAGCGTTTCATGCGGAAAGCCTACAAGGATCCTATGAACGCGGAAGACGGCTCTTGGCGCTTGATCTATCTTGGTTCCAATGGGCAGCTGATCGGTAGTACCCGACCGAGTGTTGTTTTTACGCTTGGAGTGCCCGGGGGGGGCGGCCCACCATCCCAAAATACTTCCGCCAGTTCCGGACTTCAAATTGGGAGCAGATCTGGATTCGACTCACAAAACGGTGGTAGTTCGTTTGGGACTCGGAGCATAGGTGGATCTTCTACCACTCAAAGCACCGGAACTCCTCCTCAGAGTACTGATAACCCGCCAGCGCCTGCACCGTCGCCCTCCAGCCAGGGTGAGTCGGGGTCTCAAATCTTCGGCGGAAACATTATCGGCGTGGGGAGCAAGGTCAATGGGAATTCGATGCGCTGGCTGAATGGTGCGAAGAACTACCAACAATTTGAATTCATTTGGGATCTTTCCAAGGAAGGCATGGGAGTCAATACTTTCAAGCTGGCGAATCCACAGACGGGAAACTCTGATCAACAATCTCCAGTCTCCAGTTTCGGGCAATCAAACGGATTGCGTTCTGGTGTGCAGACGCCACCAAGCCCAGAACCAACTCCAGTACCGGCTCCGGATCCCAACCCGCAATAATCTCAATGCAAGCCCTGTGCGGAATCGTCTGTATGAATCTGCAGTTTCCGGCGCCGAAGAGCGGAGTTTCGGCGGCATGTATCGAGCCAGCGAGCTAACTCGTATCGAAGCAACCCGAAAATTTCTTTTGGCATAGCCCTGAATCACGGTGAAAGGATTGCAAATCCCGACAGCGCTAGGCCAACCAATTTCTTTAACAGTCCGTTAACACCAGGGCGCCATTTACCTGCAAGAATGGAGCGTCGAGTATGGACTCCAGTTCTACCGAACCTAGAGAGTCATTCAGTCCTGAGCACATTCATGTGGATGGATGGCCGGGACTTCAACTGAGTGTGACGCGTGCCTGCGCTTGACATCTCT
>Ga0074046_10000609_pt1 | contig 32776 bp, 27 predicted proteins | sample BogForMeECP23OM3_FD_94441 | JGI IMG/M metagenome (GOLD analysis project Ga0074046, IMG submission 94441) | Bog forest soil microbial communities from Calvert Island, British Columbia, Canada - Bog Forest MetaG ECP23OM3 | ecosystem: Environmental > Terrestrial > Soil > Wetlands ... | reverse complement strand
GGCCTGCCGGGCGCGCCCATACGTTTGCCGCCGCCGCTTCGGGCGCGGTCGGGGGCGCGTTCGGGCTTGCCGCCCTGCCAGTCGAACTGCCGCTGTCGACCGCCATCGTCATGCGTTCGATCGCCGAGATCGCCCGCGACGAGGGCGAGGACTTCAGCGCGCCCGGCGCCGCGCTCGCCTGCGTCGAAGTGTTCGCCCTCGGCGGCAAGGAGGAGGAAGAGACCGCCTTCGAGAGCGGCTATTTCGCCATCCGCGCCGCGCTCGCCAAGTCGGTCAGCGACAGCGCCCGTTTCGTCGCCGCCCAGGGGCTCGGCGCGCAGTCGGCGCCGGCCGTCGTGCGGCTTCTCACCCGGATCGGGGCGCGGTTCGGCGTGATCGTGAGCGAGAAGGCTGCGGCGCAGGCCGCCCCGATTCTCGGGGCGATCGGCGGCGCCGCCGTCAACGCCGCCTTCGCCGCCCACTTTCAGACCCTCGCGCGCGGGCACTTCATCGTGCGCCGGCTGGAACGGCGGCACGGGCCGAACCTCGTCGCCTTCGAGTACCGGCGTCTGAGGGGCGAGGCCGCAAGGGCGGCCTGAGCGCGCGGGACGCATAGCCCATGCCCGCCCACCCGCCGCCGGCTCGACGGCGCCGCCGAACAGCGATCGCGGCGGTGCTGGCGGCTCTATTCCCGCTCGCCGGCGCCTTCGCGTCGGGCTCTCCCATTCCGGAGCTCAGGCCGTCTCCGCGCGCCCACGGCGATCCGCCGATGCGGATCTTGCGGGTCGTGAGCTCGGACCCGGGGTGCCAGCCCGACTGTCCGGAATGGATTTCGGCCGAAGGCGCCATCGCGCCGGGGTCGGCGGCCGCCTTCGCGAAGGTTTTGGCCGACCTCAACGGCCGCCGGCTCCCTGTTCTCATTTCCTCGCGGGGCGGCTCGGTCCGGGACGCTCTCACGATGGGCGCAATGATCCGGGCCAGGGGGCTCGCGGTCGCGGTCGCGCGCACGCTCTTCGCCAACTGCCCGGAGCGGGCGCGCGCCTGCCCCGATCCGCGCGGCCAGGCGATCGCCGGCGGCACCGTCTGCGCCTCGGCCTGTCCGCTGATCCTGGCGGGCGGCGTCGTGCGGCTGGTCGGCCCCGCCCCGCTCGTCGGCGTCCATGAGATCACAACGATCATGAAGGAGACCGAGGGAGTCGAGGGCCTGACGAAGACCGTCAAGCTCTACCAGCAGGACTGGGTGGACAGGACAGTCGAGACTTACCTGACGCAGGCGGGCGTCGGCGACCCGGTGATGACGCTCATGCGCAAGACCCCGGCCTCGAGCATCCGCTGGCTGAGCCTCGACGAAATCAAGGCCTCGGGCCTGGCGACCGGGACGCTCGACGCAGCTGCGCCGATCCTCGCGAGCGGCGCCAACGGCCTCGACGGTCGCGCCTTCGACGAAGCGACGACGCCCGACCTTTTCACGGCGAAGGCGGCGGAGGAGGACGGGGCCGGCGCAATCCTTTCTCTGACCTACCGGCGCGGCGGCGGCGCGCTGGAGATGGCGGTGACCTGGGCGGGCGACGGGCCGGCGACGGCCTCCAACTGGACCGCGGCCTTCGCGGGGGCCCCCCCGTTCGCGCTGAAGGCGGACACGAACGGCGCGGCCCGCGCTCTTTTGCCGCGCGCGCGCTTTTGCGCGCTCGGCGGCGCGGGCCGGGTCGCGGCGCAGCCGCCCTCGGGCAAGCCGCTGGCGTTCGACCTCACGGCGACGACGGCGCTTCTTGCCGAGGCCTGTCCCTGACGGCGTCGATCACAGGCGCGTCAGGATGGGCCGTTCGCCCTTGTGCAGCGGGCCCCGCCGCTTGCTTTTGACGGCGCGGCCGGCGGGCCGCCCTGCTTTCCTTGTCCGAGGACGCCAAGGGACGTTTCGAGTCGACCGTCGCCACCTACGAGGCCGCCCGTCCGCCCTACGGCGCGGCGTTTTTCGTCGAGGTCGCGCGGGCGATCGGGCTCGACGGCAGGCAGCGGCTGCTCGACGTCGGCGCCGGTCCGGGAATCCTGGCGATCGGCGTTGCGCCCTGGTGCCGCAGGGTGACAGGCGTGGACCCCAAACCCGCGATGATCGAAGCAGCGCGGGCGGCGGCGGCGCACGCCGGCGTGGCGCTCGACCTGATTGAAGGCCGGCTCGAGGATCTGCGGGAGGCGCCGGGCGCCTTCGACGTCGTCACGATCGGCTGGGCGATCCATTGGCTCGACCCGAAGCCCGCCCTTGAAACCTTGGACTGGATCGTCGCGCCGGGAGGAAAGATCGTCGTGTGCCGCGCAAGCGGCGTCAAGGACGGCCGCAATCCGTGGCTCGACGCCTTCGCGGCCGTGCGGCGGCGGTTCGGCGGCGAGCACGAGCCGCACGACGCGCGCGCCTTCCTCGAGGGCGGTCGTTTCCGTCACCGCGAGGCGATCACGGTCGAAACGACCTCCGTCGTCCCGGTTGCGCGCTTCGCCGACCGGCTGCTGTCGTTCTCGACCTCGTCGCCTGCGCGGCTGAGCTCTCGCATTTCCGAGATGCGGGACGTTATGGGCCAGGCGATGGCGCCCTTCGCGACCAACGGCCTGATCGACGAGATCGTCGCCGCGCGGGCGGACGTGTTCGAGGGGTAGCGCTCCCCGTGTGCAGAAGGGCCAGGATCGCCGTGTCCTCGGGCTGCATCCGTATGCTCAACGCCATCGACCCTCAACGGCCGCGTCGCGAAAGGCGCCAGGGTGAGTCGTGCTGTAGAGCCGGGCGAGAGGCGGGGAACGCCCGCGCCGACGCCGGCTTCACGCGCCGGCGGGGCGTCGTGTCTCGTTCCGTGGGCCGACGGACTTGACGTCGCGGAGGACGGAGAGCGCGCAGGTCGTCTCGGGAAAGACCAGGGTCCCCGCCACAGCGGCCGCTCAAGCGCGAGCGTCGAATTGGCTTTTACCGCCCAAACCGGGCGTCCGATGCGACCGATTCAACGACTGGAGTCGACGTTGCAATTCCTATTTCGGACGCCGCAGCTGCGCGGAATCGCAGACATTCATGCAAAGGCGATGGCGTTCCGAAGGACGACTCGGTCTGGGTGCCGTGCCCATGCCGCCCAACTTGATTAAAAGGCGGCATGGTTTTTCGCTGGGCTTAGCTACGCTAGTCGGTCTTCACGTCAACGACGAACTGCACCGGCCCCACCCCCTTGGTGGTCCAGTTCATTACCTTGCCTTTCAGGGGTGCCGCATCGCCGGTGGCAAACACCCAGGTGGCGGTCCCGCTGGCAGTGCCGCCCGTCACCTGTCCCTTGTCGTGCACGATGAGGTCGAGGATACCGTCACCGTCCTTGTAGATGACCAACGATCCGGGCCTGCGTATCGCACCCGTGCCCGAGATCAAGGTGTCCTTGCCCTTGGTCGTCTCCCAAGCGACCGTGCCCGTCAACACGCCGCCCGCCATGGGTCCTGCCTCAACGCGACAGCTGAAGTTGTCGACAACCAGCACGTGTCCATCCTGATCACCAATGGGCTCGGGCGTCGTTAGGCCGACGTCCTGACAGTTGAAGACGTTGTCCGCCATCGCGGCACTCGAAAACACCACCAGGAACAATGCAGTCCCACCCAAATGATACTTCATGTGATCCTCCCTCAAGTTTGTTGATTGAATACGCACCTCACGCATACGCTACTACGGCAGAACTGACATGGCGTACTCCACGTAGAGCCAGCGGCCGTCCTGCTTCTTGAAGACGTCAGTCTCGAAGACCGATACCTCAGAGGCCGGACACGTCTTGGGGCTCCAACAGGTTCAGCGCCACCGAGGAAGTCGCGAGCCGCGCGCTGATGCAGCCCAAGCTTTTGTCGCAAGGTGGGGAGGTCCGCCGGCCCCAGAGCCAGCGTGCTGAACACGCCGAGTTCGACTGCGCTGAGCAGAGTTTTTGCGCCCATAAAGCCCATGCCAATCTGCATTATTGCCGCCGGTGTCGAGTGGCTCATGTCCGTACTCCCTGTCTCAGCCACCTGAGCGCCAATGCAAGTCGGCGCGCTCAATGCGGAATGGCGAGAAGTTAAGCTAACGGGCACGAGCCAATACGCTGGTGATCTGCATCACAGTTCGGGCCCGTCGAAAGACGGGCGTCTTTCAACGCCCTAAGGCGGGGAAGGAAGGGATGGGAGTCGCGCCGACCCTGGAAATTCAGGGCCTCCGGCGATGACAGGGCGACGCGACCCCTCCCGCCTCCGACGGAAAAAGGGAATGCCTGCCTGTCGGTCGCGCGCTCTTAACCCTTCATCAACCTATCGGCTCCAAACATGGTTAACGAAGCGCCAATGGACCGGCATGATGAACGCCCATGTTAACCCACAGCAGACCTTGAATTTCCGGGGACGGTCGCTGCTCGCCTTCGTTCTCGAGCCGACCCAGCCGCTCGAGGAATGGTTTGCCGCGCTCGACGCCTGGCTCGTTCGCTCGCCGACGTTCTTCGCCGCAAAGCCCGTGATCCTCGAAATGGCCGGGCTGGAGATCGACCTCAAGGCGTACCGCGACCTCATCAGCGCGCTCGCGCGGCGCCACATCCGGGTGATGGGGGTCGAGAACGCCGACCGCGCCCTGGTCGGGCCGCACCTGCCGCCCGTCGTCTCGGGCGGACGCACGGTCAGCGCGGCCGCGCTCACCGAGGAGAGCGCACCGCCCACGGCCGCGCCGGCAAAACCCCAGCCGGCCGAACCGCTGATCATCGACGGCAATCTCCGCTCCGGCCAGTCGATCATGCATCCGGACGGCGACGTGACGATAATCGGACGCGTCGCCTCGGGCGCCGAGATCGTCGCGGGCGGGTCCGTCCACGTCTACGGAGCCCTTCAGGGACGGGTGATCGCCGGGATCTCGGGCAGGCCGGACGCGCGCATCTTCTGCCGCGAGGCGCACGCCGAGCTTCTGTGCATCGGCGGGGCCTACATGACCGCCGAGACGATGGACCCCGCATTCGAGGGCCGGAGCCTGGAGGCCCGGCTGGTGGGCGAGGAGCTGAGGCTCCGGACCCTGGACTGACCTTTTCGGGAGGAACGAGCGCATGAGCAAAGTGATCGTGGTGACGTCCGGCAAAGGCGGAGTGGGCAAAACCACCTCGACCGCCTCGCTCGGCGCGGCCCTCGCGCAGACGGGCCAGAAGGTCTGCGTCGTCGATTTTGACGTCGGTCTGCGCAATCTCGACCTCGTGCTCGGGGCCGAGCGCCGGGTCGTCTACGACTTCATCAACGTCGCCCAGGGCGACGCCAGGCTCGCCCAGGCGCTGATCCGCGACAAGCGGGTCGAGACCCTGCATCTGCTCGCGGCCTCCCAGACCCGCGACAAGGACGCCCTGACCGACGAGGGCGTGGAGCGCGTGATCGGCGACCTGAGGCAGAGCTTCGACTGGATCTTGTGCGACAGCCCGGCCGGCATCGAGCGCGGCGCCCTGCTCGCGATGCGGTTCGCCGACGAGGCGATCGTGGTCACCAACCCGGAAATCTCCTCGGTGCGCGATTCCGACCGGATCATCGGCCTGCTCGACGCCAAGACCCGCCGCGCCGAGGCCGGCGAGAAGATCGAGAAGCGCCTCTTGCTCACCCGCTTCGACGCGGCCCGCTCCAGCCGCGGCGAGATGCTCAGCGTCGCCGACGTTTTGGACATTCTCTCGGTCCCGCTCCTCGGCATCGTGCCCGAGGACCAGGAGATCCTGCGCGCCTCCAACGTCGGCGCGCCGATCACCATCAACGGCTCGGCGGGCCCCGCCGCACGCGCCTACCGCGACGCCGCGCGCCGCCTCATCGGCGAAACGATCCCGATCGCGGTCCCGGACGAGAAGAAGAAGACCCTGTTCAACCGCCTCTTCAGCCGGAGGGCCGCATGAGCCTCTTCCGCTTCCTGAAAGCCCGCGGCACGGCCCCGGTGGCGCGCGAGCGCCTCCAGATCCTGCTGTCGCACGAGCGCATTGCGGTCGGCCCGCGCGACCTCGTCGCCATTTTGCGCGACGAACTCCTGGCCACGATCCGGCGCCACGTCGAGATCGACCCGGAGAAGCTCTCGGTGAAGATGGATCGCGCCGAAGGGTTCTCGACGCTCGAGATCGACCTCGAGATTCCCTGCGACAAGGTCGCGCTCGCTGTGCAAGACGCCGCTCCGGAGGAGGCGACAGCGGCGTAAGACGGCTCGCGCCGTTGCCGACAGCCGCGATCGCTGACCCGGCATCTGTAGCCGCGGTCGCTGATCGCGGCTGACGCGGTCAGCGACAGCGTCACTGCCGCCGCCTCATCGCTCGAAAAGGCCGACGAGCGTGGCTTCGGCGAGGACGTGCTTGCGCGCCTCGCGCTCGACATCCCGGCAGTGCGGGTCGGCGTGGACGCCCAGCCGCTCAACCGAGAGCGCAAGCAGGCTGAAGCGGTAGTGGTGCGAGCCGTCGCCGCGCGGTGGCGAGGGGCCACCGTATCCCACCCGCCCGAAGTCGTTGATCGCCTGCTTCAAATGCTCGCGCCCGTTGGCGCGTCCGGCGCCGCGGGCGAGATGCGACCACGCGTGGGGGATGTCGTAGGCCGCCCAGTGCCGCCAGACGCCATTCGGCGCGTCCGGATCGTTGCAGAGGAGGACGAAGCTCCGGGTCGCCGGCGGCGCGTCGGTCCACTGCAGCGCCGGCGACAGGTCCTCGCCCTCGCAGGTGCAGACGCTCGGGATCCTGCCGTCATCGGAAAAGTCTGTCGAAGTGAGGCGCATCGCGGGAGGATCGATGCCTCTATCTCCTATGTCAAGATAGTGTCATGAAAGACCGGCCCGGACGGGCGCGTCACTCCGTCATCCGCCCGCGCGCGACGCCCTCGCCGAGTTCGCGGGCCCGCTGCCTCAAAAGGCCCGCCAGGTCGTCGTCGAGCGTCAATGTCGTCCGCATGGCGTGAATGTTGATGCGCTGGATTTGATGTCAAGACATTAAGTCATTTACACCGTCATCCGGCCCCGCACGGCGCCCTCGTCCATTTCGGCGCGCGTTCCGGAGAGCACCACGACGCCGCGGTCCATGACGGCGTAGTCGTCGCAGATGTCGCGGGCCCATTCGAAATACTGCTCGACCACCAGGATCGCCATGTCGCCCTTACGCCTCAGGTGCACGAGCGCCCTGCCGATGTCCTTGATGATCGAGGGCTGGATGCCTTCGGTCGGCTCGTCCAGAATCAAGAGCTTGGGCTTCATCACCAGCGCCCGGGCGATGGCGAGCTGCTGCTGCTGGCCGCCGGACAGGTCGCCCCCGCGGCGCCCCAGCATGTCGCCGAGCACCGGGAAGAGCGCAAAAATCTCGTCGTCGATCTCGCGCTCGGAGCGCTTCAGCGCGGCGAAGCCGGTCATCAGGTTCTCGCGCACGGTCAAGAGCGGAAAGATCTCGCGCCCCTGCGGCACGTAGCCGAAGCCCGCCTTGGCGCGCAAATGGCCGGGAAGCCGCGTCATGTCGTCGTCGTTCCAGCGGATCGCGCCGGAGGCGACCATGTGCTGCCCGACGATGGCGCGCAAAAGCGACGACTTGCCGACGCCGTTCCGGCCGAGCACGGTCAGGATGCGCCCCGTCTCAGCCTTGATCGACACCGAGCGCAGCGCCTGCGCCGCGCCGTAGAAGAGATCGATGCGGTCGACGGTCAGCATCGCCTCACCGCCCCAGATAGACTTCGACGACGCGCGGGTCGGCGCTGACCTGGTCGAGCGTGCCTTCGGCCAGCACCGAGCCTTCGTGCAGGCACGTCACTTTGACGCCGAGCTCGCGCACGAAGGTCATGTCGTGCTCGACGACCACGACGGAATGGTTCTCTGCGATCTCCCGCAAAAGCTCGGCGGTGGCGGCGGTCTCGGCGTCGGTCATGCCGGCCACCGGCTCGTCCACCAACAGGAGCTTCGGGTCCTGCGCGAGCAGCATGCCGATCTCGAGCCATTGCTTTTGCCCGTGCGACAGGGAGCCCGCGACCCGGGCGTGATGGTCCTTGAGGCGGGTGGTGACGAGAATCCGGTCGATGGTCGCGCGCACGTCCGGCGCCTCGCGGCCGAACAGGGTCGCGAGCACCCCGCGTGGCGCCTTGGTCGCGAGCAACAGGTTGTCTTCGACCGTGTGGTTCTCGAACACCGTCGGCTTCTGGAACTTGCGGCCGACGCCGAGCGTCGCGATCTCGGCCTCGTCGAGGCGGGTGAGATCGTACTTGCCGTCGAACATCGCCTCGCCCTCGTCGGGCCGCGTCTTGCCGGTGATGACGTCCATCATGGTCGTCTTGCCGGCGCCGTTCGGTCCGATGATTGCGCGCATCTCGCCCGGCGCGAGCGTGAGCGACAGGCTGCGGAGCGCCTTGTAGCCGTCGAAGGACACGCTGATGCCGTCGAGATAAAGGATCGACGCGGTCAGCGTCGGATTGCTGGTTTCGGCGAGCGTCACGGGTCGGCCCCCTCCTCGATCGCCAGCGCCGGGGCTTCTGGGGTCGGTGCCGTTTCGCGCTGCGGACGAAGCAGGAGGCCGAGCAGGCCGCGCGGCAGGAACAGGGTGACGAGAACGAACAGCCCGCCGAGCCCGTAGAGCCAGTACTCGGGAAAGGCGCCGGTGAACCAGGTCTTGGCGAAGTTGACCGCGATCGCGCCGATAGCCGCGCCGACCAAAGTCGCCCGGCCGCCGACCGCGACCCATATCGCCGCCTCGATCGAATTGGCGGGCGCGAACTCGCTCGGATTGATGATGCCGACCTGCGGCACGTAGAGCGCGCCGGCCACGCCCGCCATGACCGCCGAGACGACGAAGGCGAAGAGCTTGTAGTTCTCAACCCGGTAGCCGAGGAAGCGCATGCGGCTCTCGGCGTCGCGCACCGCGACAAGCGCCTTGCCGTACTTCGAACCGATGATCGCGCGGGCGACGAAATAGGCGAGGATCAGCGCGATGGCGCTCGCCGAGAACAGCGCCGCCTTGGTCGAGGCCGACTGCAGCGAAAAGCCGACGAGGTCCTTGAAGTCAGTGAGTCCGTTGTTGCCGCCGAAGCCGAAGTCGTTGCGGAAGAACTCCTTGAACAGGGCGAAGGTCATCGCCTGGGTGATGATCGAGAGATAGACGCCGGTGACGCGCGAGCGGAAGGCGAACCAGCCGAAGGCGAGCGCCAGAAGGCCGGGAACCAGCACGATCATCAGCATGGCGTAGGGGAACCAGTTGAAGCCCCACCACGCCACCGGCAACGCCTTCCAGTTCAAGAACACCATGAAGTCGGGCAGGATCGGGTTGGCGTAGACGCCGCGCGTTCCGATCTGGCGCATCAGGTACATGCCCATGGCGTAGCCGCCGAGGGCGAAGAAGGCGCCGTGGCCGAGCGACAGGATGCCGCAATAGCCCCAGACGAGGTCGAGCGCGACGGCGAGGATGGCGTAGCACAGGTACTTGCCGAAGAGCTGCACCAGATAGGGCGGGATGTTGAACGGCGAGTTTGCGGCCGTCGCGAGCGACAGGACCGGCACGACGATCGCGGCCGCCGCCAAGAGGACGACGAAGACCAGCCCGATGCGGTCGAGTTGCGGGCTCATGCTTCCACCGCCCGACCTTTCAGCGCGAACATGCCGCGCGGCCGTTTCTGGATGAACAGGATGATGATGATCAGGAGCACGATCTGGCCCTGCACGGCGCCGATCACCGGCTCGAGGATCTTGTTGGCGACGCCGATCATCATGGCGCCGAGCGCGGTCCCCCAGAGATTGCCGACGCCGCCAAACACCACCACCATGAAGCTGTCGATGATGTAGCCCTGACCGAGGTTCGGCGAGACGTTGTCGATCTGGGAGAGCGCCACGCCGGCGATCCCCGCCACCCCCGAGCCGAGCGCGAAGGCGAGCATGTCGATCCTGGCGGTCGAAATGCCCATCGCCGCCGCCATGCGGCGGTTCTGGGTGACGGCGCGCATCTGCAGGCCGAAGCGGGTCGCGCGGAGCACGAGTTGCAGGCCGACGAACACCACGATCGCCAGCACGATGATCCAGAGCCGGTTGGTCGTGATCTCGAGCCCGCCGACGTGCAGCGCGCCGGACATGAACGGCGGGTTCGACACCTGGCGGTTGTTGGCGCCGAAGATCGAGCGCACCGCCTGCTGCAGGATCAGCGACACGCCCCAGGTGGCGAGCAGCGTCTCGAGCGGGCGCGAGTAGAGATAGCGGATGATCAGGCGCTCGATCAGGACGCCGACAATGGCGGCGACGACGAAGGCGAGCGGAATGGCGAAGGCGAGCGACCAGCTCTGCAGCGAGGGCGGCAGGACAAGCTGGACGAAATAGGTGGCGTAGGCGCCGAGCATCACCATCTCGCCGTGCGCCATGTTGATGACGCCCATCACGCCGAAGGTGATGGCGAGGCCGATGGCGGCGAGGAGCAGCACGGACGAAGCGCTGAGGCCGTACCAGAGATCCTGCGCCGCGCCCCAGAACATGAGATGAGTATGGATGGTCGAAAGCGCCGATGCGGCGGCCGCCTTGACCGCGGGGTCGGTCGCCCTCTGGTCGAGCGAATCGATCAGGCTCTGCGCGTCCTGGTCGCCGCGGGCCTTCAGCGTGTCGATCGCCGAGAGCCGGTCGGCCGAGGTCGCGGAATCGCTCGTGGCCACGATCGCCGCGACCGCGAGTCTCAGCGCGTCGGCGACGTGCGGGTCGCTTTCCTTGGCGAGCTGGCTTTTCAGAGCGGGAAGCGCTTTGGCGTCGCGCGTCTTGAACACGTCAACGGCCGCGGCCAGACGCCTTTCCGGGTCCGGGTTGGCGAGGGTGAGCGAACCCGTCGCGCCCTCGACGGCGACGCGGAGCGCGTTGTTGACCCGCACCTTCTTGAAGGTGCCGGCGTTGGCGACGGGCGCGCCGGTCTTGGCGTCGACAACCGACCCGTCCGCCGTGCGGTAGGCGACGATGTGATCGGCCGGGTCGATCAGCAGGCGGTTGTCGCCGAGGGCGTCGAGGATCGCTGCGGCCTGCGGCGGCGCGTCGGCGGCGAGTTGGTTGATCGCCTTCTGGGTGTCGGGAAACTTGTCGGTGAGGAACAGCGCCAAGGTGTCGTCGAGGCCATCGGCCCGCGCCGCGCCGGAGAAGGCGAGGCCGCCGAAAAGCGTGAGAACGACGAGCGCGAAGGCGAGTGCGCTTTGGCGAACGGCGGAGGGCAATCGGGCCTCGTTTGGGCTCGGTTCCAAAGGGCCCTCCCCGCGCCGGACGCGGGAGAGGGACTGCGTTTCAAAGTCAGCCGGTCAGCCGCCGCACTTGCCGGTCTTCACGTTGAAGTTGCCGCAGGACATGGGCTTGCGCCAGTCGGCGATCAGGTCGCGCGAGCCTTCGAGATAGGGCGACCATTCGTTGGCGACGACCGTGCCCGGCGTCTGCCACACCGTGTTGATCTGCCCGTCGCCCTGGATCTCGCCGATGTAGACGGGCTTGGTGATGTGGTGGTTGGGCATCATCGTCGAGTAGCCGCCGGTGAGGTTCGGCACCGACACGCCGATCATCGCGTCGATGACCTTGTCCGGTTCGGTCGTGCCGGCCTTCTCGACCGCCTTCACCCACATGTTGAAGCCGATATAATGCGCCTCCATCGGGTCGTTGGTGGTCCGGTTCGGCTTTTTGGTGAACTCATGCCACTTGTCGATGAACTCCTTGTTCGCCGGGGTGTCGATCGACTCGAAGTAGTTCCAGGCTGCGAGGTGACCGACGAGCGGCTTGGTGTCGAGACCCGCGAGCTCCTCCTCGCCGACCGAGAAGGCGACGACGGGGATGTCGGTCGCCTTGATGCCAGCGTTGCCGAGCTCCTTGTAGAAGGGCACGTTGGCGTCGCCGTTGATGGTCGAGACGACCGCCGTCTTCTTGCCGGCCGAGCCGAAGGCCTTGATCTTCGACACTTCCGTCTGCCAGTCGGAGAAGCCGAACGGCGTGTAGTTGATCATAATGTCCTCGACCGGAACAGCCTTCTGCTTCAGGTACGCCTCGAGGATCTTGTTGGTCGTGCGCGGGTAGACGTAGTCGGTTCCTTCCAGCACCCAGCGCTTCACCGAGCCGCCGTCCGGGCTCATCAGGTAGTCGACGGCGGGAATCGCCTGCTGGTTGGGTGCGGCGCCGGTGTAGAAGACGTTGCGCTCCGACTCCTCGCCCTCGTACTGGACGGGATAGAAGAGGATCGAGTCCTCCTCCTTGAAGACGGGCAGCACGGACTTGCGCGACACCGAGGTCCAGCAGCCGAAAACGGCCGCGACCTTGTCCTTCTCGATCAGCTCCTTGGCCTTCTCGGCGAACAGCGGCCAGTTGGACGCCGGATCGACGACGACCGCCTCGAGCTTCTTGCCCAGCACGCCGCCCTTCTTGTTCTGCTCGTCGATCAGCATCAGCATGACGTCCTTGAGGGTTGTCTCGCTGATCGCCATCGTCCCGGACAGCGAATGAAGGATGCCGATCTTTATCGTGTCGTCGTCCGCCCGGGCGGCCGTGACGCCGAACGCCAGCGCGCTGACCAAAAGCGCGCCCGCCGCACGCGAAATCAGGTGTTTTGTCAAGGACATGTGTGACCTCGTGAGGTGGCCCCTATCGCGGGGCGTTCGCAGCCTCCCCCGCAGGAGCCGCGACAAGGCGACGCAACGAGCATGCCAGCGCCTTTACCGGGGATTCCCTCAGCCCGGCGCCCAACGGTCGGGCGACGGCGCCGCGGAATTGATCACCGCCCGGCGTCCGGCGCCGGGCGGCGCGTCAAGCCTCGGCGGCGCGGTAGCCGACGCCAGGCTCGGTCTTGACGATTCTGGGCGAGGTCGGGTCGCGTTCGATCTTAGCCCTGAGCTGGCCGATGAAGACGCGCAGATACTGCGTATCCTCGGTGTGCGCGGGGCCCCAGACGGACGTCAGGATCTGGCGATGGGTGACGACGCGTCCCGCATTGCGAAAAAGGATCGCCAGAAGCTCATATTCCTTCGGCGTCAGCTTGACCGGCGCGCCGTCGCGGGTGACCAGCCGCTTGTCGAAGTCCATCATGACCCCGTCGATCTCAATCCGCTCAGCCGGTTGCGCCACGCTCGCCCGGTGACGGAGCGCGGCTCGCAGGCGAGCCGTCAGTTCGCCAATGCCGAAAGGCTTCTCGACATAGTCGTCGGCGCCGAGGTCGAGCGCCTCGATCTTCTCCGATTCCCGGTCGCGCGCCGAAAGGATGATCACGGGCGTCTGCGAAAACGCCCGGATATCCCGAAGCACCTCCTTGCCGTCGCGATCGGGCAGGCCGAGGTCGAGCACGATGACATCCGGCGCGCCGGTGACCGCCAGCCGCAGAGCCTGAGCGCCCGACTCCGCGGAGACGACCTCATAACCCGCAGCCGTCAGGGCGACATGCAGGAATCGCTGGATCTGCGGCTCGTCGTCGACGACGAGGACGCGATGACCTTTCGGCTGGGTCATGTCGGGGATTTCGCGGTGATGGCGGAAGGCTCGGCGGCGGGGAGACGGATGACGATGCGCGTTCCCTTCCGGCGAACCGCCGGGCTTTGCGCAACGATCGTTCCGCCCATCGACTGGATCAGGCCTCTGCAGATCGACAGGCCAAGGCCGGTGCCGGGTTTGCGTCCGTCGGAGCGGCCGCCGCGATAGAACTTCTCGAAGATTTTCTCTAGGTCCGCCGCCTTCACGCCCGGCCCCTCGTCAGTGACGCTGAGAATGACGTCGTCGCCCTCCCGCCGCCCGTGGATCGTCGCGCCGCTGTCGGCCGCGTATTTGTGGGCGTTGTCGAGCAGATTGAACAGCACCTGCTCGAGCAGCTTGTCATCGCCCCGGACATACGGCAGGTCAGGCGCGAGATTGACCTTGACCGCCTGCTTGGGGAACGCCTTACGGCTGCGCTCGACCGCCCCCTGAACGACGTCAGCGACAGCGACGAGATCGCGGTTGACCTTGAGCCCGCCCGCCTCGATCCGCGACATGTCCAGCAGGTTGGAGACGAAACGGGAGAGGCGCGCCGTCTCGTCCTCGATCGAGGTAAGGAGTTCCGTGCGCTCCTCGGGCTTCATCTTGTCTCCGAGCGCGCGCAACGACGTCGCGGCGCCCGCGATCGCAGAGAGCGGCGTGCGCAGGTCGTGGGAGAGGGAGGCGAGCAGCGCGTCGCGCACCTTCTCGTTCTCCTGCATCGTCGCGGCCTTGACCGCCTCGCGCGCAAGCAGGACGCGGTCGAGCGCGATCGCCGTCTGGTCCAGGATCGAGGCGAGCGCCCGCTCGTCGTCGCCGGAAATCGGCTGGTCGGGCGAGTGGGGCTCGAAGCCGCACACCGCGATCGGCCCCCGCGCGGCGACGAGCGGGCGAAACTGGAACTCGACCCTCGGCAGCGTGCCGGTGCCCCAACCGGCCGCCTCGTTTTTCTGCTGCGCCCAGCGGGCGGCGGTCATCGCGGTCGCGTCGAGCTGCGCGTCCGGCGGCCAGGCTGCGCGAAGGTTGAGTTCGTCGCCCTCCGCCACCAAGAGCACGATTCGGCCGCCGAACATGGAGTGCAGATGCGCCGCCGCCGCCCAGAGCACGTCGTCGGCGCTCGAGGCGCCCGAGAGCTTTCGCGAATAGTTATAGAGCGACCGCGTGATGTCGGCGTTCTTGATCACGCCTTCGCGCTGGTCCCGCACGCGCCCGGTCATCGACCCGGTCAGGACCGATACGCCCAGGAAGATCAACAGAGCGAATAATTCCTGGGGCTGGGCGACAGAGAAGGTGTAGAGGGGCGGGATAAAGAAGAAATTGAAGGCGACGAAAGACAGGCACGAGGCGATCACCGCCGCCCGCGTGCCGTAGCGCATGCCGGTGAACAGCACCGCGGCGAGAAAGATCATCGACAGGTTCGGCAGCTTCAGCGCGGCCGTCAGCGCCTCCCCGACCGCCACCGCGCAGGCGACCGAGCCGACCGCCATGGCGACCTCGCCGCCGAGCCCCCTCGGATTGAACGACAGTTTCGGCAGAAGCGGCTTGCGCGCCTCCGCCTCCTCGTGCGGAACGATATGGACTTCGATCGACCCGGAGCGGCGCATGACGGCGTCCGGCAGCGAGCGGCCGAGAAGGCGCGCCAACGTTCCCGCGCGCGACTGGCCGAGCACGATCTGGGTCACGTTCTCGCGTCGCGCGAGCCGCAGGATTTCCTCGGCGAAGTCGTTCCCCTGGAGCCGGGTCGTTTCGCCGCCGAGCCGCTCGGCCAGACTGAAGGTCTTGGCGAGCTGGCCGGCGCGCTTGGCGTCGTTCACGTTGCCGATCGGCTCGATGTAGACCGCCGTCCAGGCGGCGTTGAGCGAGGTTGCGAGCTGCGCCGCGCGCCGGACGACCCTTTCGGACCACTCGGCCGCGCCGACGCAGGCGAGCAGGCGCTCGGAGCTGCCCCACGGACCCTCGATCGCCTTCTGCCGCAGGTAGTCGACCATCTGGTCGTCGACCCGGTCCGCGGTGCGCCGCAAGGCGAGCTCGCGCAAGGCGGTCAGATTGCCCGCGGTGAAGAAGTTCTGGATCGCCCGCCGCGCCGTCTCGGGCACATAGACCTTGCCTTCGTTAAGGCGCTGGATGAGCTCGTCGGGCGTGATGTCGACGAGAACGACGTCGGTGGCTTCCTGCAGCACCCGATCCGGCACCGTCTCGCGCACGGTGACGCCGGTGATGCGCGAAACGATGTCGGCGAGGCTTTCGAGGTGCTGGATGTTGAGCGCGGTCCAGACGTCGATGCCGGCCGCGATCAGCTCCTGTACGTCCTGCCAGCGCTTGGGATGACGGCTTTCCGGCGCGTTGGTGTGGGCGAGTTCGTCGACGACGATCAGCTTCGGCTTGCGCTCGAGCGCCGCGTCGATGTCGAATTCGGCGATGGCGCGGCCGCGATAATCGACGATGCGGCGCGGCAGCACCTCGAGGCCTTCGAGCAGGGCGCCGGTCTCGGCCCGCCCATGCGTCTCGACGAGGCCGACGACGACGTCGACTCCCTCCTCCTTCACCCGCCGCGCGCCCAAGAGCATCGCGAAGGTCTTGCCGACCCCCGGCGCGGCGCCGAGAAACACCTTCAGCCGGCCCGACGTCTCCCGTCGGAACGCCGCCAGGAGCGCGTCCGGGTCCGGACGTCCGTCGTCGGGTCGGCTGGATTGCGCCATATGGGACCGCAGTTGGTTTAGGACGACTTTAGCTCATCCAGCGCAAGATTCAGCTGCAAAACGTTGACATGCGGCTCGCCGATCCAGCCGAATGCCGGCCGCTCGATCGACGTCTCCACCAGGGCGCGCACATTGGCTTCGTCGAGGCCGCGCGCCTTCGCCACGGCGGGAACCTGGGCGAGGGCGTTCTGAGGAGAAATGTCGGGATCGAGCCCCGAGGCCGACGTGGTGACGGCGTCGGCGGGGACCGGCCCCGAGCCAGCTTTCGCCCGCCACGCCTCGACGGAAGCCTTGACCCGGTCGATCAGCTTCTGCGACGTCGGCCCGAGATTGGAGCCGCTCGAATTGGCGGCGTTGTACGGGGCGTCGATCGTCTTGGTCGAGTCGTTCGGGTCCGTGTCGGTCGTGGCCGAGGGTCGCGGGTGGAAGTAACGGTCGGTTTTGAAGTTCTGACCGATCAGGGCCGAGCCGACGACGACGCCGTTTTTCTCGATCAGGCTGCCGTTCGCCTGGCGCGGGAGCGCGAACTGCGCGACCCCGGTGACGACGAGCGGATAGACGAGTCCGGTCAGCGCCGAGAACAGGACGAGCAGCACGACCGCGGGACGGATGTGTTGAAGCATGGGGTCGTCCCCTTTCAGGCCAGATGCATGAGGGCGACGATCAGGTCGATCGCCTTGATGCCGATGAACGGCAGGATCAGCCCGCCGAGGCCATAGACCAGCAGGTTGCGCCGGAGCAGCGCGGCGGCGCCCACCGGACGGTAGGCGACGCCCTTCAGCGCCAGCGGAATCAGCGCGATGATGATGAGCGCATTGAAGATGACCGCCGACAGGATCGCCGACTGGGGCGAGGCGAGCCGCATCACGTTCAAGGCGCCGAGCTCGGGATAGGTCGCCAGGAACAGCGCCGGCAAAATGGCGAAGTATTTGGCGACGTCGTTGGCGATGGAGAAGGTCGTCAGCGAGCCGCGGGTCATCAAAAGCTGCTTGCCGATCTCGACGATCTCGATGAGCTTGGTCGGATTGGAGTCGAGATCGACCATGTTGCCGGCCTCGCGCGCCGCCTGGGTGCCGGTCTGCATGGCGACGCCGACGTCCGCCTGCGCCAGCGCGGGGGCGTCGTTGGTGCCGTCGCCGCACATGGCTATGAGCCGGCCGCCGAACTGCTCCTTGCGGATGTAGCTGAGCTTGTCCTCGGGCGTCGCCTCGGCGAGGAAGTCGTCGACGCCCGCCTCCGAAGCGATCGCTGCGGCGGTGACGGGGTTGTCGCCGGTCACCATGACGGTGCGGATCCCCATGTTGCGCAGCGCGGCGAAGCGCTCCTTGATGCCGGGCTTCACGATGTCCTTGAGATGGATGACGCCGAGCAGCCTGCCGCCGTCGGCCACCGCGAGCGGCGTGCCGCCCGACATCGCGACCCGTTCCACCGCCTGGCGGAACTCGGGCGGAGTCTTCTCGATCGCCGTCTTCACATAGCGCAGGATCGAATCGATCGCGCCCTTGCGGATCGAGCGGGTTCCGACGTCGACGCCCGAAATTCGGGTCTGGGCGGCGAAGGGCACGACTTTGGTTTCCGCGGGATCGAGGTCGGGATCCGGCAGGCCGTATTCGCCCTTGGCGAGCGCCACGATCGAGCGGCCTTCCGGCGTCTCGTCAGCGAGGCTGGACGCCAGCGCGGCTTCGGCGAGGGCGTCGGTCTGGACGCCGGCAACCGGCAAGAACTCGGTCGCCATGCGGTTGCCGAAGGTGATCGTGCCCGTCTTGTCGAGCAGCAGCGTGTCGACGTCGCCCGCCGCCTCGACGGCGCGTCCCGACGTGGCGATCACGTTGAAGCGGATCAGCCGGTCCATGCCGGCGATGCCGATGGCGGACAGAAGGCCGCCGATGGTGGTCGGAATGAGGCAGACCAAGAGCGCGATCAGAACGGTCGCCGACAGCTCCGTCCCGGAATATTTGGCGATCGGCCAGAGCGTCACGCAGACGATCAGGAAGATCAGGGTCAGCCCGGAGAGGAGGATCGACAACGCCAGCTCGTTCGGCGTCTTCTGCCGCTCCGCGCCTTCGACGAGGGCGATCATGCGGTCGATGAAGGTCGAGCCCGGCGCCGCGGTAATCTTCACCTTAATGTAGTCGGACAGCACCGTCGTGCCGCCCGTCACCGCCGACCGGTCGCCGCCGGCCTCGCGGATCACCGGCGCGGATTCGCCAGTGATCGCCGATTCGTTGACCGAGGCGACGCCCTCGAGGATCTCGCCGTCGCCGGGAATGATCTCGCCGGCTTCGACCAGGACCACATCGTGGAGCTTGAGGTCCTGCGCGTTCACAACCTGAAGGGGGCCGCCGAGACTGCCGGGGTCGGCGTAGCGCTTGGCCGGGGTGTCGGTGCGCGTCTTGCGCAGCGTGTCCGCCTGCGCCTTGCCGCGCCCCTCGGCCACCGCCTCCGCGAAATTGGCGAACAGGACCGTGAACCACAGCCAGGCCGCGATCTGCCCGGAGAACCAGGCCTGCCCGTCGTGGGTGAAGAGATCGCGCACGAAGAGGACCGTGACGACCGCGGACACGACCTCGGTCACGAAGATGACGGGATTTTTGGCGAGAGCCCGCGGATCGAGCTTGCGCACGGCGTCGATCGCCGCGGCGCTGATGATCCGCGTGTCCAACAAGCTCTGCGGTTGAGGTTTATGCGACGACATGGGGACCCACGCCTTTCCGGTCAGTACGTCTTGCCGGCGAGCATCAGATAGTGCTCGACGACGGGCCCGAGCGACAGGGCCGGGAAATACTGCAGCAGGTAGAGAATGACGATGACGCCGACGAGCAGGCCGACGAACAACGGGCCGTCGGTCGGGAAGGTGCCGGCCGAGGCCGGGATCTTCTTCTTCGCTGCGAGCGAGCCTGCGAGCGCCAGCACAGGGATCACATAGGCGAAGCGCCCGAGCAGCATGGCGAGGCCGAGCGTCGTGTTGAACCAGAGCGTGTTTCCGTTCAGGCCGGCGAAGGCCGAGCCGTTGTTGGCGTTGGTCGAGGCGTAGGCGTAGAGAATCTCGGAAAGGCCGTGCGGGCCGGTGTTGCCGAGGCTGTCGAGCGCGGTCTGCAGCAGCACCGACGCTCCGGCGAATCCGAGAACGACCAGCGGATAGACGAGCACCGCCAGCATCGCGAGCTTCATCTCGCGGACCTCGATCTTCTTGCCGAGATATTCCGGCGTGCGGCCGACCATGAGACCCGCGACGAACACGGCAATAATGGCGACGACAAGGAAGCCGTAGAGCCCCGAGCCGACGCCGCCCGGCCAGATGCAGCCGGCGAGCAGGTTGAACATCGGCACGAGACCGCCGAGCGGCGTGAAAGAGTCGAACATGGAGTTGACCGCGCCGGTACTGGTGCCGCTCGTCGCCGACGTGAACAGCGCCGACGCCGCCTGGCCGAAACGGACTTCCTTGCCCTCGAAATTGCCGAGCGAGGGATCGACGCCGAGAGAGGTCACGATCGGGTTGCCGGCGCCCTCGGCCCAATAGACGACCGCGATCCCGAGCACGAGGAACACGGCCATCGCCGCGAGTATCGCACGGCCCTGGCGGAAGTTGCCGACGATGCGGCCGAAGGCGAGCACGGACGCCGTGGGAACGATCAAAATCGCCCAGATCTCGATGAGATTCGTCCAGGCGTTGGGGTTCTCGAACGGATGCGCCGAATTGACGTTGAAGAAGCCGCCGCCGTTGGTGCCGAGCTCCTTGATGATCTCCTGGCTCGCGACCGGCCCGATCGAGATCGTCTGCTTCGCGCCTTCGAGCGTGGTCGCGTCGATTGCGCCCTGAAGCGTCTGCGGGACGCCGAGCGCCACGAGGGCGAAGGCGAGCACGAGAGAAATCGGCAAGAGGATGTAAAGGGTGATCCTCGTGACGTCGACCCAGAAGTTGCCGACCGTCTGCGCCGAGGACCGCACGAACCCGCGCGCGAGCGCGAACGCCATCGCCAAACCCGTGGCGGCGGAGAGGAAGTTGTGCACGGTGAGGCCGAGCATCTGGGTCAGATGGCTCATCGTCGTCTCGCCGGCGTAGTTCTGCCAGTTCGTGTTGGTGATGAAGCTGGTCGAGGTGTTGAAGGCAAGGTCCGGCGCGACCGCGTCGAAGCCTCTCGGGTTCAGGGGCAGGACGTTCTGCAGCCTCTGGAGCGCGTAGAGCGACAGGAACCCTGCGATCGAGAAGACCACCATCGCAAGGGTATAGCCGAACCAGTCCTGCTCGCGGCTCGGATCGACGCCGGCGAGCCGATAGAATCCCCGCTCGACTGGCGCGAGGACAGGGCTGAGGAGAGTCTTCTCGCCCGCGAAAATCCGAGCGACGTATGCGCTGAGCGGCACGGAGCACGCCACAACGAGGGCGAGCGCCAGTACGATTTGCGACCAGCCGGCAAGCGACATCGCGAGATCCTCAAAAATCAGAATTTTTCGGGGCGGATCAGAGTGTAAAGCAGGTACAAGCCCAGCAGGACGGCCACCGCCAGCCCGATGATCGGTTCGGTCATCGTGTCGCTCCTAAAGCTGCCGCAAGCCCGCGGCGTAGAGGCCCATCAGTCCGATGAGCGCGAATCCGAGCACGACAAATACGACATCGAGCATGACCGCCTCCCTGATAAGCGGCCTCGTACCGGCGTGGGAGTAAGTTTTCGATCGCGATTGGCGTCGGCGGATGTAAGGATTTCATAAAGCCGCCCTGCCCTGTTAATGGGGCGAGGCGAAGCGGGCGGAGGGGCCGACGGATTTTCATTCGCTCAAAGATTCTGCGATTAGCAAAACGGGCCGAACCGCCTTATAGCGTTCGCGCGGAAAGGTCCGCGATGAGCGGAATTCTGACGCCGCGCTGAGGCGGGCGAGGGGCTATCGCGTAAAATCGCCATGATGGCGGAGTTCGAGGACGACGCTCGAACGACGCTTGAGGTTTTCCGTTCGGGCCGGCCGCTCGTGCGAAAAGCACGCGGTCGCATCAACTTGGGAGAAGAGCCTTGTTGCAGGTTTCGCGACTTACGCATGGGGGGTGGCGGATCGCCGCCGTGGCCTTGGCCTTGATTGGCGCGGTCGCGCTCTCCGGATGCGGGAAGAAGGAGGAGTCCTCGGCGGTCGTCGGACAGGTCATCGCCCACGTGGGTCCTGACGATATTACGCAGCAGGAACTGGACAACGAGTTCCGTCTCGCCAACGTTCCTGCGGACAAGCGCAGCGACGATGTGATCAAGGCCATTTTGAGCCGCATCGTTGAGAGAAAGTATCTCGTCCAGCAGGCGATCGCCGCCAAACTCGACCGCGAGCCGACCGTGCACCTCGACCTGTTGCGGTCCCGGGAGCAGATCCTGGCCGGCGCTTACGTCCAGCGCGATCTCGGCACGAAGGTCACCGGCATCGCGAAGAACGAGATCGACAACTACATCCAGGGGCACCCCGACCAGTTCGGCAAGCGCCAAGTCTACAACATCGAGCAGGTTTCGTTCCCGCCGGTCAAAGACATGGAGGCGCTTTCCGCCGCCACCAAGGACTTCAAGACAATCGATCAGGTCGAAGCGAAGCTGAATGAGCTTGGCATGAAGTACAGTCGCGGCCCCGGCGCCCTGGACAGCGCAACGATGCCCGCCCAGATGCTGGGTGCGCTGCAAGCCAGAAAGCCCGACGACGTCTTTTTCATTCGCTCGCGAAACAATGCGAGCTTCTTCAAAGTGACTTCGGTCGAGGACAAACCGCTGACCGGCGACGACGCCCAGAATCTCGGCAAGCGGGAGTTGGCGAACGAGATCGCGAAGAGGACCGGCGAGGATGCGTCGAAGGCCGCGCTGGCCGCGACAAAATTCGAGGGCGACTACGCGCGCATCATGGCGACCGCGACACCGGCCGCGCCGGCAGCAGGCGGCGAAGCCTCCCCCGCCGAGACGCCGACCGTCGAGAAGCCCGGCGAAGAGCAGAAGAAGGACTGAGCCGCAGAAGGGGGGGACGCGCGCCGCGCCGCCCGATCAGCCGGCGGCGCGCCCTTCCGAAAATGGGGTAAGGTCACGAAAGTCAGCAGATTCTGGGAAGTTGCTCACCAGCAAGCCAGTCGACGATCCGCCCCCCGCCGAAGGCGGTGCGCATTTCCACGAAGCGATTGGCGTCCTCCACCGCCCGGCCGATCACCGACGATTGCGCGCCGAGCGGGTGCGCTTTCATCGCGGCGAGCAGGACTCCCGCGTATTCCGGCGCGACGATCGCGACGAGCTTGCCTTCGTTGGCCACGTTCAGCGGGTCGAGGCCCAGGAACTCGCAGGCCGCGACGACCTCGGCGCGCACCGGGATCGCGTCTTCCTCGATGGAAAAACCGACGCCGGACTGATGGGCGAGCTCGTTGAGCGTCGCCGCGAGGCCGCCGCGGGTCGGATCGCGCATGACGCGCAGGCCGGGCCCGGCCGCCGCCATCATGTCCGCGACGAGACCATGCAGGGCGGCCGTGTCCGACAAAATCTCCGTCTCGAATTCGAGATTTTCCCGCTTCGACATGACGGCCACGCCGTGGTCCCCGATCGTTCCCGAGACGATCGCGACGTCGCCCGGCCGGGCGGCGTCGCTCGTGAGGACGAGCCCCGACGGGGCGACGCCGACGCCCGCGGTCGACACGAACACCTTGTCCGCCTTGCCGCGCTCGACGACTTTGGTGTCGCCGGTGACGATCGGAACGCCCGCCGCCCGCGAAGCCTCGCCCATGCTGGTTGCGACCCGTTTGAGGTCGGCGAGTGGAAACCCCTCCTCGATGATGAAGCTCGCCGACAGATAGAGCGGGCGCGCGCCCGCCATCGCAATGTCGTTGATCGTGCCGTTGACCGCCAGCGCGCCGATATCGCCGCCGGGGAAAAAAATCGGGGAGACGACATAGGCGTCGGTCGTCATGACCATGCGCCCGGCCGCGACGTCGAAGGCGGCCTGATCGTTGCCGGCGCGGAGCCAGGCGTTGTCGAACGCGGCAAGAAAGATGTCCTCGATGAGCTGCCCCATCGCCCGGCCGCCGGCGCCGTGCGACAGATCGACCCGGCCGTGCTTCAAATCGAGCTTGCGCCGGACGGGCTTCTCCGGATTCACGCGACTTCCTTCCGCCGGTCGGCCCGCGCCCTCTCGCGGAACCGGCCGTAGGTCCAGTGCGCCGCGCAGGCGCCCTCCGGCGAAACCATGCAGGAGCCCATCGGCGTGTCGGGCGTGCAGACCGTCCCGAACAGCTTGCAGGCGCGCGGCGCCTTCGCGCCGCGCAGAATTGTGCCGCACTCGCAGGCGGGGTTGTCCTTCGCCAGCGCCTCGGCGAGGCCGAAGCGCAGCTCGGCGTCATAAGCCGCGAACTCGGGCCTGAGCTTCAGCGCGCTCCTCGGCAAGAAGCCGAGCCCGCGCCACTCGAACGACTCTCGCGTCTCGAACACGGCGGCGACCTCCGCCTGAGCCTTGAGGTTGCCCGAGGGCGTCACGGCGCGAATGTACTGGTTCTCCACCTCGGCGCGGCCTTCGTTGATCTGCCGGACCAGCATGAGGATCGCCTGCGCCACGTCGAGCGGCTCGAAGCCGGCGATCACGACCGGCTTGCGGTCGTCGCGGGCGAAAGGCTCATAAGGATGCGTGCCGATCACAGTGCTGACATGCGCCGGCCCGATGAAGCCCTCGATCAGGACGGGCGTTGCGTCGCCTTCGCTGGCGCCGTCGAGGATCGCGCGCATCGCCGGCGGCGTCATCACGTGGTTGCAGAGGATGGAGAAGTTCTTGAGGCCTTTCTTCTCAGCCGACCGGATGGCGAGCGCGGTCGGCGGCGTCGTCGTCTCGAAGCCAATGGCGAAAAAGACGACCTCCCGGCCGGGCTCCGCCTCGGCGATGCGGATCGCGTCCAGCGTCGAATAGACCATGCGGATGTCGGCGCCTTCCGCCTTTGCCTTTAGAAGGCTCAAACCACCCGAGCCGGGCACCCGCATCAGGTCGCCGTAGGCGGCGAGCGTCACCTCCGGCAGCCGCGAGCACGCGATCGCCATGTCGACCCGCGCCATCGGCAGGACGCAGACCGGACAGCCCGGCCCATGGATCAGCCGCACGTTCACCGGCAGGAGGTCTTCGAGCCCGTAGCGGGAAATGGCGTGCGTATGGCCGCCGCAGAACTCCATCAGGCGATAGGTCCGATTGGGGTTCGCCTCGCGTGCGATCCCGGCCGCGATCGAGCGGGCGAGCGCGCCGTCGCGGTATTCGTCGACGTATTTCATGGGCGCGCTCCCTTCACGCGCCGATTCCCACGGCGTTCAGGAGTTCGAGCGTCTTTTGCGCTTCTTCCGGATCGATCTTGGCGAGCGCGTAGCCGACATGCAGCACCACGTAGTCGCCGACCTTGACGTCCTCGATCAGCGCCGTCGAGATGACCTTGATCACGCCATCGAGACTGATTTTGGCCATGTCGTCCGGCAGCACTTCGCGCACTTCAACGGGGATCGCCAGGCACATCGTCATTCCTCCCATGAGCCGCCGGCGCGCGCGAGGGAGCGCGCAAACGCGGCCTGTCCGAACGAAACGCCGCCGTCGTTGGCGGGGACCTCCCGCGGCAGCGCCGGGTCGAGGCCCTCCGCGCGCAAGCGCGCGACAAGGCCGTCGGCCAGCACGCGGTTCATCAGGCAGCCGCCGCCGAGCGCCACGCGCTGAAGGCAGCGCCGTCCAGCCTCCGCGACGATCCACTCGGCGAGCGCAGCGATCAGCGTTCCGTGGAACGCCTCGGCCGCCTCGCGTCCCGCGAGCCGTTCGTCGAGCATCGACGCCATCATCGGGGCGAGGTCAAGGCGCCCCTCGGCGATGGACCAGCCTCCTAAGACGACGCGCGGGGTATCGACCAGCGCCTCCAGCTCCATCGCCGCCTGTCCCTCGTAATGCTGGACGAGGCAAACGCCGGCGAGGGCCGCCGCGGCGTCGAACAGTCGGCCGAGGCTGGTCGTCCGGGCGAAGCGCGCGCCGCGCCTGAGCGCCTCGGCGAGCCGCAGGGCGCTGGGCGAGGCGGAAAACAGGCGTCCGGCGTCGTCGAGCCGCCCGAGCCGATCAAGCATCGCCACCCCCATGCGCCAGGGTTCGCGCGCCGCCTTGTCGCCGCCCGGCAGGGTGAGCGGTTCGAGCGAGCCGGCTCGCTCCCAGCGCGCGCCGTCGAGGACGATGAGCTCGCCGCCCCAGGGCGCGCCGTCCGCACCGAAGCCCTGCCCGTCGAGCGCGACGCCGAGGACCGGCCCGCTCCAGCGTTTTTCCGCCGCGACCGCGGCGACATGGGCGACATGATGCTGGACCGCGACGACCGGCAGGCCCGAAGCCTCCGCGGAGCGGGTCGAAACGAAATCGGGATGAAGGTCTGAGACCGCGCATTCCGGCTGAACGTCGAGGATCGAGATCAGGTGCCGGATGGTCTCTTCACGGAACCGGATCGTCTCGCGATCGTCGAGATCGCCGATGTGCTGCGAGACGAAGGCCTCGCGGCCGCGGGTGACGGTGATGGTGTTCTTGAGATCTGCGCCGGCGGCGATGACGCATGGGCCATCCTCGCCGAGGTCGATCGGATCGGGTGCGAAACCGCGCGCGCGCCTCAGATAGGCGGGCGCGCCGTCGAGAACGCGCACGACCGAATCGTCGGCCCTGACCACGATCGCCCGCTCGTGCGTCACGATGAGATCGGCGACGCCGGCGAGCCGCGTCTCCGCGTCCTCGTCGGTCGCCACGAGCGGCTCGCCGCCGAGATTGGCGCTGGTCGCGATGAGCGCGACGTCGTTCGGCGCGTCGCGCCACGACCGGAAGCCGGGCGATCCGGCGAGGGCGTGCAGAATGAGCCAATGCAGCGGGGTATAGGCGAGCATGACGCCGAGGTCGCGCAGGTTCGGGGCGACGCTCGGCGCGAGACGTCCGCGGCTCCGCGCCAGCACAATCGGCCGCGATCGATGCGATAGCGCCGCGCGTTCGGCCGGCCCGATCTCCGCCAGACGTTCGGCGCTGGCGAGATTCGCGACCATCACCGCGAAAGGCTTCAAGTCGCGCGCCTTGCGCCGGCGCAGCGTCGCCACCACGTCCTCGTCGCACGCGTCGCACAGAAGGTGAAAGCCGCCGAGTCCCTTCAGCGCGACGATCCGGCCTTCCCGCAGGGCTTCGGCGACCTCGGCGATCGGCTGGTTGAGCTTCGGCCCGCAGCGCGGGCAGGCGATCGGTTCGGCGTGGAAACGCCGGTTCGCCGGATCGGCGTAGTCGCGCGCGCAATCCGGGCACATCGGGAAGGGCGCCATCGAGGTCTGCGCCCGGTCGTAAGGCAGGGCGCGAGTCAGCGTGTAGCGCGGCCCGCAATGGGTGCAGTTGATCAGTGGATAGCCGAAGAAGCGGCTCGCCGGATCGAAGAGTTCCTCGAGACAGTCCTCGCAGACCGCGGCGTCCGCGCCGATGCGCGTGGTCGATCGACCCTGGCGGGTCGCATCGATAGCGAAGCCGGCGCCGCCCACGGGGGCGATCGCGGCGACCTCGATCGCATCGATGCGGGCGAGCGGCGGCGGGGCCGTGTTGAGTTCGGCCAGGAACGTCTCGGGAGACCGCCCTTCGACCTCGATCAGCACCCCCTCGCCGTCGTTGCGTACGAAGCCGCTGAGGGAAAGCCGCGCCGCAAGGCCATAGGCGAAAGGCCGGAAGCCGACGCCCTGCACGGCCCCGCGCACGCGCAGACGAAGGCGCCGGCCGCTCGCTCGTCGCGCCGGCGCCGCCACGAGGCTCAGGCCTTCGCCATGGCGGCGGCGTGGCGAGCGGCGTTCGCCTCGATCCAGGCCACGAAAGCCGCGACGCCTTCGCCCGTCCGCGCCGAGACCGTGAGCGTCTGCAGGTTCGGATTGATCCTGAGCGCGTTGGCGAGACACAGGCCGACGTCGAAGTCGAGATGGGGCAAAAGATCGGCCTTGTTGAGCAGCATCAGGTCGGCCGAGGCGAACATGTCCGGATATTTGAGCGGCTTGTCTTCGCCCTCCGTGACCGAGAGGACGACGACGCGCCGCGCCTCGCCGAGGTCGAAGGCGGCCGGGCAGACGAGGTTGCCGACATTCTCAATGAACAGGGCCGAGCCGTCCTCTGGACGGAGCGTCTCGATGGCGTGGCCGACCATGTGCGCATCGAGGTGGCAGCCCTTGCCGGTGTTGATCTGGATCGCCGGCGCGCCGGTAGCCCGGATGCGCTCCGCGTCGTTCGACGTCTGCTGATCGCCTTCGATCACCGCGACCTTGAGACGGCCCTTGAGCGCCTCGATCGCCTTGACGAGCAGGCTCGTCTTCCCCGAACCGGGGCTCGAGACGACATTCAGGGTGAACAGCCGCCGGGCCGAGAACGTGCGGCGGTTCTCGCGGGCGAAGGCGTCGTTCTTCGCCAGAATGTCCTGCTCGATCTTGATCATCCGCTCGGCGTTTGCGCCGGGCGCGTCGGTCCCGTCGTGCGCGCGGTCATAGTTAAGGCCGCGGCCCGAAGGATCATGATCGTGACGCGCTTGCGGGTGGACGTGCGGGCCCGCGCCGTCGCCGTGATCGTGCAAGTCGCCCTGCTCGCGACCGGCGTCGCAGGCCTGCCCCTTTTCGACAACGACCGCCGCCTGACCGCACCCGCAAACGCCGCACATCGGGCGATCTCCTTATCATACGCCGCCGACCCGCTTTCGGCGGTTTCGGCGGCCGTCATCGAACCCGATCATTCATATAGGGGCGGGCATGAGCTTTCCATCGCCCTCCAGAGCGTGGCTCGCCCCACACCCGTGCGTCGCTTCGTCTCAGCCTGTGAGGACGCGCCGGGGCGCTCGACGCCGGTCTATCCCTCGTCGCTGCGCGTTCAGCCTGGCGAACTGAGTTCGACGGGCGGCCCAGGGGCCGCGAGACCGTTCCTGTCCGATCCATGCGTTCTCCCCCTCGGGGCCCGGCGCATGCGGGACCCGGAGCCACGCGCCGGCGCCCGGCCGGCGGCGTTCGCGATCCGATCCGCCCGAGGATCAGCTCGCGGGCGCCAAAACGGCCCCGCGACGGCCTCCGCCGAGACGTCGCCTACCGCGCGTCGAGGCCTCGATCACGCCAAGCATCGGCACCGACGTCGCCGTTCCGAAATCACCCGGGCAGCGAATGCGGCGGTCCGTCGCCTCGGCGATGAGCGCGAGGATCATCCCGAGCGCCAGCCCGCCGGCGATTGCCCCGGGTATGACGATCATCGGCTTGGGAAACGCTGGGTTGATGGGCGCTGAGGCCTTGTCGAGCACCGCGATGTCGGCGAAGGTCAGCTTGCTCTGAAGCTTCGCCGTCGCCGCAGCCCGCTCGCGCGCGTTCAATTCGTCGGACTTGAAGGCGACGTCGCGTTGCAGATCGCCAAGACGGTCGCGCTGGGCCTGCACCGCGATCAGATTCTTCTGGGCCTCCGCCTGAGCAACCTCAAGTGACGCGATCTGGCTCTGCGTGGTCGCGATCTTCTCCTTTAAATGCTCTCTCGCCTTTTCCGTGGCGTCGGCGAGTTGCTTGCGCAACTGGGTCAGGTTCGCCGACGCCGAAACCATTTTCGGGTTGTTGACGCCGAGCGTGTTCTTGACGCCCTCGATCTCGGCCTGTGCGCTGGAGACCTTTTCTTTGAGCGTATTGATCAGCTGCAGGTCCGGATCTGTCGGATCGTTGGCCAGATCCATCGAGCCGGATAGGAGCCGGCTCTGGAGCGACGTCAGCAGGGCGCGGTTGTTGGCCAGATCCTGCGCGACGGCGCCGAGCGCCGTCGTCTCCGAATCTCCCCCGATGGTCGGCGCAACAATGTTTGTCCGCGTCTGAAACTGCTCGAGCGCGGCTCGCGCGGCCTGAAGCTCCTTCCGCAGTTCGTCCAGTTGCGGCGTGAACCACTGCGCCGTCTGTTCGCCGGCAGCCGCCTTCATTGCGATCGAGGAGTCAATCGTCGCCGCCAGGAATGAGTTCGCGATCAGCGCGGCCTGGTTCGGATCGGCGCCTTTGTATTTGATCGACAAAACGTTTGTTCCCATTTCGAATTTCGGGTCGACGCTCTTGAGGATGGTCTCGGCCATCCAGTCTTCGATGCCCTGCCGGCCGAATGACTCTGATGCCCGATACTGCGCCTGGACGTTAGGGTTGGCGGTGAGATTAAGCCGTCTGACGACATCGACCCCGACGCGATGGCTGCTCACGAGTTGCATCAGGTTTCCCTGAACGAGCCCGATCGCCGCGTTGCTGGTAGTCGCGCTCTCGGTCACCGGGTCGATGAGGCCGGGATCGATGCTGGCCGTGGCTACCGCGTCGTACCGTCCCGGAACGAACAGCAGGACCCCGCCTGCGACGAGGATCGCGAACAGAAATGTCAGCGCGATGATCCAGCTGCGACGCCAGAGGATATACAGGACTTGGCTGAGGGACACGACCGACTCCTCTTCAATGTCATTCGCGACGATCGCGCGGAAAGATCCGACTCCTCGGGCGTCCTTTGTTCGCACGATCGCTGGACGCGCCCGCACCGGCGGTCCGATATGCGCCTGGCAAAATCCAGCTGCCGCTGGCAACGGTCGCGGCGCGCCCGACCGTCCAATAAAGCGCAGAGGGCGACTGTCTCAAAATTCCCCCCGCATCGCATATAGAGAAGGCGCGGGAAACGTCCAGACAAAACCGCGTCACGACTGACGACATCGTTTACATCGCATACATGGCGTTTGACCCCAGGGCAACCCCAGGGCGATGTCCCCTTCCCTTTCCGTTCCTCGGCGCCTATATTGAGAACGCCGGCCGCGAGGCCGGCTATGGCGATAAATGGGCGTCGGAATAAGTCTTTCGGACCCGGGGGCAGTACCCGGCGCCTCCACCAAAGCCCGCGCGGGACGCGGGTTTCGGCGGGGGCGAAATAGGTTCGACGGGGGACCAAAAGGACGATCTTTTGCCCGGCATGATACCGCCGTTATCGGGTCAAACTTATAGTTGCCAACGACAACTATGCTCCGGTGGCCCTCGCCGCGTAATGCGGTGCTGGTACTGGGATTAAAGTCCTGAGGGTTTGCACCTTCAGGCGGGGTCCGGAGGCGCCTGGCAACAGAAGCCTCCACTTCTCTTTCACGATTAGCTGCGCCGTTGCTTGCAACCATGGCGTCGTTTGCAACCAAACGGACGCTCGGCTAAACCAAGGATCGAAGCTGGCATCTGCGCATGGCGACCGACCTTATCCGCTACGATCTTCTGGTTCAGGACGCGCTGCGTTCGGTCGTGCGCCGAGTGCTGGCCGACACGGCGCGGTCCGGCCTTCCCGGCGATCATCATTTCAACATCGCGTTCAAGACCCAGGCGCCCGGCGTGGTCGTTCCGGCGGGGCTCAAGAACCGTTTTCCGGACGAGATGTCGATCATCCTGCAGCACGAGTTCTTTGAGCTGGTCGTGACGCCGGAAGCGTTCGAGGTGACGCTCAATTTTTCGCGCAAGTCGGAGCGGGTGACAGTGCCGTTCGACGCCATCACCGGGTTCACCGATCCGTCGGTGCCGTTCGGCTTCAAGCTGGAGCCGCGCACTCCCGACGAACAGGCCGCAGCGCCGGCCGCCGCGACCGCGCCGCGCTCCGACGCCAAGCCGGCCCCTCCGCCCGCTCCGGCGGCGAAGCCGGACGAGGCGAAGGCCGGCCCCTCCGCCGGCAAGGCCGCCGCGGCGCCGGACAAGGGCGCGGAGGCCGCTGGCGCGGCGAAGGTCGTGTCGATAGACGCCTTCCGCAAGAAATAGGGCGGCAAGCAATCGGCACGAGCGGCGCGGACGGAAACCGGATGGGCGATCTTGTCAACCTGCGCCAGGCGCGCAAACGTCGGGAACGCGAGCGCGAAGCGTCGGCCGCGGCCGAAAACCGCGCCGTCCATGGGATGACGAGGGCGGAGCGGCAAAAGGCCGAGAGGGAGCGCGAGAAGGCGGCGCGCAGCCTCGACTCTCATAAGCTCGACCGCTCCGATGACGCCTGAAATCGGACGCGCCCGCGTCGTCAAACGCTCGCTTGCAATCGCGGGCCATCGAACCAGCGTATCGCTTGAAGACGCGTTCTGGCGGCGGCTGCAGGCCATCGCGACCGAGCGTGGCATTTCTGTCAACGCGCTCGCCGCGGACGTCGACGCCGGCCGAGGAGAGGCCAACCTGTCGTCGGCGCTGCGCGTCTTCATCCTCGAGGCGGTGAGTGCCGAGGGCCGGACGCTCTCCGAGCGCCTTGAAACCGAGAGGCCGTGAGCCGCCGGCCTCCGGACGGATTCCGCCTGACTGGCAGAAATGCCGTCGCGCCTGCGGACCCGACGACTGCGTCTTGTTTCGCTCGGGCCAGCCTCAGTAGATTCCGCTTGCGGCCGGGTCCGGCGCCGAAGCGGGCGGCGCGGGCTTCGGCTTTGGCCGTGCGGGCGGGATCGGCGCTTTGGAGGCGGCGCCGTATTCGTCGGTCTTCGTCGCGCCGTCGCTCCGCTGCAGCGGCCTGACGGCCGGCGCCTCCGCCGGCCGGTCCGACGGGATCGGGCGCGGAGCGACGGAATTCTCCTCCCCGGCCTTCTCACGTTCCGCTTTGTCCCGGGCGGCCTTCTCCTCGGCCTCTTCAGCCGCCTTCTCTTGCTGAGACTTCTCCGCCGCGGCTTTTTCGGCGGCCGCCTTTTCGGCCGCGAGTCTTTGTTCTTCGGACCGTTGCTCCGCCAGATGCTGGGCGAGGCCTCTCATGCGCTCCTGTTCTGCGCGCCAGTCCTCGATTTCGGCGTTGCGGCGATCGAGGAACCGCTCCCCCTTGAGCCGGCGGTTGAAGAAGGCGCGCTCGCGGATGTCGGCTTCGAGACTCGCGATGCGATCGGATTCACGGGTGATCGCCTCGGTCGCAAGCCCGGCCGAGAGCCCCGCGACGTCGACTTGCCGCTTCGGCGCGCCGAGCGCATCCTCGAGCGTCACCGTCGCGCTCGGGTTCGGCCCCGACCAGAATTTGAGGGCCGCCCCCGGACCGTTCAGCTGAAGCCGAGTCTCCACCGCCAGTCGGACGAGGTCGAGGCTCGCCTCGAGACTCGCCTCGACATGGGGTCGCGCGATCGCCACCGGGCCGAGCTTGATCGTCCCGGCGCTGAGCGATACCGGCGCCGAACCATCGGGAATCGCGAGCGGACCTTTGTCGAGCGACGCCGCGAACCGGTAGGCGACGTTCGTCTCGTCGATCTGGGCGTCCGGCGCCTGCGCCGCCGTGACGACGCGGTCGAGCGCGTCCGGATCGCTGGCCGCGAGCGCCGCGCCGGAAAATTCGGCGGTTCCGCCGCCCGCGAGCCCCGCGATCAGCGCGGCGACGCTCCGGCCGGTCGATGCAAAGTCGACATGGCCGCCGACGCGGCCGGAGAACGCTCCGCGCCGGACCGGCAGCGGCTCAACCTTCAGCGCGCCGTCGAGCGTCGCTGTCTCGCGGCTGCGCCTCAGCGTCGCGCGGCCGGAGACGGCGCCGCCCGGGAGCTTCATGGCGAAGTCCTCGAGGTCGAGCCGACCGCTGTCGTATCGGAGATCGGTCGAGAACCCCTGCGCAGAAAGGCCATCGGCGACGCCAAGCGTTCCCACGTTCAGGCGCACATCGGCGGCGGGCGGGGTCAGCGGCGGGGCGGCGAATTTTGCGTCCGACCATTGCGCGCCGCTCGCTGCGGGGCGCG
>Ga0074046_10000608_pt1 | contig 32794 bp, 21 predicted proteins | sample BogForMeECP23OM3_FD_94441 | JGI IMG/M metagenome (GOLD analysis project Ga0074046, IMG submission 94441) | Bog forest soil microbial communities from Calvert Island, British Columbia, Canada - Bog Forest MetaG ECP23OM3 | ecosystem: Environmental > Terrestrial > Soil > Wetlands ... | reverse complement strand
CGCATGATTGGCCGGACTACACTATAGCAGCACGTTGCTCTATTTACTTTCTCGTCACGTCATAAATAGGTTATGGAAGAACAGGAATTGATACATTATCCACGGGAATGATCAAGTCTCACGATATATGCACCAATTGAATAATTTATTATGATACCCGCAAATAAACGTCAGATCTCGGGTTTTGATCAGCATCCAGTTTGACAAATCATAAATAGTTTCGGGAATGAGTGATCTTGACTGTGAAGTAAGGAATTTTGCTTTGCTTCCCGTTGATTTTTCGGGCAGGCAATATACACCTTATATCCACCAAATCATATATCTGGCAGAACCGGACGCAGGAACGATCATCGCATGAGCACACTATCGACGGATACGCAACCGATATCACTTCTCTGTGTCGATGACGACCCATGGGTGCTGGATGCGCTCAAAATTTTTTTTGAGCGTGACCCGGATTTTTCCCTGTTCACCTGTAACAGTGGTTCTGAGGCCCTGTCCCTGATCGGCCAGTACCAGTTCGATGCAATCATTGCCGATTACACGATGCCGGATATTAACGGAATTACGCTCCTTAAAGAAATCCGGTCACAAAACGATCCTGCACTCTTCGTCATGTTTACCGGACGGCACCTGGCCCAGGTCGCTATCGAGACGCTGAACAACGGTGGAAATTATTATATCCAGAAAGGTGTCGAGATCCTGCAGGAGCTTCCGAAAGTCCGTGATTTTATCCGGAATTCAGTCCAGGTCAGGCGCCGCGATCGTTCCCGCACGGTCCCGGTCGCGGACCAGAACACACGGTACCGTTCACTGGTCGAGCTGCAGCAGGACCTGCTCTGCTGCTTTTCACCGGACGGGACCTGTACACTTGCAAACGAGGCATTCAACCGGTTTACAGGAAGCGCAACACCGGGTAATTTCCTGACAATAATCCCGGAAGAAGAGCAGGACGAGATCCGAAAACTCGTGAAATCCCTTACACCGGAGAATGCCGGCACATACATAGAGCATAATGTACTTGACCAGCAGGGAAAGCGACATCTCTATCAATGGGGATACCGGGGATTTTTTGACGAGGCAGGGAACGTTACCGAATACCTTGCTCAGGGAAGGGATCTCTCCTATGTCGTCCGGTTGAACGATATTCTTCCCAAGGGTTCTGTCAGTACAGAATGCGGCTCGGTCCAGGATGCTGTCAATACTGCCGATGCCACCGGTGTTATGAAGCCGGCAGAATTATGTAATCTTGGCGATTCCGTTGAAATGATACAGTACCCGATCTTCGCCATCGACCTTGACGGGAAGGTTATTGCGTGGAATCATGCCATTGCCGAATTGACAGGTGTTGATGCAAGGACCATGATCGGCCAGGGCAGTTATGCCTATGCATTCCCGATCTATAGCGAAGCACGGCCGATGTTGATCGACTATATCCTCGATCCCGCCCATGTAGATACATCACGGTTACCAGAGATAAGCCGCGAGGGGGACAGTTTCAGCGGGGATGTGGAAGAGGTTACCATCCGCGGAAAAACGGTGAAGATCGGGAGCAAAGGGACCATGATCCATGATGCTGCCGGAAACACGATTGCTGCAATCCAGTCTCTTCTCGTCAGCGGGCAATTCCTGGAGGAGGGTACCGGGGAGGAAGAGGACACCGAGCATTATATTGGCGGGATCTCGAGTATCATCCTCAAAGTAGCAGGAGAAGGATTTTCCGGTGCGATCGCCGGCGCAATCGGATCTGCCACCGGGGGATACGGCGTCTATGCCACGGATCACCGGCTGTTTGTCGTCCACAATCCCAACCTGGACGCATCACGTTCCGAAGAAATGCAGTTCTCCGACTTCCTCATGAATGAACTTTTCGGCACCAGCGTGGATATGCGACCGCGATCGATTGCCGAACTGGATAAGAACAAGGTATTCGAAGTATGGCGCAAGGACATTGCTGCAATTGAGATGAAAACGCCCAGGTTCTTCTCCGGCTTTTTGATCATCCGGACAAAAACAGGGGGGTCATTCCGGATTTACGTAGATCACCGGAAAGCCTTCGTCCATCTCGAACAACTGCTCAAACTTTTCTACCCTGATATCATCCGGGGCGAAACAACCGAGATTGATTCTGCGGATATGGAGTGGCTGGACGAAGTCCGGACCTTTGAACTGGTTGGCAAACTTCAGCTCGATGATCCTCTCCAGGGCATCTCCCGTAGTATAAATACCAGTCTCCCGAAACTTCCCCCCCTGCCCGCAGCTCCTTCATTATTCCCGTCAGTAACGACCAGTGCCGGAAAATGGAATGACCTTTCCGCTTCCATAAAGACAGTCCCGTACCCCATCTTTGCTATCGATATAACAGGAAAAGTGATTGCATGGAACAATGCGATCAGCACGCTGACCGGTATCACTGCCCCGGACATGATTGGAAAAGGGGATTACGAGTACGCCACCCCGTTCTATGGTATGCGAAAACCCATGCTGATCGATTACATCATCATGCCCCCGGACACCCCGATTGCCGGTGATGTTCCTGCCATCACCCGTGAAGGAGATACCTACATCGGGAGCCTTGAGAGCGTCACGATCCATGGTAAGTCGATGCTGCTTTGGGGGAAGGGGACTGGTATTTACGATCCAAAAGGTGCGATCATCGGGTCCATCCAGTCAATCCTTGTCAGCGAACAGCCCAGCATGAAGGCAATTATGGGAATTTACGAGGAGGAGACCTATATCGGCGGGATCTCCAGTATCACGGTGAAAGTTCCTGGCGAGGGTGTAGCCGGCGCAATTGCAGGTGCCATCGGATCCTCCACCGGAGGATACGGGGTCTATGCTACGGATCAGAGACTGTTCATCATCCACAATCCTAAACTCAATGCGGAGCACCCCGACGGGGTTCAGTTCGGGGCCTTCATCAGGGATGAACTGTTCGGCACTACCGTTGACACCGGTTCCCGGTCCATCGAAGAACTCGAAAAAGAGAAAGTGATTGAGATCTGGAGAAAGGATATCGTCACCATCGAGATGAAAAAACCCCTGCTGTTTGCCGGGTATATCAGTTTCAAGACCCGCAGCGGAGATTCGTTCCGGGTCTATATCGATCACAAAATGGCGTTTATCCACCTCGATCAACTGCTCCGGCTCTTCTTCCCGGAGATCCTGCGGATTGAGTAGGCAGACCAAAATCGTATCCGTATTTTTAAGGACCCCAGGATCGCAACTCTTGTCCCGGGCAAAAAGGGAATCTTATTTTTTATTGATCGGGTACCCTTCTTTTTCCGTCACTGCCTTGAATGCCGCCATCAGCTGCCGGGTCACCGGCCCGGGTTTCCCGGACCCGATGGTCCGCCCGTCAACCCAGGTGATCGGTGCAACTTCGGCAGCGGTTCCGGTGCAGATCATTTCGTCTGCCGTGTACAGGTCGAAGTACCCGATATTCTGTTCCTTTACCGTGATGCCAAGGGACTTTGAGATCTCCAGGAGGACCATCCGGGTGATGCCCCGGAGGTTGTTGAGGGTCGGGGGGGTGATGATCTCGCCATTCTTGACAATATAGAGGTTGTCACCGGATCCTTCCGAGATATACCCGTTCGTGTCAAAGAAAATTGCCTCGTCACCTCCTTTGTAATTTGCCTCGATCTTGGCGAGGATGTTGTTGAGATAGTTGAGGCTTTTGACGTTCGGCGGCATGCATTCTGCCGGGTTGCGGCGCACAGAAACGGTTACTGCCTTGAGACCTTTCTCGTACAGGTCACCATACATTGCGCCCCAGGAAACTGCAATGATGACGACCGAGGCCTTCGGGCACTTTCGGGGGTCAAGGCCGAGATCACCGACACCGCGGGTAACAATCGGTCGTATGTAGGCGTCAGTCAGGTCGTTCCTGCGCAGCGTCTCGCAGATCGCATCAGTCATCTCTTCCTTGGTGATGGGGGGGTGCAGATCGATCGTCTTCGCCGAATCGTAGAGCCGGTCCAGGTGCTCTTTCAGCCGGAAGATCCTTCCATGATAAGCGCGGATGCCTTCAAACACCCCGTCACCGTAGAGGAACCCGTGGTCGAAGACCGAGACACGGGCCTGGTCATCAGGGAGATACTTTCCATCAAGGTAAATAATCATAGATGATGATGGGGTGTCGTGGGTTTTGTAGTTTTTTCTTTTGCATAAAAAATCATCCCGAACGCTTTTGTTTTCGGCACAGGCCGACAAAATGCCTGAACATCCCGGTACTCGCTACCGGGTGGAGGTGGGTATAACTCCCAAGGGTATTATTGATAACAGCACCATCACGATTGTCAAGGATACCAACTCCCCGGGAAAGCCTGTATGCAAACCGGGTTTCTGTGGGGAGCACCACTTCGGAATAATGGAACTCATGCCCGCGGAACTGTGCACTGCCCAGGGGAGACTCCGCACCACTGGTCCCTTCAACATAACTGACAACACGATGTGCCGGCATCCGGGTTTCACCGGCAAATACACCGCACATCTCAGAGCTGCAACCCTCCTCTCTTCCCTGCCAGCCTTTCTTCAGCAGCATGCGTTCCGTGAGGTACATCAGCCCGCCGCATTCAGCATAGACAGGGACCTCGTTACGGGAGGTCTCACGCAGGGCTTCACGCATCCGGTCATTGGATTCGAGCTCGCGGGTAAAAAGTTCCGGATATCCCCCGCCGATGATAAACCCGTCCGCATCCGGCAGACGGTCATGAACAGGACTGAATGGAACAGTCCCTGCCCCGAGTGTTGTGAGGATATCGAACATGTCAGCGTAATAGAAGTTAAATGCCTCATCGAGCGCCACGCCAATTTTTACATCACAGGGTGGGATCTGGTCAAAGAGCGTCGGTTCATTCCCGGAATCCGGGATCTCCTTCATCAGAGATCGGAGCCGGTCAAGGTCCACGTACTGGCCGATGATATCTGTGATCGTGGCGATGCGGGCGTCGAAATCGCCCCGGCCGGATCCTTCCCGGTAGGGCACAAGACCAAGATGGCGCATGGCCAGCTGCATCTCTTCCATCCTGGGAATGGCGCCGATCACGGGAATCCTGCAGTAGTGTTCGATCGCGGTTACGGCCTTGGATTTATGTGATCCTCCTTTGATGTTGTTAAGGATGACACCAGCAATCCTGATCCCGGGATCAAACGACTGGAAACCCTTCACGAGGGCAGCCGCGCTGCGCGTGATGCTCTGTGCCGAAACGACAAGAACAACCGGAAGGTCCAGCTCTTTTGCTATTGCAGCCGTGCTCCCGGTATCGGTAAGTGCCTCGGCACCTTCATACAGTCCCCGGACACCTTCAACGAGAGCAATGTCTGCCCCCCGGCACCCAAACCGGAATATATCCCGGATCTGGTGCTGGTCCAGTGTAAAACTGTCAAGGTTCCGGCAGGGCCTGCCCGATACTGCAGCAAGGTACGAGGGATCGATATAATCCATGCCGACCTTGAATGTCTGGACCTTCAGGTCTTTTGCCAGGAGAGCAGTAAGGGCAAGTGTAATACTGGTCTTGCCGCTGCCGGAACGGTCACCGGTGATCAGGATTGCCTTCATGAAAGGCTCCGGAGCACGGCCCCAAATTCACTTTCAACAATCTCGCGGACACCAAGAGTTTTTGGATGAAGATCTATCTCCACCATAACGTGCTTATGGCCGATATCCCGGAGAGGTGCGACCTGGCGGGGACCATTGGTGATTGAGAAGCACTCGATTCCGTCAGTGTATTCAGGAGGGATCGCATGGGGGACACCCACGATCAGCGCGAACGAGGGCCCAAGTTGCCGGAGCCGTCTGCCAAGCCCGTCACCATTCGCACCGTATTCATCAAGCGCCCCGATAAATTCCGGTTCCAGCCCGCGTTTTGCCAGCTCGTCAGATATCCGCTGCGCATCGGCCCGGGTCTTAGGCAGGCCACGCTGTTCGAGATTTGCAATATAGGTGATATCGGCATCAGGGCAGACCTCATGGAGCGCAAGCAGTTCATCGGCAAACATGTAAGCAGTTTCTTTCTTTGCATTCATGATCGCGACTCCCTTTGCCCCACTGAGCGCACGCTGCAGGAGTTCCTGACCGGCCCTATGCTTGAGATCCCCCCGGGAAGCCTCGATATACGATTTCGAAGCTGCACCTCTCACGCGCTCGACTTCGTTTGCCTTCTCCATCAAAAAACGCTGCCGGGTAAGTTCCTCTGGCGAGATCCAGCCAGCCTTCTCCGCGGCTTCAAGGGTGGTGAGAACACCGGCAATATTTTCGATATATCCGGCATGAATGTCCACAACGATCGTGGGAGTAGTCACACCCGCCCCGTCAAGCGCTGCCTGAAGATCTTCACCGATGATCATCGCAACGCATGTACCCACAACCGCCATGCGCCGGGGTTTAAAGTGATCCTCGGCATACCGCAGCGCGTCCTCCAGAGGTTTCTGGCCGCCGAAGATGAACTCATTGTCAGAAAGCGACGTGGTCAGGACCCGCATCCCGTCCTCCTCAAGCAGCCGGGCGTGCTTGAACGAGCAGCCGGAAGGGCCATGCAGGATCGCGACATCCACGTTGAGATCACGTGCGGTGTACAGGGCGGCAACGATCGAGCTTGGGCGGGGGTGCATGTATTTCACAGATATCATCTCCAGGTTTTGACCGCGAGGACAATGGATCCCCGGGGAGTTCTTCTCTTGGCGAGGGCAAGTCCCTCATCGAGCGTCTGCACATGGGCGGTAACCAGCGGGCCAAGACGGATATATTCGGTAGACCCGGGTTCGGGGAACCGGCCAACCCAGATCAGGTTTACCGGGCTGATCGCTTCTACAGCAGCCAGTACCTGGTCCGGTAGGAAACCTTCACATACTGCCCCATCACCCTCCTGCTGTCCGATCACGAGCGTCACTTCCGCACTGCCGGATGCATTACGGGCATACCGGGCTGCATCTATTGTCGTGATGAGATTCGTACCGCTGTTCGCATTATCCAGTACAAAAATACTGTTGTCGTAGGAGACTGCCATCCGGCCGGTGAGTGCAGCAAACGATTCTAGTGGCGACGGGTCGATGCCGAGGAGCAGCGCCGCGGCAGAGGCAAGCTGGAGCGGGGCATTGTACGCCGGGAGGGCCAGCAGGGGGTTGGTGAACCGGTGTACTTTACCGTCAAGTGTTATGGTGCATTCCGTGCCGTTACAGGAGGCAACATCATCGATATGGATCACACCATCCCGGAAATCTGCCCGTATTCCTTCAGCAAGGAGCAGGTGCCTGCAGTGTCTGGCCGAAGCCAGTTTTGCGGTGATCGCATGCTTCTTCCCGGCAGCGAACGTATAATCTTCATCTGAAGTGATTATCGCGAGCGTTCCGGCCCCGGTGACTCCCAGCGATTCCTCTACAATCAGCCAGCCATGGATCTCACGTGCGAGTTTTACTGCCGCAATAACTGAGCTTGGGGTGATACTGCTTCTCGATATCCAGTTCTTCTCCGGGAAACGGAATGTTCCGGTTGAAGTATGCAGGATGCCTTTTCCCGGAAGCAGCGATGCCAGCGCGTGTGCGGTGGTCGTTTTGCCCCGGGCACCCGTGATCTCAATCATGAGTTGCGGAAGGTCATCGCCCAGCAGCTGTCGGACGGCCTCGTGATGGGTGATCACCGGTACCTGTGCATGTTTCAGGAGCGGGTGATCCGGGTCGAGGTGGATTGGAGCGACAATGAGATCATAAGCTCGGGAGAGGGCAGTCCGGACATCCACGATACTCTTTCCCCGGTACACGTCCACGAGATCTACCAGATCGCCACGGGATGCAAAGGCTTCACTGAGCTGTTTCCCGCCGTGAATTGTGTCCAGTACCAGGATGTGCATAAAAAAATCAGAGATTTGAAAGGGCTTTTTGGGCATTCTTGATCATGAGATCGGCAAGCAGGGGATCACTCCCAATCGGGCCTGCGTACAGAAGGGGAATTGTCTTCCCGTTCAGCATGAAACTTCCTTTCCTGGACCCTTCGGGAAGTCCGATCTCGCCGGGAATGTCTTTTTCAATGTGGACTCCCCGTGCAAGGAACAGGGGAACAACAACAAGCGCATCGATCGGTTCATGTCGGAAGGCCTCGAGGGATTCCTTGATGGTAGGCTTGTTCATGTTCATGAATCCGCATTTTACGATAAAATCCGTATTCTGCTTTCGGATATACGCGGCCGTAGTCTCGATAAGTTCCTGATTGTAGGGCATCGTGCTTCCATGACCTACGAGTAACATTCCCTTCTTACTCATATAGCATTAAGTATTACAGGGCAGATTAAAAATTATTACGAAATGTTTTTTTTACCCTCACGCAAAATGGTTCTGAATGAGTGATTTCGAGCGGGAGGTTGTTCACAGTCTCAACCGTTTTTTCAAGACCCGCCACATCCAGGGATTTGCATACCGGCTCAGGCAGCATACGTTTACCAGCCAGTATGGGGACGTACTCGTTGACTCCCTCAACCCTACCTATTATCTCTCGATTGAATGCAAATCGATCATTGACAAGAAACTATACTTCTCCCAGCATTTCCACTCGGATAAGAATAATGTCCACCAGGTTGATGCGATTTCAGATTTCCTCGCGAGGACCGGCCGGATCGGGTTCCTTGCTGTTGAATTCCGGCAGGGACCGGGTAAACCCAGCGAAGCATATCTGATCCCGTGGGCGGGTGTTGTCGAGCACTTCCGGAACAAAAACGGGATAAGCATCGATGATGCCCGTACCTTTATCTCACTTGGACGCTCCAAAAACGGGTACGTACTCGAAGGCTTGTGATGTACAGAAATATCCGTTTATTATTTTAAATGCTCTGTAAAATTATTACAAAGAGGAACGCTCCCGGGGTTTTATCTCCAACGCTGTGGCAACCCCAAAACAGGTAATTCCTGCGGCATCGACAAGGATTTCTACAGAGCATTTTTTTAGAAAAAAAAGAGATGGGAGAAATTATTCAGTGCCTGAAGTACCGGATACCGGTAAAAACCATGGCCATGTGAAGACGGTTCGCCGCTTCGATTACCTCTTTGTCGCGTATAGAGCCACCCGGCTGGACCAGGGCTGTTGCCCCGGCGCTGGCTGCAACTTCAAGGGTGTCCGGGAATGGCAGGAATGCATCCGATGCGACAGCGGAGCCTTTCAGCGGGGCACATGCCTTTTCTATTGCAATCTTTGCCGAGTCCACTCTGCTCATCTGTCCTGCCCCAATACCCAGTGTCTGCCGGTGATCAGCAAAGATGATAGTGTTGCTCTTTGTGTGCTTGCACACTTTCCATGCAAGCTGGAGGGCTTTCATCTCTTCTGCTGAAGGATCGCGATCAGTGATAACTTCCCAGTGTTCCTTGTAGGCAGGTGTTCGTTGGACAAGAACTCCGCCATCGATTGTTCTGATCTCGTCAGCCCCGGATTCCTCCGGGATGACCAGCACCCTCATGGACTCTTTCTTTTTCATTATCTCCAGTGCATCGCCCGAGAAAGAGGGAGCGACTATGACTTCAACAAAAGTCCTGCAGATCTCTTCCGCCAGTTTTTTTGTCACTTCACCATTTACGGATACGACAGATCCATACGCCGATACAGGATCTACCTCACGTGCAGTAATATATGCATCAAAAATGTCTGATCCGATCGCCACCCCGCACGGGTTGTTGTGTTTAATAAAAACTGCTGCAGGTTCTTCAAATTCACGAAGGAGTGCGACACCGGCGTTGACATCCAGGTAGTTATTGTAAGACATCTGCCTGCCCTGGACGGGTTCCGTGCCAGCAAGGCCACTCACACCGTAAACCGCTGCAAGCTGGTGGGGGTTTTCCCCATACCGGAGTGCCCTGCCGTTGGTATACTGCACAGAAAATGTCGTCGGGAACGGGCTCGACAGGCTATAAAGATAATTACTGATGGCCGCGTCATAAGCAGCGGTGCGTGCAAATGCTTTTTTTGCAAGGTCCAGATGCTGTTCTGCAGGTATGCCCCCTTCCATAATCATATTCATGATCATCGGGTAGTCAGCGGGATCAACGACAACTGCAACATCCTTGTAATTTTTTGCCGCTGCACGGATCATAGCAGGCCCGCCAACGTCAATAAATTCTATCAGTTTTTCAAGGTCCGTCTGCTGCTTTGACATCGCTTCAAAAGGATACAGGTTAACGACAAGGAGATCGATCCTGTCGATCCCGTGGCGGGCCATGACTGCGTCATCTATATGGCGGCGACCGAGCAATCCGCCGTGGACTTTGGGATGGAGGGTCTTGACGCGGCCGTCCATCATCTCGGGAAACCCGGTGTAGGAAGAGACTTCGGTATAGTTTATCCCGGCCTGAGCCAGTGTTTTGCCTGTTCCTCCCGAACTCATAATATTATACTTTTTTTCTGTCAATGCCTGCGCAAGCTCTACAATCCCCGTCTTGTCCCAGACAGAAAGCAATGCCCACTTCATGGTCTAGTGTATGACGAACGTGAGAGAAAAAGGTATGCAGATTTTGTCATAAGTCACATGGATGGCTACAGGTTCCGGATTGTACAAATGCGATCAAAATACATTATACTGTTAAGGAAACGCAAAAATGTGTCCAGAAATTGTTTAAAACCCGATTCATAAGACCAAGCGCCCATAATTCGGTGATCGGGGTAAAATCCAGCGGTTATCTTGTGATAACGAAGTAAATATTTATATAGAACCACAATGCAATAGATATTGGAACATCGAATGGGATGTACTATGAACGATGCAGAACGCGAAGCGGTTCAGGCCGGTATAAACGACTCCGGTGCAATCGAAAAAAACTCCGGGGAATCACTGCCTGGAACAATTGAATTGGACGAACTGAAGAAAACCTATGCAGAGTTGAACGATCGGTTCCTTCGTCTTGCAGCGGATTTTGAAAATTTCAAAAAACGCACGGCACGTGAACGGGAAACGACTATCGCCCTGGCCAATGAACGGTTTGCTGTCGATATCCTCGAGGTCATGGACAATGTTGAACGTGCACTCAGGGCAGATGATGCGCATCTCCGTAAAGGTGTCGAACAGATCCACCAGCTGTTTACGGCACAGTTGCAGCGTTATAATATCAATCCCATCGATTCGCAAAAAAAACAATTTAACCCGGCTGAGCATGAAGCGATTGCCCATATTCCTTCCGGTGAGGCCCCCGGCACTATCGTCGATGTGGTCTCCCCCGGCTATCGTATGCATGACAAAGTGATCAGGTACGCAAAAGTGGCAGTTTCAAACGGTAATAAGCAAAACCAGGAGGTATAAGATCATGGCACATGAAAAAGTTCTGGGAATCGATCTGGGAACAACATTCTCCTGCATGTCCATCATGGAAGCGGGAAAACCAATCGTTATCCCCAATTCGGAAGGCGGACGAACAACCGCATCAGTAGTAGCATTTACCAAGGAAGGTGAACGTCTTGTCGGCAGCCTTGCCAAGCGACAGGCCGTGACCAATCCCCAGCGCACTATCCAGTCAATCAAACGGAAGATGGGGACAAACGAGAAAGTTGTTATTGACGGGAAAGGATTTACGCCGCAGGAAATTTCTGCTATGATCCTGCAGAAGCTCAAGATTGATGCAGAAGCGTATCTGGGTGAGAAGATCACCAAGGCCGTAGTCACTGTCCCTGCTTACTTCAACGATGCGCAGCGGCAGGCAACCAAGGACGCAGGTCAGATCGCCGGCCTCGAAGTGATGCGTATCATCAACGAGCCCACAGCCAGTGCTCTTGCCTATGGCATTGACAAAGAGCACGATGCGACCGTACTGGTCTACGACCTTGGCGGCGGCACCTTTGATGTATCGATCCTGACACTCGGTGATGGTGTCTTCGAAGTCAAGTCCACGGCCGGGAACAACCATCTCGGCGGGGACGATTTCGACCAGAGAGTTACCGATTACCTGGTCGAAGAGTTCCGGAAGAAGGAAGGGATCGATCTTCGTAACGATCCTTATGCATTGCAGCGCCTGCGGGATGCTTCGGAGAATGCAAAGATTGAGCTCTCCCAGCGCCAGACCACGAACATCAACCTGCCCTACATCACCACTGATGCCAGCGGTCCGAAATTCCTGAACATCGATCTCTCCCGTGCAAAACTCGAGCAGTTGATCGGCGACCTCATCGAGTCAACGGTCGGACCCGTCAAACAGGCACTGAGCGATGCAAAACTTGAGCCAAAGGACATCGATCACGTCCTCCTGGTCGGGGGATCAACCCGTGTCCCGCTGGTGCAGGACACGGTGCGGAAACTTCTCGGCAAGGAACCGGATAAGGGACTCAACCCGGACGAATGTGTGGCTCTCGGTGCCGGCATCCAGGGCGCTGTCCTGACCGGTGAAACCAAGGATATCGTCCTGCTTGATGTCACGCCGCTCACCCTTGGAATCGAGACACTCGGGGGCATTGCGACCAAGCTTATCGAACGCAACACCACCATCCCTACGAGAAAGAGCCAGATCTTCTCAACGGCTGCTGACGGTCAGACCAGTGTCGAGATCCATGTAGTCCAGGGAGAACGGGCGCTTGCCAAAGACAACTTCACGCTCGGAAAATTCCAGCTGACCGGTATCCCCCCGGCGCCCCGCGGTATACCCCAGATTGAGGTCACATTCGATATCGATTCGAACGGTATTATCCATGTCTCGGCCAAGGACCTTGGCACCGGCAACCAGCAGGCGATCTCCATCAAGGGCGACAAGAAGCTCTCTGACGAAGATATCAGGAAGATGATGGACGCAGCCAAGCAGTTCGAGGATGATGATAAGAAGAAGCGTGAAGAGATCGAACTGCGCAACCAGGCCGACACTGCAGTTTTTACTGCTGAAAAGATGCTCAAAGACAGCGGCGACAAACTTGAATCTGGTGACAAGACCAAAGTGGAAGAGGGTATTGCGGCAGTCAGGGCAGTCCTCCCGGGTGAGAACCTCGATGAGATCAGGAAAGCAATGGAATCCCTCACCGAGGCTGTCTATGCGGCAACCACGAAAATTTACCAGAAGATGCAGGCCGAGCAGGCATCCCAGCAACAGCCCGGTGCTACCGGTCCATCAGCTGAACCGGAACAGAAAACCGATGACAATGTCGTCAATGCGGATTATAAGGTAAAAGAAGAGTGAGCCGGAAATGAGTGCGGGAGATTATTACGTTACCTTGGGTGTTCCCCGGAGTGCGGACGATAAGGAGATCAAGAAGGCGTACCGGAATCTCGCACGAAAATATCATCCGGATGTCTGCAAGGAACCCGGTGCAGAAGAGAAATTCAAGGAGATCAACGAAGCCTATAGTGTTCTCTCCGACGACCAGAAGAAGGCACAGTATGACAACATGGGTCACGAGACCTTCACCAATGCCTCGAAAGGCTCCTATTCCGGAGCGGGGGGGCAGGGTAACGGCGGTTTCCATACCGACTTCTCCGGCTTTGGCGACATCTTCGATTTCTTTGGCGGCGGGGGTCAGCGGAGAACCGGTCCCCAGCCCGGTGCCGATCTCCTGATGCGGATCCAGATCCGTCTTGAGGACGCAGTTGCAGGAATGGACCGGGAGATCGAGGTCATGCATTCGGAGCCGTGTGCTGCCTGCAGCGGTTCCGGCAGTGAGACAAAGCGTTTGAATGTCTGTCCCCGGTGCGGGGGCAGCGGCCAGATGCGGCAGGCAACCAGTTCTCCATTCGGGCAGTTTGTCAGGATGTCGACCTGTACCCAGTGCGGCGGCAAGGGCAAGATCCCCGAAAAGGTCTGCAGGGAATGTCATGGTTCCGGCCACTCCCGGGTGAAGCGGAAAGTTTCCGTCCATATACCGGCCGGGATCGACAGCGGCATGCGCCTGCGTATGGAAGGTTATGGTGAAGCAGGGGATTACGGAGCGGCCAATGGTGATCTGTTCCTCGAAGTCTATGTCCAGCCCCATGACCGTTTCATACGGTCGGGTGACAATCTTGAAACCACCATCGAGATCAGCCCTGCCCAGGCAGTCCTTGGTACAACAACGGAGATCGAGACGATCGATAAGCGTCATATCGACCTGAAAGTCCCGGCGGGAATCCAGTTTGGCACTGCGCTCAAGATTGGCGGTGAGGGAGTGAAGCGACGGGGTAAACCCGGCGATCTTCTCATACGCGTGAAAATCGTGACGCCCAAATCTGTCACCGGGGATCAGAAAGAACTGTACGAGAAACTTGCCGAACTTGAAGGAAAGTCCAGTGGCGGGTCTGGTTTCTTTTCCGGTATCATGGGAAAAAAGAAGCCTAAAAAATAATCTCTTTTATCGTTCATTTTTTCCCACGTATTTTTGAGTCTTCAGGTACCATCTATTCAGGATGAAACTGATCTTCGAGCTCTCCGGTGAAAATCCCACGCTTCCGTTCGCTGAGCTTGAGTGTATCAGCTCCCTGCTGGACCGGCGCCTCCAGGTAGCAGTTGCCGAATGCCCGTACCCGGCTGAAGCGCATCGTCTCGCCATGACGCAGGGCGTACTTGAATATCTGGGAGAATGTGATCCTACCCCTGCTGCTTTTCAGGACCTGCTCAGGGATCTCAGTCTGGAAACATCGCGGCCGTTTGCCGGAAGGACCAAGAAAGTTCATGGCGGGTGTCATGAACGGAATCCACAGTCACAGAGGGAATTTGAGAACCTGATCGGCACTATGGTTACCGGCCCGGTCTCATTAAATCACCCTGAAGTGGAATTCCGGGCAATCCTGTCTGAGGACAAATGCTATTTTGGCCGTGTATTGTTCACGATAGATCGATCCGCATATGATGTCCGCAATCCCGGGAAGCGGGATTTTTTCCATCCCGGCGTGATGATGCCACGGATGGCCCGGACCCTGGTTAATCTTGCCTGTGCCCGGAAAGGAGACATCCTCCTGGACCCGTTCTGCGGTACGGGAGGGCTCCTCATCGAAGCGGGGATGCTCGGGTTTTACCCGGTAGGATGTGATTTTGATCGGTTTATGATACAGGGAAGCATAAAGAATTCCCCTGATTCGTTGTTCCTGCAGGCCGATGCAACCTCACTGCCATTCCGGGACAGATCGATCGACACGATTGTTACGGATTTTCCTTACGGACAATCAGTCTGTATCAGAAAAACGGATACCATGGACCGGCTGTATGCCGATGCCCTCGAAGAGATCCGAAGACTGATCAGACCCGGGAGGCGTGCAGTCGTTGTTACGCACCGGGACATTTCCGCTATCGTATCCCGGTATATGACTGTTCTCCAGAACCATGACCAGCGTGTCCACAAAAGTCTCACGCGCCGGGTGCTGGTGCTGGGATCATGATAACGATAGCATAAAATGCTCTGGTGAAACCATTTTTTTTCAAAGAGACAATGCCCCCCCACTTGCGCCACCAGTCCCCACGGGGGGACGAGTGCGATAACCCGAGTCAAATGGCAGGTAATACATCGTCATCGCAACCCGGGGATGCCATAGCGGCGGGGGCAAAGCCCAAAAGAGCGTCAGCAATTATGAGGTTTTCTCCAAGAGCATAAAAATGAATTCTTTTATGGTAATCGCACCAGATATATTCCGGTAACCATGAAGACAATCAACGGCATAGCAGTCCTGGCAGCAGTTTTTATTGTCCTGCTCGCCCTCGTCATCCCGGTCTCGGCATATTCGGGTGATGCGGTGAGTTGGTACACACAGGGAAACGAATTATTGCAGTCAAAGAATTATACGCAGGCCGTCACGGCGTATGATCAGGCAATTCTCCTTGAACCGGATTATTATGAAGCATGGAATGGAGAGGCTGATGCACTCAACAGGGCTGCCCATACAGCGGACGGTTTCAACCAGACCGGTCTGAATGCAGCTCTTGCCGCATCGAACAAGAGCCTCAGTATCTCTCCCGCATACGCCCAGGGTTGGATCAACCGTGGGCAGATCCTCTATAATATCGGTTTATTGTATGAAAACCAGATCCAGGATTTAAATACCGCAAATGAGTATTATAACGACCAAATCCTTGCGTTCGACCAGGCGATTGCGATCGATCCGAACAATGACGAGGCATGGTTCAATAAAGGATTTGCCCTGGGGGGAATGGGCCGGTATGACGAGGCAATTGCAGCATTCGATAAAGTCCAGACAATAAATCCGGAATATCCCCGGCTTGCATATTATCGTAATATGGCCGTCCAGCTGAGGGATGCGTCCACTCCTTTTTATGTGAAATATGCCGGGATAATCCTTGGAAGTATTATCCTGTGTGCAGGAATTGCGCTCTGGTTTTTCTTCCTTCGTGAAAAACCGGAATAATTTCCCCTTTTAAGGGGCACTTGAACAGCAGAGACCGTTGATAATATCCAACTTGAAAAAAGTTCCACGTTATGTTCTGTCGAAATCCGTTTTCTTTGTGCTTCAGTTAATCTCGGTGGCATTTATGAGGGTGACCCCCTCTCTCCCCCAAGGGGAGTGCCTCCTTGACCCCCGCCAATCTTCTGAGGGCCCATCGCACTAGGGGATGCCTAAGATGCGGGGGCGGAAGCACAATGTGCGGGAGCCCAAAAGAGCGTTCGCTAAAGGTAACGGGGCAGGGTCGGTTAATAAAATAGTCGCCAGGAGGGGACTATACCCAAAAAAAAATTATTTAGCCTTCTCGTAACAGATTTTTGCTTCCTCGTGTTTGCCGATCTTTTCGAGGATGTCACCGATATCGTTCCATATCTCTTTACGGGCGGGTTCAATCTCCAGGGCACGTTTGAACGCCGTAAGCGCGTCCTGGTACATCCCCATCTCCTGCAGTGCCCGTCCCTTGTGGATCCAGGCATCGACAAATTCAGGCTGGATGGTGATCATCGCATTGAACGCTTCGACCGCTTCCTCGTTGCGGCCGAGGGCAATGAGAGCACTGCCCTTGGTAAAATATGCTATCGAGAATGTCGGATCGATCTGCAATGCCCTGTCATAGGATTCCAGGGAGGCTTCGTATTTTTGCAGCGATGAGAGGACCATGCCGTAGCGGGTCCATGCGACTGCATTTTCCGGATCCAGGTTAAGGCCCCGGTTGTAGGCAGTTTCCGCTTCGGAATATTTACCGAGATCGTAGAAGGCGTTTCCTTTCCCCATCCACGCTTCAGCAAGGTCCTGGTCCAGATCAAGCGCCTTGTCGAAAGCTTCGATGGCATCCCGGATCATCCCGAGTTCTGTAAGGGAAACTCCTTTGTGTGCGAACACTCCCGGGGTATGATCGATCTCCAGTGCATGGTCGTAGGATTGTATTGCCTCACGGTACTGTTCCAGTGCTGCATACGCAAGTCCCCGCTGGTCATACAGGACAGGCAGGCGGGGCATGATCTCTATTGCCCGGTCAAATGCTGTGATGGCAGCATCGAAACTTCCCTGCTCTGAAAGGGCCTGCCCTTTCCAGAAAAATGCCTGCCAGCAGCCGGGATTTATATCGATTGCCCGATCGAATGCAGTTATGGCTGCCGTAAAATTGCCAAGAGTAAAGAGTGCCCTTCCTTTCTCGTAAATTGCAGGTGCAGACCCGGGGTTGAGGGCAAGGACCTGGTCAAAGGAAGCGATGGCATCCTTCTGCTTTCCGGTATTCTTGAGTGCCCGGCCCCGTTCATAAATCGCTTCTGAATATTCCGGCTGGATCCCGAGTGCCATATTGAATGCCCGGATCGCCTCGTCAAAGAGTTCTTTGCAGGCGAGAGCTACACCCTTGTTGTAATAGGCCTCGGCATACTTCGGGTTGCTGTCGAGGGCATTATCGAATGCGCTGATGGCATCGTCATAGAGTGACTGCCGGAGGAGCGCGAGTCCCTTGTAATAATATGCTTCGGCGTAATCGGGCTGGAGCGAGATCGCCTCGTCAAATGCTGCAATTGCTTCTTCGTGCCGGTCCAGGTGGATCAGGGCGATTCCCCGGAAAACATGGGGAGCCGCGTATGCGGCATGGAGCGCCAGTGCCTGGTCATAATCGCCGAGTGCCTGGTCATACTGGCTGAGGCTGGCACGGGAAATCCCCCGGTAGAGCCACGCTTCCGTAAAATTCTCTTTCAGTGCAATTGCCTTGTCATACACCACAATTGCCTCGTGGTTCATGGAGAGCATGGCAAGCGCCCGGCCCTTCTGGTAGAACCCTTCAGCACAATCGGGCCGGCCGGCAAGTGCAGCCTCGAAGTTCTTTACCGCTTCATGATATTTCCCAAGGCGCAGGAGCGAAACACCGATGTGGTAGTTTGCCAGGATATCTTTTGGATCAATGCCGAGGGCCTTGTGGAAGAAACTGATGGCGTCCTGATCTCTCCCGAGACTGGAAAGGGCGATCCCTTTCCCCGTCCAGATATACCCGAGATTGGGGCGGATCTTCAGGGCCTGTTCAAACGAGACAATGGCTGCATCGAACGAGGAGATCCTGATCTGGGCATTTCCTTTGTGGTACAGCGCCTCGACAAATTTTGGCTGGATCGAGAGGGCGTTATCATATGCCAGGATCGCCTCCTTGTACATTTTCATGTGGTAGAGTGCCCTTCCCTTGTCATAGTACGCAGAGACATAATCGGGTTTGATCTCCAGGGCCCTGTTGAATGCCTCGATCGCATCCTCATATCCTGCAACTGCAAAAACTGCGCTGCCCTTGAGATACCAGGCATCGGCATTGGTGGGATCAATTTCGAGGGTCCTGACATACGCCTCGACTGCATCGTTGTATTTTCCCGTGGATGCAAGGACCATGCCCTTATGGAGCCATGCATCGATCGATCTCGGCTGGAGCGCTATCACCTGATCAAACGCTTCGGTCGCATCTTTCTGCCGTCCGACTTCTGAAAGTGAGATCCCTTTGTGGTACCATGCCTGCCAGTTACCGGCGTTCAGGTCCAGCGTCTTGTTCAGGGCAACGATCGCTTCGTCATGACGGCCCAGCTTCTCGAGCGCAAGACCTTTATCGAAATAGACATCCCCGTAATTTTTCTCAAGGCTGAGTACCTTGTCAAATGTCTTTACAGCTTCGCGGTACATGCCCAGGGACGCAAGAGCCCGCCCCTTGTCATATACTGCTTCAATGTAGGATGGGTCGATCTCAAGGGCCCGGTCGATGACTTTTACGGCTTCCTCATATTTTCCGATCTTCACCAGTGCCGCACCCTTGAGATGGAGGGACGGGACATGCAGCGGCTGGATTGCAAGTGCCTGGTTATATGCCTCAATGGCATCTGCCGGCCTATTCAGATTATCGAGGGAGCATGCACGTGCAAACAGGGCATCGAAATAATCCGGCCTGATACGGATCGCCTGGTTAAATGCAGTAACTGCATCGGCATAGCGGTTGATCTTCGCAAGGGCAGTTCCCTGCTCGTACCAGGCAATGTCGTTTTCCGGCGTCAGCGTGAGAAGGTGGTTGTAGGATTCAACGGCTTCCTCGTACTTCCCGAGTGCCAGATAGGAAGCAGCCTCAAAATACATGGCCTCGTGATTTCCGGGATCGTACTTCAGCGTCTGCTCAATGGCATCAATCGCTTCTGCGTACTGGTTCAGCCTGAATAAAGCAAGGCCTTTATCGTACCATGCAGCGGCATGCCCGGGGGACAGCTCAATGACCTGCTCAAACGAACGGACTGCTTCGTCAAATTTCCCTGTTTCGCAGAGGGCACGCCCTTTACCGAGATGTGCTTCCAGATCGCCCGGGAGCTCTTCTAAGACTTTGTCAAATGCTGATATGGCCGGATCGTGTCGGCCCAGCAGCGAGAGGGCAACTCCCTTGCGGAACCAGACCTCCGGGTTACCGGGGGTGAGGGCCAGGGCTGTATCGAACGCAGCAACTGCTTCCTCATAACGCTCCAGTTCTGTCAGCGAGATGCCCCGCATGACAGAAGGCTCCGGTTGTTTCGGGAGGTGTGCTGCAGCATCCCCAAGTACCAGCTCTGCTTCGGTGTGGCGGCCCAGCCGGGCAAGAGCCTTTCCCTTGTCCAGCAGGATCTCACCATAACCGGGTTCGATCCCGAGGGCAATATCGAATACCCGTATCGCATCTTCCAGCCGGCCAAGACGGGACAGGACTTTTCCTTCAGCGTACATGATGCCGGTATTCCCCGGGTCCAGGTGCCGGGCCTTCTCGTATGCCTCACATGCCTCCTCGTCCTTACCGGCATGTTCAGAGGCCGATGCCCGGTGATACCAGGCATCTGCATGATCCGGAACCCTGGAGAGGAGATCATCAAACGCCAGGACCGCCTCGTCAAACCGCTCCAGCTGTTCGAGAGCAGTTCCCTTGTTGAAGTATCCGTCCGAAAACCCGGGGTCGAGAGCAAGGGAACGGGAAAACGCAGCAAGCGCCTCATCAGGCTTTCCGAGCGCTGCATAGGCAAGCCCCATGGCGTAGTGGCAATCCCGTTTCTGGTCATCTGCTTCCAGGGCACGGGAAAATGCAGTGATTGCCCCGGTATAATCGGCACGTTCGGAGAGGACCAGTCCTTTCTCAAAGAGCGCATCATAGGATTGCGGGTTGATCCGGATTGCCTGGTCCAGTGAAGTGATCGCCTCATCCGGATTACCGAGATGAACGTAGGATATTCCCTGGCGGTACCAGGCATCGAACAGGGACGCGTCCAGGTCGAGAGCGGAGCCAAATGCTGAAGCTGCATCCTCAAACTGCTGGAGGTTAAAGAGCGCGAGTCCCTTGTGATACAGTGCCGGTACGTCAGAAGGATTGATGGAAAGCACCATTTCAAAGGATGCAAGCGCATCCTTATGCTTCTGGAGGCGTTCCAGGGCGAGACCTTTTTCGTACAGGGCATTGGTAAAGTGTGGATCAATTGCCGTCGCACTTTCAAACGATGAAATGGCATCACGGTCACGGCCAAGACGTGCAAGGACGATTCCCCGGTCATACCAGGCATTGGTATATTTCCGGTTGATTGCGATTGCACGGTCATACGAAGTAACCGCTTCTTCGTCGCGACCCTCTTCCATCAGGGCAATGGCCCGGTCATACCAGCCGTTTGCCGCCTGGGGTTTGAGTTCGAGTGCCCGGGTCAGGATATCTACGGCAGGCTTAAACTGCCCAAGGGAGAGGAGGGCACTTCCTTTCTTGAGCCATGCCCCGGCACAGTTTTCATCAATTGCAAGCACCTGATCGAAACAGGGAACGGCATCTGCGTATCGTGACAGCTCAAGGAGGGATTTTCCTTTCCGGTACCAGGCAATGCTGCTTTCGGGTGCAAGGGCAATCGCGCGATCAAACGCCTCCAGGGATTCTTCGAACCTGCCCAATTCGTACAGTGCGCTTCCTTTCAGGATCCAGACATCTGCTGAATTATTTTCAAGGCTGAGTGAAGCATCGACAGCCGGGAGTGCTTCCTCAAACCGGAAGAGGCGGGAAAGCGATCTCCCTTTCTGGTACAATACCATCGCACTGTCGGGAGTCAGTTCCAGCATCTTGTCAAACGCTCTCAGTGCGTTCTCATATTTCCCAAGGCCTGCATAGCAAAGACCCGTCTCGTATACTGCGTCGAGGATTGAATTATCATGCGTGAGCGCCTGCTTATAGGACCTGATCGCCTTCTCATATTTTCCCAGGGCCTGGAGTGCAAGACCTTTGTGATAATGGGCAAGGGCATGTCCGGGGACAGATTCGATCACGTACTCAAAGGACCTGATGCCGCCGTCATAATCTTCAAGCCTCAGCTGGGCACAGCCCCGGTAATAAGCTGCATCATACCAGGTAGAATCAATGTCCAGCGCAGCACTGTAGGACCTGATTGCTTCCACGTCGTTTCCGAGCGCTGACAGGGCCTGTGCCCTGCTGAAGGATGCCTGTGCGGATCCCGGGTTGAGGGAGAGGGTCTTGTCAAAAGCCTCAATCGCACCGGTAAAGTCTTTCAGGTTCAGCAACGTCTGTCCCTTATCAAGCCACGCAGGTGCATCCCCGGGAGAGAGGGCAAGGGTACTGTTGAAGGATGCGAGGGCATCTTCAAACCGGCCGAGATGCATGAGGGATTTTCCCCGGGCATACTGCAGTCCGCTGGTCCCCGGCCCTATGGTGAGTGCACGGTCAAACGCAGCAACTGCCTCTTCAGGCTGGTTCAGGGCAGCAAGCGCAACTCCTTTCCGGCACGCTGCGTCCTGGAGATCTGGCTTCAGGTCGAGCGCACGATCGAATGCCTGGATCGCTTCTTCATACTGTTCGAGAGTACTCAGTTCACGCGCCTTGTTGTACCAGGCCCGGGTGCAGGCATCATCGAGGGCCACGGCCTGTTCAAATGCCGCAAGGGCATCCTGGTGGAGACCCTTCCGGGAGAGTCCCTGTCCTTTGTAATACCAGGCAGGAGCATTCTTCGGATCAAGGCTTATCAGTTTCTCAAAACTGGCAATGGCGTCGTCAAACCGGCTGATGTGACTGTATGCTTTTCCCCGGAAGAGGAGGGCCCGTGCGGTCTGGGGTTTGCGCCTGAGGGCCTTGCCAAACGCCTCAATTGCCTCTTTATAGCGCGTCAGGTAGTAAAGAGAATATCCTTTGCAGGTAAGCAGCCCGGCATTGGCGGTATCCGATTCAAGGGCATGGTCCAGTGCGATAACTGCGTCTTCATATCTCCCTGTCCTGACGAGAGATATCCCGCGTCCTTTATGCGCACGCCCGTTCTCCGGATCCAGCATGAGGGCTGCATCAAATGCATCTATGGATTCAGGATAACGCCCGAGAAGTGCCAGCGATTCGCCTTTTACCAGAAGGGACCGGATATCTTTATTTTCAAGGGCAAGGGCACGGTCTGCTGAGTGTATCGCCTCCTCATAACGGCTGAGGAGATACAGGCATTGTGCCTCTTCCGCGTGGACGGCTGCCGTATCGAGGCCCAGGGCGATGCACATCTCAAACGTTTCGAGAGCGGGTTCGTTTTTCCCGAGCTGGGTTAATGCCAGTCCTTTCCGGAAGAGAATCTCCGGACTGTCCGGTTTTACAGAAAGATAGCCATCGAATGCTTCAACCGCGCTTGCATATTTTTCAAGGATGGTGAGTGCCTTGCCTTTTTCCTGCCATGCCTCGATGTTGGCAGAATTGATCTCAAGAGTACGGGTGAACGATTCGGCGGCTTCGTCATACTGCCCGGAAAGCATCTGGGCAAAGCCCTTGTAAAAGAATGCCCGCTCGCAGTCCGGTGCTATCCTGTTGACGTCGCCATACGAGGAAATTGCCTCCTTGTAGGATCCAAGGTGATCGAGCGAACGGGCAAGGCCGTACCGTGCGACAAGGTCGTCATTATTGACGGAAAGGACCCGTTCGAATGCCACGGTCGCTTCCCGGTACCGCCCGAGCGCTGAAAGAGTCCTGCCGTTCTCACGGAATGCATCGATGAACTCCGGCATGATCCTGTTCGCTTCATCGAATGCGGCCGCAGCATCCGGGAATTTTTTCAGCCGGAAGAGTGCCACGCCTTTGTAATAAAATGCCTCGCCAAACTCCGGCACAATCGCGAGGGCACGGTCAAATGCACCGGCTGCTTCTTCGTCCTCCCCGAGACTTATATGGGCCCGGCCCTTGTAGAACCAGGTATGGGGGTTGCTGCCATCCAGTTCGAGCGCATGATCGTACGATGCCACGGATTCCCGGAATTTCTCGACCGCGAACAGGCAGAAGCCGCGTATGAGCCAGGCATTTGCATTCTTCGGGCTGGTATCGAGGGTCCGGGTCAGGATATCGATTGCGTCGGTGAATTCACCCATTTCCGCAAGGGCAAGCCCCTTATGGTACAACGCATCCCTGTTGCCGGGATCTATGATAAGCGCCTGGTTGAATGCAGAGGCTGCCTCATCCTGGCGGCCGAGAGCGGCAAGAGCAAGTCCTTTCTGGTATACTGCATCAGCGTTATTCTGATCGATGGTAAACGATGCATCAAACGCAATAATTGCCTCATCAAAATTCTCCAGACGGGTGAGTGCCATCCCTTTCTGGAAGAGCACGGCAGGGTCATCGGGATTAATTTCAAGGGCGATGTTATACGAGAGGACTGCCTCCTCAGGCATGCCGACTTCCGCAAGGGCATTTCCCTTGTGGAAGAACGCCGGGACATAATTGGGGATCAGGACAAGGACCCGATCGAACGATTCCACGGCTTCCAGGAACTTCCCGAGCTTCGCGAGGGCTGTCCCGCGATCGTAATGGGTCTTTGCGGCCTGCGGATCGCGTTCAATTGCCCGGTCAAATGCTTCGACTGCGTCAGTAAACCGTCCGAGATCTGCAAGGGCCACTCCTTTGCGGTACCATGCATCCGGAAGCCCGGCATTGATCGAGATTGCTGTCTCGCCTGCCGACAGGGACTCCTCATAACGCCCGAGATCGTGCAGGGCACGGGACTTTGAGAGCGCAGCATCGGCATCAGCAGGATTGTATTCGAGGGCGCGGTCAAATGCATCGACAGAATCCTGGTACAGGCCGATATCATAGAGCGATCTTCCCCGCTGGTAATGCGCCGGGGCATATGAGGATGCAAGAGCGAGGCATTTGTCAAATGCCATGACCGCATCGCGGGGACGGTTAAGCCGGACCAGGCCGAGACCCCGGTGATAATATGCCATGGCATGATCCGGCTGCAGGCTGATAGCCAGATCGAATTCCACCAGCGCTTCTTCAAAGCGTGAGAGTTCAAAGAGTGACAGGCCGAAATGGAAATGTGCATCGGCAGAATTGACATCCAGTTCCAGCGCACGGGAATATTCCTCACCCGCATCGTCGAACCTCACCAGGTCGGCGAGTGTACGGGCCTTGTAATAATGCGCCTGGAAATTGTTTGCATTCTCCTGGATAGTCCGGTCAAAATCGTTGAGGGCATCCGGGTACCTGCCCAGAAGGAACAGGGCAATGCCTTTCCGCAACCGGGCATCCGTATATTTCGGCTTGAGCTGGAGCGTCTTGTCGAATGCGAAGACCGCATCGCCGTACCGTTTCAGTTCAGCATACGATTTCCCTTTGTGATAGAAAGCAAGGGAATTTTCCGGGTCATAGATCAATGCCCGGTCGAGTGCCTCCAGCGCTTCCTCGTATCTTCCCAGTTTCTCGAGCGCAATGCCCCGGTTGAAATGACCGGGTGCATTACTGGTATCCTTTGAGAGATTTTTGTCAAATGCCTCAAGGGCCAGGGAATATTTACCGGTCTTTAAGAGCGCAAGGCCGAGATAATAAAATGCCTCCGTATAGGAGGGTTCTGTCTCAAGAGCCCGGTTAAGTGTCAGGATTGCCTCGGGATACTTGCCGATCTCGATTAAGGATTTTCCTTTGTAATAGTAAGCCTGTGCAAACCCGGGGAGCAGTGCAATCGTCTTCTCAAAGGACGTGATTGCATCCCGGTGATCACCCAGCCGGGCGAGGGCGAGTCCCTTGTGATACTGTGCATCGCTGTTCTTTGGATCGATCTCGAGAAGGATCTCAAAGACATGGATCGCCCCTTCCATCCGGTTGACCTTCTCAAGCGCCATCCCTTTGTAATAGAATGCCTCGATACTACGCTGGTTTAAGGAGATTGCATTGTCAAATGCATCGATTGCATCCTGGTACCGGCCGAGATCATAGAGTGCCCTCCCGTTCTTGATCCAGCCTGCCTCCTGGTCAGGATCGACTTTGAGGGATTTTGCATATGCAGAGATTGCATCGTCGGTCTTCCCGATCTTGTTGAGTGCATCCCCTTTCTGCATCCAGATCTCGTGCAGGGAGGGGTTGATATCGAGGGCCCGGGTATACGCGCTGATCGCATCCGGGATTTTGTTGAGATCGGCGAATGCATGGCCTTTCCTGACCCAGCCCTCTGCAAGGCCCGGCTGGATCTCGAGCGCCTTTGTATAGGCATTGATCGATTCCTGTTTCCGGGACAGGCTGAAGAGTGCATTGCCTTTCTGCATCCAGATATCGATAAGGGTCGGGTTGAGGGAGAGGATACGGTCGTCCGCCTCGACCGTTTCATCGTACCTCCCCAGGATATACAGGGAGTTTGCCCGGCAGATCATGGCTTCGATCAGGGAGGGATTGGCAGCAATGCTCCTGTCAAGGAGCGGTATTGCCTCTTCGTAGCGGGACAACGCAGCAAGTGCGATACCCTCGTACATGAACCCGTCAGTGAGGGTGGGGTCCATGCGGGTCGCATGCTCAAGGGTGGAGATGGCGTCCCCGTACTGTTTTGCCTGGAGATAGGAGAGGCCCATATAATAATAGGATGAGGCATTTTCGGGATCAATTGTCAGTGCACTGGAAAATGCCTTTACCGCCTCGTCATACCGTTCCCGCTGGATGAGCGAAATTCCCTTGAAATGGTAGGCCTGGGCATTGGAGGGGTCGAGAGAGAGGGAACTTTCAAAGGCACGGATCGCATCGTCATAACGCTCGCGTCCTGCATAGGCAATACCAAGGTAGTAAAAGCCGGCTGCATTGTCCGGTTCAATGGCAAGGGAGTCCTCAAACGCCGTGATCGCGTCGTCATACCGCTCTTTCTGGGCAAGTGCAACCCCCTTGTGGTACAGGAGTTTCGGGTCGTCAGGTGAGATCTCCAGCGCCTGGTCGTACGAGACAACCGCTTCGAGGGGTTTCCCGAGGCGTGAGAGGGCATTGCCCTTTTCGTAAAATGCCCGGGCACACCGGCGGTTGATCTCCAGGGTCTTGTCGAACGAACGGACTGCTTCCTCATACCTGCCCAACGCAACGAGGGCGAGCCCCTTGTAGCACCACGCGTACACGTCCCGCGTGTTGTCATCGAGCGCCAGGTTCAGGACACCAATCGCGTCTTCATATCTTTTGAGGGTATAAAGGGCGATCCCTTTCCGCATGGCAGCTTCCGAAAGTTTCGGGTTCAGCCCGAGGGATTTATCGAATGCCTGGATTGCCTCGTCGAGCTGGCCAAGGTGCGCAAGGGAGATCCCAAGGTGGAGCCACCCCTCTGTAAGGGAAGGGTTCTGGTCCAGGGCTTCCTCAAAACACCGGACTGCTTCCTGGTAGCGCAGCAGGCTGAACAGGGCCATCGCTTTTTCATACAGGGCATTGGTATTCTGGGGTGAGATTGCAAGTACCGCGTCAAACGCAGCAACCGCTTCCCCGTACCGGCCGAGCCGGACCAGCGCGGAACCCCGGTGATAGAGTGCAAGGGTGTGGGTGGGGTCGATCCCGATTGCAAGGTCGAATGCGGAGATGGCCTCATCAGGCCTGCCCAGCTGGACAAATGCGAGCCCGCGCTGGTAATGGGCATTGATATACCGGGGATTGATGGAGACTGCCTCGCTGAAGTCATCGAGTGCCTGTTCGAGCCGGCCAAGCTTGACAAGGGCAACTCCTTTATCGTAGAATGCCTGGGCATATCCCGGTTTTAATGCGATACTGTTGTCAAAGGATTCGATCGCTTCTTCATACCGGCCCAGCCGGAACAGCTGCAGGCCTTTCTGGTGGAATGCCAGGGCATTGGACGGGTCGAATGCGACCGTGCGTTCGAATTCTGCAACCGCATCCTCGTTCCTGCCCAGTTTTGAGAGAGCAAAACCCTTGTGGTACAGGGCATCGGAAAAACCGGGGTTTATCCGGAGCGCACGGTCATAGGCTTCCACAGCTTCACTGAACCGGCCAAGGCTTGCATACGAGATCCCTTCCTGGAATGCGGCGGAAGAACAATCCGGGTCCAGCTGGAGTGCAGCTTCAAAGGATTCGATCGCTTCCTTGTGCCGCCCGAGCCGGGTCAGGGCAATCCCGCTGTAATACCATGACCCGGCATGATCTTCCCGGAGGGTAAGCCCGTGCGAGAACGAGTCATAGGCGTCCTCGTACCTGCTCAGGTTGATGCAGGCCACACCCCGCCGGAACCAGGCTTCAAAATTGTCCGGTTCGAACGAGAGCGTACGGTCCAGGTCCTGTACCGCTTCCCGGAATTGTTTCAGGTAGTAGTAGGCGAGCCCGCGCTGGAAATACGCGGTCGAATTTGCCGGTGCCGCCTCAATCGCACGGGAGAACGTATTCACCATATCGGCATACAGGTTCAGTTTGCTCTGGGCAAGTCCCAGGTAATACCATGCATCGGCAAGCCCGGCATTCAGTTCTGTTGCCCGGTGCAGGGCGGTCACAGCCTCCTCGTATTTCCCGAGTTTATAGAGGGATATCCCCTTTACCGCCCAGATGTCACCATGGCCGGTCTCGTGCTCTAGGAAGATGTCTGCGGATATGACTGCATCTTCGTGCCGTTCCTGCTTTGCCAGGATAAAACTCCGGTAATAGCAGGTCCAGATGTCGGTGGGATCGATCTCGTATGCTTTGTCGAACGCTGCCAGGGCTTCGTCAAATTTCCCGATATCGTACAGCGAGATCCCCTTGTTGTAATAGGCCCGTGCATATGCGGGCACGATCTCGATCGCCTTGTTGTACGAATAGATCGCTTCCTGGTGCCTGCCGAGATCGGCGAGGGCAATCCCCTTGTTGTAATAGACTTTGGCATGCCGGGGGTCGACCATCAGGGCATGATCGTAAGCCGAGATTGCATCGGAAAACCGCCCGAGTTCATAGAGCGCGATACCCTTGAGGATCCATGCCTCGGCATTATCGTACTGGATGGACAGGAGACGATCGCAGGCAACCAGGGCCTCTTCGTTCCTGCCTACCTGTGCAAGCGTGGCCGCTTTATTGTACCAGGTATTGGGGTCCGTCGGATCGATCGTGATTGCCTGGTCATAGGCAGTGATCGCATCCTCGAACCTGCCAAGATCGTACAGCGCTATACCCTTGAAATAATGGGCTTTGGCCAGGTTGGGGTAGAGGGCCAGGCCACGGTCGAACATGACGATCGCTTCCTGGAACCGCCCGAGTTCATAGAGTTCAATGCCCTGTCGCAACAACGCTTCTGCATCACTCTTGTTCATGGATAAAATTCCCTCGTAATGATTGTCCCGGGTCTGCCATGGTCCCCATATCTTTTCGCGCGTGCCGATCTCTTGCCGGTGTTGTTACTCAGGTATAAGGTTTCATAAAGGCGCCTTATACCCTTTCCGGTACATATGCATGTACTATCCGGATTAATGAATACTATTTTTATACTCCATCCCTATAATGGGAATGGTCGGGATAACAATGCGGGGCCGGGAACCGGCCGGATCATTCCCGCTCAAGTGCACGGATCACCCGGGAGAGCCGCCCGATTCCGGCCCGTATTTTCTCCGGCGTTGCATTGGAGAAATTGATCCGCAGGGTAGTATTCCCGCCCCCGTCCACGTAGAATGGCGTGCCCGGGAGGACTGCCACCTGGTCACGGATTGCCTGCTCAAAGACCTCCATGGACGAGATCTTTTCCGGTAGGGTCATCCAGACAAACATCCCCCCTTTCGGGTGAGTGCAGGTTACTGTGTCCGGCATCATTTCTTCTATAAGGGAGATCATCAGCCCGCACTGTTGTTTATAGGCTTCACGGATCCCTTCTATCCGTTTGTCAATATCCTCGTGGAGCAGGTACTCGTACGCAATTCTCTGGGAGAGGTAATTGGAATGGAGATCGGAGGCCTGTTTTGCAACAACGAGCTGATCCATGACCTGTTGTGGTGCAACCACCCAGCCAAGCCGCATGCCCGGTGCCAGGATCTTGGAGAACGACCTGGTGATGATCGTCTGTTCCGGAAGAAATGTCCGCAGCGAGGGAAGTGCGGTACCATCGAACGAGAGCTCCCCGTAGGCATCGTCTTCGATAACAAGCGTGTCCCGGTCGGCAAGAAGTTTCCCGATCTCACGGCGCCGGTCTTCCGAATAGGTGATCCCCGAGGGGTTCTGTGAGTTAGGGACCCCATAGAAAAACCGGATGGCGTTGCGGTCAATCTCATGGGCGAACTGTGCCATATCCGGCCCGTCCTCGTGGAGCAGGATCGGATGGAAGACCGGTTCATAGAGGGAGAAGGCCTGGATTGCACCGAGATATCCCGGCCGCTCGATCGCCACATGGTCCCCGGGATTTACCAGCACCTTGCCGAGCAGGTCGAGGCATTGCTGGGAGCCGTTGGTGATCAGGATCTCGTCCGGAGATATTACGAGCCCGAGACGTTTTTTGTACCGGTCCGCGATGTAACGCCGGAGCGGCAGGTATCCTTCCGTAGTAGAGTACTGGAGTGCGGAACGTCCGTCCTGTGCCAGGACAGAAGCAGCTGCCCTGGCAATGCCATCGACATCGATAAGCCCCGGGTTCGGGAGTCCCCCGGCAAAGGAGATGATCTGTGGGTTTTCGGTTACCTTGAGGATCTCACGGATGAACGATTTTGGCGTCTTTGCCATCCGCGATGCAAACCTGTACTGCCGGCCGGAACAGGGGCCGGTACCGGTTGCCGGAGATGCCTTCTGACTCATGGTTCACCAGATGTGATCTAAAAGTATTCATACAGAATATCCATAAATTCATCCCCCGGGAACGGGGAATTGCCGGGATCCTGGTGAAAAATCCCGGTTCCCGCGCAGGAGAACGGCAGGATTTACTAAAAAAACAGGGGAACCGATGTCCCGTAAGAATCCTGCGCATATTTCCCCATACATTTCCGGGATTTGCGTGCTCCTGCGTTTCACTTTCACGCCCCGTTTACCACAGATTATTACCCGGGCCCGGAAACTCCTGCTGCATGATGACACCAGCAATACCTCCGGATTCTGATGAAGAACCGGATAGCCACACACTTCACCATATCCGCCGGAAATTCCAGATCGTTTTTGGCAACCGGTGCATACCCGGCGATGATTTCCTGAGAAAACACTACCGGGTATCGCCAGATGGCGATCTTATCATGATTATTAGCTAGGTGCGCCGTGACATAAGGCCAAAAGGGCCGGGCAATCATCCTGGCATGACGGGAAGCAGGAAGTATTACCCGTTACAAAAAGAGCCTGCAGCAGAGGAATGCGGTTGACCGTCCTCCCATTAAAAAGGAAAAGCCGGAACCCGGCTGCCGCGTGACATGAGACCGGGAATAAACAGGCTCTGCCGGTAGTAACTCCGTACCCGCATCATATCCGTTAACAGAACACTCACGCAAACGACAATTATCCGGTTATTTGTGGGAGTAACCGGATAAACTCCCGGTTCATCCGATCGACAAAAACAGAATGAAAATCCCGTGCGAAACCAATATCGTCCCGTTGTAACAATATATACCTGATGACAGGAGACGATACTGAATATCGCAACCGGAAGCACGGGCGGTACTTCCTGATCCCAGCCGGGGTGCTTATCGGCCTGGGGGTCGGCCTCCTTGCCGGTTATCCCGGGTCGGGTGTGCTGATCGGTCTTGGACTTGGGTTCCTCGGGTCCGCGTTCATGAAACTGTCAGGGAATGAAAAAGGCGATACCCCATTACCGGTACAGGCCCGCAGGCCGCGCTGGACGTTTGGGCTCATCGGCATCTTTTTAATCGTCATCGGTATCGGTATCACCTGGGCTCCGGCGAACCGCTGGCCGCTCCTCATCGCCATCTTCCTCATCCTGTTCGGGCTATGGTTCATTGTCCGCAATTTTCTGAAGCGATCCTGATGCGGCTGCGGCAGGCGATCGGTTTTTTCTTATGAAATCCCTGCCAGCCACCAGATTATGAGGTTAATCTGCTACGGTGAATGAGAACCGTGCGCAAATTCATGCCGGTTCATGTACAGGTCGCATCCCCGGCCCTCCGGTATCCGCCAGGGACCCGGGATCGGTGCCCGGGGTCACGTGTGGATCGGGAAACCCGTGAATGGATCGTTTTTTTCGCGAGAGGGTACGACCGGACAGACCTCATGGGTATTGTCACAGAGCGTAAACGGGAATCAACAAAAAAGGTCCGGAAAATGGCTCTGTAGAATTCCTCCATAACAAATAACGGCAATCACAATCCATCATCTGTGAGCAACGGGGTTTATGCTATGAGCGGAGGGAAGAAAGCGACCATCGAAGTGCCGGGGACTGCCATAACCGTCCTCTCAAAAGATCGGGAAGACTACATCTCGCTTACGGACATGGTGAAGCACTTTGATGGTGGCAGTGCCCTCATCGAGCAATGGTTGAAAAACAAGGCACACTGTGCTCTTCCTTGGTGTGTGGGAACAGATCAATAATCCGGATTTTAATTCCCCCGGATTCGAGGGAATTAGAAACGAAGCCGGGCGTAACAGCTTCTACCTCTCCGCGAAAAAATGGATCGACATGACGGGTGCAAAGGGCCTCGTGGCGGCTGCCGGGCGGTACGGCGGCACGTATGCCCACAAGGATATTGCATTTGAGTTCGGCTCCTGGCTCAGCCCCGAGTTCAAGCTTTACCTCATCAAGGAATTCCAGCGCTTAAAGGAAGACGAGAACCGTCGATTATCGCTGGCATGGAACCTCAACCGCACCCTCTCCATGTTGAACTATCGGATCCACACAGACGCGATAAAATCCCACATCATTCCGACGGCCATCTCCCGGGCCCAGGCAGCCGTTGTCTATGCGAGCGAAGCGGACGTGTTGAATGTGGCCCTTTTTGGCCAGACTGCAAAACAGTGGCGTGACGCAAATCCGAAACTCGAAGGCAACTTACGGGAATATGCGAGCATCGAACAGCTGCTGGTGCTCGCGAACATCGAGAGTATGAACGCCGAGTTCATTCATATGAGACTGCCCCAGCCGGAGCGCCTCACACGGCTCAATGAAATCGCGATCCGTCAGATGCAGATTCTCACGGCCGGTGTTGCGGCGCATCGGCTGGTTACACCTGCGGAAAAAGATGTATGACTTCCGAGCTACCTCTGGGGCGAGAGTTAACCAGAGATGAACCGGATGACATCAGCCGCGCGTTTTTGTTAGTAATTCTCCTATAGATATCGGGCAATTTAT
>Ga0074046_10000607_pt1 | contig 32795 bp, 30 predicted proteins | sample BogForMeECP23OM3_FD_94441 | JGI IMG/M metagenome (GOLD analysis project Ga0074046, IMG submission 94441) | Bog forest soil microbial communities from Calvert Island, British Columbia, Canada - Bog Forest MetaG ECP23OM3 | ecosystem: Environmental > Terrestrial > Soil > Wetlands ... | reverse complement strand
TCCAAAGCTGCGCCATGAGATCTTCAACGAGCCGGAACAGGAGGACGTGTTCCAGGACACTCTCGAATGGCTCCGCGCACGAGAGAAGTGAGCGGGGCGCGCCCGGGCGCGAGGGGCAGCCTGAGCCATCTCGATTCCCGCGGTCGCGCTCGCATGGTCGACGTCGCCGCGAAGTCCGTGACACGGCGGGAGTCGATCGCCCGTGCAGAGGTGCACATGGCAAAGGCCACCGCGGCACAGATCTCCGAGGGTCGCCTTTCCAAAGGCGATGTGCTGGCGACGGCACGCATCGCCGGCATCCAGGCGGCCAAGCGGACCCACGAGTGGATTCCGCTGGCCCATCCTCTGTCGCTCGACGCAATCCGCGTGGAGCTCTCGCCGGATGCGGCTCGAGGTTGCGTTCGAATCGAGGTACGCGTGCTCGCACATGCCCGCACCGGCGTGGAGATGGAAGCACTCGTCGCGGCCGCAGCGGCGGGGCTCACGATCTACGACATGTGCAAGTCGGTCGACCGCGGCATCACCCTCGAGAGGGTGCGGCTCGTGCGCAAGAGCGGTGGAAAGAGCGGAACGTGGCTGCGCCGCGGGGAGGGCCGCGTGGGCCGAGCGCGCTGAGCAGGGCGCGGCCGAGGGAACCGAATCCTGCCGGAAGGTGTCTGGAGCCAGTGAGGCGAGAAGTGAGCCACGAGATCGCAGAACGAGGACCCCTCGTCCGGGCGGGGGTGGTGCGGGCCCCTGTGCTCGAAGATCCCGACCGGGAACTCGTGGCGCGCTGGCGCAGTGGCGACGCCACGGCCTTCGAGGCGCTCGTGCAGCGGCACGAGCGGCGCGTCTTTCGCCTTCTGGTGCGGATGCTCGGGAGCCACAGCGAGGCCGAAGACGTGGCGCAAGAGACCTTCCTCAACCTGCACCGCCACGGCCACCGTTTCCGCGGCGAAGCTCGCTTCTCCACCTTTGTCTACCGCGTCGCCGCGAACGCTGCGCTCAACCGCCGACGCACCCTCGGGCGGAGCCACGCACGCGAGCGCAGCCTTGCCGGGGGCGAGGCCAGCGGCATCGCGACCCCGCTCCCCCCGGTGGATCCCGAGCGCGAAGCCGCCGGCGCACAGGTTCGCTCGCGGGTCCAAGAGGCGCTGCTCGCGCTGAGCCCCGCGTTGCGACTGCCGCTTGTGCTCTACGACATCGAGGGCCTCGGCTACGCCGAAGTCGCGCAGGTCCTCGAGCTCGCGGAAGGCACGGTCAAGTCACGCATCCACCGCGCGCGTCAGGCCCTGCGACCGCTGCTCGGTGCGCTGGCCCGCGAAGTGGGATCGGGGAGAGCGGCATGAAGCACGGAGAAGTCAGGGATCGCCTGGGTCCGTATCTCGAGGGGGACCTCCCGCTCCAGCAGCGGGCGTTGGTGGATGCGCATCTGGACGCTTGCGCAAGCTGTGCAGAGGAGTTGAAGGAGCTACGAGGGACGATCGGGTTATTGCGCTCGTTACCCGAGGTCGAGCCTCCCCCTGGCTTGGCAAGGAGCGTGATCGCGCGCATCCAGGCAGGGGAGGGGCAGCCCACCCACTGGGTGCGCGTGCTCGACGGGCTCGACGGCTTGCTGCGCTCGCGCTCGCTGGCACTGGTCGCTGCCGCCGCGGGTGTTGCCGCGCTGGCGCTCCTCGCCCCGGGCTGGTTCGCCGAGCAGACCAAAACAGCGCAGGCGACTGCGCTCACCACGGCAGCCGACGAGGCCTCCGAGCGCGCCCTCGCGGGGCGCCTCGCTCCTCTCAACATCTGGACGGCGCAGGCTCCCTTCGTGCACCGGCCCATGGGCGCGTCGGCGCCCGACGAGGAGTTCGCAGCGCCGGTCACACTCGGCCCGAATCCCGTCGCGGTTGAGCCCGAGCTCGCATACCTGGAACCCGAGATCGAAGGGGTGCTGCGCGATCCAGGTGGCTTCCTCGATCAGCTGAGCCTGATGCCCCTGCCCGAGCGCGACCAGCAGCTCGCCACGCTCCGGGAGGAGGCCGTGCGCGCGGGCCGAGAGGCCGAGATCGTGGAGAAGCTGCGCACCACGGGCGATCGCAGGGCTGATGCGATCGTGGACGGATTCGAGCGCACATCGAGTTCCGCCCCCCCGCCCTGATCGGAGCGACCTGCGGCCCCCGGCGCCCTGTCGGCTGCTCCTTCCCACGGCTACGCTCGGCCCCTCGGAGGACGCCACGCTCTTGGTTCGCCCGTGGAAAGCAGCGGCCTTCTTGGTGTTCCTCATCGGTGTCAGCGCCAACGCCGGCGCGGAGACCGTGCAGCTCGTTCCGGAGAGCGGGGCTTCCTGGGGCCTGCGGAACGTCTTGGCACCGTTCAGCGTGATCTTCGTGGGCCCGAGCTACTGGTACGGAGAGCGCACCCTCAAGGTCGATACGACGCCCCCGGGCGCGCAGCTCGATCTCTTCTACGTTCGGGCGAATTTCCAAAAGCGCTACGAGCAAGCGCAGGCGCCGGTCACGATTGAGCTTCCCACGCGGATTGAGGCAGGTCCCCGCGACGCCGTGACGGTCCGTGCCTACCTCGAAGGCTACAAGGTGCAAGAGACCACGGTTTCCGTGTCCTCCCGACAGGACACCGTGCAGCTCGACCTGTCTCCCCTCGCCAATGCGCTGAAAGCCGTCGCCTCCTCGTACTTCGCAGGCCGCGGATCGCTCTCGCTCCTCACCACCCAGCTGGCCGAGGTCCGCCTTCAGAACCGAGAAGGTGGCTTCACCCTCGTGCTCGATCAGACCGCCAACACCCCCGAGTTGGCCAGCGCTCTCGCGAGCGTGCGGAATCCCTACATCAGCGCAGTCTCCACGCAACAGCTCGGCGAGGATCTGCTTGTGCGCGTGGACACGACGCCCCTCGCCCAAAGCGAGAAGGTGGAGTTGCGCTCACGCCAGGGGGAGGACGTGACGCGCGGCCTGCATGAGTTTGCGATCGACCTCGTACCGGCCCAAGGCGGCGAGAACATGGTGGCGCGGGCGCAGGCCGCCCTCGCACGCCTCGAGCGACGCGACGTGGTGGGCTGCCCTGCCGTCTTCGACGACGCGTTTCGGCGGGCGCTCGACCGCGAAGCCCTGACGCGTGCCCTCGTGCCCCACGGCGCGTTCACCGACCCTTACCTGCGCGCAGTCATGAAGCGGCTTGGTGAGATCTCCTCCGACGGAGCCGTAACTCTCGAGGACGGAACGCGCCTCAATCCCTCGGCACCCATCGAGCTGGCGGCCGCCATGAGCCAAGCCTCGGAGGTCAAGGGGTATCTTGCGCTCCTGCGCGCGTTCTCCCGGGAGCTCGATGGCCCCGATCACGCACACGAGACGCTGCGCGGGCTCGTCGCTCCGGAGCTCGAGCCTTCGGCCTTTGCAGCGGCGCTCGCAGGAGCGGAGGCGCAGGAGAAAAGCTGCCGTGGGCAGTAGAAGGGCTACTGCACGGGGAACCCGGCGCCTGATGGTTCGCGGGGCGCAATGCGCGTCGCAGGCCCGCGCATCGGTTGCCGCCTCTCCTTGCTGCCGGGGATTCGGGCGCTAAGGGAAGGGCCCCGTCCGGTCGATCAAGAGCGCGAGCCCGAGCCTCTGTGCGCTGCCGAGTAATCTTCGGGTGGGCGGAGTCGATATGGCCAAGGCCAGCATCGAGATCTTGCAGGCCGATGACGAGCGGCTGAGCGATTCGGAAAAACGGCGCTCAGAGCGGACCCCCCTCGTCGTGCGGGTCGACTACACGACGGTCGACTCGTTTTTCTCCGAGTTCACCGCCAATATCAACGAGGGTGGCCTTTTCATCGAAACCGAGAGCCCGCCGCCGGCGGGCACCGCGGTGCTCCTGAACTTCAAGCTCCCAGGCGAGGAAGAGCCCCTCCGGGTACGCGGGCGCGTGGTTTGGACCGCCGCGCCGGGTGGAGCCGAGAGCACGGGAATGGGAATCGAGTTCGAGAACCTCGACCGGGTAGCGCGCGCCCGCATCGACCAGGTCGTGCGGAACCTGCGCCGAGATTCGCGTCCGGGGCCTCTTGTGCGCGCCCGGGGCAGCGCTTCGTAGCGCGCGCTCACTCCGCCTAGAACGGGATCTCGTCGTCGGGAGGCGCACCTGCCACGGCGTCGTCGGGGGGACTCGCGTCAAGCTCCGTGCTGCTCCCCGCGCGGCCCGCAGGGCGAGCTTGTGCTCCCGCACCCGCGGCCCGGGGACCGCCGAGGAACTGGACCGTCTGGGCGTTGATCTCCGTGGTGCGCTGCTTTTGGCCTTCTTTGTTCTCCCACTCGCGCGTTTGCAGCCGTCCTTCGATGTACACCGTGCGCCCCTTGGCCAGGTACTGCGCGCACAGCTCCGCCGTCCGCCCCCAAGCGACAATGCGGTGCCACTCGGTCCGTTCCTCGCGCTCTCCCCCTTTATTGGTCCAGTTCTCGGTGGTCGCGAGCGTGAAATTCGCCACCGCCTGGCCGCCCTGCGTGTAGCGGAGTTCGGGATCGCGGCCGAGATTGCCGATCAGGATCACCTTGTTCACGCCTGCCATGGGTTCTCTCCGTCGAGGATCAGTCGGGTTTGGGGGGTAAGATCCCATGATCTCGCCCAGCCTGTCGAGCGTCAAGCGCGCGGAGCCAGAAAGGCGCTCTGAAGCGCGGCTTGACGCATCGATTCTCGCCCGGATACCCTCGCGCCATTGCCCGTCCCAAGGGGGTGAGGGACGTGGATTTTACGTCGATCTTCCGTGTGCACGCAGATGGCTAGGGCCTCCGCTCGCGCGGCCCGCGGCAGTTTCGCTGCGACCCTGATGGGTCGCCTGGCGCGGGAGTCGTTTGGGATCGGGCTCTTGGGGCTTGCCGTCCTCGCCGCCGCGTCGATTGCGACCTACACACCCGTGGATCCCATTTTGCGCTGGGTGCGCGTGACCAACGCGGGAGGCGTCTTCGGAGCCGCGCTGGCGGGGGGCCTTGTCCGCGGGATCGGTTGGGCCGCGGTCGTGCCAGTGCTGGCACTTGCCCTCGTGGGCTCGTATCTCGTCGTGGGTCGCCGGCTCTCGACCATCCCCCTGCGTCTTTGGCTGGGTGGCGTTGGACTCTTGCTCGCCCTCGCGACGCTGCCGGTGCTGCTCCACGAGCTTTCGCGGCTGCGCTTTAGCGAAGTCTCGGGTGGCGCCCTCGGCAATCTTCTGGCCTCGGTCGAAGGCACGCTTCTAAGCCGCTGGGGCGCGCTGCTCGTGAACTTGCTCCTGCTCGCGGCAAGTCTCCTCGCGGTGACGGGGGTTGCCGCATCGACGGTGCTGGCCGCGGTGGCCGCGGCCGCCGGAACGACCGGCCGCGGCGCCGTTTCCGTTCTGCGCGTGGTGGCACAGGGGCTGCGCGAGGGCGCGCTGCGTGCGCGCGAGGCGGTGCGCGCGTTTCAGGTCTGGCGGGAGCGGCGGGCGCGACGCGCCCGGGTCGAGAAGATGCGGGAGCCCGAGCTCGGGGCGGAGTCCGAGGGGGCCGTAGCCATCGCGGCCGCAGGACCCGAGGCCTTCTCCGCCGCGGCCCTGCGCCCTGCCACCGAGCGAGAGCGACCGGAACGCCGCGGCAAGGGCGCCGAACCCGCGATCGTCGACCATTCCGTGGAGCGACACGAGAAGGCGACACCGCGCCAGGAAACCTTCGTCTTCTCCGAGAGCAGGGCCGGGAGCCCGTTTGAGTCGCCCGACATTTCGCTGTTCCAGAAGCCCCCCGCGACCGCCCGCACCTACGACCGCGAGAGCCTCATCATGAACTCGCGGATCCTCGAAAAGAAGCTCAAGGACTTTGGGGTCGGGGGACGCGTCGTAACCGTGCACCCAGGCCCCGTCGTCACGATGTATGAGTTCGAACCCGAGTCGGGCGTCAAGGTGAACCGAATCGTGAACCTGGCGGACGATCTCTCCTTGGCCCTGCGCGCGCTCTCGGTGCGGATCATCGCACCGCTCCCGGGCAAGTCGGTGGTCGGGATCGAAGTCCCGAACTCGGAGCGCGAAATCGTCTACATCCGGGACCTGCTCGAGTCGGAGTCGTTCCGCGGGAGCTCATCGCGCCTCACCTTGGCCCTCGGCAAGGACATCTTCGGGAACCCCGTGGAGGCGGATCTGGCACGCATGCCCCACCTGCTGGTGGCAGGGGCCACGGGCACGGGCAAGAGCGTCTTCTTGAATACGCTCTTGTGCTCGATCCTCTTCCGCACCACGCCCGACGAGCTCAAGCTCCTGCTGGTAGACCCGAAGCTCCTCGAGCTGTCGATGTACGAGGGGATCCCGCACTTGATCGCAGACGTTGTCACGAACCCGAAGCGCGCCGCCGCCGCGCTCGCGGGCATCGTGCACAAGATGGAAGAGCGGTATCAGATGATGGCCGCGCTCGGCGTTCGCAGCATCGACCAGTTCAACGCGCGGGTCGACGAGGAGCTCCGCGCCGGCCACACGACCTTCCGCCTCAAGGCAAAGCCGGGGGAGACGGAGGGGCGGGAGCTCGCGTTCTCGCGCCTGCCCTATATCGTCGTGGTGATTGACGAGCTCGCCGACCTGATGGTGGTCTCGGCCCGGGACGTGGAAGAAGCGCTGCAGCGACTCGCCCAGATGGCGCGTGCCGCAGGCATTCACCTAGTGCTCGCGACCCAGCGACCGAGCGTCGACGTGCTGACCGGGGTCATCAAAGCCAACTTCCCCGCCCGGCTCTCCTTTCAGGTTTCCTCCCGCACCGACTCGCGCACCATCCTCGACCAAAACGGCGCCGAGCACCTGCTCGGTCAAGGCGACATGCTGTTTCTCCCACCCGGGACCTCGAAGCTCCAGCGCATCCACGGTGCCTACGTGTCGGAGAAGGAGGTCAGCAGCCTCGTCGCCTTCCTGCGGGATCAGGGCAAGCCGCAGTTCGACGAGACGCTGCTCAAGATGAAGGAGGAGAGCGAGCAGAAGGAGGAGCGGGGCGGTGAGGTCGACGAGATGTACGACCGCGCGATTGCCATCGTCGCCGAGACGCGCAATGCGTCGATCTCCTACCTCCAGCGCAGGCTCAAGGTCGGCTACAACCGCGCCGCCCGCATGGTCGAGCAGATGGAGCTCGACGGCATCATCGGCCCCCAAGAGGGCACCAAGCCCCGCGAGGTCTATGCGCGATCGCTCGATTAGGTGGATTCGAATCCGCGGGAGCCAAGAGGGGTCCAACCCTCCATGACGCGCTCCTTCACCCGCAACTCGGGCTTTGCCCTCGCCCTCGGGATCGTGGTCCTGCTCGTTTGCCTCGTGGCGCAGCGGGAGGCAGGGGCCCAGGCGCGGCCGGCCGCGGAGGAGGCGGCCGCCAAGCACGACTGCACGGATGAGCTCGCGACTCGCGTGCAGCAACGTTACGAAGCCGTGAAGGATCTTTCCGCGCGCTTCGAGCAGACGACCCGCGTGGCTTCACTCCACGGCTCTGCCCACGACGCGCCGAGCGAATCCTCGGGCGAGGTCGTGTTCCAAAAGCCGGGCAAGATGCGCTGGTCCTACGAAAAGCCAAATCCGAGCCTCGTGGTGAGCGACGGGGAGGTGGCCTGGGTCTACGACCCGGCGAGCCGCGAGGCGCAACGCATGCAAGCCGGGGAGACCTTGCTCACGGGCGGGGCGATGCAGTTCCTGCTGGGCCGGGGGGATCTGCGGCGGTCCTTCCTCGTGCAGGCAAAATCATGTGAGGGCCCGAGCGTCGCGCTCGGTCTCACGCCGAAGGAGCCGGCCAGCTACGAGAAGCTCGAGATTGTGGTGGACCGCGAGAGCGGCGAAGTCGAGGAGAGCACGGTCTCCGATCTCGTTGGGAACGTGACCCGCGTGGCATTCCACAACGTTCGTACGAACCAGCGCGTCGCGGCGAGCCTCTTCAAGTTCACGCCGCCCGAGGGAGTTCGCGTGATCGAGCTCCAACCGGTCCAGCAATGAGCGCACTATGCAGAAAGTGCACGGCGACCCAAGGCTTTCCCAATCAGGGCAGAGCACTTCCGCGGGAGCGCCATGCCGCAAAGTTCGGCGGGTCGCTCGCGCCGCGGGCAACCCGTTGCCCGGCCGACGCCGCCGTCAAATTCACGCCTCTCCCGCCTGCAGCATTGCCACTCGAAGTGGCACCTAGGAGGCAGGCAAAGGGCCGAGCAGCCTGTGCCCATGGGGCTTCGGGGTCGGTGTGCCACCGGCACAAACTGCGTCCGGCGAGCCGTGGAGGAGGCTGCCTCGCCTACCGGCCAGCTCCATGGCTCCGGTCCGCAGCGCCCTGCGGGGCGTGCCGATCGCTTCGCACCTGGGATCTGTGCGGCTTGACACACCCCTCTTCTCTGGTAGAGTGGAACTGGCTAAAAATGATGCAAATCCGGGGGTTTCCGAGATCTGCCGCCAGCTCCACAAGGGGTTGGTCGCGGGTCGTTCCGATGTGGCAGACGGGCCCCAAAATGGCGCCCTGCGGACAGATCAGGGCGAGTTTTGCCCCCGGGCAAAGGGCCCGGAGGGGATAGGACGCCGAGCGAGTGGTGGCCGCAGGGCCGAGAGGGGGCGCGCAAGGAGTCGTGCACGAGCGCGTCTTGGCAGCGCCTTCGCAAGAGAGCCACAGCGAGGGGAGCCTCTCCCAGGCCGCCGAGCCCAATCGTGCACGGCACAGGCTTTGCAGCATCAAGCGTGGGGAAGCGACCCACCACGGCGCAGAGCCGGTGAGCGAGGAGAAGGTGGAATGAGCGAGTTCGACTCAGGGTCCGGCGGCAGGCGAGGCTTCGTGCGAGACGTGATGCGACGCATTTCGACGTCGGGGCCACGGAGCGGCGGGGATCCTGAGAGCGATCGCGACCGGGAAGGTGCGCGACCGTACCAAGACGAGATTGAGGACCTACAGGACGCCATCCGCTTCTTCGGTGGTGACTCGGCCGAGTTCCGCCGCCGCCTCGAGCGTGTGCTGGCGGAGTTCGACGCGATTCGGCGCCGCTACGAGATGACCCGCGAACAGCTCTCGGACGCCGAGCGCCAGAACGAGAAGCTCGTCGGTATGCTCCAGGAGGCCAAGCAGCAAATCGAGCTCTTGAAGGAAGAGGTCGACAAGCTGTGTGCCCCCCCGAACTCCTACGGAGTGTTCACCCGCCCGAACAAGGACGGCACGGCCGAGATCTTGGTGGACGGCAAGGCGATGCGCGTGAACGTCCATCCCAACCTCGACGCGTTTTCCCTCGAAGAGGGTCAGCTCGTCGTGCTGAACGAAGCGTTCAACGTGATCGAGCCGGCGGGCTACATCGGCCGCGGTGAGATCGCGCACGTGGTCGACTTCCTCGGCGATCACCGGGCCATCGTGCTCGGTCACACCGACGAGGAGCGCGTGGTCACGCTCGCCTCCCCCCTGCGGGCCGAGAAGCTCAAGGCCGGGGACAACGTGCTGGTCGACCCCCGCACGAACTACGCGTTCGAGAAGCTGCCCAAGTCCGCGGTGGAGGAGGTCGTTCTCGAAGAGATCCCGGACGTGACCTACGAAAAGATCGGGGGGCTCGGCGAGCAGATCCAGATTCTGCGCGATTCGATCGAGCTGCCGTATCTGCACCCGGAGATCTTTGCGGACCACAAGCTCTCACCACCCAAGGGTATCCTGCTCTACGGCCCTCCGGGCTGTGGCAAGACGCTGATCGCGAAGGCGGTGGCCAACAGCCTGGCGAAGAGCATCGAGATGCGCACGGGCAAGGCGACCACGGCCTACTTCCTCAACGTGAAGGGCCCCGAGCTCTTGAACAAGTACGTCGGTGAGACCGAGTACAAGATTCGGGAGGTGTTCAAGAAGGCGCGGGAGAAGGCCAACGAGGACGTCCCGGTCGTGATCTTCTTCGACGAGATGGACTCGCTGTTCCGCATGCGAGGATCGGGCATCTCCTCGGACATGGAGGCGACCGTCGTCGCGCAGTTCCTCTCGGAGATCGACGGCGTCGAATCGCTCAAGAACGTGATCGTGATCGGCGCCAGCAACCGCCAGGACCTGATCGATCCGGCCGTGCTGCGCCCCGGTCGGCTCGATTTGAAGGTGAAGGTGCATCGCCCGGACGCGCAGGCCGCCGCGGAGATCTTCTCCAAGTACCTGACCGCGGACCTGCCCTTCCACACGGAGGCCACTGGAAAGTACGGGAGCGACCTGGCGCGACTCACGAGCGGCATGATCGAGGACACGATCCGCGACATGTACGCGACCAACGAGGAGAACAAGTTCCTCGAGGTGACCTATGCCAAGGGCGAGCGCGAGATCTTCTACTTCAAGGATTTCGCGAGCGGTGCCATGATCGAGAACATCGTGGCCCGTGGTAAGAAGAAGGCGGTGAAGCGGCTGATCGACCATGGTGAGCGGGGCATCCGCCTCGGAGACTTGCTCGAGGCGGTGCGTGAGGAGTTCAAGGAGAACGAGGATCTGCCGAACACCACGAACCCCGACGACTGGGCGCGCATCTCCGGCCGCAAGGGTGAGCGCATCATCAACGTGCGTACGCTGATGACGGGCATCAATCGCAACGAGCGATCGATCGAGAACATCACCTCAGGCCAGTACCTCTAGCGGGGGGGGGCGTTTCCAGTTCACGCGGAGACCTGATGGCGATTCCGAAGGTGATGGGGACGGAGATCGAGTACGGGATCACCGTCCGCAACGATCGCGACTTCGATCCCATCGCGAGCTGCGTGCTGCTCGTCAACGCCTACCGCGAGGAGCAGACGAGCCGGATCCTCTGGGACTACGACCAGGAGAATCCGCTGGCGGACGCCCGGGGCTTCCAGGTCGACGGGGAGAAGTACACCCCGAACCAGCAGGAAAACATCGCCCGCAACAAGACCCTCGTGAACGGCGCGCGGTACTACGTCGACCATGCGCACCCCGAGTACTCCTGCCCCGAGGTCACCAATGTGCGCGACCTCGTGCTGCACGAGAAGGCAGGAGAGCGTGTGGTCGAGATCAGTCGGCGCGAGGCGACGGCGCTCTTGCCGCCGGGCGCCCAGATCCTGCTCTACAAGAACAACAGCGACCGCAAGGGCAACAGCTACGGTTCTCACGAGAACTACCTGATGGACCGCCGCACGTCCTTCAAGCAGATCGTGGAACACCTGATGTCGTTCCTGGTGACCCGCCAGGTGTACACGGGCGCGGGCAAGGTCGGAAGCGAGAACCGCGCCCATCCCTGTGACTATCAGCTCACGCAGCGCGCAGACTTCTTCGAGACCGAGGTCGCGCTCGACACCATGGTGAAGCGGCCCATCATCAACACGCGCGACGAGCCCCACGCCGACCGCGAGAAGTACCGGCGCCTCCACGTGATCGTCGGGGACTCGAACATGAGCGAGTACACGATCTACCTGCGCAACGGGGCGACGGCGCTCGTGCTCTCGATGATCGAGGACGGCGCCATCCGCAAGGATCTCTCGCTGCGCGACCCGGTACGCGCGATCAAGGAAATCTCGCATGATCCGACCTGCAAGCGGGAGGTGCAGCTCGAGAACGGCAAGAAGCTCACCGCGGTGCAGATCCAGCGAGAGTTCCTGGAGCTGGCGCTTCAGTACACGGCCTCGCGTCCCGTCGATGCCATGACGCGCGACGTGCTCGCGAAATGGCAGCATGTGCTCGAGTGCCTGGAGCGTGATCCCATGCTGCTCGCGGGTGAGATCGACTGGGTGATCAAGAAGGCCATGATCGAGAGCTTCATGGAGAAGAAGGGGCTCGACTGGGAATCCTCCCAGGTCCAGATGCTGGACCTGCAGTACCACGACCTGCGCCCGGACAAGGGCCTCTACTACGTCCTCGAGCGCCAGGGCCGAGTGGCGCGCATCGTGACGGACGAGCAGATCGCCGCCGCGGTCAGCGAACCTCCCGAGGACACGCGGGCGTACTTTCGAGGCCAGTGTCTGAAGCGCTATCCTGGGGAGGTCTTCGGAGTGAACTGGGACTCGATCTCCTTCGGGATCGGTGACGAGCCGATCAAGCGGGTGCTCATGGGAGAACCGCTCAAGGGGTCGAAGGTGCACGTGGAAGAGCTGCTCGAGGCATCGCCCACAGCGGCGGACCTCGTGAAGAACTTGCGGGCATAGGGCCCGCCCCTCAGGAGAGATCGCCATGGCAGAATCGACGCAGAAGCAGAAGCCGAAGCGCGGGAGCGACGGTGAGGGGAGCGGCTCGGGCGAAGGGGCCCAGAAGCTTGCCAAGAAGGGGGCGGAGCTCAAGGAAGAGATGGACGCCCTCGTCGACGAGATCGACGAAGTCCTCGAGGAGAATGCCGAGGAATTCGTCAAGAACTACGTTCAGCGCGGAGGCCAGTGAGCGACCGGGTCGCCGGAGCCATGAGGGGGGGTGGTGCTCGTTCGCTCTAAGTATTCGGGTTCGAGCTTTTCTGAACTGCTCGACGTCGAGTTCCCCCATCTTCGCTTTGAGAACCGCCTGCTGCAAGCGCTGCCTTCGGGTCTCCCCTTGGGCCAAGTCCAGGCCGGCGCAGCTCCGATTCCCCACGGCACGACGGTCCTCGCGCTCAAGTACATCGACGGCGTGATCGTGGCGGGCGATCGGCTCGCGACCGAGGGCTATCGCGTCGCCTCTCGGGACGTGCAGAAGGTCTATACGACGGACGCGCACTCGTTGATCGCGATCGCCGGTGCGGCCGGCCCGTGCATCGAAATGGCCAAGCTCCTGCGCATCGAGCTTGAGCACTACGAGAAGATTGAGGGCGATCCGCTCGAGCTCGAGGGCAAGGCCAACAAGCTCTCGCAGATGATCCGGGCGAACCTGCCCGCTGCGATGCAGGGCCTGGTGGTCGTCCCGATCTTCGCCGGCTACGACCCGCGTCGACGCGTGGGTCGGCTGTGGAAGTACGACGTGACCGGGGGGCGCTACGAAGAGACGGAGTTCGAGGCCACGGGCTCCGGCGGACTGTATGCGCGCGAGTCGCTGAAGAAGAGCTGGCGGCAGGGCGCCTCGCGGGAGGAGGCGCTGCGCATGGCGGTCGGAGCGCTGATGGACGCGGCCGACGAAGACCGCGGAACGGGGGGAATCGACCTGCAGCGGGGCATCTATCCGACGCTGAGCGTGTGCTCGGCCTCCGGGATCGAAGAGGTCGCATCCACCGAGATCGCCCAGATCCACCGCACCCTGCTCGAGCAGCGCCGGGGAGCAGCGTAGGGATGTCGCTTCCCTTCTACGTATCGCCCGAACAGCTGATGCAGGACAAGGCGGAGTACGCCCGCAAGGGCATCTCCCGCGGGAAGTCCATCGTGACGCTCGAGTATGCGGGGGGGGTTTTGCTGCTCGCCGAAAACCCCTCGACGAGCCTTTCCAAGATCGGAGAGATCTACGACCGCCTGGCCTTCGCAGGCGTCGGCAAGTTCAGCGAGTTCGACCAGCTGCGCAAGATCGGCGTTCGCTACGCCGACGTCAAAGGCTACAGCTACAGCCGCGAGGACGTGCGTGCGAAGGCCCTTGCGAATGCGTACTCGCAGGCCATCGGCGAGGTCTTCACCCGCGAGATGAAGCCGCTCGAGGTCGAGATCGTGGTCGCAGAGGTCGGCGACGATCGGCTCGCGGGCCACGAGAACAACGCCATCTATCGCGTCCAGTACGACGGCAGCATCTCCGACCACCAAGGCTACTGCGTGATTGGAGGGACCGTGGAGAGCCTGCAGTCGTACCTGCAGGCAAACTACCGGAGTGCGCTACCCCTCGGGGATGCACTCAAGCTGGGCATCGCCGCGCTCGAACGCGCAGCCAATGGCGAGCCCAAGGTCGGCGCACAGAATCTCGAAGTCTGCGTGCTCGAGCGGCAAAGACCCGGCCGCAAGTTCCGTCGACTTTCAGCCGATGAGCTGAGAGGTATCCTAAGCCCGTAGGGCCGGCTGATAGACAGCCACGGCGGACGGCACGGTGCAGAAGCGGATCTTCGGTCTGGAGAGCGAGTACGGCATCATCTTCACCCCGGAAGGGCGCAAGACGTTGCCGGTCGAAAAGGCCATCCGCTTCCTCTTCGAGAAGCTGATCACCACCGAACATTTTCTCAACGTCTTCCTCGAAAACGGTGCGCGCTTCTACCAGGACACGGGCTGCCATCCCGAATACGCGACTCCGGAATGCGCGTCTCCGCGCCAGCTCATCGTCTACGACAAAGCGGGCGAGCGTATCCTCGAAGACCTCCAGGACTACGCGGAGGAGAAGATCCGCGAGGAACGCATCGCGGGGAAGCTCTCGATCTTCAAGAACAACACCGATTTCGTCGGCAATAGCTACGGCTGCCACGAGAACTACCTCGTGGATCGCGACGTCGATTTCTACTACCTCGCGGAGCAGCTGATCCCGTTCCTCGTGACGCGCCAGATCTACACCGGCGCCGGCAAGGTCTTCCAGACCCAGGACGGGGTCCACTACTGCGTGAGCCAGCGTGCCCAGCACATCTACCAGAAGATCTCGGGCACCACGACCAACGACCGCTCGATCATCAATACGCGCGATGAGCCCCACGCGGACCGCGAGAAGTACCGCAGGCTGCACGTCATCGTCGGTGACTCGAACATGTCGGAGTACACGAACTTCCTCAAGATCGGGAGCTGCGCGATCGTGCTCCAGATGATCGAGGACAACTACATCAACAAAGACTTCACCCTGCGCAATCCCGTGAAGGCGATCAAGGACATCAGCTACGACACCACCTGCAAGCGGCGCCTGCGGCTCGACAACGGCCGGGAGTACTCTCCGATCGAGATCCAGCGCGAGTACTGCGAGATCGCACAGAAGTACATCGAGCAGTACCCCGTGAGCGAGCAGCTGCGCGACGTGGTCGGCAAGTGGCAGTACGTGCTCGACTGCCTCGACGACGACCCGGAGCGCTTGGCCCGCGAGGTCGACTGGGTGATCAAGCGGCGGCTCATCCAGTCGTACATTGACCGGCGCGGAACGAGCTGGAGCGACCCGCGGGTGTTCATGCTCGACCTGCAGTACCACGATATCCGGCTGAACCGCAGCCTCTACTACCTCCTCGAACGCAACGGAGCCGTCGAGCGCGTGCTCGACGACGACGAGGTGATCAAGGCCAAGACCGAGCCGCCGCCGGATACCCGGGCGAAGATGCGGGGCGAGTTCATCAAGCTGGCCCGCCAGAACTCGATCCAGTACGACCTCGACTGGTCGAACATTCGCCTTGGCAACCTGCTGAACGTGCGGGTCATCTGCAACAACCCGTTCGAGACGGATACCGAGAAGGTCGCGGAGCTCGTGCGCACCATTCAGCGCACGAACCTGCGCAAGACGAGCCTCTCGAAACTCGTGATCCAGTCCTAGTCGAGCTCTGCACGCCGCGCTGCGCCAGCTCGGGACGCGCCGCCTGGCCCTCGGACCGCTCGGCCCGTGCCCCAAGCGAAGGCCGATCCACCGGCAACTCTTAGGCAAGAGCGGCGCGCACGGATCTCAGGCGCGTGGTTTCGGCGGAGTGCCTGCAGCGGGGGCAGGCTCCCTTTCCCTCGGGCCGGGCCGCGCAGGAGTTGCCACTGGGGCTCCCTGCATCGCATGGGGTCGCACTCCTCGCCGTCGGGAACCGCGGGCGCTTGTGCTCCCGCGACGGGTTCCAGGAGGCGGCAAATTGTGCTCTTGCGGCCTCAACTCCCAAATGCCGCTGCCGATACACAAGACAGACGGCATTCCCCACTTCCGAACATCCCTTCAGAAGGGCCACTGCATGTTCCTCGACTCGCTCTTCGGCGTCTTCTCCAACGACCTGGCGATCGATCTCGGGACCGCCAACACGCTCGTCTATGCGCGGGGCAAGGGCATCGTGTGCTCGGAGCCGAGCGTCGTGGCCGTGGTCGCGCAGCCGAGCGGCCGGGGCGATCGCATCCAAGCCGTGGGCCACGAGGCCAAGGAGATGCTCGGGCGCACCCCGGACTCGATCCGTGCGGTGCGTCCGATCAAAGACGGCGTGATCGCCGACTTCGAAGTCACCGAGGCCATGCTCCGCTACTTCATCCGCAAGGCGCACAACCGCAGCAAGCTGGTGCGGCCACGCGTCGTGATTTGCGTTCCGCCCTGCATCACCAGTGTCGAAAAGCGCGCGGTGCGCGAATCCACCCTTTCCGCCGGGGCCCGCGAGGTCTTCCTGGTGGAAGAGCCCATGGCCGCGGCGATCGGCGCAGGCCTGGATGTGACCGCCGCGACGGGCAACATGATCGTCGACGTGGGCGGCGGCACGACCGACGTGGCTGTGATTTCGCTCTCGGGGATCGTGACCTCACGCTCGATCCGGGTCGGCGGCGACCACATGGACGAGGCGGTCATCAACTACGTGAAGCGCAAGTACAACATGCTGATCGGCGAACGCACGGCAGAACTCATCAAGATGACGATCGGAACCGCCTCCCCCCACACCAAGACGAACACCATGGAGATCAAGGGCCGGGACCTCGTCTCGGGCATTCCGAAGGTCGTCGTCACGACGAGCGATGAGGTCCGGGAGGCGCTGATCGAGCCGATCCACGCGATCATCGAGACCGTGCATCTCACCCTCGAGCGCACGCCTCCGGAGCTCGCCGCCGACATCGTGGATCGGGGCATCATGCTCGTGGGAGGGGGTTCGCTCTTGCGCAACCTCGACCACCTGCTGCGCCAGGAGACCAAGCTGCCGATCCTGCGTAGCGAGGACCCGTTCACGGCCGTGGCACATGGCGCCGGGAAGCTCTTGGAAAACATCTCGCTCCTGCGCAACGTGGCCATGCCGTAGCGGCGAAGCCGCCCGGCAAATCCCGCAATCAGTCGGGGGAGAGCGCGGCCAAGGCGAGCTGCATCGCGAGCTGCATGTTTCCCGCCACCTTGATCTTTCCGCTCATGAACGCGTTCTGCGGCTCGAGGAGCCCCGTCCGCAGGTCGCGATAGGCCCCGGGGTCGACGGTGAGCGTCGTGTCCGGGTGCTCCGGAAGGGCGCCGGGCCCAAAGTGTGTGAGCACGCGGAAGCCCTGCGCGCCCGTCACCTCGAAGAGGAGCGAGCCCTTCACGGCGTCGAGGTTGTCGAGCCTTCCTCGCGTGAGCTTCATTCCTCCCGCAAGACCCGAGAGGCCGCCCAGCATCCCCATGGCCGAATCACCGGCTTCGGCGGCGAGGCGCTCGAACGACGCGCGATCCTGCACGAGCGTCATGAAGGGGGGATGGGACGGGGCGTCCCCGGCTTCCATCCGTCCGGCCACGACGTTCAGGAAGAACGTGCCTCCTCCTTCGCCGCGTACCTCCACGCGAATCGTGGCATCCACTGCCCGCATCCCGTCCAGCACGCGCTTGGCCTCCGCGACTGCCCGCTCCTGCTCGGCCAGGGCACGGTTCCAATCCTGCGGCATCTTCTGCCCAAAGAAGATGCGCGGATCGATCGCTGCATCGCTCATCGGCTGCGTCTCCTCTGGTAGTGGTCCACGTTGGCCACATGCTCTTGGTAGTTGCGCGAGAAGACGTGTCCTCCGTCGTTGCGTGAGACGAAGTAGAAATAGTCAGTGGTCGCAGGCTCCACCACCGCGTGCAGTGCCGCAGCTCCGGGATTGGCAATCGGACCGGGCGGCAGCCCCTGGATGCGATAGGTGTTGTAGGGATTGGCGGCATTTTCCAGGTCCACGCGGTGCAGGTTGCCATCAAAGCCATCGATCCCGTAGATCACCGTCGGGTCGGACTCGAGCCGCATGCCCCGGGCGAGGCGGTTCCGGAAAACGGAGGCAATGAGCGGTCGCTCCTCGGCGAGCCCCGTCTCCTTCTCGATGATCGAGGCGAGGATGACGACCGTGCGCATGGACAGCCCCTGCTGCGACGCGGAATCACCCACACCACGCCATGCCGCATGAAACTCGGCCACGAGCGTTCGCGCAATCTCGCGGGCCGTAAGCCCGTGGGGCAGTCGATAGGTCTCGGGGAAGAGGTAGCCCTCGAGGCCCGGGCCTTCGACGCCGAAGGCGGCTGCGGAGCCCGGGTCCCGCACCACAGCCATAAACTCAGCCGGGTCGCACAGACCGAGCTCGCCCAGGCGCTCTGCGATTTCGGCGGCCGAGATGCCCTCGGGCACCAAGAGCTCGAGGGTATGCACCTTGCCCTCGGCCATCATTTCGAGGATCTCGCCCGGCGGCATCGCCGCCGAGACTTCGTACTGCCCGGCCTGAAGGTGCCCCTGCACCTTGCGCCAGCGCCCGAGCAGGACGAACGCGCGCGGACTGCGCACGAGACCCGCCGCGGCAAGGGCGCGCCCCACGGTCGAGAGTGTGGATCCCACCGGAACATCGAACAGCACCGCTTCCGCCTGGGCCGCGGGAGGCGAGAGCAGCCAGTCAAGCGTCCCGGCCGCTCCGGCGCCGAGGGCCAAGAGGACCCCGGCGAGCAGGAACCAGTGGCGCAGCCTCACTGCTGCGTGTTCTCGTCCGAAGGCTCCCGCGCTGGAAGTTCGCGCTGCCTTCGCTCGAGGTAGGTGGAGAGGATGAGCGTCGCCGCCATCTCGTCGACGCGGCCCGGCTTGGGCTCTCGGCGGTGACCCATCTCCCGAAGCGCCCGCTCTGCCTCGCGTGAGGTCCAGCGCTCGTCCTGCAGGGCGACCGTGAGCCCGGTCGCCTCGCTGAGTCTCCGGGCGAACTCGCCCGCCGCCAGCGCCTCCGGACCTCTCCGCCCGTTCATGTGGATCGGAAGTCCCACCACGATCTCACAGATCCCACGCTCGGCCACGATCGCGCGCAGCCGGGCCATGTCCTTCGCCGGACCGCGCCGCTCGAGAACTCCTGCGGGAAAGGCGATGCGGGCTTCGCGGTCCGAGACGGCAAGACCGATGCGTTTGCTCCCGAGGTCGACGCCCAGAATGCAGGACGGGGGTGAGTGCATCCGCCGGCGAGGCTAGCAACCGGTAGCCGGGGGCGCGCAGTGTCTCCGCGCCCGCCGTCATGCAGCAGGCTGTGCCGGGCGCCGGGCGAGGGCACGCCGGGCGGCTTCGCGCACCTGCGGCTCGCGGGATTCGCCCGCCACGGCGAGCACCTGGAGCGCGGCGCTGCCGGGCAGCTTTGAGAGGGTGTCGATCACCGTGAGCTTGAGCTCGCGCAGCGGGCGACGCTTGAGCAAGCTTTTGCGGGCGAGTACGGCAGCCAGATCGGGCGCGGCCTCGCTACGGCCGAAGCGCGCAAAGGCCCGCACGAGCTCCCGGGCCAGCTCGAAGTCGCCGCGAAAGAGGGCCCGGGGCAAGGCTTCGCGCAGCGCGTCGAAGGCGCGCGAGCTCGCGGTGGCACCGAGGCAATACGCTGCGAGGGATGCCACCCCATCATCGCGTCGCTCGAGGGCCTCGACGAGCGCATCGATCGCGCTCGCGTGGCCAATGCGCACCAGCGCCTTGGCTGCTTCCCTGCGCAACTCGGAATCCGGGCGTTGGAGGAGGCGTCGGAGCGTCGCCACCGCCGCGGGGTTCTGGATCTCGCCGGCAAAGCGCGCAGCGGTGCGCGCGCGGCGCGCGTCTGCGCCTTCCATCGAGCGGACGAGCTCGGGCGTCGCCTTCTCGCCGATCGCGATCAAGATGCCGGCGAGCTGTCCGCGCCGGTCTGCGTCTTTCTCCACCTCGATGCGGTGAAGCAGGATCGGTACCACCCTCGCTCCAAGCTGGAGCAGAAGCTGGGAGGCCCGGATACTCGCCTCGGCGCCTCGAGCACAGGCCCGTGCAATCAGCGCTTCAAGCCGTGCCCCGGTGGCGAGTTCAGCGAGCTGTTGCCCTGCAACCTCGCGCTGAGGTGCGCTTCGCCGCGAGAGGTCTGAGGCGTGCATGCCGAGGACGCGCATCGTGCGATAGGCCTCGTCCGGAAGACCCGCCTCGAACAGGGCCGCACCCTCCGCCGCGACCTTGGCTGCAAGCTCGGGGTAACGGGCGTGGTCGCTGCACCCATCAAGCTCGCGCAAGAGCCCCACGAGGCGGGCACCCCGCTCATCCGCGGGCGGAGCTTCGAGAGGGGCCCGGTCGAGGGTGGGGACGGACTTTTCCATCGAGGCAGCGGGCGGAGGGGCCTCCTCCACCTCCGGGAGGGCCGGCGAGCTCGCAGGCGCGGGCAGCGACACCGCGTCCTTCCCCTTTGGCTCGGTGCGCGCTTCACCCTCACGCACGGGCACCGGGGCGGCGGGGACGTCCCGGGGCCGCTCGACTTCGGCACGTGGGGGTGCGCCTCCCGCGAGCGCGTCCACGAGGGCACGGAACGCGCGAAGGTCAAGGTCGCTGTCGAGGCGCAGGGCTCGCACATCGCCCCGGGAAAGCTCGCGAGCGAGATCATCGAGACGGCCCCGGAAGGCGGGCTCGTTGCCTTGGGCCATGCGGACGCCCGCCGGCCCGATCTCGAGCTCAAGCCGCCCGTGGCGCTCGATCTCGGCGCGGAACGATCGGAAACCCCGATCGACGAACTCCGCCAATGCGGGGTCGCCCTCGGCATAGAACTGCCGAGCCTTCACCACGCGGCCGAGCTCCACAAGGAGCGTCGCCACGTCGCTCGGCGTCCGCCCACCGGAAGCCGGGAACCCCTTCGTTCTCTCGACTCGCTCCATGCTACGCCGCCTCGCACGATCGCTTGCGAGAAGGACCGACCCGCCCGCGGCGGCGCCCCTCCGCTTCATTCATCGACCCGTGGGGCTCGCTTCTTGACTCGCCAATGCCTGAGCGTGCGGCTACTCTTGCCAAGCGCGCCCGGTCCCCCCTCGCTGTGGCGCTTCCCCTCCGCACGAGCGGGCGGAAACCGCATCGAAACGCCTCTTCACACGCGCAACACCTCGCGCCCTACCGGGCTTGCGGCGTGGATCGCCACCTTCTTTGGCGTCGGCTATTGCCCCGTGGCCCCGGGCACGGCGGGAGCGGCAGCGGGGCTATTGCTGTTCGCCATGCTTTCGCACCTTTCGCCGATGCTCTATCTGCTCACCTGCGTGGCGCTCGTCTTTCTCGGGATCTGGGCGGCGGAGGAGTTCAGCCGCCAGTCGGGTACGCACGATGACGGGCGCATCGTGATCGACGAGGTGGCCGGACAGCTCCTCTCCTTGGTCCCGCTCGTCCTCTCGGGCCGTTCGGGCTCGGTCCCTCTCGTTGTGACCGGATTCGTCCTATTCCGGATCTTTGATGTGTGGAAACCTGGACCGGTGCGCTGGCTCGAGCGCAACCTCTCGGGAGGGGCCGGGGTCGTGATGGATGACGTGCTGGCAGGCGTCTTCGCGGCGGCGACGCTCGGCGTGATCGCATGGAAGTGGGAGGCATGAAGGCCGAGATCCTGACCATCGGCGACGAGCTCTTGCGGGGCGAGATCGTCGACTCGAACAAGGCCGTGCTCTCGGAGCGGCTCCTCAGGCTGGACATCGAGACCCGCTTCCACACTTCTGTGCGTGACGACCCGGCGGACATGGAAGACGCGTTCCGCCGCGCCGCCGGCCGCGCCGACGTGGTTCTTGTCTCGGGCGGGCTCGGGCCCACCCGCGACGATCTCACCACCGAGGTGCTGGGTGCGAGCTTCGGCCGTCCGCTCGTGTTGGACCCGCCCTCACTCGCGGCACTTCGCACCTTCTATGCGAGCGTGGGCCGCGAAATGGCCCCGAACAACGAAAAGCAGGCGTGGTTCCCGGAGGGTGCCGAGGTGCTGCCGAACCCGATCGGAACGGCTCCCGGCTTCATGCTTGCGGTGGGCTCCGTCGTGTTCTTCTCCCTGCCGGGCGTTCCCCGGGAACTCGTGCGCATGCTGGACGAACAGGTGCTGCCGCGGCTCGCCGCACGACGGGCACCCAGCGAGGTGGTTCGGGCGCGTCTTCTGCGAACCTTTGGAATGGGCGAGTCCAACCTCGACGACGTTTTGAAGGACATCGCCTCGAGCGGCGACGTGACGCTCGGCTTTCGCACGGCCTTTCCCGACAACTACCTGCGCCCGCTGGCCCGCGCCAAAAGTGCCGCCGAAGCGGACGCAAAGCTCACCCACGTTTGCGATGCCATCCGCGCGCGACTGGGCGTCTTGGTCTACGGCGAAGGCGACGAGACCATGGAGCGTGTCGCCGGCGCGCTCTTGCGCGCGCAGCGCAAGACCATTGCAGTCGCGGAGTCGTGTACGGGCGGGCTCCTCGCCGAGCACATCACTTCTGTGCCCGGTGCCTCGGAGTACTTTCTCGGTGGAGTCACGGCCTATGCCAACTCCGCCAAGGAGGCGCTGCTCGGCATCCCGCGCAGCCTGCTCGAGCGGGAGGGTGCGGTATCAGAGCCCGTGGCCCGCAAAATGGCCGAGCAGGTGCGCGAGCGCTTCGGAGCAGACGTGGGTCTTTCCACGACCGGCATCTCGGGCCCCGATGGAGGTACCAAGGACAAGCCTGTGGGCTTGGTCCATCTGGCGCTCGCTGACGCGGCAGGCACCCATGCCGATCACTTCGTCTTTCCCGTGGACCGCGAACGACACCGTGCGCTCACGGTGCAGCTTGCCCTCGACTGGGTGCGACGTCGCATGCTCGGCGCTCCGCTCGATCCGCCGACGATCTTGCGGAGGAAGAAGTGACGTGGCTGGAGAGCACGCACGACGCGAACGCCGAGGGGAAGGCGCGGCTCACGCACAGGGGTCGCGCGCCGGGGAGCTGCGCACCTTCTTCGCGCTCGAGCTGTGCGAGCAGGCGCGCTGCGTCGCCGGCGCTCTCATCCGCGAGCTGCGCTCCCGGCCGTACGGGGACCAGGTGCGCTGGGTCCGCCCGGAGACTTTGCACGTGACCCTGCGCTTTCTCGGTCGTACAGCGCAAACGCATCTGCCCGCGCTGCTCCAGCTCGTTGCCTCGCAGCTCACGGCCGTGCCCGCATTCATGCTCGACTTGGGCGAGGTCAAGGCCTTCCCGTCGCCCCGCCGCCCGCGTGTGGTGGCCCTGGGTCTCGAGCCCGAGGCGCACGTTCTCCACTTGGCGCGCGCCGTCGACACCGGTGTCGTCGCGGCAGGCTTCGAGCCCGAGCCGCGCCCCTTCCGCGGACACGTGACGCTCGGCCGCGCCCAGTCCGCAGCACGGGCGGGTCGGTCCCGCGAGGGTCGGTTCCCTTCCCTCGAAGGGCTCGCACCCCGGCCGCCTACGCCCTTCGCTGTGCGCGAGATCGTGCTCTTCGAAAGCAAGCTCGGCGCGAATGGTTCGGTCTACACGCCTCTTCAGCAGATCGCCCTCGGATGCGGAGCGGCGGCGGACGCCGCTTCTCGAAGCCAAGTTCACCCTGATTCCGGAGTTCCGGAGGAGACACCCCATGGCCACGACGACCGCCACACCCGCTAGCCCCCGCGAGGGCGCACGAGATCAGAACAAGCGCAAGGCGATTGAGCTTGCCGTCTCGACGATCGAGAGGCAGTTCGGCAAGGGCTCGATCTTGAAGATGAGCGACGATGCCATAGACAAAGAAGTCGAGGCCATCTCGTCGGGTTCGCCGAGCCTCGATCTTGCCCTCGGGATCGGCGGCTATCCGCGCGGCCGCGTGGTCGAGATTTATGGCCCGGAGTCGAGCGGCAAAACGACGCTCGCACTCCACGCCGTGGCGGAGATCCAGAAGCAGGGCGGGGTGGCAGCATTCATCGATGCCGAGCACGCCCTCGATGTGGGCTACGCCCGCAAGCTCGGGGTCAAGATCGACGATCTTTTGGTCTCGCAGCCCGATACGGGCGAGCAGGCGCTCGAGATCGCCGACGTGCTGCTGCGCTCGGGCGCGGTCGACCTTGTGGTGGTCGACTCTGTCGCAGCGCTCGTGCCAAAGGCCGAGATCGAGGGAGAGATGGGCGACCAGCACATGGGACTGCAGGCGCGTCTCATGAGCCAGGCCCTGCGCAAGCTGACGGGCACCGTGTCCAAGTCCAACGCCACGGTGATCTTCATCAACCAGATTCGCATGAAGATCGGCGTGATGTTCGGCAACCCCGAAACGACGACCGGCGGCAACGCACTGAAATTCTACGCCTCGGTGCGTTTGGACGTGCGTCGCATCGCAGCCATCAAGGAAGGCGAAGAGGTGGTCGGAAGCCGCACCCGGGTGAAGGTCGTGAAGAACAAAGTGGCGCCGCCCTTCCGCCAGGCGGAGTTCGACATCCTCTACAACGAGGGCATCTCCGTGGAAGGAGATCTGCTCGATCTCGCGTGTGAGGCGGGCATTGTGGAAAAGAGCGGCTCGTGGTTCTCCTACGAGAGCGAGCGCATCGGCCAGGGTCGCGAGCAGGCGCGCAAGTTCCTGAAGGAGAATACGGAGGTGCGCTCGCGCATCGCCGACGCGGTGTATGCGACAAAAGGCGTGAAGCGCGCGGTTCCCGCCGGGTCCAACGGCGCCGCCGCGGAGGAGTAGTTCGAGCTCCCTACCCCGCCCTCCCGCCAGGACGCTGTCATGAGTGCTCGGGCCTGTCGTTCGTTCTCTGGTTCTCCTGCCATGAAGCTGGCAGGAGGAATCGTTTACTCTCCTCTTCTCCGATGCCTGCCAGAATCGCAAAAAACCACAAAGTGGGTGGAAATTACAAGGGAAAGAGAGGAGAGTGGGGATGCGCAGCCCGGTCGTTCGTTTCGAGGTCGTAGGTCAGGATCCTGACAAGCTCCGGAGCTTCTATGGCGAGCTCTTGGGTTGGAGCTTCCAGGGCATTGGCGCCATGAACTATGGGGTCGTGGCTGCGGGGGAGGGCGGCATTCCCGGCGGCATCGGTGAGGCGCACGGCGCCCATGGCTGGCTCACCTTCTATACCCAAGTGCCCGACCTTCGCGCGGCTTTGGCCAAGGCCGAGCGCATGGGAAGCCGGGTGCTGCTTCCCATGCGGCGACGCGGCGACACCACGATCGCCGTGATCTCCGACCCGGAAGGCAACCCGGTGGGCCTCTGTACGGAGGCGTAGCACGCGCCGCGCTTTGGGAGCACGGCAGTCGGCCACGCCACGGAGACTGAGGGCATGCGACGCGCGGACCGTCTCTTCCAGCTTGTTCACCACCTGCGCGCGCGACGCTTCGCGACCGGGGATCAGCTCGCCCGGGAACTCGGCGTCTCGACGCGCACGGTCTACCGGGACGTGCGCGACCTGGAAGCCTCGGGTGTGCCGATCCGCGGCGAGGCGGGCGTCGGCTATCGGCTGGAGCGCGGTTACGAGCTTCCACCCCTCACCTTCACGAGCGAGGAACTGGAGGGTCTCGTGCTCGGCGCACGGATCGTTGGTGCGTGGGCGGACGCCGGGCTGGCCTCGGCCGTCCACAGCGCGATGACGAAGATCGAAGCGGCGGTGCCGCAGGCCCTGCGGCAGGTGCTGCTCGACACGGCGCTGTTCGCACCGGGGATTCCATGGGCGGCGGCGATGGCGCGGGAGATGGCGCTCTTGCGCCGCGCCATCGGCGAGCGTCGCAGGATCTCTTTTGGCTACACGCGTGGCGACGGCGAGAAGACGGAGCGCGCCGTACGTCCCCTCGGCATGTACTTTTGGGGCAGCAAGTGGACGCTCGCCGCGTGGTGCGAGCTGCGCCGCGACTACCGCAGCTTCCGGCCCGACCGCATGGACGCGGTACAGCTCCTCGAGGAGACCTTCGACGAGGGCGACGGCGTGAGTCTTGCCGATTTCCTCGCTCGCAGCGGTGCGGAAGGGGCGGAGCGGACCTAGCCGGACGGCCGCCCGCTTCTTGGCGAGGCCTCACTCTAGAGCACGAAGGAGAGCTGCTCAGGGGCTCACCGTCTCGAGGGAGGCGCCGCTTGGCTGCGCGGCGGCTAGCGCATGCGGTGGCGGCCCGTCTCGTCGCGGTGCTTTCTCAAGTACGCCATAAAGGGCGTCCCGCCCGTTCCGACGGCCGTGGGGTTCGCGGCGGATTCCTGGCTCTGGCGGTGAATGTAACGCGCCGCGTACTCGAGGTGCGTGGCACGGAAGTGCTCGAGCCAGTGCAGGCACGCGTCATACGCCTCGACGAGCGAGGGGTGACCGGTGCCGAGCTCGCGGACGGCCTCGCGCAGGGAGGGCCCGGCCTCGAGTTCCTCGAGGAAGGCGCGGTGGCCCGGTGGCATATAGCCGCGCATCTCCGCCAGGTAGGCGCGAAGCGGATCCGCCGCATGGCCGACACCGAGGAGCGCGTCGATCGCCGGCACGATTCCGCTCTGTGCGCCCGTCTCGCCACGCAGGCGCTGGCCGCGTCCTCGGAAGGCGGCGACTCCCTCATACACCAGTCCATGGGGGAGCGCGGGGTGGTCCTTCCAGCCGTGAATCCAGGGCCGAACCCGCCGGTAGTAGATGTAGGGATCGCAGCGCTCAGGCATGCGGAGCAGGAGCGCAATCAGGGATTCGAGGCCCTCGCCAATCGTCGTGAGCAGGCCCTCAAGGCGGGCGGCGTCTCTCTTTGCCGCCGCGTCTTGCGCGGGAAGCGCCGCGGCCAAGAGCCCGGCGGCGCGCGCTTCGATCGCCACGTGGACCGTGACGAACCAGTCCTCGTCGATACCGCCCAGGAAGTTCTGGAGGAGGGCGAGATTTTCGAGCGCGAGGGGCTGGCTTTCGTCCAGACGACGCCAATTGTCGAGGGCGTAGGAGGCGTAGGAGAGGACGGGCGGCCGGCCGAGGCGCTCCGCGACCGTACACCACGGCAGAGCGAGGACCCGCGGGACCGCCTCGGCCGGAGGATCGGACTCGAACACAAACGCGTGTCCGAGGAAGGAGAGCAGGAGCATGGCACGACGTAGCTCGCCTTCCGCGTGAAGCGCTGCGGGGTCGAGCTGCGGGAGCGACCGCACGGCGCGCCGGAGTGTCCCGGTGAGCAGGCGCTTGGGAAGCTCGGAGGCGAGCTCCTCCCATGGGGCAAAGGCCGCGGGGAGCCTCCGGCAGGGGTCGGCGTCAGGCAAAAACCCGCGCTCCGGGGTCATGCCGAAACGCTCGAGCTTGATCTCGTCTCCGCGCGCAGCGCTGTGCCGCGGCACCGCTCCCCCTTCCCGTCGCGAACCCTTCTTCGGAGAATCGGGAGCAGCGCTAAACCCCGACGGCCTCGAGGCCTCGGGCAAGGCGCTAGCGCGCGGGTCCTCTCGGTGCGTCGAGCAGCTGGCGCAGCACGTAGTGGAGGATGCCGCCGTGTCGGTAGTACTCGAGCTCGTCGAGGGTATCGATCCGGCAAAGCAGCGGGATCTCCTCCCGGGCACCGCTTTTGCGGCGGATCTGGCAGGCGATGGTCATGCGGGGGCGGACTCCTGCCTCGAGCCCTACGAAGTCGAAGGTCTCGTTTCCGTCGAGCCCGAGCGTCTCGCGCGTCGCTCCGTCCGTGAATGTCAGGGGCAAGACCCCCATTCCCACGAGGTTCGAGCGGTGGATCCGTTCGAAGCTCTCGGCCACGACAGCACGCACGCCGAGCAGCTGCACTCCCTTGGCCGCCCAGTCCCGAGAGGAGCCCGAGCCGTACTCCTTTCCCGCCACGATGACGAGGGGAACGCCGCGCTCCTGGTAGATCATGGCGGCGTCGTAGATCGACATGAGCTCCCCCTCGGGCAGGAGCTTGGTGAAGCCGCCCTCCGTTTCCGGGGCGAGCTCGTTTCGCAGCCGGACATTGGCGAGCGTGCCGCGCATCATGATCTCGTGATTGCCCCGGCGTGCGCCGTAGGAGTTGAAGTCGCTCTGTGCGACTCCCTTTTGCAGCAGATAGAGCTCCGCCGGCGACTCCGTCGCGATGCTGCCGGCCGGAGAGATGTGATCGGTCGTGATGCTGTCGCCAAGCACCGCAAGCGCGCGCGCGCCGCGGATATCGCGCACGGGGACGAGCGCGCGTGTCATCCCTGAGAAGTAGGGCGGCTGCCGCACATAGGTGCTCGCGGGGTCCCACGCAAAGGTGACACCGCTTGGGCTTCCGATGCGCGCCCAGTTCTCGTCACCTTCGAAGACGTCGGCGTAGCGGCGGCGGAACATTCCCGGAGAGAGCGCGCTTCGTACGATCGACTGGATCTCGCCGCTGGTCGGCCAGAGCTCCCGCAGATAGACGGGCTTACCGTCGCGGTCCTCGCCGAGGGGCTCGCGCGTCAGGTCTTTGCGCAGCGTGCCCGCGAGGGCGTAGGCCACGACGAGGGGTGGCGACGCCAAATAGTTCGCGCGCACCTGCGGGTGGACGCGGCCTTCGAAGTTGCGGTTGCCCGAGAGAACGGCGCCCACCACCAGGTTCTTCGCGCGAACCGCGGCGTCGACGGGGGGAGGCAGGGGGCCGGAGTTGCCAATGCAGGTCGTGCAGCCGAAACCCACGAGCTGGAAGCCCAGCGCATCGAGATCATCTTGAAGGCCAGACACCGCAAGGTAGTCGGCCACCACCTTCGAGCCCGGCGCGAGCGACGTCTTGACCCAGGGTTTGCGGGTGAGTCCTCGCGCGCGCGCTTTGCGCGCCAAGAGGCCCGCCGCGACCATGACGTCGGGGTTGGAGGTGTTGGTGCAGCTCGTGATCGCGGCGATCACCACGTCGCCGTGGTGCAGGGAGAAGGCTTCCCCCTCGATTCGCGCCTCGGCATCTGCGGCGACGCCGGACTTGAGGAGGGAGGGCAGCGCCTGCGCGAAGCCCGCCGCAACGCCGTCCAGCGAAACCCGATCCTGCGGCCGGCGCGGGCCCGCAAGGCTTGCGTCCACTCTGCTGAGATCGAGCTCCAAGACGTCTGTGAAGAGCGGATCCGGCGTCCCTTCCTCACGCCAGAGGCCCTGTGCCCGGGCATAGGCCTCGACGAGCGCGACCGTCTGCGGGTCACGTCCCGTAAAGCTGAGATAGGAAATCGTCTCCCGGTCTACGGGAAAGAGAACGCAGGTCGATCCGTACTCTGGACACATGTTTGAGATGGTCGCGCGGTCGGGAAGTGCCAGCGCCGCCAGGCCGGGTCCGAAGAACTCCACAAAGCGACCCACCACGCCCTGCTTGCGGAGGAGCTGGGTCACGGTCAAGACGAGATCCGTGGCTGTCACACCCTCCCGCAGCCTTCCGGTCAGGCGGAAGCCCAGCACCTCGGGCAAAAGCATGGAGAGCGGCTGACCGAGCATCGCAGCCTCGGCCTCGATGCCGCCCACGCCCCAGCCGAGAACCCCGAGACCGTTCACCATCGTGGTGTGGCTATCGGTGCCGACGAGCGTGTCGGGGTAGGCGCGCAGAGCGGCGCCGGCCTCGGCCGCCCCTTCGCTCCACACGACCTTCGAGAGGTATTCAAGATTCACTTGGTGGCAGATTCCAGTGCCAGGCGGCACCACCCGGAACCTGTCGAGCGCGGACTGGCCCCAGCGCAAGAAGGCGTAGCGCTCGCGGTTGCGCTCATATTCAAGCTCGACGTTGCGCGCGAAGGCGCCCTTGCCCCCGAACATATCGACTTGAACGGAGTGATCGATCACGAGATCCACAGGGACGAGGGGGTTGATGCGTTTGGGGTCACCGCCGAGCGCGACCATGGCATCCCGCATGGCGGCGAGATCGACCACCGCTGGGACACCCGTGAAGTCCTGCATGAGGACGCGGGCAGGGCGGAAGGCAATCTCGCGCTCCGACCTTCGCCGCTCAAGCCACGCCGGGAAGGCGCGCAGGTCGTCTTGCTGGACGCTCCGGCCATCTTCGTGGCGCAGGAGGTTCTCGAGCAGCACCTTGAGCGAGACGGGAAGGCGCTCGATTCCCGCAAGCCCCGCCCGCGCCGCGGCGGCGAGGCTAAAGGTCTCGTAACGCTGGCCCCCGACCTCAAGCGGGCGGCGGACGTTCAGGCTGTCGCGGGAAGCTTCCAGCATGCCTCTTCCCTCCGTCGAAGCCGCCGGAGCGCCCGGGCGGCCCAGAACCCCATGTGTAGCCGATAGGCAGGGCGCCGGCGGGCCCTCCGCGCCGCCTTTTGGGACGCACCCCTCAGGAACCGGCAGCTTCGCGAGCCAATCTGCCCCTCAAGAGTTCGCGACGCCGCGTCGAAATGCCTTTGGAGCGGCCTGCCGCGCTGGGGGAGGTCTCGGCCCATGGCCATGGAGCTAAACGAAATCCTGAAGATCGCCATCAAGGGCGGCGCTTCGGACATCCACTTGAAGTCCGGCCTGCCGCCCATGTTCCGCGTGGACGGGGCGCTCGTGCCTCTCAAGAACGCCGAGCGCCTCTTGCCGGACGAGATCCAAAAGATGGCTCTCGGGATCATGAGCGCGCACCAGAAGGCCAAGTTCGAATCTCACCACGAGGCAGACCTCGCCTATGGCATCCCCGGCCTCGGGCGCTTCCGCGTGAACGTCTTCCAGCAGCGCGGGACGACGGGCATCGTCTTCCGCGTGATCCCTTTCGGTGTGAAGACGGTCGATCAGCTCCACTTGCCCAAGGTGGTGGAGTCGATCGCCATGGAGCAGCGCGGCCTGATCCTCGTCACCGGGACCACCGGCTCGGGCAAGTCCACCACCCTGGCGGCCATGATCGACCACATCAACTCGAACCGGACCTGCCACATCGTCACCGTCGAGGATCCGATCGAATTCCTGATCCGAGACCGGCGCTCGATCGTGAACCAGCGCGAGATCGGGGTCGACACCGATAGCTTCGCAAACGCGCTGCGCGCCTCGCTGCGCCAGGACCCGGACGTGATCCTGGTAGGCGAAATGCGGGATTTCGAGACCATCGAGACGGCCATCACGGCCGCGGAAACCGGTCACCTCGTGATGAGTACGCTCCACACCCTGGATGCGACGGAGACGATCAACCGCATCATTTCCGTCTTCCCGCCCTACCAGCAGAAACAGGTGCGCCTGCAGCTCGGATCGATTCTGAAGGCCGTGATCTCCCAGCGCCTGGTGCCCCGGGCCGACGGCAAGGGACGCGTGCCCGCTCTCGAGATCCTGGTGACGACGGCGCGGGTGCGGGAGTGCATCGCCGACAAGGACCGAACGAAGGAGCTGCACGACGCCATCGCCAAGGGCTTCACGACCTACGGCATGCAGACCTTCGATCAGTCGCTGATGCACCTTGTGAAGAGCAATCTCGTGACCTACGAGGAGGCTCTTCGCCACGTATCGAACGCCGACGACTTCGCGCTCCGCTTCCGCGGCATCGCGAGCACGTCGGACGGTACCTGGGACGACTTCGACAAGGAGGCAGAGGAGGGCAAGAAGCAGGAGCCTCCGCCGGTCGGCGGCAAGACCTCCTCCGGAGCCCCAGGAGGAGCCTCGAGCGCAGACGATCTCAAGATCGAGCGCTTCTAAGGCGCGTTTCCTCGAAGCGTGAACCGCAGCTCCGCGAGGTTCCTCGCGGCTTTGCCCCGTCGGCCTGCGCGACCCGTTGCGCCCCCGCCTGCGGCAGCATTTCCCTATAGTTTGTGCGTTGGCCGCTGCCAGGGGAGTTGTTATGCCGTCGCGACCGAGCGCTGCAAGCGAGATCCGCGAGGCCTTCCAGGTCTTCTTCGAAAAGCGGGGGCACCGGCGGGTGCCGAGCGCTTCCCTCATCCCCGACTCGGACCCGACGCTGCTTTTTACCAACGCGGGCATGGTCCCCTTTAAGCGCCTCTTCCTCGGCGAGGAGACCCGGGATTACGCACGGGCCACAAGCGCCCAGAAGTGCATGCGCGTTTCCGGCAAGCACAACGACCTGGAGAACGTCGGTCGAACCCCACGCCATCACACCTTTTTCGAGATGCTCGGGAACTTCTCCTTCGGCGACTACTTCAAGCCCGAGGCGATCGAATACGCCTGGGAGTTCGTCACGGCAGTGCTGGCCCTCCCGTCCGGGCGCCTTCACGCGACGGTCTTCCGCGACGACGACGATGCCTACGGCCTCTGGCGCGACCGCGTAGGCCTCCCCGAGTCGCGGATCTATCGCCTCGACGAGGCGGACAATTTCTGGGCCATGGGGGATACCGGTCCCTGCGGTCCGTGCTCGGAGATCTACTACGACTTTGGGCCGCAGCCGCACTGCAAGAATTCCCGCTGCGACCCGAGCTGCGAATGCGGCCGCTTCCTCGAGATCTGGAACCTGGTCTTCATGCAGTTCAATCGCGATGCGGCGGGCAAGATGACGCCGCTCCCGAAGCCCTCGATCGACACCGGCGCGGGCCTCGAGCGTCTCGCGATGGTGGTGCAAGGGGTCGAGTGGACCTACCAGACCGACCTCTTTGCCACGATCCTTCGGCGCGCCCAGGAGCTCTCGGGCGTGGCCCTCGGCACGGACTCGGAGAAGGACGTCTCGCTGCGCGTGGTGGCCGATCATGCGCGAGCGGTTTCCTTCTTGATCGGAGATGGCGTGCTTCCCTCGAACGAGGGGCGGGGCTATGTGCTGCGCCGCATCCTGCGCCGCGCCGCGCGGCATGGTGTCCTGCTCGGCCTCGAGCGGCCCTTCCTGCATGCCGTGTGCGACAGCGTGATCGACGAGATGGGCGGTGCCTACCCCGAGCTCGTCGAGCGCCGCGCCTATATCACGGACCGCGTCCGGCACGAGGAGGGGCGGTTCTTGGAGACCCTCTCCAAGGGCCTCTCGCTCCTCGAGGAGGAGATCCGCGCCGTGAAGCACAAGGTGGGAAGAGCGGGCGCCGTCCTGCCAGGCGAGGTGGCCTTCCGCCTCTACGACACCTTCGGCTTTCCGCTCGATCTCACGGAAGACATCTTGCGCAGCCACGGCCTGCGTGTGGACCAGGAGGGATTCGACGCGGCAATGGATAGCCAGCGCGAACGCGCGCGCGCGGCCTGGAAGGGGAGCGGCGATGTCGCCGTGTCTCAGGTCTACGCGAAGATCGTTTTGGACGAGCCCGTCGTCTTCCGCGGCTATGAGACCCTGCACCTCGAGGCGAGAATCCGCGCGATCCTGCGCGCTGGGGCGCCCGTCGATCGAGCGGGTCTCGGCGATGAGGTGGAAGTCGTGACGGACCAGACTCCCTTCTACGCCGAAAGCGGCGGACAAGTGGGTGAC
>Ga0074046_10000606_pt1 | contig 32801 bp, 30 predicted proteins | sample BogForMeECP23OM3_FD_94441 | JGI IMG/M metagenome (GOLD analysis project Ga0074046, IMG submission 94441) | Bog forest soil microbial communities from Calvert Island, British Columbia, Canada - Bog Forest MetaG ECP23OM3 | ecosystem: Environmental > Terrestrial > Soil > Wetlands ... | reverse complement strand
CCTCCGCTCGGGATGACAAACGTAGAGAAGGGAGCGAGGGGCTCTTCATTCCCTTGGGCGGGCCGCAGGCCCATGGACACTCAGGGCAGGCTCTATCGCCAAAAGAGGGCGATAAGGGTGGGGCACCCACGTACCCCCCTACCGCCAAAGGAAGGCGGTAGAACGGGGCACCCGCGCGGAAGTCATGAAGCACAGAGTCATGCCAGAAATAGGGGTCCTTCGACTCCGCTCCCTGCGGTCGCTACGCTCAGGATGACATCACATAAAGTTGCGCACTTATGAAACTATTCATCGATAATCACGACGGGCTGGGACAGCAGGACTATAGCGCGTTCTTCGATGCCGAGCACCTGCCGACGCTGAAGCGGCGGTTGAACCAGTCAGCGGAAATGCAGGCGTGGCTGGCGTCCGGCGACGCATCGTTTCGGGTTCCTGCGAATGGCGCGCGCATCGTGCTGCAGCGCGACGATGGCTACAAATTATTCACCGGGTATCTGAGTTCGGCACCGCAGCAGCAATACCTTGGATTAGCCCAGGCCGGAGCGGTTTGGCGCTACGGGTTGACCGCAATCGACGACAGTCAGCTGCTCAACCACAATGCTCCCACGGCGCGGACACCGTTTGTGTATCGAACTGCGGGAGATGCGCTGCGGACCATCACGAACGACGTACTGCCGGGCGTGCTCGACGTGTCGGGCGTGCAAAACCTTGGGTATCTAAACCAGTATGCGGCCAGCTCGCAGAAATCGTGGAACGAGCATGCACAAGAGCTGGCGACGATGGAGCGCGCATGCTTCCGCGCGCAGGACGGCAAGCTGGTCTTCCTTCCGGTGGGTCAGCAGGGCTTCACGATTGACGAGCACGATGCGAGGTTCTCGCCGGAGGGTTTGACCGTCGCGCAGCCGGATTGCCTCACTAACGACGCAACCATCGTGGGCGAACCGGAACCGACAACGTATGTGCGGGACTACTTCATCGGCAACGGAACAACGCTAGGGTTCTACCTTTCGCGGTCCCCTTTCGCCCGGACGACGGTAACAGTGTTTGAGGAGGAGTATGCAGGGCCGGGCTTAAGTCCCACACTGTGGTATGTTACCGATCCGAATGGGAGGGTCGCAGTTACAGGCGGCCAGTTACAGCTCAACGGCGGTCCGGCGTCAGTGGGGCTGGTGGAAGAGATTGAGCTGGCAGGCGGGCTGCGCATCCAGCACGGACAGGTGACATTTACCGCCGCGTCGAGCGGCACGCTGGGCGGGATTTACAACGGCGGTGTCGCGGACGGCAATTGTGTTGCGGGTTTCCGCATCACGCCGAGCGGGGGAAATTGCGGTATCCAAGCGCTGATTTACGGTGCGGGCAACGGAACGACGCTGATCACGCAACCGGGGCATCTGTACGCACTCTCGACCCAGCTATTCGCCAATGAAGCGCATCGAGTCCACCAGACGTATTGCTCGTCCGTGCGCGGCGGGGGAAACGGCCGCGGTGGCGATTTGACTGCCGCTGCAATCCGAGTAGTGCTGTCGGTGCACGACGTAGATCCGAACAACCCGGGCACTCTGGCGTTGCCGGCGACGGTGCTGTTCGACGATGTGTTGGGCTCATCTCCTGCGTTCGCCAATTACGCGCTGGTCAACGGGACCGACCTGCACGCGCAGGTGACGTACTCGCGGCTGCAGCAGATGGTCAATGCCGAGGTGCGGAGCATGATTCCCGGACAGGCGTTTCGCACGCGCCTGGCGGGCGCCCTGGCGGACGGAGGCGAGTGTTACATCTCGACTGCGGGGGAGCTGCACTTCTATCCGCCGTATCCGCCGCAGACCGACGAGCAAATCGTGGTGTCGTATCGGGCGAGTGCGAGGGCCATCGCGCGGGTGCAGGATGCCAACAGCATAGCATCCCACAACGTGGGAGCTGACCACGGGCGGCGAAGCTGCGTGCGACGCATGAGCGTGCCTCCGGCACCGACCTCGATCGACTGCGAGAATGCGGCGCTGGCGATGCTGGATGATACGGTCCAGCCGGCGTGGATGGGTGAGTATCGGATTGGCAGCGACGGTCTGCCGGCCAATGACGCGCTACCGGGCGACGCCGTGCAGGTCACGGCCCCATCGCGGCAAGCGAATTTCGCGGCAATCGTACGCGAGGTAGACCTACAGGTGACCTCGCTGGCATACGACCGCTCGGAGTATGCGATCCGGTTTGCGAACGATGCGGCTGAGCCGCTGGCGCGCGAATTCTCGAAGACGACGCTGCCCGATCCGCTGCCGGTGCCGTTTACGACCAGCGGCCCGTCGTCGTCGCTGTTTCTGCCAGCGCTGACGGCGGTGCAGGTGACGGAGGTGATCGCGACTGAAATCACGGTGGACACGGGAACGGCGCCTCCGGCGGGAGGCGGTTTCGAAGTACGGCGGTCGGATGGTGGATGGGGGCCGACCGACGACGGCAACCTGGTGGGGCGTTACACCAGTCAAACCATCGTGCTGCCGCGGTTGTCACGCGTGCAGGACTACGTGCTGCGACAGTATGACGGGTCGTCACCTGCGAAGTACTCGCGCAATTCGGCGTTGGTCCACGTGGACTACCCGTATTGAGCGAGAGACGACAAGGGATGAGCATGCTCTCCGACGCATAAGAGTGCCGCGGCTGAAGAGGTTGCAACTTAGACGCTGGCCTGAGGGCCAGCACTACCAATAAGGAGAACGAGATGAACTTTCTTTCGAAATTGCTGCAGGGAATCGCATTTGTCCCAGCCATCGTACACGGCGTAGAGGGTCTGTTCGGGCACAAGTCGGGTGCTGACAAGAAGAACACGGCCATGACGCTGGTGCAGAACGCGATCGGGGTGACCGACGCCATTGCCGGGAAAGACATCCTCGATGGGGGGAAGTTCCAGGAAGGCCTCGGGAAGGTCGTCGATGGAGTGGTGCAGTGCCTGAACTCGTCAACCTGGGCGAAGGCGAAGTAAGCGTAATGGGGCGCTCCCGCGGCTGCGAGTTGAGGGCCGCGGGAGCAATGCCGTATCGTGAAAGTATGAGACGCGTTTTCATCGTAGTCTTGTGTGCGTGCGCGATGTATTTGAGGGGCGAGGCGCAGGAGACTGCGCAGTCCGCGCCGAGCGCGAAAGGCACGGTGTTGATTGGGTGCCTTGCGGGACCCGACGCCGATGATCACTACACGCTGACCAGCATGCAGCATCGCATGGGCGTGGATGTGGTGGGTGGCGATGAATTGCAGAAGGGCGCGGGCGCAAAGGTGAAGCTGACCGGTTCCTGGGAGGCGCTGCCGGGCGCCACAGGAAAGAAGGGCGATGCGACCCGGCGGTTCAAAGCGACCGAGATGACGGTGATGGAGGAAAAGTGCCAGGCGCCGGCGCCGGTCACGCCGGTAAGCAAGAAGAAGCAGGCGCAGAACACACAGCAGAAGTAAGGAAGAAGTTTCGAGCATCAGATCCACAGTTTTAAGAAAATGCGGATCCGTTGCCACACGCTGTCGCGGGCACCCTCGCTCAGGATGGCCGACGTGCCAGCTACATGCCGGGATGAGATGCAGGTCCCTCGACTCCGCTCCCTGCGGTCGCTACGCTCGGGATGACAAACAGTTAGGCCATGGTTCCTACTTGCCTGCCAGTAACTGTTGCGACAAGTAGGCGCCGAGTCCCATTTCCTTGATGGAGTGGAGTTGAGCCTCGAGGAAGTCGGCGTGACGCTCTTCATCGTGCAGCAGACCTTCGAACAAATCTTTCGAGCCTGCGTCGCCCACCTCGCTGCAAATTCTTGTCGCGTCGTTGTACATCTTGATGGCGTTGGTTTCATCGGTGAGGTCAATTTCCAATTGCTCGGGCACGTTGACGCCGATTTTGGGGGTCAGGGGCACGGTGACATTGGAAACGGCGTCAAGAAAAATCACGCGCTCAATGAGGCGCTCGGCGTGGCGCATCTCCTCGATAGCGCGTGCCTTGGTTAGGGTGGACAGGCGATGGTAGCCCCAGCCCGCACACATCTCTGCCTGCACCATATATTGCACCGCTGCGGACATCTCGTCGCTTAACGCGGCATTCAGCTGGTCGATGACTTTTTGATTGCCCTTCATGCGATTCTCCTCGTTAACGACAAGGGTCGCGCTCGGGCATGGGGAATGCAGCGAGATGCGTCACAGCGCCGAGTGATGAGGAACTCCGACCCGGTTAACTAAGCATTCGATTCGAGTTCCTGCGCCATGGCGAGCAGTTTGTTGACGGTGTTCCAGTTGCGGGCTGAGGCGGGTGCTTTCAATGTGCGGTCGAGGACGGCAGGTAATTTCGAGCGGCCCATGCCGTCAGGAAAATAGATGTAGAGTTCGCGGTCGTGATGGCGGAGTTCTTCAGGACCGACGTTGATCGCCGCCAGACGAGAGCGAGTCTCTGCATTCGGGGCTTCCGCCAGAAAGCTGACAATGAGTTTGCTGGGATCGAGTCGCTTGCGATCGGCGAACGGATTGCACGCCACCACGTCGCGCATTTCGGCAACGGTGCGAAGAATTACTCTGGAACGAAAGCCGTGACCCTTCTCAATACGGTCTTCAATGCGCACAGCGAGCTTGTCGAGATCGCGCTCCGCGGTGCCAAACACAAGGTTGCCGCTCTGGATGTAGGTTTGCGGGCCTCGCAACCTAAGCGAAAGGCAGATTTCGCGCAGTGCCTGCATGCTGATTTTGTTGCTCCCGCCTACGTTGACGCCGCGCAGCAGGCAAATAATTGCGGTCATGGCAAGGTCGAGTATAAAGGACCGGCGTGTTGAAGCGAGGCTGCGCACTCGAGTTCGGCGATTCCCACCCTATCGCCAAAGGCGGGCGATAAGGGTGGGGCACCCAGGCAAATGATCAAAGCCATGGCAGCCTCACTTTCCCAGTGGTATCGTCACGGTCCTGCCAGTTGCGGCTGAGGTCCGGGCAGCGTCGAGAATCTCCATCACGGTCAGGTTGGTATCGAGCGAGGTCAGGCCGTCGGGCTTGGCTCCGTCGAGTATCACCGCACGAAGCTCCGTAAGCGGGTCGTCGTAAGGCGCGACCAGAACCTTCGCCTTGAGTTCCTGTTCCTCTTCGTCCGGACGCCGCACACGCAGGTCGTCTCGCGCCACCGTGATGACGTATCCCTTCTGTCCGTACACCTCCATATCCTTGCGATCGAAAGGCCAATTCCACGACGCCTGGATGATCGTCACTGCCTTCGGATACTTCAGGACAATCACTGCCTCGTCATCCACCTTCGGATAAGTCTCGGGCTTGATGGTCTGCGTGACTGCTGTGACGGACTGAGGCGGTTGGCCGTTCATCAGCCAAGTCGCCAGGTCTGCCCCGTAGCATCCGAAGTCGAACAAAGCACCCGCGCCGTCGAGTTTCGGATCGGTGAGCCAGGCGAGAAATTCCGGCTGTACGCCAATCTCTTTCGGGCCGCGGTGGCCGTCGTGCACCACTATCTTGCGGATATCGCCGAGCGCTCCGTCACGCACCAGATCGTAGGCCGCATGGTTGCTGCGGTACCAGGTGGTTTCGTAGTTCACCAGCACGTGGATCTTTCCGCGCTGCGCAGCATTGGCGATGGCCAGAGCGTCGGTATAACTCACGGCCAGCGGCTTCTCCATCATGACGTTCACGCCGTGCCGGGCGCAGGTTTCGACGACAGCGCGATGGTCATAGGTTGCGGTGTAAACCAGCACAGCTTGAGGATGCGTCTTCTGCAGCATGTCGTCGAGGCTGGCGTAGTAGAGCTTGGGATCGAGGCTGAACTGCTTGGCGTAGCGCACGAAAAGATCCTGACTCGGATCAGTAATCCCGACGATCTGGATATCCGTGCGATGCAGGTTGTGCTGGAAGAAACCTTCGACGTGGCCGTGGACGAGTCCGACGACAGCGACGCGCAGCGGAGGTGCGGGGGTTTGGGCCGTGCACGCGCTTGCGGCGAGAACGACGGCTCCAAGAAATGCCGTAATGCGGAAAATTGGCGACCTCCGGAGAAGGGTGCGAGAAAAGCAGATCCCTCGCGGACTAAGTCCGCTCGGGACAAAAATAAAGGCCCTCTACGGCGCACCAGTTCGACGGGCTCAGGGCATGGCTAAAGCTGCGCCCCTTCAAAACAACTGTAACCGGCATTCTTCCGCGAGTGGGCTGAAGCCCCTTCGGGATAATAAGTATAAAGAGATCTCTCGCGGCACAGCTAAAGCTGTGCCCTCTCAAATCAGGCCCTACCCCTTGGGTTGAGGCACGATGCGCAGATACGGGCGCGGGGCCTTCCAGCCGTCGGGGTACTTCTGCCTGGCTTCTTCGTCGGACACCGATCCGGAGATGATAACGTCATCGCCCTGTTTCCAGTTCACCGGCGTCGCCACCTTGTGTTTGGCGGTCAGCTGAAGCGAATCGAGCACGCGCAAAACCTCGTCGAAGTTGCGGCCAGTGGTCATGGGATAGACGAGAATCAACTTGATCTTCTTATCGGGCCCCACGACAAACACGTTGCGCACGGTCATGTTGTCCGTGGGAGTTCGACCCTTCGAGGTGCCTTCAATCTCGGCGGGCAACATGCCGTACAGCTTGGCCACGTTCAGGTCGGCGTCGCCGATCATGGGATAGTTGGGCGCGTGACCCTGCGTCTCCTTGATGTCGTTGGCCCAGCGGGCGTGGTCGTCCACGGGATCGACGCTCAGTCCGATGATCTTCGTGTTGCGCTTGTCGAATTCGGGCTTGAGCTTCGCCATGTAGCCCAGCTCGGTAGTGCACACCGGGGTGAAGTCCTTGGGATGCGAGAACAACACCGCCCATGAATTCCCAATCCAGTCGTGGAACTTGATGCGGCCCTCGGTGGTTTCCGCCATGAAATCCGGTGCGGTATCGCCAATTTTCAGACCCATTACCCGTCTCCTGATTTGTATTAGAGTTTGGTTCCGGACAAGAATTCTACCTTGAAGCAGGCCGTCGGGTGTACTCCGGCCAACGCCTGACGGCGCTCGCTGAGCGCTTATGTTGAATTGCAGGAGCGGCGACGATTCTACACCGATTCCGGCAGACAGTATCGGTGAATGTCGCAACGACACCCAAAGAAAGACGCGTTATGGTTTGCCGGCCGCCTGTCCTGCCGCCTTCTGCGCGGCGGTCCAGGCGGTGACGCGCGCGTGCAGGATCTCCAACGGCAAGGGCCCCGCGCTGAGCACCTCGTCGTGAAACTTGCGGATGTCGTATTTGGCGCCCAGCTCTTTCTTCGCCTGCTCACGTAATGCCAGAATCTCCATCTGGCCCAGCTTGTAGCTGAGGGCCTGCGCGGGCCATGCGATGTAGCGATCGACCTCGGTCTGGATATTGGGTTCGTCCATGGCCGTGTACCTGCGGAAGTAGTCCACCATTTGCTCGCGCGTCCAATGCTTGTAGTGCACGCCGGTATCGACCACCAACCGGATGGAGCGCCACATCTCATTTTCCAGCCGGCCGTACTCGCTGTAGGGGTCCTGATAGAAGCCGACATCTTTGCCCAGGCGCTCGGAGTACAGCGCCCAGCCCTCCGAGTAGGCGGGGAGATACTGATACTTGCGGAATGGCGGAATGTTGGTCAACTCCGACGAGATGGAAAACTCCAGGTGGTGCCCGGGAACGCCTTCGTGATAGGCAATGGCTTCCGCGTTCAGCAGAAGCCGATGCTCCGGGTCGTACTGATTGACGTTGATCTTGCCCGGCCGGGAGCCGTCGCCGGTTCCCGGGGAGTAATCGGCGGGAGGAGCGCTGGGCGCGCGAAACGCCTCCATCGGGACGACCACGAGTTTGTTCTTGGGCAGCCGGCCGAAGAGTCGCGGCAGCTTGGTGTACATCTGGTCGGTGTAATGCTGATAGAGGTCGAGTATCTGCTGGCCCGAGGTGCCGTGCAGTTTGGGGTCCTGGCGGATGTGTTCGTTGAAGCTCTTCAGGTCGGCGAAGCCCTGCTGCTTGGCGATGGCCAGCAACTGGGCATCAATCTCGTCCACCTGCTTGAGGCCCATCTGGTGGATCTGCTCGGGCGTCAGGCTGGTGGTGGTCAGTTGCCTGACGTCGAACTCGTAGCGCTTGTCGCCATTAGGCAAGGACCACACGCCCATCTCCGTCCGGCCTTTGGGAGCGTAGTCGTTCTTCACGAACGCCGCGAATTTCGCATATGCGCGGTTGACTTCGGTCTGGACGGCCTTCACCACGGCCTCGCGAAGGCGCTGCTGGTCAGCGGCGGAAATGCTCGCGGGAAACTTCGTCAGCGGATCAGTGAACGGACTCTTTTCCTCGCTGCTGTCCGCGATGTTTTGGGCCTGTGCCGCCACTTTTTCCAGCAGGTATTTGGGAGGCATGAGTTGGTTGGCCATGCCCAGCTTCATGTTTGCCGTGATCTGCTCGAGCGCGCGCGGAATCTGATGCAGGCGGGCGATGTAGTTCTCGTAGTCTTTCACCGAGTTGAACGGCATCTGCGACGGCATGGAGGCGAAGCCCAGGTGCGCGCCGCCAAACTGGTTGACCGGCATCTGCCAGTCGTTGAACTGCGCGCCTTCGATGCTCTCGCGCAGGCCGCGCACCATGAGCTGCTGGTTCAGCGCCTCGTCGTCGGGAAAGCCGGTGGTATCGATGGCCTCAAACAGTTTCAACTGCTGCTTGTTATGCTCCAAATCTTTGGCGATGGCTTCGGCGGAGTAGTCGCCCAGCCGGTCGTTGTAGCGCGTGTCGCCCACGTAGGTGGCGAACTCGGGCTGGGTGCGGAGGGTGTATTCCCACTCGGCCTGCAAGGCGTCGCGCAAACGCGTCCGGCGCGCGTCAAGGCTGGTGTTGCTCTGGGCGGAAAGGTTAGCGGCACCGGCGAGAATGACAATTGCGGCGACGAGGAACCTCATGGGTATAGATACCTCCACGGTGTGAATGAGCAATTAGAACACTTTCATGGAACGCTGCCGCTCCGCGGCTAACGGCGCGAACTCAGTAACCACGAACGCGTTACGGTTTCAACCGAAGTTTCCGCTCTTTTTCGCAAAAATTACGCATCGATGTCTCCGAGAATTTGATAACATGCATGGACTCAGCCAGGGAGTTGTCAATGGGATTTACGCAATCTCTCCGCGCGTTCTCCTCAGCCGCTCAGAGAGGTCTATCACTCTCGAGTCGTACGGCACTACTCGCCATGTTGGCTACTGCCGGGTTGGTGGCGCATGTTGCGTTCGCTCAGCAAAAGCCTGACTTCGTCGGAGACTATGCCGGGTTTTCGGGGCCGCTTCATGTCAAGCTCCACCTGGTCGCCGCTCGCGACGGAACCCTCTCCGGTACCGTGGACAGTCCCGATCAAAACATGTATGGGGTGCCATGTGCCGATGTTCATGCCAACGGACAAGCCCTGAGCTTCACCGTGCCGATGGTCCGCGGCACATGGACGGGACTGCTGAGCGCCGACGGCTCGTCGCTGTCAGGCGTGTGGAGTCAGGGCAGTCCCGTGCCGCTGAACCTTACGCGCGTGACCACAGCCACAGCGACGAGCGCCACCGTGCAGAGCCCTCCTCTGCAACCGAACCCGAATGCCGAGGTGAAATGGGACGACTACACCTTCAAATACAACAGCGCCGGCACCGTGGCGCAGGTCTTTGAAGGTGGCAAAGTAGTCGGTACGATTCTGACCATGAACGGCGACCAGCGGATGATGCCCCTGCCCGGTCCGGGCTCGGACAAGCTGATGAAGTCTTTCGACGACTATAAGGCTTTCGTCGCTCGCAGCCATTCGGGTAGCACCACAGTTGCGGCTACAGCCGCGCCTCCAGAGCCCGAAGCAGGCGCGGCGACTGCTCCGGCGACCACCGCGCCGGCACCACCGGGCAACGTGACAAGCACGCCTGTCTCGGCCATTCGCTTTGATCAGGAAAACAATTCCATCATTGTGCCGCGACCTGATGGCGTCACCGTCACTTTCGTAGGGAATGATGTAAAGATCGCCGGCTTTCACAGGTTGAATTACATTGTGCGACACCAAAAAGGCAGCGCAGGCAGGTTCCTGGAGCGCAGTTTCGGGCATTCCGACACGGCCGGAGGCAGCTTGTCTGGCGGAGGCGAGGAGTTTCTGCTGGACGGAGGAGGGATCATCTATGATTCGGGGATGGGCACGAACGCCGATATGCAGGTGAATAGCCCAGTCCTTAAGGCCAAACAACTATCGAAAATCGCGGTTGACGCGGTGGCCGATGTCCGCCAGGTTCCAGGTCATGAGAACTTCGCGCCGGCGGGCTATAACACATTGAAGGAAATTTCTCAGTATCGCCTCCGTTCCGACGGCTCACGCTAGAGCATTTTAGGAAATACTGTAGTCGTTTCTGCTAAGGGTAGTGCCGCGCTTCAGCGCGGCGTTAACGCGGTCTTTCAATTGATAGAGCCGGCTTCAGCCGGCGGCACTGCCGAATTGGCGCCGATACACTATTTCCTAATTTGCTTTAGTCCCGACAAGGATAAGTGATGTCGTTGGTGGCCCACACCTGGCTTGCGTTGATGTGGTGTCAATCCAGGGTCCGCTGCAATACGTACGCACTTTCGGATTTACACTAGTCCCTGAATTCGCGGGCTGGTCTCATGAAACACGCAATCCTGGGAGCAGGCGCCATCGGCGGCCTGATGGCCACGGCGTTGAGTTCGCCCGGCGAGGACATCACGTTGATCGTCCGCGCCGATAAGCTGGCGGATCATCCGCAGGCTCTGTCGCTCGAGCGCCCAGCCGGCACCATCACGGCTCCCGCCAAAATTGCGGCGCGCCTGAGCGAGCCGGTTGACGTGCTCTGGATCGCCACCAAGACTTACCAGCTCGAAGACGCATTGGCTGCGGTTGAGACCGTACCCGGCATCATCGTCCCGCTACTCAATGGAGTGGACCATGTCGCCGTTCTGCGTGCACGCTTCGGGCATGACCGCGTTGTGCCTGCCACCATCGCGGTCGAGGCCGAACGCAGCGCCCCCGGCCGTTTTGTCCAACGCTCACCTGTTCGTCTCAATATCGGCGCCAGCGGAGAGCCCATGCTCAAAGACGTTGTCGAACGATTGCGTGGCCTGGGCTGGACGTGCCAGTTCATCGCCAGCGAGCCGACATTGCTGTGGACCAAGCTCTGTTTCCTCGAGCCGTTTGCGCTGGTGACCTCTGCCTCGGGGAAAAACCTCGGCGGGATCATGGCCGATTCAGAATGGAAAACCAAGTTTGAATCCGCCATTCGTGAGGCCTGCGCGGTGGCAGAGAAAGAGGGAGCGCAGGTGGATGGCTCGAAGGGGGCAGCCGCCTTTGCGAACTTTCCGCCCACCATGCGCGCCTCGATGGCTAAAGACCTCGCCGCCGGTCGAAAGCTCGAACTCGACGGCATCGCCGGACCGATTCTTCGCGGCGGCGCCCGCGACGGAATTCCTACACCCACGACCAAGAATCTCGTTGCGATGATCGAGGCGGCCGAGCGAGCTCGTGTCACGTAATATGTGAGCGCCCCACCCGGATTCCGACGCATACCAGCCGGGTGCCCCACTCAAGCCGCTTTTGCTTGAGTGGGTCTTTTGACTTTCCCCTAACGTGATTCTGGATGCTCCCTCCTTTCCCCGGTTTTGGGAACGGGTGGGAATACCAATCCTCACATCCGGCGCGGTTTCCCTTGGCCCGGGGTTGAAACTCGAAACTGATGTTGCGAGTGGCCGTAAGGTGGTTAATCGACACGCTTCCACGGATAAAGCACATCGACATGGTTGTCGAAGTCCTGGAGCTGAATCAGATCTGTACTCGAGTGACTGCTATCAAGATCGGACCCGAAGCGGACCACTTCGCTGGCAAACCAGGGGTGGCTACCGCTCTCGTTCGCACAGGGCTTACTGGTTAGCAGCTGATTGCCCCGGAAGACAATGAGTCCTGCACGGTGGGCGCAGTCACCGCCAACACATGAGGTGGCGATGTATCGGGTGCCCTTCAGGTCGAACCAAATCTGGCGAACGTTTGCCTTCGGACTAACCGGACTGACGGTGCCGAGAAATCGGTTGTGGTTCTCAGCGTTCGCAGCATAAGTCAGTTCATTCTTGGTCTCGGTTCCATACCGGTAAGTTATCGTTGCGAATGGGGGAGCTTTTGGAGCGGTACATATGGAAACGATTCGATCGTTTCCCTGGAGTCGGCAGGAAAAAAAGACTCCCTCTTCCGGAAGGCAACTGGAGGCACCTGCGGTCTGCGCGGATGACCAGGCTGTAGAAAGCAGAACACCCGAAAGAACCGAAAGGCAGATTCGAAGCTTACTGAAAGACTTGGAACGCCTGGTGGAAGTTGTTACGACGCTCGCCATAAGAATCTGTGCCCTTGTTGACTACGGCTGTGATGGCATCGACGTTCAAGTCCGAACTGCCATGGTCCGCGAGTGCGGGTAACCCATGCTGGATCCAGAAGCACACTGCCGACCGAACGCTATAGGGGAAGCTCGCCACTTGGTCCGGATTCGCTACAAAGTCAGCGCCGTTGGCGCCATAAATGGTTCCATACTGTGTGGTGAGCGCCGCGTAATTCGCTCGGCCCGTAACTTGAATAAAGCCGCGCCCGCGGAACTGCCAACCATCCCCGCTGGCAACGTCTCCATTCCCAATCCTGTTTGCGTAGGCTTTGTTGGCAATTTGTTGCTGGTTGGCCGGCCGGACGATCTTCCCGGTTGTAGGGTCCCGGGAATACGCATCCTGCTCAGCTTCAGCCGGATGGAGCCTGTAATAGCTGAACATTTGCAGAGCTTTGGCGTTATAGTTCAGGTTCTCAACTTGCGCTTGCATTTCTGGTCCAGCTTCTTGCATGACCTGTGCGAAAAAGTGCGCGCACCTGAGAGATGTATCGAGCCCATACTTGCTTAAATTCGTGTTTAACTCACTCGCTACCTGTTCAAGGTAGGCATCGTCTGCTTCCGGGAAAAGCTGGCTCAACTGCGTGGCGGTAATAGGATTCATAGTTTCCTTTGACTGAGCTTAACGAACCTGGGGCTCGCGATGGCGGCCAGCTGCTTCTGTCGCATCACAAGACCTTCTACTCGACGAACCTGCCGTTTCTGCTACTGGAAAGTTTGGGCAACAGTACGGCACGTGGCCTGCCTCTGTCAATGCGGATGTGAGCGCGAAGGGGAATGACGAAAATAGGTAGTGATCGGGGACGCCGCGCCGGTGCACCACTGAGGGAGCCTGGCTGGTGGCCCACAATTGGCAATTGTGGGGCATCTAGAAATGTTTCACCTTTCCTTCCCAAATCGAAAATTGTTGCTTACCTTCGTCACATCGCGCTGCGGATTTTTCATTGCGCCACCGATCTCGCTCCGCTATTCATTAAGAGTGGCGCAATGCGCCTTGGATTGTGCGCCGTGTACGGATCCAGAGGGTGTCTATCCTGATCGTTCGCTCTGGCGATCGGGTGGGAGAGACGTTCGGGACACCGGGTTCTTTGAAAACTCGTCCTAACCCCTGCAATCTGAATATTTTGCAGATATTCGCGCGTTAAACCATTGATTCTAAAAGAACGGGGATGTGCTTCGATATTGCTAAGCCACGTGTTTTCAATATTGTGCCTTAAAGTCATTTAGAATCAATTTTTTACGCGGACTTTCGCCTTTCGCCCCATGTGTTTTCAATATTTTAACGGAGGTGGGGGAGGGGGAGGGGGTACCAAAACACGCTTCCGTCCCAAAATGGGAACGCTTATTTCCGCCGTATAATGATGAGATGCCTACTCGCCAAAATCGCATTCTGTGAAGGCTTGCGAACAACTTCGTTCGCAAAACTGAGTAGTCCGAGTCATTCATGGATTTCAAGCTAGCCAGTCCCTATCAGCCGGCCGGAGACCAGGCCAAGGCCATTGAGTCGCTCAGCCGCGGCCTCTACGACGGCGAAAAGCACCAGGTGCTGCTCGGCGTCACCGGCTCAGGCAAGACGTACACCATGGCGAAGGTCATCGAGCAGATGAACCGTCCTGCGCTGGTGCTCGCCCACAACAAGACGCTGGCAGCGCAGCTCTATCACGAGTTCAAACAATTCTTCCCGCATAACGCGGTGGAATATTTTGTTTCTTACTACGATTACTACCAGCCTGAGGCGTACATTCCTGCCGGCGACGTTTACATCGAGAAGGAAGCCACGGTCAACGACGAGCTCGACAAGCTGCGGCTGGCGGCAACGCGCTCGCTGTTCGAGCGGCGCGACTGCATCATCGTGGCGTCGGTGAGTTGCATCTACGGCCTCGGCTCGCCGGAAGCGTATTACGGCATGCTGCTGTTTCTGGAGAAGGGACAGAAGATCAAGCGCCAGGACATCGTGCGCAAGCTGGTGGAAATCCTCTACGAGCGCACCGAGGGCGACTTCCGGCGCGGCACGTTTCGCGTGCGGGGCGACGTGATCGAGATCTTTCCCACTTACGAAGACAACGCCTACCGTATCGAGATGTTTGGCGATGAGGTGGAGTCTCTGGCGCAGATCGATCCGCTGTTCGGTACGGTGAAGCAGAAGTACGCGCGGCTGCCTATCTATCCCAAGTCGCATTACGTGATGCAGCCGGAGCGCAAGACCTCGGCGGTGGACAGCATCCTGGAAGAGCTGAAGTGGTGGGAGGCGGAGCTGGAGAAGCAGGGCCGCATGGTGGAGTCGCAGCGCATCCATCAGCGCACGCGCTTCGACCTGGAGATGATCAAGGAGATGGGCTACTGCCACGGCATCGAGAACTACTCGCGGCACTTCACCGGGCGGCTGCCGGGCGAGCCTCCGCCCACATTGCTGGATTACGTCCCGCGCGATTACGTGCTGTTCATCGACGAGGCGCACCAGACGGTTCCGCAGGTGCGGGGCATGTGGCACGGCGACCGCTCGCGCAAACAGAACCTGATCGAGTACGGATTCCGCTTGCCGAGCGCGCTGGACAATCGTCCACTGACGTTCGAGGAATTCGAGCACCGCGTGAACCAGGCGATCTATGTGTCAGCGACGCCGGGGCCGTATGAGCTGACCAAGTCGGCGGGAGTTGTGATCGAGCAGATTATTCGTCCCACCGGACTGGTCGATCCCGAAGTGGAAGTGCGTCCGGTGAAAGGGCAGATCGACGATCTGCTGAAGGAAATCCGCGAGCGCGCCAAAAAAAACGAGCGCGTGCTGGTGACGACGCTCACCAAGCGCATGGCGGAAGACCTGGCCGAGTACTACAGCGAGGTCGGCGTGCGTTGCCGCTACATGCACTCGGAGATCGAGACCCTGGAGCGCATCAAGATCCTGCGCGACTTGCGCAAGGGCGAGTTCGACGTGCTGATTGGCATCAACCTGCTGCGAGAAGGATTGGACTTGCCGGAAGTTTCGCTGGTTGCGGTGCTCGATGCCGACAAAGAAGGTTTTCTCCGCTCCTCAGGCTCGCTGATCCAGACGGTCGGTCGCTGCGCGCGCAATCTGAGCGGGCGCGCCATTTTGTATGCCGACACAGTGACCGACTCGATGCGCCGGGCGATGGACGAGACCGATCGGCGACGCGCGATTCAGCGGGCCTACAACGAGGAGAACGGCATCACGCCGGAATCGATCGTGCGGCCGCTGGACATGTCGCTGGTGGCAGTGGCGTCGGCTGATTACATCGACCTGACGAGCGAGTCGGAAGGACTGCCGGAGTTCCACTCCCAGGCCGAACTGGACTCGTATATTGCGAAACTGGAGAGCGATATGCGTGAGGCCGCCAAGCGCTTTGAATTTGAGCATGCGGCGAAGTTGCGCGACCAGGTGCGCGAGCTGCGCAGCAAGGAGTTCATGGTCTCGTAGGGCGCGGACTGCGCGCCAGGGAACTACCTCAGCGGCTGAAGCCGCGATCCCACCCCAGTTGTATATGCACCGCTGAAGCGGTGCTCTACCTACTCACTGAGCCGTCAAAATCCGTCGGCAGTCTTACTGCGTCATGATCATTTGCGGCTGCTGCAGCGCACAGGTGCTGACCTGGGGATCGCAGTTGGGGTCCTGCTGCGGCGCGGGCATATTGGTGACCACGGTATTGTCGAAAGTTTGGATGATGCTGATAGTGCCTCCGGCTTCGTTGGCGGTGAACACCTTGGTCGATGAGGGCTCGGTGGCAATGAAGACAGGCCTCTGGCCAACCTGTACCGTGGCAACCACGCCGAAGCTGCTGGAGTTGACCACGCTGACGGTGTTAGAAGCCGAGTTGGCGACATAGAAGCTCCGTCCATTGGGCAGGGCAGCGACCGACACCGGAGCCGATCCGACGGTGACGGTGGCCAGCGTGGGTATCGGTGGGCTCACGCCCAAGGCAACATTCGACGCGTCAAAGACGGTGACGGAATTGCCGCCGGTATTGGCTACGTACAACCGGTTCAGGAACGGGTCGAGGTAAACCGAAGTAGGCGAGAGGCCAACTTGCACCGACCCGCCGATGGTGTTGCTGGCGGTATTAATAATGTCGAGCCATCCGGGAGTGCTGCCGTTGCCCTGTGATACCACGTATATGTATGCGCCATCGGGGCTGGCCACCATGGCGACTGGGTTCTGGTGCAGCCCCATGGCCTGAGTAATGGTGGTAGAGACGCTCTGGCTGACTGGGTTGTACACCGAGATGGTGTTGCTTCCCAGGTTGGCCGCGTACACAAAGCCCCCGCTGGGCTGCTGCACGATGGCAACGGGATTTACGCCGACGCATACGGTGTTGGTCGCCACCAGCGAAGTGGAGCTGATTACGCTGATCGAACCCGTGGAAGGGCAGAACGAGTTAGTACCGGAATTTGCGACATAGGTCAGCGTGGAAGTGGTGGCGGCGAGGACAACCGGCCGCGAGCCGGGAGCAAGGCTGATGTTGATGACGTTAACCGTGCCGGCGAGGGTGTATTCGCTAACGGAGTCGCCGTCGCGGTTGGCAACGAAGATCGCGCCCTGTACAGCACCCTGGAAGATTGCTGCGACCGAGCCGAAGCCCATCGAGAGCACCTGCAAGTTGGTGTCGCCTGAGACATCGATCTTGGTGGTTGAGCCGAATCCGATGGGATTGTAATTGACCACATAAGCGGAGTAGGTATTCTGCGGCTGTCCGCCGGGAGAAACGATGGGGTTAGCGATCGGGCGGTACTGATCGCCACAACCAAGTTCGAACAGTAAAAATAAGAGACAGGGTACGAGGACCGTGAATTTACGCAAAGACTTCATCCAGTCTTCCTAAAGGGAGTTCACTCGGCCAGAACAAATCACAGGAAATCTCATTGTATAGGGACAGCGCATAACGGTACAGCGCATGCATGCCGTTCCGGTGCGATGATGCAAACCCGAATCCGGGGCCCGCGTTGCGCGAGGCAAGCTACACACGACAAAGCCCCGTTCGCCGAGGAACAGGGCCTGTCAATCTTAAGTTGGGGAGCCGCTTAGACGTTGCGCTTACACGTTGAAAGACGAGCCGCAGCCGCAGGTGCTCTTCACGTTCGGGTTCTCGAACTTGAAGCCCGCGCCCTCGAGCGTCTCGACGTAATCGACGGTCACGCCCTTCAAGTACATGAGCGAGGTCGCGTCGACGAAGACCTTAAGGTCGTCGAAGTTGAAGGTTTTGTCCATCATGCCGGCGCCATTCTCGAACGACATGGAGTACTGGAAACCGGAGCAGCCGCCGCCGGCTACGCCCACGCGCAGCCCCGCGGGGACCGGATTCTGTTGCGCCATGACTTCCTTGACCTTGGCAACGGCCGTATCGGTGAAGGTGATGGGCTTGGTCTCGACGCTGGGCGTCGTGGTGGTCGGTGTGGTGGTTGTGGTCGCCATTCCTCGTCTCCTGCAGAACTTAGCACGATTATAGCAAAATGCCGTGTCTTTTCCGTGCTCGTCGCGGTCCAACGTGGGGTTGGCCGAAACGTGCCACCCTCTAATAGATGTGCGGATTTGCAGCAAGGTTGCAGCGGGTCCCAGTCGTGGTGTTCCTGGGCATCTTTTGAGGCATCACGATGCCAAGTCGAAATACTTGCAGACCGCTCTTGGCATAGGCATATAATGTGGGCGAGTGAGGGCCCCCAGACTGGTGGGCGATGCCAAGAAACCCATCCAGGCGCGAGGGCCGGTTCGGCGGAAACCGAGGTGGCATATGTCCCCGATTATGATGTTGAGCGTCGTCTGGGCCGTGATCACTACGGCGCTGATCATTGTCTTGATCTATCGCAGCACACTCAGCATGCACGAGGATGATCAGCTCTTTCTGGATGAGTCCACGGCCAACCTGCGGGCAGAGCAGGAACAATTGCTTAAGAGAATGGGCAAGATCACGCCGATCGTACGCATCCTGGGCGCAGCCTCAGGGCTGCTGATTCTGGTGATCGCTGGGATGGCGCTGTGGGCGCAGATGAACCGGGTCTATTAGTCTGAACGACAGGTTCGGCAGCGACGGCTGGCAGCGTTAGCGTGTCCGACTGACGGAGCGCTGTCCCCAGGCGCGTGGGCGGCGGCAAGACAATTCTTTCGGTGTGGAAGCCGGGCACGCACGCGAACACAAGAGTTGCGCGCGTGGGCGATTCGAGTGCAGGTCTTTCCATCGAACCTTTATTGGGATCATCGCCGCGCGAGTTGTGAATTCCGATACTCGCAATCCCACTTCGCCAATCGCCGACGTGCCCCGCTGAAGGCAGTGACCGAATCAGCGCATATAACGCAAAGGAGACCGCAAAATGGAAGACCAGGAAAGACGTCAATGTGCCCATGAGCCCTGCCAATGCACGGTCGCGGCCCACGAGAAATACTGCAGCGATTACTGCAAGGCCGCCGGCCGCGAAGAGGTCGAGATCGCATGCGACTGCGATCACGAACCCTGTCAGTAAAGAAGCAGAGATACGCAACAGTGCAGCGCCGGATGCGTCTGCTAAACTTAAGGCAATCCTTAAGTGGTGCTTGGTTTAGTGGGGAACCGAATGCTGGACGTTCCGCGTGGCTTCTGACGGCGAGGGTGTCGATCACGTGTTGGCAACGCTTCGTTGCCAGCCGTATAAATGACCCCGGGCGAGTTTGAAATCCGAAGCCGGACGTTGGTTGTGAAAAAGAAGCTGTTCGGCCGCCGAGGCATCCATTAAGAAAGTACGCAGTTAATACAAAACCGATTCTTTAAACGCAATTCTTGGACGAGGCGCAGTCCCGTCCAAATTTCCTGGCACATTCCTGAGGTCATTGTGGCGCTGTATAAATCGTTGAATCCCGTCATTGAATTTCCGGTGACGCCGGAACTGGACTACGAAGAAGAAGTCGCGGAGTGGATTGAGGCATTCGACCAACTCATCGATGAGGAGGGTCCTAACAAGGGAGCGGAGCTGCTGGGCGCACTGGTGCGCCACGCGCGGACCAGTGGCGTCGATGTGCCGGTTCAGCTCAATACGCCCTACTTCAATACCATTCCTGCGTCGGAAGAAGTTCCCTATCCGGGCGACCGAAAGCTGGAACGCCGCATCAAGAGCCTGATCCGCTGGAATGCGATGGCCATGGTGCACCGGCAGAACAAGAAAGATCCCGGGATCGGCGGACACATCTCGACGTATTCCTCGCTAGCAACTCTGCTGGAGGTCGGATTCAATCATTTCTTCCACGCCAAATACGGCGATGAGCCGGGCGACCTGATTTATTTCCAGGGGCACGCCTCTCCTGGCATCTATTCGCGCGCCTTTCTTGAGGGGCGCCTCAGCGAGGAGCGGGTCAAGAACTTCCGTCATGAATTGCGCGACACGCCGGGACTATCGTCGTACCCGCATCCCTGGCTGATGTCGGACTTCTGGCGATTCCCAACGGTTTCGATGGGCATCGGCCCGCTGAACGCACTTTACCAGGCGCGCTTCATGCGCTACCTGGAGAACCGCGGCTTGATCGCCAAGACTCCGCGCAAAGTCTGGGCATTCGTTGGCGACGGCGAAACGGACGAGCCCGAGACCCTGGGTTCGCTTTCGCTGGGCTCGCGCGAGAAACTCGACAATCTCATCTTCGTGGTGAACTGCAATCTGCAGCGGCTCGACGGTCCGGTGCGCGGCAACGGCAAGATCGTCAACGAACTGGAAGCCAGCTTCCGGGGCGCGGGCTGGAATGTAATCAAGGTGATGTGGGGCAGCGACTGGGACCCGCTGTTTGCCGCCGACAAGACGGGCCTGCTGCTGAAGCGCATGGAAGAGTGCGTGGATGGTGAGCTGCAGACGTTCAAGGCAAAAGGTGGCGCGTACATCCGCAAAGAGTTCTTTGGGAAATATCCGGAGTTGCTCCCGCTTGTAGAACACATGAGCGACGACGAACTGCATCGTCTGACGCGCGGCGGCCACGATCCGCAAAAGGTTTACAACGCATACCTGCGAGCGGTGGAGCACACCGGATCGCCGACCGTGATCCTGGCGCAGACGGTGAAGGGATACGGGCTCGGCTCCGCCGAGGCGCGCAATGCGACCCACTCGGAGAAGAAGCTGGCTGACCAGGCGCTCTCGGCGTTTCGCACGCGCTTCGACATTCCGATTCCGGAGTCGGCCGCACGCGATGGCTCGCTCTACAAGCCCGCGGATGACAGCGAAGAATTGAAGTACATGCGCGAGCGTCGCCGCCTGCTGGGCGGATTCATGCCGTCGCGCGTGCCCAAGCCGGTTCCCTTCGAGGGGCCGGCGATGGAGGAATTCGCCGAGTCGCTGGCCGGCTCCAAAGGCCGCGCGGTGTCGACCACCATGGGTTACGTCAGCATGCTGCGGCAGTTGCTGAAGGACCCGAAGATCGGCAAGCTGATTGTGCCCATCATTCCCGACGAAGGGCGCACCTTCGGCATGGAGTCGATCATCCGGCAGGTTGGAATCTACGCCAGCCAGGGCCAGCTGTATAAACCGCACGACCAGGACATGCTGCTGTATTACCGCGAAGAAAAGAACGGTCAGATCCTCGAAGAGGGCATCACCGAAGCCGGCTCGATGGCGTCATTCACCGCGGCGGGGACGTCGTATTCGAACTACAACGTCATCACCATTCCTTTCTTCACCTATTACTCGATGTTCGGCTTTCAGCGCATCGGCGACATGGTGTGGGCGTTCGCCGACGCGCGCGGTCGCGGATTTCTGATGGGCGGTACTGCCGGGCGCACCACGCTCTCGGGCGAGGGGCTACAGCACCAGGATGGACACAGCTTAGTTCTGGCCAGCACGGTACCAACGTGCCATGCCTATGATCCGGCCTATGTGTACGAGATTGCGGTGATCGTGAGAGACGGCATCCGCCGCATGTACGAACTCAACGAAGACCGCTTTTACTACATCACGCTGTACAACGAAGACTATCCCATGCCGGAGATGCCGAAGGGCTGCGAAGAAGGCATCCTACGCGGCATCTACAAGTATCGCGCGGCAGCAAAGGGCGCGGCGTCGGTGCAATTGTTCGGCAGCGGGCCGATCTTGAACGAGGCGCTGCGGGCGCAGGAAATTCTTGCGGAAAAGTATGGCGTCGCTGCTGATGTCTGGAGCGTAACCAGCTACAACGAACTGCGGCGCGATGCGCTTTCCACCGAGCGTTGGAACCGGCTGCATCCCGGCGAGGCGGAGAAGAAGCCGTACATCCTGACGGCGATCGAAGGCGCGCAGGGCCCGATCGTCGCGGCGACGGACTACATGAAGGTCGTTCCCGACCAGCTGTCTCCGTGGCTGCGCGAACGCCTGGTCACGCTGGGCACCGATGGATTCGGACGTAGCGACAACCGGCAGTATCTGCGGCGCCACTTCGAAGTGAATGCCGAATCGATCGCGACAGCGGCATTGTCGCGCCTGGCGCGCGAGGGCAAGTTCGACACCAAGAAGGCGCAGGAGGCATTCGAGGAGCTGGGAGTTGCGACCGAGAAGCCGGACCCGGCAACGGCGTAGCTCAGATCACAATTACCGCGGCACCATCGATGGCGTCGCGTTTTACTGCCAGCAAGGCGTCGTTGGCTTGGTCTAGACGAAATTGCGTCACCTTGGGACGCATGCCAATCTCGGCCGCAATCTGTAGAAAATCCCGTGCGTCGGCACGCGTCATATTCGTGACACTGCGTAGCTGGCGCTCTCCCCATAACAGCCGGTCATAGTCGAATTGCGGGATGCGGTCGAGATGAATGGCATTGATGGCCACCACTCCTCCCTTACGCAGACTGCTAAGCGCAGCGACAACAACATCACCACTGGGAGCGAACGTGATCGCGCGGTCGAGTTCACAGGGAGGCTTGTCAGTTTCGGCGCCAACCGAGGTTGCTCCCATCGAGCGCGCGAGTTCGCGGTGCGATTCGCCACGCGTCGAAACATAGACGTCGCATTTCCACGCATGCAGAACTTCAATCGCCAGATGTGCTGAAGCTCCGAAGCCGAACAGTCCGACACGCTCTCCATGTTGAACTTCGGCCACACGAAGGCTGCGAAAGCCGATGATGCCTGCGCACAGCAGCGGCGCGGCGTGCAGGTCGTCGAGCGCTGCGGGCAACGGGAAGACGAAATCCGAACGGGCAGCCGCGTACTCGGCATAGCCGCCGTCCACCGTGTATCCGGTGAAGGTAGGTGCGTCGCAGAGATTTTCTTTGCTGTTGCGGCAGTACCAGCAGGTGCCGTCGATACCGCCGACCCACGAAACGCCCACGCGCGTGCCCATTGGCAGCTCCGTCGTGGCGCCCGCGACAACATCACCAACAATCTGGTGTCCCGGAATCAGCGGAGTGCGTCGCTGCGGCAGTTCGCCTTCGGTGATGTGCAGGTCGGTGCGACAGACTCCGCAGGCGCGGACCTTGAGCAGTACCTGTCCAGCCGCGGGTTGCGGCTGCGGCACGTCTTCGATGCGCAATGGACGTTCGGCAATCGGGGCAGGCTGGGCAAGGATGGCGGCCTTCATGGTGGATGGTGCCTCCGCGAAGATTGTAGAAGGAGTCCGCCCAGCGCGCTGGGGCCCGATTTATCACATCCCTGTGTGACTGGTTTCCTTGAGGCAGCCTTAGCCCGGCGAGGATGATAACACCAAAGTGCCTGTTGCTGGTCGCCAGCGGATAGGCGTCTGTCGAGGAGGTTCCCATGTCAAGTCTCATCTCACGTTCTGGCCGCTGGATCGTCCTGTTGCTGGTCCTGGTCGTCATTCCTGCCACTGTGCTTTTGTCGTCCTCCGGGAAGGTGCTTGTGAACGCCGAAGCGCTGAAATTCTTCGCTCCTCTTCCTGCCGTGATGAATTCCGCCGACAATTCTGCGACGGACTCGAAAGTGAAGTTGGGCAGGATGCTCTACTACGATCCTCGCCTGTCGGCCAACCAGAAGATCTCCTGCAACACTTGCCATCCTCTCGATACTTACGGCGTGGAATCCACTCGCGTGTCAACCGGCTTCAAGAACCAGAAGGGGACGCGCAACGCGCCTACCGTGTATAACGCCGCCGGACACTTTGTGCAGTTCTGGGATGGCCGCGCCCCTACCATCGAGGAACAGGCGAAGGGACCGATCATGAATCCGGTGGAGATGGCCATGCCCTCGAATGCTGCGGCAGTGACAGTGCTCAAGTCCATGCCGGAGTACGTTGCTCTGTTCCAGGAGGCCTTCCCCAACGACCAAGACCCGATCACTTACAACAACATGGCTTTGGCGATTGGAGCGTTCGAGCGCGGGCTGGTGACTCCTTCGCGCTGGGACGCGTTTCTCAAGGGTGATCAGGCGGCGCTGTCCGATGCCGAGAAGTCGGGTTTCAACACCTTTGCCGCAGTCGGATGCCAGTGGTGCCACAACGGTCCCTATGTCGGCGGGTCGGCCTATCAGAAACTCGGTGTCATGAAACCCTGGCCCAATCAGACCGATCAGGGACGCTACCAGGTGACCAAGGACGAAATTGACAAGATGGTCTTCAAGGTTCCCTCGCTGCGCAACATAGTTAAGACGGGCCCTTATTTTCATGACGGCTCTGTGGCAGCGCTGGACCAGGCTGTCCGCAACATGGCGGTTCACCAACGTGGAGTGGAGCTCGCCGACGCTCAGGTGAAGTCGATTGAGGCTTGGCTGAACACGCTGACGGGACAGATCCCGACAAGCTACATCAAGCCGCCCGAGCTGCCTAAGAGCACCTCCGAGACTCCTCCTCCGGCGGGCGAATAGGAGTTGGGTAGCGTCGCAGATCAAGAATGTCCGGCGTAGATGGCCCGGGTACGAAGACCGGGCCGTGCTACAGCCACCCTTTGGAGCGCGCAATGCGCGCGGCCTCTGTGCGGTTGGCCGCTCCCAGTTTACTAATGGCTTCTGACAGGTAGTTGCGCACTGTACCTTCCGACAGATTCAATTCAGTGGCAATGTCGGAACTGGCGACACCTTCTCCCGCCAGCCGTAATACCTGGCGCTCACGTTCGGTGAGAGGATCGGGCTCGTTGGTCCAGGCTTCGGCAGCGAGTTGCGGATCGATGACGCGTAACCCTGTGTGCACACGCCGCACGGCATCGGCGAGTTGCTCGGCAGGCATATCTTTCAGGAGGTATCCCGAAGCCCCAGCTTCGAGAGCGCGACGGAGATAGCCAGCACGAGCAAAGGTAGTCAGGATAATGACGCGCACCAGCGTGCCGCGTCGCTTGAGTTCGGCGGCAACTTCGAGGCCGGTGCGGCCAGGCATCTCGATGTCAGTAATGAAGACGTCGGGACGTGTCTGCTGAATGACACGCAGCGCTTCGTCGCCGGAACGTGCACGGGCCACGACTTCGATGTCGTCCTCCATCTCGAGCAGTGCGGCGAGCGCACCGAGGACCATGGCCTGGTCTTCAGCGATGACCACGCGAATCTTGTCACGCCGGGCGGGCGCCATGCCATCAGTTTCGCAGAGCGGAGGCGGCTGAGGCGAGAGGCAAATCGATGATCAGGCGGGTTCCGTTCGAGCTGAGCAGACGGAGCGAGCCGCCCAGGGCCTCCAGACGTTCGCGCATGCCGCGCAGGCCATTGCCTTCGGGACCGCTGGCGCCACATCCATCGTCAGCAACTTCGAGCGTGCAGAGGGAGTTGTCACGCTTCAGGATGACGTTGCAGCGGCGGGCCTCGGCGTGGCGGACAACATTGGTGACGGCCTCGCGCAACGCGAGTGCCAGCACCGACTCCTGCGCCGGACTAAGCGGCACGGGGGTGGTGTCGCACTCCACGGAAACGCCAGCCGTTTCCAAGGCGGCGCGGGCGCGAGCGAGTTCGGCGAAGATGCCGTCGCTGCGGTATCCACGGATGGCTTCGCGCACGTCGGCCAGCGCAGCGCGGGACGTGATTTCTACTTCCTGCATCTCCTGTTTGGCACGTTCCGGATCGCGGTCCACCAGCTTGCGTGCCAGCTCCGACTTCAGGGTGATGAGCGACAGCGTGTGGCCCAGTACATCGTGCAGATCGCGGGCAATGCGCTCGCGCTCGGCGACTTTGGCAAGGTGCTCGAGCTCTTCGTGGGCGAGGCGCATCTTCTCGTCGTGGCAGTGAGAGAGAGCCCAGTGGTGGTTGCCGAAGCCGACCAGGATGATCAGTAGCAGCATCGATCCCCAGAAGCTCACCGGCAACTGGAGTTTGTAGGCATAGAACAATAGTATGGCGACTTCAACGGAAAGGGTAGCCAGCACCCAGCGAAGCTTAGGCGTGAAACCCGCGGCTGCGGCGGCATAAATGAGAAACCCACAAGCTCCGCCGTTCACAGGCAGGAAGATCGCCGCCATCAGAACCATGAAGACAATGCAGATGTTTCTAACGCGGCCAAAGCGCGAAAAGGCCTGGAGATAAAGAAAGATAAAGAACAGTCCAGCGAGCGTGTTTCCGATCCAGTGCAGTAGGCTGGCGTGCTTAAAGTGAGGATCTACGAAGAACCAGACCATGAAGGGCAGCCAGATAAGCGGCATCCACTTATGCTCGTGGTCAGCCGGGTAAATCTTGTACCAGATGGACTGCAGTGTCTTCATCATCGCCTTCCTTAATATTATGGCTCCGGCAGCGGCATCATTGTCGTCCGGAACGCGCCTCGGGCACAATCCCATACCACAACGCGGCAGTGACGGTCAGCGCCAGTGCCAGGTCCAGCCACCGTGCCGCCAGTGTCAGTCCGGTGAAGACGAACATCACGAACGCCCATAACATCCACTGTACGGTTTTGCTGCTCATGATCAACTCCCTAAACTTTTAACGCTCCCAGGTTAGTGCCCAACTCCCCGACCCCTTCGACTGCGCTCAGGGCCGGCCCTATCGCCAATAACGGGCGATAAGGGTGTGGGCACCCTTCGACTGTTTGACTGTTCCACGTCCCGAAGCCGCACGTTGCAGGCGGATGGGTTTGCAACGCGGGCTTCGGTTCGTGTTGCTCCGAAGCGCCTAGCAGCTCGGGTTTCGGGGACCATTGAGGCGTGTCCGTCATCGGGGCGACAGGTCATGGCGGACAATCCTCGCCGGATCAACTTTGTGTGATCGTTATCCATACAACTGGCCTTCATCGCGCCGGTACAGAAATGCCGCGATGCCGAGAAACAGCAGGGTGAATCCGACCAAGGTCTGCACGTGCGACCCAATCGAAGACGTATCGCGCGACATGCCGATGGCACGCAGCGCCAACTGGCTGATGTGGAACGGCGGCAGCACGCGCGCCACTTGTTGCAGACCGTGCGGCAACAGGAAGATCGGGATCCACAAGCCGGAGCAGAATGACATTGGCAAATAAGTAAGGTTGACCAGCGCCGGCGCCGAGTTTGGCTTGGCCAGGTAGCCGAGCGCGAGTCCCATGGAGCCGAAAGGAATCGCCGCCAGCATCAGAATGCCGACCAACTCCGCACTTTGGACCGCGCTTAGGCGCACGTTGCCGAACGCAAAGCCGATGGCCATCAGAGCCAGCGCAATTACTGCGCTGAACGCCATCGCGCTTACCACCTTCGCGGTAAAGTACGCCGCCAGCGGCATGGGCGAGGCCCGCTTCACCTGCAGCCATCCCTGGCCGCGCTCCATGGCCAGGCTCACGCCGAAGCCGAACAGCGAGACTCCCATCACGCCAAAGGTCCCGAGGGTCGCCAGCATGTAGGTTGCGCTTTCGGAGCGCGTGACAGGATTGCCCGAACCGAGCACGATGGCAAACAGAACGTAGAACATCAGCGGGAAAAAGATGGTCGAGGCCGCATAAACAGGTATGCGGACGTTCTTCACGATCTCGTACTTCGCTTCTTTGGCGAAGAGTTCGACCAGGTTTCCGAACGAGCGCTGCGGTATGGTCAAATCCGCGGGAAGTGTGGTGGCTGCCATGTCAGTTACTCCCGTATGAAGCGTGGTTGTGGTTCTGCGTCAGGGCGAGGAAGGCCTCTTCCAGCCCGGCGCTGGTGACTTCCAGGTCCGATAGCCACGAGTCGCGTTCCAGCAACTCGCGCACCACCGGCTCGGCCGCCTGCACCTGCAGTTCAAACTTCTGGCGGTCGGCGGCAACGTTGAGCACGCCGGGAATTGCCCGAATCTCGTCGAGCGAGAGCCGGCTGTTAAACCGCACCTGCTTGCCCATGGCGCGTGATTTGATCTCCGCTGGAGTGCCTTCGGCCACGATGCTGCCGTGCTGCAACACCAGGATGCGGTCGGCCAGTGCGTCGGCTTCGTTCAGGTAATGGGTGGTGAGCAGGACGGTCTTGCCGCGCGCCACCAGGGTACGAATCTGCGTCCACATCAGACGGCGGGCTTCGACGTCGAGGCCGACCGTCGGCTCATCGAGAAACAGCAGGTCGGGATTGCCGCAGATGGAGATGCCGAACAGCACGCGCTGGCGTTGTCCGCCGGAAAGCTCGCCAAAGCGGCGGTGCTTGATCTCGTCGAGTCCGGCGATCTGCAGCGTTTCCGCCATCGGTAACGGGTTTGGGTAGTACGAAGAGAACAGGTCAATATGCTCGCGGACTTTCAGGGTCTCGGGTACGCGCGCGACCTGCAGCATTGCGCCCACGCGGTACCGCATGGCTTCGTCCCGCGGATCGGAGCCGAATACACTTACGCTCCCGCAGTCGGGGTTAGCCAGACCAAGCAACATTCGTACCAGGGTTGTTTTCCCCGCGCCGTTGGGACCGAGCAGCGCCAGAAGTTCTCCGCTCCTTAACTCCATATCAACATTTCGCAGCGCGCTGACCGACCCGTAGGTCTTGGTCAGCCGACGAGTCCGGGCGACACTGACGGCTTCCGGCGCGGCGTTGTGGACCGATTGGGCGATTGCTGTGGACATCCCTCACTCCTCCATGGGTTTCCCCGCTACTAGAGTGATGATCTGCCAAATCGGGAATGGCCACTAGTGCCGATTGTCAGGCGGGGTGCGTGACAAATGTCATGGAAGAAGCAATAAGCAATTAGCAATTAGCTGTAAGCCCTTTGCTGTCAGCTCTCAGCTATGAGCCGTCAGCCGCGACCGGGCACGGGCTAACGGCTTTGAACTTCGGTCCTGGCGGTGTGCGCGTTGCGGAGACCACGATGATGCAGCTTGTCAGAGATGCGTGGTCGCATTTTGCCTCCAAGCGTCAGGTCCGCAGCTGAAAGCTGACGGCTGATAGCTCGTCACTAAAGGCCAGAAAGCGGCAACCTACATGGTCCCGATTACCCGGCAGTGCCTCCCCTTGCCCGGTGAATCATTTGTTACACTTTTCCCGTTTCGTGACTCTTATCACCTTTCGGGGTGACTTGAATCACGGCTCAAATCAGGGAAAAAGCCGACACTGAGATGTAACAAAGTGAGGGCCCCGCCTGTGCCACGTCTTGCTCCTCCCCCAGGCACTCGCGGGTAGAAAGAAGGTCAGTCATGTTGCTCGCATATCGGCTGGTGAAGCTGATCGAGACGCATTCCGATGGACTGGCCCGCAGCTTGCACAATCGTTACCGCAGCGACAAGAAATGCTCAGCTTACGCGAACGTTCCGGAAGCTGAGCTGACGGCGAAGGTATACGAGGTGTATCGCCACCTGGGCGAATGGCTGCTGGGCAAAACTGAAACCGATGTAGAACGGCGCTACCTGGAAATCGGCGCCCAGCGCTTCGAGCAGGGCGTTCCTGCGAGCCAAGTGGTGTGGATGATCTGCCTGGTGCGCGAGAACCTGTGGGACTACCTGCAGAAATACGCTGAGTTGGAGAAGCCGGCGGAAATCTTCGGCGAAGTCGAATTGCTCGAGATGCTCGACCAGTTTTTCAACCGCGCCATTTACTATGCCACGCTCGGCCATGAGCGGGCGCAAAACCGTGATCAAGTCTGTTCAGAACCAGTCACGGCTTAGTACGAGGGCCATTTCATGTCCTGGATCGATCCTTATCGAAGCAAGCTAATGACCGCGCGCGAGGCGGTAGGCTGCGTGGAGTCGGGTATGCGGGTATACATCCATCCCGGTTGCGCTGAGCCGGAGGCGCTGGTCGAGGCTCTGATGGAGCGCGCCCCCTACGTGAAAGGGGTGGAGATTGTCCACCTGCTCACGCTGGGCACGTCGCCCTACTGCGCTCCCGAGATGTCGGAGAGCTTCCGCCACAACGCGCTGTTCGTGGGCGGCAACGTGCGTCAGGCAGTACGCGACGGTCGCGCAGACTACACTCCCATCTTCCTGTCAGAAGTCGAGTGTCTGTTCGAGAGCGGCGAGATGCCGATTGACGTCGCGTTCATCCAGGTGTCGCCGCCCGACTCCCACGGATATTGCAGCTTCGGCGTTGGCGTGGACACGACGCTGACCGCTGCCAAGTGCGCGCATCGCGTGGTGGCGCAGGTGAACGCGCAGATGCCACGCACCTATGGCGACAGTTTCATCCATGTCGGCGAACTGGACGCCATCGTGGAGGTTTCGCGCCCGCTATGTGAGATTAAGGAAAACACCATCACGGAGTTGTTTCGCTCCATTGGCACGCATGTTTCGTCGTTAATCGAAGATGGCTCGGTGCTGCAGTTGGGGATCGGCGGGATCCCCGATGCCGTGCTGCCCAACCTGATGGACCGCAAAGATCTGGCTGTCCATACCGAGCTGATCTCCGACAACGCGATTCCCCTGATCGAAACAGGAGTGATCAACGGACAACGCAAGAACTTCAAGCCAAGAAAGATCATCCTGGGCTTCGTCCTGGGCACCAAGAAACTGTTCGACTTCGTTGACGAGAACCCGATCTTCGAATTCCACCCGTCAGCCTATACCAACGATCCGTTCCGCATCGCCCAGAACGAGCGCATGGTGGCCATCAACTCGGCCATCGAGGTTGACCTTACCGGACAGGTCTGCGCCGAGTCGATTGGCGCTTGGTTCTACAGCGGCTTCGGCGGACAGCTCGATTTCATCCGCGGAGCGGCGCGCTCGAAATGGGGTAAGCCGATCATTGCGCTACCCTCGACAGCAAAAGAAGGGGCAGTATCGCGCATCGTGCCCCGCCTGGCGCATGGCGCCGGTGTGCTGACCGGACGCGCCGATGTGCACTACGTCGTCACCGAATTCGGCGTCGCGTATCTGCACGGAAAGACCATACGGCAGCGGGCCGAGGCGCTCATCCTGATCGCCCATCCCCACTTCCAGAACGAGTTGTACGAGTATTGCGAGAAACAGCGCTGGTTTCAGCGAAATCAGTTGGAGACTGTCGAATTGCGAGGAGAACATGGCGTCGCAACCGCGCGGTGATATCACGATCGATGTCGAGGAATGCAAAGGGTGCGGGCTGTGCGTGGAGTCATGCCCGCCCAAGTGCCTGGTGTTGGCGCCGGAGCTGAGCAAATACGGAGTGCATCCGGCAACCTATACCGGCGCAGGCTGCACTGGTTGCGGCGCATGCTTCTACTGCTGCCCTGAGCCCGGAGCCATTACCGTCTACCGGCTCGTGCCGCCACCCAAAGTGGCAGGCGCCGTGGTCGGCGGAGGCAAGGAGGCGGCCCATGCGGCAACTGTGTAAAGGAAATGTCGCGGTCGTGAAGGCCGCAGTTTTAGCTGGGTGCCGGGCCTATTACGGATATCCGATCACCCCGGCCAGCGAGATCGCAGAATATGCCGCTCTCCTTATTCCAGAAGTGGGCGGCACTTTTTTGCAGGCAGAGAGCGAAGTCTCGGCCATCAACATGGTGTACGGAGCTGCGTCGGCGGGCATGCGCGTGATGTCGGCGTCGTCGGGCCCGGGCCTGAGCCTGATGCAGGAAGGCATCTCCTACATTGCGGGAGCCGAGCTGCCCTGCGTGATCGTCGATGTGGTTCGTGGCGGACCGGGACTTGGCAATATCGCCCCCGAGCAGAGCGACTACTTCTGCATCGTGAAGGGAGGAGGCCATGGCTGCTACCGCAATCTCGTACTGGCGCCGGCGTCGGTGCAGGAGATGTTCGACCTCACCGTGCTGGCCTTCGAGCTGGCCGACCGTTACCGCAATCCGGTGGTCATCATGACCGACGGCTATGTCGGTCAGATGCAGGAGCCGCTAGAGATCAAGCTGCGCGACGTCAAACTGCCGGAGAAAGACTGGGCGGTGAAGGGCACCCACGAGACGCGCAAGAACCTGATCAGCTCGATTTACCTTGAGCCTGACGTGCTGGAAGCGCACATCCGCAAGCTGGAAGCAAAATACGCGCTGGCGCAGGAGCTGGAGAGCCGCAGCGAAAACTACCTCGCGGAAGACGCTGACTTCTTGCTGGTTGGCTTCGGCATCGTTTCGCGGGTGCTGCGCTCCACCGTGGACCAGTTGCGCGCCCAGGGTGTGAAGGCCGGGTTGTTCCGGCCCATCACGTTGTGGCCATTCCCGTCGCGCGAGCTGCGGGAGGCGGCGAAACACGTGAAGACAGTGATGGCGGTCGAGCTGAGTACCGGGATGATGGTGGAAGACGTGAAGCTGACGCTCAATGGCAGCGTGCCGGTGGAGTTTTATGGCCGGGCGGGCGGCAACGTGCCGACGCCGGAAGAGATCGCCGCACAGGTGACGTCGCACATGGCGGCTGCGGTTTAGGCGGATTCAATGTTGCCGCGAACCAAAACGGGTAGAGCACGCCTTCAGGCGTGCCGCCAAGTCGCTCTTTTTGATACACCGAGCGGACTTTAGTCCGCGAGGCGCACGTTGGCCTCAATGCCCGCGAGTCCGTGGGGAGGAATTCTGTGACCGAATACGAAGTTGTGCACGAGAAATCGCCCGCGTTTTATGACAGGTACGAGCGTAAGGGGGAATTGCAGCAACAGACCCACTATTGCCCGGGATGCGGCCACGGCATTGTCCACAAGCTCATCGCCGAGGCGCTCACGGAGCTCGGCCTGCAGGACCGTGCCGTACTGGTAAGCCCGGTCGGATGCTCGGTCTTCGCCTACTACTACTTCGATGTCGGCAACGTTCAGGCCGCGCATGGCCGGGCATCGGCGGTGGCGACGGCGTTGAAGCGCGCTCACCCCGAGTCTATCGTGATGTCGTACCAGGGTGACGGCGACCTCGCCGCTATCGGCACGGCGGAGATCGTGCATGCCGCCAATCGCGGAGAAAACATTTGCGTGTTCTTCGTCAACAACTCGATCTATGGCATGACGGGCGGCCAGATGGCGCCCACGACGCTGGTCGGGCAGTACAGCACGACTTCTCCGTGGGGACGCCGCCCCAATAATGAGGGCCTGCCGCTACACGTCGCCGAGTTGCTTGCGTCGCTGGAGACGCCTACCTACATCGAGCGCGTCGCCCTCAGCGACATGAAGAACATCATGAAGGCCAAAAAGGCCATCCGGAAGGCACTGGTGATCCAGAAGAACGGCGGCGGCTTCTCGCTGGTCGAAATCCTCTCTCCGTGTCCGACAATCCTGAAGATGGATCCGCTCGTCGCTCGCGAGTGGGTGGGCGAGACACTGATGAAGGAATTTCCGCTAGGTGTCTTCCGCGACCGCAAGCCGG
>Ga0074046_10000605_pt1 | contig 32824 bp, 30 predicted proteins | sample BogForMeECP23OM3_FD_94441 | JGI IMG/M metagenome (GOLD analysis project Ga0074046, IMG submission 94441) | Bog forest soil microbial communities from Calvert Island, British Columbia, Canada - Bog Forest MetaG ECP23OM3 | ecosystem: Environmental > Terrestrial > Soil > Wetlands ... | reverse complement strand
TATGGCGTCTGGGCGCCGATTACGCCACCGTTCTGCACACCGACGCCGACCTCGACCTGAATGGCCTCGCCATTCCCAACGGCGACTACACCCTTTACGCCGATCTCGACAACGGCCAGTGGAAGCTGATCGTCAATAAAACCCTGATGGCCGGTGCCCGCCACATCTGGGGCGTCGGGGTCTCACCGGACGGCATTCAAGAGGGCGCCACCACCAATGATCCGGCCACCGAACTGGGCCACACTTCGCTCACCATGGGCAAGCCGTCATCTCCGGTCGAAACCCTCAAGATCACGCTGTCGGGCGCCGGCGGCGCCAAGGGAAAACTGCTCGTCGAATGGGAGAATGTGACGGCGTCGGCGCCGTTCACTGTGAAGTAGCGGTTTCCCGCGCGGTAGAGCCGTGGAACGGAGTTTTTCCGCAACCTGCCAGGCATCCTCGAGCTGATTAGGGCACAAGGATTTCAGTCAAACGATGCGTCAGCGTGAGGGTTGCGCCGTAGTTGCTCGCAATACCGACAATTATTGCAAACAGAAGAAGAGTCCAAGGCCAGGTGCGTCGAAGGCGCCGCCCAGCCATGCGCCACTCAAGCAGACGCTGGACGCGCAGGCCAATCGAAGATGAGCCACTGACCAGCCCACTTGCCAGCGCAGGCTCGGACCACTGCTTCGAGGATCTCGAAAGTTTGATCAACGCCGCCGCCAGATCCAGTGCATCCTGACGATTCGCCACGGCGGCATCATCGGCCGCCAATTCGGCCGCCTCCTGCCACGCACTTTCAATGCCGCTTATCCCGGGAAACGGAGTCGCACTGATCAGCACCTTTTTGAAGTTATCCCATGACCGCTTGTGCCCCAGTTCGTGCCGGACCGCTACACGCATTTCGGGGTCGCTGAGCACAATTGCTGCCATGTCGGAAACCATCACTCTGGGTCTCCGAATGCCGACCAGAATCAGCGCGGGCGCGCCGTTCGAAGCGAGCATCGGCGCGTTAAGTGCCGGCGTGGCCGCCTCGTTGCCGATGCTCCTCGCTCTCGACAACCACTGCGTCACTGCGCGCTTGGTTCGCGCCTGAGCCCTGAGCACACGGAACAAGCCAGCGCTCAGGATGAGGAGCGAACACGCGGCTAGAATGAAGGTTCCGGCGTCCTCGTCGAGCGACGCTCTCTCCATCAACCAGAATGATGGGAAGGCAAAAAAAACGGCGACCACAGTGGAAACCGCAAAAGAAAAGATCCGCAGCCCGAACAGGAAATTGGCAGAGTTCGCGGTGGACTTTCGGCCGCTACGATTCACGCTCCGCCACGCCAACACAACCAGCGAGGACAGCGGACAGTACACGGTTGCGAAAAACGCAAGAGAAACCAGGAGTCCCCGCGCCGCAAATATCATCTCTGCCCTCCCTTCTTGAGTTGCAGTTCTGCGCGCTGACGTTCCACCAGGGTCTGCAATTCCTCGAGCAGTTTCTCGTCCTGCGCGCTGACCGCCTCCACGAAATACGAAAGGTGAAGCGAAGCATACTCGGAACTCAGAAGCCTCCGGATACCCTTCATGGCAGCCCCGCGCTCGATTTCTTCCGGGCTATACCGCGCCGAGTAGCGAAACGCCTTTCCTTCGAGAACGCGGCCGAGGAGTCCCTTTCGAAATAGACGGTCCATCGTCGTCATGATCGTGGAATAAGTTTGCCAGATGGTGCCATCCTCCAGCACTTCACGAACAGTGGCAGTTCCTCGCGCCCAGACGGCGTGGTGGACTTGTCGCTCCAGCGGCCCAAGCCGGGCCGCGGGGGTATTTTCGAAAGTAGGATGAATCGGGTCCATTACGATTCGGTGCAACGGGTCGGGCTGATCCCGATAAAGAGAACTTTAAAGTCGGAGGGTTCGATGAGTCAATGAGCCGGTGACAAAATTCATCGCGCCTCAACAATTACCGCAAGTAGGTAGTAGGTCCTGGAATGTATTACCGCCGATAGGAGGCTTTTCTTAAAGCGTTAACGTTTGTGTGACGTACTATTAACAACGCGCGATTATTGTCCTCTATTTCGATTCGTGACGCACATTGATACGTGTGCTTAGGATGATAAGTTTATGAAGCTAGATGAATGCCCTCCCACTGTGCTTTTCACACCCATCATTCGATCGCGATCGAGCGTAACAGCGCTCTGCGCGGTCCGGCGCATTCTAATTGTTCTCGTCGTCGTGGCGAGTTGCGCGTTGCTGCCCGCCCAGAACGCAGTATTGACGGGTTCGCTCGGCGGCCGGGTCACCGACCAGAGCGGAGCGATAGTGCCGGGAGCATCGGTGGTGTTGCGGAACCTCGCGACCGGCGTGCAACAATCGGCCGAGACCAACCATGCGGGACTTTACCGCTTTCCGGTGGTCATGCCGGGCACCTATTCCATCACAGCAAGTCTCAAGGGGTTTCGCGATGTCCAGGCTTTGGTGCGGGTGCTGGTAGGAAACACAACTTCGCAGGACATCCGGCTACAGGTTGGAGCAGGCGCAGACGCGGTCAAAGTAATCGGGACAACGCCGCTGCTGCGGCCGGAAGAATCCTCCGCCAGCACCGTCATCGACCGTTCTCTTATCGAAGACTTGCCGCTCAACGGACGAAAATACACCAACTTCATGGTACTCACACCGAATACCAGCTACGACGGCGATACCGGACTGGTGAGCGTTGCCGGACAACAAGGCGGCGAGGATTCGGGATACGCCAACGGAAACGGTTCCACTTACTTCAGCGTCGATGGCTCCAACGCCACCAACAACTACTTCTCTGATATTGTGGGCCGTAATCGCATCCCTTACCTGTTTGGCGAAGATTCGATCCAGGAGTTTCAAGTTGCGGTCAGCCCCTACACCGCAATTTACGGCGGCGGAGCAGGTTTCGTGAACGCGATCACCCGATCGGGTGGCAACGCTTTGCACGGCAGTGCGTTCTATTACAACCGCAACTCCGCGTTTGAGGCCAACGACGCGCTCGACAAAGCCGCTGGCAATCCGAAACCGGAGGATGATTTGCAGCAGTTCGGCGCCGCGGTGGGCGGCCCTGTCCTCGGAAATCGTTTATGGTTCTTCGCGGATTATGAGCAACAGCTGCGCAACAATCCGATTCCCGTGATCAACTAGGCTTTGGCGACGAACCCTTCGAACCTGGGGGCTTTTGTGCTCGCTAATTTTTTCCCCTCCTCGGTAACGACGGCCCCAGCGCTGCCTCCACCGAACGGACCTTTGCCGGTCCCAAATCTCGATACCCAGGCCCAGGTCCCTGGCGATCCGTATTACCAGATATACCTCCAGCAAATTTCGAATACCGTTAACGCGCTGAACTCCAATCTGGGCCTCAAAGCAAGAAAGGGCAACGATTGGGTGCTCACCCCCCGGTTGGACTATCAGGCCGCGAACCGAGATGGCCTGTTTCTCACCCTCAATTTCAACCGGTTCAATTCGCCTGGAGGCGTCATCCTTGACCCGACGGTCGGTAACTATGGCACGCAAACGCTAGCCAACGCCGATGTTCATACCTTCCAGGCCACTCTGGGATGGACGCACACCTTCTCCCCCCACCTGCTGAACGAATTCCACGCCGGCACTTCGCAAGACAACGAAACCGCGACCCCAACCGGTTTGGCTGGGAACACGCCGACGGTGGTTCTCGATAGTCCCAGCGCCTTCATCCTAGGCAACGCTCCTTTCTCCATCGGAGGAGTTTTTGAAAGACAATACTCTCTGTCCGACCGCGTCGATTACGTGATCGGCAAGCACACTTTGCAATTCGGTTTCGATTTCAACCGCACTCGGGATGCGGACACCAATGATGGCGGCGCTGATCCGAACGAGGCTATCGACTTCGGATCGCCGCTCGGCCTCTACGAATTTCCGAATCTGCAAGCCTTTGCGCTCGGAGAGTACATCAATTTCAATCAGGCTGCGGGAAACCCGACTTTTTCATTTGCCGTGCCGTACTACGGTTTCTATGTGCAGGATACTTTCCGCGCGTTGCCGAAGTTGACGCTCGAAATGGGCTTGCGCGAGGACTTCCAAGTCTACCCCCAGCCCGCCGAGAATCCCGCCTTCACCCCAACCGGCCAGTATCCCAACCAGTTTCGCCGCCTCGCCCCGCGTTTCGGATTCGCCTGGCAACCCGAGTCCAAGACCGTAATCCGCGGCGGCTTCGGCATGTTCTACACCAACATGAACGGCCTGAACTACCGCAACGCCGTGATCTCGAACGGGCTGCCTTCGCAGCAGGAGGAGGTAAATTCGAGTTACAGTACAGGTCCCCCGAACGACCAGGTGCCCACGTTTCCCAATATTCTTGCTGCGAATAACCCGCTGTTCTCCGCTTCCTCGGACATTTCCCTGGTTTCTCCACAGTTCCGCGCGCCATATATTGAGCAGGCGAGTTTACAGATCGAACGGGAGATTTTCGAGAACACCACCTTGACCCTCGGCACCATGTGGAATCACGGTGTGCACATAATTTCCGGCAGCGCGTATGACGCGAACCTGGAGCCGTTGGTAGGCACGACGACTTACACCGTTTGTCCTCCCGGCACAACTGCGGCGCCCTGCACGGGGCCGACTTACACCCTGCCCACCATGGACAACGGTCTGCTTAAGGACGGCCTCATCCGTTCGCAACTCGGCCAGATCCAGGAACTCATCAGCCCCGCGCAGAATTACTACAACTCTTTATTCGTGCAGGTGCAGCACCGCCTGTCGCAAGGCTTTTCGCTGCAATTTGGCTACACCTATGCCAAGAGCATCATGCTCGATGGGATGGATTTCAACAATCAGTTCGACTTCAGCAATACCCATGCTCCTTCGCTCCTCGACGAACGGCACCGCCTTACTTTTGCCGCAGTCTACCGACCGGGACTCGAAAGACTGACCAGTTCGGACACCGGGCGCAAGGCGCTCTCAGGCTGGATTCTGAGCAGCGTGATGGAGTTCTCTTCCGGCCGTCCGTACGCGGGTCTGTTGAGTCCCGCGTGCACCAGTCCTGCTCCGCTCTCGTTCAGCACTTGCAATGGCGTCGTGGTCAATAACGTACTTTATGGCAATGACAACCTGAACGACACCGCTTTCAACCAGGACACCGCTGCTACCGCGGGCGGCATCAACGGCGCCGGCCCCACGCCCGGCATCGGCGTGAATTCTTTTTACGGCCCGTGGCTGGAGAGAATCGACATGGGCTTGGCCCGCAGCTTCGAAATCCGAGAAGGCAAGGAACTGCAATTCCAGGTGCAGGCTTTCAATCTCTTCAACCACGCCAATTACTACGTGCAAAATGGAGACGGCATCAACCAGTTGCAATACAACCCCATCGGGACTAACTGCGGTGATGGCATCCACACAAATCAGCAATGCTATCTAGTGCCCAACGCCGGCCCAGGCAATTTCGGAGCCTTCCAGGAAGTCAGCCCCGACGGCCTTCCCCGAGCATTGCAGTTTTCAGCCCGATTCACGTTCTAAGTTTCAATGAAGCCCTGATTAAAGTTGTCATCCTGAGCGGAGCGAAGGACCTGCTTTTTGCCGATTGAGAACCTGATCTTTCCGAAGCGGGCCGAAAGATAGTCCCCCTAAAAAGAAAAAGGACAGCCCGGAGCCCCCCAAGGCCGTCCTGATAAACCCTCCCGGTTAGAAGGGCAACTGGCATCAAGATAGCCTCGCGAGATTGCGGGATTATTGCAATTTCGTGAAACTCCGATGAATTCGATATGGCTGCGGAGGCCCTCCTCCCAAATCCGTAGCAAGCTCCGGTTTCTGTGCCCGCGATCACCAGTTGACGTGATCAACTGCTGCCTCCCCTGCCGCCGCTGTTATATTGATCAAATATGTTGATCGAAGCATCCGAGGCTCCAGGATTTAGCTAACGCCCGCCGTGGAGGAACGATGACCCGCAACACAGAACAGTCCCGCAAGCTGCAGAAACGCGCAGAGCAGTTCATTCCCGGAGGCGTGAACTCGCCGGTGCGCGCATTCCGCAGCGTGGGCTGCGACCCCGTATACATTGTGCGTGGCCAGGGTTCGCACACTTGGGACGCCGACGGCAACGAATATGTGGACTACATTGGCTCCTGGGGCCCGCTGATTCTCGGGCATGCGGCGCCTACAGTCATTGAGGCCGTGATCGCGGCTGCGCGCAGTGGCACCAGCTTCGGAGCATCCACTCCCGCCGAGGCGGATCTCGCCGAGCTGGTGATTTCCGCGTTCCCGCACATGCAAAAGGTTCGCTTCGTCAGTTCGGGCACCGAAGCGACTATGTCGGCCATCCGCCTGGCGCGCGCGTATACGAAGCGCAAATACATTGTGAAGTTTGAGGGCTGCTATCACGGGCACGCCGACGCACTTTTGGTGAAAGCCGGATCGGGCGTGGCCACGCTGGGCATTCCGGGCTCGGCGGGCGTTCCGGAAGAATTTACGCAGTTCACGCTCGCCCTGCCGTACAACGACATCGGCGCGATCGAGACCGCGTTTAACAAATTCAAGCACCAGATTGCCTGCGTCATCGTGGAGCCGGTCGTCGGGAACATGGGATGCGTGCCGCCGGCTCGCGGATACCTCGAAGCTTTGCGTGACATCACCTCGCGCGATAATGCACTGCTGATTTTCGATGAGGTCATGACAGGATTCCGGCTGGCCTTCGGCGGCGCGCAGGAACTCTACGGGATCCGACCTGACCTGACGACGATGGGCAAAATCATTGGCGGAGGTTTGCCCGTGGGCGCCTATGGCGGTCCGAGCGAAATCATGGATCTGATTGCGCCGCTTGGGCCCGTGTATCAGGCGGGAACGCTCTCTGGGAATCCTCTGGCGATGGCCGCCGGTTTCGCCACGCTCAGCTACCTGCGTGAGCACAAGGACGTCTATACGAAGCTCGACAAGCTCGCGGCCGAAGTGGTCGCGGGGGTTGCCGCCGCAGCCAAAGATGCCGGCGTGACCATGTGCCACAACCGCGTCGGCTCGATGTTCACCTGGTTCTTCACGCAGGGACCGGTCACCGATTGGACTTCCGCCGCCAAATCCGACACCGAAGCCTTCGGGCGTTTTTTCCGCGCGATGTTGGAGAACGGAATCTATCTGCCTCCATCGCAATTTGAAGCTGCATTCATCGGGGCGGCGCACACTGAACGCGACGTGCAGCAAACTATCGCCGCGGCGAGGCAAGCGTTCGCGATGGTGCACGCGTAGAAGAGGCTGTCAGCTCTCAGTAGAGCCCCCGTAAGGGATACAGCTGTTCGACTTCGCACTAGCTGACGGCTGATAGCTGACGGCTGACAGCCAACATCTCTTCCACCGTCACAAACTCATATCCCTGATCGAGGTACCGGCGGATCAAATTTTCCGTGGCAATCACCGTCTGCGCGCGGTCCGCGCCCATGGCACGATGTCCGCCATCGTGCAGCAGGATCACATCTCCGCCGCGCATTTGCCGCACGACTTTTTTCTCGATCACCGCGGCGGTCGGAGCAGTCCAGTCGTAGCCGGTCACATTCCACATCACGGTCTTTAATCCGAGTTGACGCGCGATCCTGAGCGTCGCTGGCCGTCTTCCGCCAAACGGTGGACGAAACAAAGTTGAATGCTCCCCGATTGCGTCCCCTAAAGCCTGATGGCAGTCAAATAATTGCCTGCGCGTTTCGGCTTCAGATTTGAAAATGAGCAGCGGATGCGCGAACGTGTGATTGCCGACCACGTGGCCCGCCTGCGCCACCGCGCGCGCGACGTCTGCGCGCTGCTGCACGAAGCGACCGATCATGAAGAACGTGGCCCGCACGCTGTGCTTCGCCAACACATCAAGCAACTTCAGCGTGTGTGGATCGTTCGGCCCATCATCATAGGTCAGGGCGATTTGCTTGCTCCCGCGCACTCCGCTCGCAAACGTCGGTCCGTACCATTGTCCCGTCGGCGCCATGGACTGATATCCCGCGGCGCAAGTGGCCGCAGCGGCTGTCAATCCGATGAGCGCGGGGAGCATGATCGAATTGTAATGGAGGTCAGAGGGCAGAGGTCAGATTGCAGAGGTAAAAGCCAAAACCATGGCGTGTTGGTTTTCACCTCTGCAATCTGACCTCTAACCTCTGACCTCACCACAATCCACAATTGCGTCCGGACGCGAAGCAATATATTCTGCTCTGCAGTTCCTGACGACAATCGCCAGTCGATAGTCAATAATCATGGCCAAGCTTTTCGAGCTTCCCCGTTACATTGCGGTTGAAGGTCCCATACGGGTTGGGAAGAGCACGCTGGCGCGGGTTCTCGGAGAGCGCCTGGCCGCGCAGCGCGTCATCGAACCGGAAGACAATCCATTTCTCAAGGCGTTCTACGAAGGCGAGCCCGGGGCAGCCTTTCAGGCACAGTTCGCATTCCTGATCCGCCGCTTCGAGCAACTGCGCGCGCTCGATCTGGGCCCGCGCTCAAATAAGACCGTCGTTTCCGATTACATCTTTGAAAAAGACAAGCTTTTCGCCTGCCTCAACCTCAACGATCAGGAACTTGATACTTACAATCGCTACTTCAATTATTTTCGCGAGCAGATTCCGACGCCCGACCTGGTTATCTATCTGCAGGCCACGCCGGAAGTGCTGAAGAAGCGGCTGAAGAAAAAGAACGCGGCCGGCGAAAAGGCCATCAGTGAGGATTATCTGATGGAGGTCGTAAAGGCTTACGAACACTTTTTCTTTCACTATACGCAGTCTGACCTGCTGATCGTGAACACCTCCGAGATCGACTTCGTCGACCGCAACGAAGACCTGCAGGAGTTGCTGAAGAAAGTTTCCGCCCCGATCAAGGGCACGCAATATTTCCTGCCGCTCGGGAGCCAGGAAGTGGCTAGCGCGTAGGGATAAAAGCGCACACCCTGGCTGCTCCGTTGTGTCGTCTAGTTACACGACTTGTGTCGGAGGGTGTGAGAAACGTGCTTCCGTGATGCAGAATCGACTTTAGCAATTAGTTGGGTTGCGTCTTTTCTGCGGGTTCGGTCGACGGCGCCTTGGGTTCGTTTCGCTTTTCCACCGATTCCACCGAAAACAGCAGGTAATGATCGTAGCCGTGGCTGCGGTAGTAGCGGTGCTTGCGATAGTCGAGGTAAATTTCCGCCTTCTTCGGAAGCCACAACTCCACATTCTTTTGGAACTTGACCGGGCCATACTCTACTACCTGTTGCTCACAGCGCAACTGGATCTGCGGCATCGGATTAATCAGTTCTGATTCGATCCGCACGATCTCAAATTTGTCCGCCGTGATCCAAGCGCGGCCTTTCAGCCGCAGTGCATAGATTTGGCCACCCACGTTGTACTCGCTGATGAGAGCAGGCCGATCCTCGCGCTGCCGGAAGTGAACCACCCACGCTGCTTGCCCATGCCAGCTTCCCAGTCCTTCACACGTCATCGCGAAGTTGTCGCGCATGACGGGATGAAATACCAGGGCCAACGCCGCAAACCCGCCGCTGGCGATCCTGTCGGGAAAGTCAACTCGCGCCATGCGCTCCAACCGGTCTTCATCCACCGCAAGGTAGCCTGGCCGACTCTCCGAGATGTTAGCGACATAGTCGTAGGTTCGGGTTTCCTTCGTAAGGGAGTTCCCCATTTCATCCACCTGCTCGTGTTGCAGGTGTTCGATCGCCGCAATCCGCGAGACATCGTCTACCAACTGCTTCACACGCTCGCCCGACATTTCGATTACGCTGTCCAACGGGCAACTGACACCAGCGGCGACAGACGGCGTCGCCTCATCGATTCCAGGGGGGCGCCACGGATTGACGGAGACCGGGAGTTCAGGAGTGGCGAATATAGGGTCGATGTCGGCCGCGCTCCTGACCACGGTTTCACCCGGGAGAGGAACGCCGTCGCGTTGCGCCTCGAGCGTGGCGATCATGTTGCGCACCTGGGGGACGGTGGAGTCGTTGGGCGAATTCTGAACGAAGGCTTTGAGCGCCTGGATACCGTCTTGCCTTTTCCCCAGATTCACCAGGGCCTGCCCAAGAGGCAGATTCGCCACATTGGCCGGGGCTTTCCCTTTTGCGATGGCCAACTCCGCCTGCTGCCGCGCCTCCTCATACTTCTTTAGTTTTAGGTCGGCATTCGCAAGCAGGTTGTGCGCCATCCAATTCTCGGGATCGGCGTCAACCGCTTTTCCGAGCGCCGCCGCCGCCCCGGCATAGTCTTCACGGGAAAGATCCACTTGGCCGAGCAGGACTAACGCCCGCACATTGTGGGAGCTGAGATTGACGGCGGTCCCCAGGTAGCTTTGCGCCTTGGCGAAGTCTTTTTCCTGATAGGCTATGTAGCCCAACAGATAATTCACATCCGGATTCGACGGCGCCAGTGTGTAAGTCGCCTCGAATCTCTTCTTCGCGTCCTTGAGATTCGAGGACTTGAGAGCAGACATGCCATGCTTGAAGTCTCCTCGCGCCTTGGGCGGCACCGACTCATTGGATATGTTGAGGTCGATTGCCGTGGGATCACGATGCAGGACGACTTCTATCCGAGTCGTATTGAGCGAGTCACTGGCTTGGGTTTCCTTTCGCTCGCTCAAATATCCGACAGCGCTTACCAGGATTTCGTACTTGCCGAAAGGTAGAGGGAATGTGACTTCCGCATTTTCCTCAGTGGCCGCCCAAATGACTTTCTGAGAGGTCTCGTTGGTGATCCTTAGGACCGCCTGGCGGTCAAGGTGAGTGTTGAGGTTCTCCGCGAACACGGCAAGCCGCACGTTTGTCTCGCCGGCGTGGCTTTCTATCACGGTCGCGTTCTCGCGCTCAAACCTCTGCCCCGACGCAGGTACCGCCAGAAGATTAAGGAGGAACACGGTTCCGATGAAAAGAGGACTTCCCACGCGCGCTATATTTCGAGGGGTCATAACACACACCGCCATTTTCAGTTTCTCACACCGATTTCTAGCGGTCAATCAGCTTTGAGTGGTGCGCTGTCCGTTCACCTGTGAACGAACAGCATGGGTGGATGCGGTCATTGGATAATTCATTTGGCTCCCCAACAGTTTCCAAAATCTGGTCGTCGGCTTTGCAATGGAGCGGCACCGTGGCTTTGCAATGGAGCGGCACCGTGATTTCGCTGCATTCAGCGCCTGGAGGGCAATCACCAATTGGTTAGTGGGGGCCCCCCTATTTTTTGATCCTTTAGAATCACATGGTTAGAGGCACAATGTTCGATAGTAAGGACTTGCACTAGGTCCGTCGCTTTGCCCAGGATTTCGGCAACTTGGTGGACGGCGCATTCTGCCATTCAGGATATCCATCATCGAGCCCTGTCGGTTGGAAGTCTGTGATGGGGGCACACAGATGATTTGTGACGAAAAAAGGGCCGGGAGGCCAGGGCGGGAGTGGGTATGCTCGCGGCATCCCACCGTCTCGAAAAGCCGCGAGACAGTGGGACAGCCGCCAAAGCAGCTACTGGCTAGTCGTGTTTGTCGCCGCCATGCGATCCGCCACCATGCGATTCGCCACCATGCCCGGCTGCGGCATGGGAAGCACCGTGGGACGCGCCACCGCGCGCTGCTGCGGCATGGGAGTCACCGTGGGACGCGCCACCGCGCGCCGGTGCGGCATGGGAGGCACTACCGCGGGACTCGGTACTGCGGCTGGTGCGCACGGTCGATGCGCCACCTCCGCGATTGGCTGCATAAGCCCGTTCACCGCCGTTTCCACGGCCTTCGACGTAGATTCCTCCGCCGCCGCCGCTGAAGCGATGCTCACCCCAGCCGTGGCCATAGCCCCAGTTCGCCCACGGGCCCACGCCCAGGAAGACGCCGCCATAGAAATAGCCGGGTCCATAATAGCCCATGGGTGCGCATCCGTACGGCGCATAGCCGTAGTAGCCGTAGGCACAGACGGGCGGAGTTAAGCTGATTACGACTTGTGCGTTAGCCGTTGGCGCCAAGGCCAAGGCCCCGAGTAAGGTTGTAGTGCCGGCCAGAAGCAGACTGCGCGTTGCTAATTTGTGAGCCCAAGGGGCCACGGTCTTGATTTGCCACATTATAGTTACCCTCAATTCTGATTTCGATCGAAAGCTGTACGATCTCCAGTATGAGGCTCGGGCTTATAGATAGATGGTCAATACAGACCGTCTTCCGCGGTGGTCATCTTTAACCTTTTTAACCTTGTTTAACCTTGACGCCATCCTTCTGTGTTATTACAATTGTAATAACATTAGAGGGCGCTATGGTTGAACTCAAGATCCGTAAGTTCGGCAATTCGCTGGGTGTGGTTCTGCCGAAAGAAGTGATCGACCGTTTGCAGACCGGCAACGGAGAGCGGCTTTTTCTTGTCGAGTCCGGGGACGGCGATTACCGGCTCACGCCTTACGATCCCGCATTCGAGAAGAAAATGGCGAAGGCGGAAGAAATCATGTCCCGTTATCGCAACACACTGCACGCTCTTTCCAAGTAAAGAACAAAGTAAAGAGACAAAGTGAAGAACAAAGAACCACGCTGGATCGAAGAGCGCGATGCGCTGGCGATCCACGACCGGCTCCTGGCGCTCCACGGCGGCGCAATCGGGCTGCGCGACCGGGGCCTTTTGGAGTCAGCTTTGGCGCGTCCCCGCCAGCACTATGCCTACGCCGGTGAATCAGACGTTGTCGAAATGGCCGCGTTGTACACGGCCGCCATTGTTCGCAATCATCCTTTTGTCGATGGCAACAAGCGGACGGGGTTTGTGATTGGCGTTCTCTTCCTCGAACTCCACGGCTTCGACTTCAAGGCCAGCGAAGAGGATGCCACGCAAGCCGTGATGGCTCTGGCGGCGGGCACGCTCGATGAAGGTGGTTACACCGCGTGGCTGCGGGAGAATGCGAGGAACAAACGGAGACGCTAACCCGCGTCGACTTTACAGATCGGACGGCTGCAGTCCCGTATGTTTGGCGATGCGGACCATCATGCGAGGGCCGATTTCTTCCTTGTCGTGGAATGCCCAGATGTAATCCGGATACTTGGACGCGCGGTGACGTAGCTTGATGTGCGATCCAGTCTGCGAAAGCGGCTCCCAAGCCAATTTTCAGGAGCGCGCGATAAACACGGCGGGCCTTCGTGCTCGGCCACTGCGTCATGCCGATTCGCAGGTAACGCTGATCGACGCGGGGACGTCCTTTGATTTCTCGACGTCATCCGCGACCACTCTAAGCGCGAGCGCATAGGCCTTGGCGCGGGCTTCCGCTTCTGTTTTTCCGTATGCCAGCACGCCAGGCATGTCCGAAATTTCGGCAATCCAGCGGCCGTCCGTCTCGCGTTCCGTCTCAATGTTGAATCGCAGATCCTGGGTGTTTACGCTACGCGATGGTTTTTTGGGGTGCGTCATTGTCATCTCCAGGATGCGGTTACGATCGAATTCAAGAATACGTTGCCCATCGGAATGAAGCCAGCAAATTGCACGGTTCGGTATCGGCTTAGCGCAATAACCATCTGGCAAATCTGCCGAGTTCAAGAACGAAGCATCCGAAGATCAGAGTCCGCAGGAGGATCTTTTCGCAAACGGCGTAGAACCCGTCGATGCGGCGCTCTAAATCACGATTGCCTTTTCCCGCCATACGGACTCCTACTCGGGATTCCGCTATCTTGATTCCAGAAATTTCTCGGGAAGCGTCAACTCGAACATTTTTTCCTTTTCGTTCCAGGTTGTCGGTATCCTCTCCCGCTTAGGTGCGCTCCACCCGATGTGAGTTATAAACGCTCTAGCCCGAAGGCTGCCTGAGTACTTCCCCCCAGAGATCGATACCGCATAAGCGTCCGTGTCACCCTTCTGTGCTGCTTTGATCGCCATCTTGTGATTAGTCCGATCCCAGAGCAAGACTACCGACTTTATGCCTCTTTCAGTCAGGCATCGAGCTGCTGCTGCATTAATAGCTATTCTTCCGTCGGGAACAATTGATAACGCGGGCGACTCAACCCTCACCCCGGTCCTCTTAAACACTTCGTAAGCCATAGCGGACTCAAACGTACCACTCAAATATAGCGCATGAGAGGACGCATCGCAACACCAAAGATAGGCGCAAGCGTAGACACAAGCCCGGACGCTATACCGTGCAGGCGGCCGTTCTGCCGTGAGTTCCTAGTCGCCCTACCACCTACCGACGACCATCGCCAAACACCCCTTTTGCAGCTATAATCCCCCCAGCGTCATCCAACTACTGCAAGACGACGCGTAACAGGCTCTATCCGCCAAGTTTGCGGAGGGGCACTGGAGGACACTGTGAGTCTCACACCTATCGGCGGGCTTCCCCACAGCCACAAGATCACTACTGCTACGATCCGCGAAAAGAAATTTCACCACGAACCCATCACCTGCCTGACGGCCTACGACTACGCCACGGCGCGCCTGGTCGATGAGGCCGGCATCGACATTGCTCTGGTCGGCGACTCGCTCGCCATGACCATGCTTGGCTACGAAAACACGCTCTCGGTGACCGTCGACGAGATGTTGCATCACGTCAAGGCCGTGCGCCGCGGCGTGAAAGACGCGTTGCTCATCGCCGACATGCCCTACGGGTCGTATCAGGTTGACCCCAATGAAGCCATTCACAACGCCGCCCGCTTCGTGAAAGAAGGCGGCGCTGAGGCGGTAAAGATGGAAGGTGGCGAGAAGCGCGTGGACGTGATCCGCCGCGTCATTGATGCCGAGATTCCTGTCGCCGGGCACATAGGGCTCACGCCGCAATCGATCAACGTAATGGGCGGCTACAAAGTTCAAGGCAAGACGCTGAACGCGATCGAGCAGCTTATGCGCGATGCGGTCGCGCTTGACCGCGCCGGGGTGGCCTGCATTTATCTGGAAGGCATTCCACGCGAAGTCGCGGCCATGATTACCGCCGAGGTGGAGACGCCCACCATCGGCATCGGCGCCGGCCCCGATTGCGACGGCCAGGTGCTGGTCTTCCACGACCTCGTCAACCTGACGTTCGGACATGCGGCAAAATTCGTTCGCCGCTACGGAGACGCCGCCGCTCTGATCACGCAATCGGTGCTGGCGTTCAAGGCCGACGTGCTTTCGCATCAGTTCCCGAACGACGCCGAGAGCTACCACCTGCCGAAGGAAACGCAGGCCGCACTCGAAACGGTACTCCACCGCAAGCACGCATTGCAGCGATAATGGCGGGCGGAGAAAAGGTTGTGCGAGAGCTGGTGCGAAATGTCGTGCGAGATGTAGTGCCAAACTCTGCTCGAAAGCTCGCCGGCGTCATTCTGCTGGGGGCTCTGGTCGCCTGCTCCAAGCCACCGGAGGCGCCAACCACGGAAACGCGGCAACCGACGGGCTTGGAGTCCATCCCCGCACCGGATCCCTCAAAATATCCTCCGTTCAGGGATATGGCCGGTTGGAAGAATCCGTACTTCGTGGTACGCGAGGATGGGATCGGCTTCGTCGATCTTTCGAATCGCGAGATCCATGTGTTGAAGCCCGAAGAAATCCCGGCTGAACTGGTCTCTCTTCCATCGAGCGCATGGCCGTACGGGCGTGTGGTGCTGGTCGCCCAGGCAGTTCCTAAGGATCCGACTGAACAGACGAAAGCGGACCTGCGCAAGAACCGTGCGCTGCTGCTAGGAACGCTCAAGGAATTGGACGTTCAATTCCGCGAGGCGCCCTGAGCCTCCAGACCGACTACCGACTGTAGAGTCGGGGCTTGCCGGTCTCTACGCGCCATGAAGATATGCTCGACCATTCCGGTGGCTCGGACCGCCTGCCGCGATGCACGCGCCGATCGCAAACGCCTCGGCCTGGTTCCAACCATGGGCGCTCTGCATGAGGGTCACCTGTCGCTGGTCCGCGCCGCCAAAGCGCAGTGCGACGCGGTTGCCGTTTCCATCTTCGTGAACCCCACCCAATTCGGCCCCACAGAAGATTTGTCGAAGTATCCGCGCCCATTCGACCGCGATCGCCGGCTGCTGGAAAAAGAAGGCGTCGATATTCTCTTCGCGCCACCGGTCGAAGAAATCTATCCCCGTGGCCAGGCTCCCGATGGTAAAGTCACCTGGGTCTGGGTCGAAGGCTTGAGTGAAAAGCTCGACGGACGTTCGCGCCCCGGCCATTTCCGCGGCGTGACCACGATTGTCTCCAAGCTGTTTCACATCGTAGAGCCCGAGGCCGCTTTCTTTGGACAGAAAGACGCCGCGCAGCTAGCCGTGATCCGCCGCATGGTCCGGGACCTGAACTTCGCGGTCGAAATTGTCGCCTGCCCGATTGTGCGCGAAGCGGACGGACTGGCCATGAGTTCGCGCAATGCCTACCTGAATCGAGAAGAGCGCAGCCGAGCACTCGTGCTGCAGCGGTCTTTGCAGGAAGTTCGGCTGCAATTCGACGCTGGAGAAAGAATCGCCGCCAAGCTAATCTCCGCCGCCAAAGAAGTCTTTGCCCGCGAACCGCAAATCGCGCTCGATTACTTTGAGGTCGTTGATCCCGACACGCTCGATCCCGTCGAGCGAATAACGCAAGAAACGCTAGTCGCCGTCGCCGCCTACGTCGGGACGACGCGCCTGATCGACAATCTTGTGCTGAATCCCTGAACCGGAAATCACGCCACGCTAGCTGACGGCTCAAAACATCTTCATTTGGTGCGCGATCTGCCGGGTGATTGTATATTCCTCGTCGTTGGCCACAACATATCTGTGGGCGCGGAGGATCCTCAGGACCTGGTCGTCTGTGCCTTCCTTCAGGGCGAGAAGCGCGTGGGCGAATGCTTCTCGTTCGGCTGCGGGCACATCTTTGCTAGCCACCCACACGTAATCGAGGTAGGGTTTGGAGGTATAGAAAACCCGCACTTTCGTGCGATCCACTTGTGCCTCACTGATCAGGAAGTCGAAAACCGTTTTGTCGATAGCTCCGGCGTCAACCGCTCCGTTTGCCACCAGCGCTGCGGTCGCCGGGTGGCTCCCGCTGTAGCGCAACTGGAGATCGGTTTCAGGATTGATTCCCGCCTGCCTGAGTTCGTATTCGGCCATCAGGTGACCGCTGGTCGAGTCGACATCGCCAAATGCGAATTTCTTTCCATTCAGATCGTCGAGCGAATAAATCGACGAACCCGTGCCGGTGATGAAGACCGAGTGATAATACAAGTCAGTGGCGCGCTGGACGAGCGGGATGACTCCGTACTTGGCATGAGCCCGGATATACTCCAGCGCACCCAGGCACGCAAAATCGTAAGATCCATCACCCAGATGGGCAACCGTCTCTCGGAAAGTGCCGGGAGCTGCAACCGTCACTGGACGCCCCATGGCTTTAGCGAGATAGACCTGCAGAGGCGCCCTGTCTTCGCGATTCGACCCGTCTATGACCACGCCGATGGTGATCGGCTTGTCGGCGCCGTAAAGCGCCGCGACGGTCAGAACACAAATTAGCAACGCTGCGGTGCGAGTTCGCCAAAGCATCGAGTTTCTCGTTGTACGGGAATTGATGGTACGAATTCATGCGCAGTCTCTTAAAGTTGATGCGTCCAGCCATCGCTCAAAGGGGACAAACCAGCTGGTCCCAGTCTGGACTCCCGCACAAGCAACCAATACATGATTTGGATCACACAGTGTTAGTCACGATCGGACGTATTCCGCCTTCGCCGGCTGCGCGCGCCTGATCGATAATCTTGTGCTGAATCCCTGAACCGAAAGCGCAAAGCCAGCCGCGATCAGAACATTTTCAGTTCGTGCGCAATCTGCCGTGTTTTTGCGTATTCCTCGTCTTTGGCGACGACAAATTGTTTGGCGCGAAGAATCTTCAGGACAGAATCGTCTTTGCCTTCCTTGAGGGCGAGAAGGGCGTGGGCAAATTTTTCTTGCTCGGCCTCGGGAACATCCTTGCGAGCGACGTACACGTAACTGACAAACGGCCTCGACGTGAAGAAAACGCGGACTTTCGCGGGGTTGAGTTTTCCGTCACCGATCAGCGAGTTGAAAATCGTTTCGTCTAAAGCTCCGGCGTCGACCACTCCGCTTTCCACCAGGGCCGCGGTCGCAACGTGGCTTCCGCTGTACTGCAACTGGAGGTCGTTTTCGGGATCGATTCCCGCCTTCGCGAGTTCCAGATAATCTATGAGACGAATGCTGGCCGCATTGATATCGCCAAATGCGAAGCGCTTTCCCTGCAGGTCGCGGAGCGAATAAATCGACGAGTTTGCGCCGGTGATGAATACCGAATGATATTGCAAATCAGAACTGCGCCGGACGAGCGGAATAACTCCGTACTTCGCACGAGCCCGGATATACATCAGCGCGCCCAGGCAGGCGAAATCGTAGGACCCATCCGCCAGGTGGGCAACGGTTTCGCTGTAGAGGTCGGGGGCTACAAGCTTCACCGGTCGTCCCATTGCTTTCGTGAGATAGGCCCGCAGAGGTTCCCTGTCTTCCTGAGTCGATCCGTCAAAGATCAAAGCAACGGTGATCGACTTGTCGGCGCCGTAAAGGGCTGCGCTGACGAGAATACAAATTGCCGCCAACACTGCGGTCCGACTTTGCAAAAACATCGAGGATCTCTTCAGGCTTCCAAGGAAAAATGACCTGCCGGTCTCAGCTTGGGTCGTCCAACAATTAATACAGGATATGGATCACACAATGTTAGTGACCAAATGGACGTATCCCAAACCACGGGTGCTTGGGAGATGCCAGGGCTACAGGCTCCGTCCAGACACGAAGGGATTTCCGGCGATGAAGTAGCGCAACGGTTGCTCGGCTGACTTGACGATCCCGATGCGGGGTGTGACTGTTACGCGTCGCACGCGATAGCCGTCGTGGACAATGCGGAGATCCGAGCGCGCGTTCACCAGGTTTTTCCCATTGTCCCGCGCGCGCGTGACTCCCAGGGCTTCGGCCATGCGTCCCGGTCCGGAGGAAATTTTCCGGAGAGAAGAAATTTTCCTGAGATCGGTTTTTTCCGCCACGCCTCGCGCCTCCGCCATTTGCTCGATGCCCGCCACCGGCTCCAGGGCGCGAAACAGCACGCCGCCCGCGACTCCATCCGGCAGGCAGGAAACATTCAGGCAGTAGTGACTGCCGTAGATGAAGTAAACATATGCGTAACCGGGAGGACCGAACAGGACGGCATTGCGCGCCGTCCGGCCCGCCGCCGAGTGCGCCGCCGCATCGCCTTTACCGAGATACGCTTCGGTTTCGACAATGCGCCCTGCCAGAATTCCGTGAGGCGTCCTCCGGACCAGCAATTTCCCCAGCAACGCCCGCGCCACCCGCCGCGGATCGCGATTGAAGAAGTCCGCCGTCAGCAGAGTGACACGGCCGAGTGAAGTCACGCCGCGCTCTTCAAATACGCCAGCACTTCGTCCGCGTGCCCTTCCGCTTTCACGTTGTTGAAAATGTGTCTTATCTTGCCGTCGGGACCGATAACGAAAGTGGTCCGCGCAATCCCTTTTACCTTCTTGCCATACATGTTTTTCTCTTTGACCACGCCGAACAGCCCGGCAATTCTCTTTTCCGGGTCGGCCAGCAACGGGAAGGGCAAACTGAACTTGTCCTGAAATTTCTTCTGCGAGGCGGCTGTGTCTTTCGAAATCCCGAGCAGCACTGCGCCGGTCTTCTTGATTGCCGAATAGCTGTCGCGAAAGCCGCATGCTTCCTTGGTGCAGCCCGGCGTATCGGCCTTGGGATAGAAATAAAGCACCACAGTCTTGCCGCGAAAGTCTTTTAAGGCAACCTCTTTGCCGTTCTCGTCCGTCGTACTGAAGTCTGGGGATTTATCATTAACTTCCATGGAATTTTCTCCTCACCGGTCGTGGTCACATCGCATGTTATATCGCAAGGGGATGTTCGCCGTCATCTGGGCGGCTTCAAGTCTCTTCACCAGTTCGTGGCTCCAAGCCCAGGCTCCGATGACGCAGTATGGCCGCAAGACGCCGGCTGACAAGGGGCCGCGCGCCCTGGGACTGGTCCAGCTTTCACCGACGGGCAAAAAGGCCCGCTTCATTCCGATTGCCATCATGATCGACGGGAAATTCTATGATGCCGGCTCCTATAAAGCTGCACCCGTTCCCATGGCTCTCGACTTCGGCATCGTCTATGAAGGCTTTCGCACGGGTGTGTCGCAGGGCGTTTTCACCATTACCCAGCCAGGACAACTCAACCACGTCTGGATCGCCGAAGGTACGTGGCTTCCGGCAGGAGCGATCGACCCGACGAAACGCAAGAAATACTCGATGCCCGTGATCGCAGACGAGGACAAGGAAGGGCCACCCGTACTTCACCGTCGAGCCGAAAAGGCAGACTCCGACAGCAGCAACAAAAAAGAAGAGCAAAAACCTGCGACCCCTTCGGCAGCGCCGTCACCGCCAGCGCCCGGCGCCAGCGCGCCGACTCCACCGAGCCCGTTGGAGACTGCGAAGCCGCCTGCGCCTCCGGAGCCTGCGAAGGCGTCTGCCCCTGCTGCAGAGGAGCCGCCCTCCGATCCGAATCGTCCCCGTTTGCGGCGAGGAAAGCCGGACTCGGCTGCACACCGCGAAGCCTATGCGACATTCGACGCTTTGCCGGACGCAATGCCGGCCGCAGGCGCAGCGAAGACCGAGGCGAAGTCGGCCAAGGATTCCGCCGCAGCTGCGCCGCAGATCGTACTGATGCCCGCAATTTCCGACGTCGGAGGGCCCGATCCGCGCCCGTACACTTATGACTTGAAACCAGAGGAAGAAGCCAGCTATCGCAGCAAGATGCTTGATCTCGCCGACGCGCAACTTCGTCCTCACGCCAGCGCTGCGACGAACCAGGCCGCGCCCAAAAACAACAAGAGCAAGAAGTCATCCTCCGGCAAAGCTGCCAAGCCACCCCAGCCGGCCTTCGACGACGTGAGCTTGCGCATCTTTGATCTTTCCAGCTCGAACGAGCCGGTGCTGGTGCTCTCCGCGAAGACGCACCCGGTCGCGGTCGCTGCCGGCGCGACCGGAAGCGTCGAAGAACCAAAGGAGATTACGCTGATCGCGCGCAGCAATCTTGAAAACGAGTTACAGAAACTCTTTTTCTCGCAAACCGATTCGCGACATCTCGACGCAACTCCCCGCATGGAACTGATCGATGCGGTCGATGCCGATGGCGATGGCCGCGGCGAATTGCTGTTCCGGCGAACCTTTGACGATGGCAGCGCCTACGCCATCTATCGCGTCACCCGCGACGGACTCTGGCCGCTGTTTGAGGGAACACCGTAAAGGGCAGGTCCCACGTGTCAGGTGTCAGGGCGACGGGTTTCCTGACACCTGAGGTTTCCGTTTCCTGATGCGAATCCGGAGTTTTTCCACAGCCTGTGAGGCGCCGAACTTCCCCAAGAACATGCGTGGAACCACTAGCACCGGGACGTAAGGAATTTCCACTTGCCAGAAGGTGCCGATCTGGTTACTATGCACGCATCTTTTTTTCCCAAGTTACGGAATTATGAATATCGGCGAGACCATCCGCAATTTCCGGCTGCAGCGCAGCATGTCACAGGGCGACATTGAAAAGCGTACTGGCCTGTTGCGGTGCTACCTCTCGCGCGTTGAGAACGGCCACACCATCCCTTCGCTGGACACGCTCGCCAAGATCGCCGGGGCCATGGATTTGGCCTTGTCGCAATTCTTTGACGAGGGCCGCAGCAACGGCCATAAGGGGTTGCCGCAACTCTCCGACGACGAAGTCCGCTTCCTGAGCCAGATGCGCCGGTATTCGGCGAACCTGAACGACAGTGACCGGAAGCTGGTGCTGGCCATGGTGAAGAAGATGGCGTCGAACGCAAAGTAGCAGTTGCCAGTATCCGGTTGCCTGTTGCCAGTACTTCCTGCCTCGACTTTCGAGTGGCGACCGGCAAGCTCCAACGCTTGTTTCATTTCGGGTTCATCAGTGCGGGTTTGCACTGGCAGCTGGCAACTGACAACTGCCCCTGAGTACTTTCGTACCATCCCTGCCGTGTCCGGCGGGAACCTCGCAAAGCCCCACCGGCAACGCTAAGCTGTTGACTGGGGAATCCCTGTGACCATTGATGAAGAACTGAGTCTGCTCGATCAGCAACTGCGGCGGCTGAAGATCGAGTACGAGATTTTCTTCAACAATCCCACCAAGCGGCCGCCGACCGACGTCGAATGGAAGGTCCTCTCGTTAATTCGCAAGTTCAGCGATGGCGCGCGGCTGAGTTTCTCGCAGCGCTTCAAATACAATGAGATGGCGCAGCGCTACGCCATCCAAAGCGACTTGTGGCGAAAGAAAACGCGCATTCGCGAAGAGGGCATCCGCCGGCCAGCGGATGCGATTCTCTCGGTACAGGGTGTGCGCGGCAGCGAAGAGCGGACCGTTAAGCGTCCCGTGTATGGCCTCTCTCATCCAGCCCAACCTTCGGGTGCTGAGGCACCGCCAGAACAGGAATTTGACGAGTCTTTCTCCGTGCAGTGCTCGGGCGCGCCCGACGAGCGTAAGCAAGTCGAATCGCTCTACAAGGCGCTGACCGGAGCCAAGCAAAAATCCGGAGAAAAAGTTTCCGGCAACCTCGATTCTTTCGCAGCCTTCGTCAAGAAAAAAACCAGCGAGATTCGCAAGCAGCACGGCTGCGATAAGGTGGAGTACTCGATCGAGATGCAGGGCGGACAGGTCAAGCTTAAGGCGAAGGCGAAACCCTAGTACCAGTTCTCAGTTCTCAGTTCTCAACCTCCTTTGATCACGGGAATTCTATTGGTTGCCTGCTTCTGCTTGTTTTTTCTTCAGGCCGAATGGACTCGCAGGACTCGTTGGCCGAAGTCTGAGAACTGAGAACCGGGAACTGAGAACTCCTCGCCAAGCTGCTAAAATCTCCCTTCACTCCGAGGTCCTCATGTCTAAAATCCAGCGCGCCATTCTTAGCGTCACCGACAAATCTGGACTGGTCGATTTCGCCCGCCAGCTCGCCGAATTGGGCGTGGAGCTGGTTTCGACCGGAGGCACGGCCAAGCTGCTGCGCGAATCCGGCATCGCGGTAAAGGACATTTCCGAACTCACAGGGTTTCCTGAAATGCTCGACGGGCGCGTCAAAACGCTGCATCCCACAGTGCACGGGGGAATCCTGCACCGCCGTGCAGACAGCAGTCATCGCGCGGCGGTTGCCGAGCATGGCATCCCGGCCATCGACATGGTGGTGGTCAACCTGTATGCCTTCGAAAAGACCGCCTCCAAGCCGGGCGTTCATTTCGAGGAACTCATTGAAAATATCGATATCGGGGGGCCGTCGATGATCCGATCGGCGGCGAAGAATTTTCAGGACGTTGCAGTCGTTACCTCGCCCGCCGATTACAGCGCCATCGCCGAGGAGATGGCGCGCTTGGGCGGCGCTCTGTCGAAGGAAACGAAATGGCGGCTGGCACAGAAAGCATTCGCAACGACGGCAGCCTATGATTCCGCCATCGCCTCAACCCTCGAGCGCGTGGGCGGGGACTTCGCATTAGGCGCGGCCGAAGGCTTTCCCCAAAATCTGCGACTGTCTTTTCACAAGGTGATGGACCTGCGCTATGGAGAGAATCCGCACCAAAAGGCTGCGATGTATGCCGACGGTTCGGGCGCCGGCGTAGCGAACGCACGCCAGCTGCAGGGCAAAGAGCTTTCCTATAACAACATCGTCGACTTGCAAGCCGCCTGGGATCTGGCGCAAGAGTTTGACGAGCCCGTCTGCGCCATTATCAAACACACAAACCCTTGCGGAACCGCAACCGGCAAGACGCTCGCCGAGGCTTACCTGCGGGCGCTCGAATGCGATCCAGTTTCGGCGTTTGGCGGCGTGATTGGAGTAAACCGCACGGTGGATGCAGTGGCCGCGGCTGAGATGGCCAAGCTCTTCCTCGAAGTGATCGCCGCTCCCGCCTTCGACGACGGCGCGAAATCGGCTTTTGCTTCGAAGAAGAATCTTCGGCTGGTCGAAGTTCCCGCCGGACAGCAGAACTGGGTTCTGAAAAATATTTCTGGAGGCATTCTCGTACAGGATTCCGATCTTCACACGCTGGCCGACGCCGATCTGAAAGTGGTTACCAAACGCCCGCCGACGCCGGAAGAAAAGCGGGCGCTGCTGTTCGCGTGGAAAGTGTGCAAGCACGTAAAGTCGAACGCCATCGTCTATGCTCGTCTTTATGAAAACGACGGCCAAATCGTGGGCGTTGGGGCCGGACAAATGAGCCGCGTCGATTCCTGCAAGCTGGGTGCCATGAAGGCGCAGTTGCCCCTGAAAGGAACGGTCGCCGCTTCCGATGCCTTTTTTCCCTTCCCGGACGGCGTCGAGGAAATCGCCAAAGCCGGGGCGACCGCAATCATCCAGCCCGGAGGCTCGGTACGGGACCAGGAAGTGATCGAAGCCGCCGACCGTCTCGGCTTGGCTATGATTTTCACCGGGGTGCGGCATTTCCGGCATTAGTCTTTAGTCATTAGTCAGTCTTTAGCCCTAAGTCTTTACTTTTTTTGACAATCGCCTTCCCAAAGCCGCTGTACCTCCGGCTTCAATCTCCACCTGCGCTTTCTCGGCGCGGAAGGGCGTGCCGAGGGTAGAATAAGGAAATCCGGACTGCCGCGGATCAGCATCCAATCGAAGTGTGAGCGGGTATTTAAAGGTTGCAGGATTGTTCATGAAAAAATTGTGTGGGATTGTAGCTATATTTCTAACTGGAGTTCTTACCGGGTCTTTACCATCTCAAGACTTGTTAGCTCAAGATCAGCCCGCCCACGGCGCGGACGCCGCGCCTGCCGCTGGCGCCCAGCCAGCCGCCAAGGTCAAGACGCCCGACCGCGCCGCCGCCTACTACCACTTCGCGCTCGCGCACATGTACGAGGAGCAACTGTCCACCTACGGCCGCAACGATTTGGCCAGCAAAGCGGTTGAGGAATACCGCGCCGCCATCGATGCCGACCCGACTTCCGCCTATTTGACGTCCGGTCTCGCCGAGCTCTATGCCAAGACCGGCCGTATTCGCGACGCCGTGGTTGAGGCGCAGGACATCATCAAGCGCAATCCCAACAATCTCGAGGCTCGCCGCCTGCTGGGAAGGATTTATCTGCGCTCGCTCGGCGACATGCAGTCCGGCAGCGGTTCGGAGAGCATTCTGAAACTGGCGATCGAGCAGTATGAGCAGATCGTCCGCCTGCAACCCGACAGCATGGATGACCACCTGCTTCTGGGGCGCCTGTATCGCTTGAACAACGATCTGCAAAAAGCGGAAAGCGAATTCAAGACCGCCGTGCAGCTGCAGCCGGATTCCGAAGAGGCCGTTACTACGCTGGCCTATCTCTACAACGAATTAGGAGACACGGCTCGCGCCACCCAGGTGCTCAGTTCGGTGCCCAATACCGAGCGTTCGGCCAAGCTCTATTCGGCGCTCGGTTACACCTACGAGCAACAGAAGCAATACAAGGAAGCCATCGAGGCCTATCGCCACGCCATTGAACTGGACCGCGACAACCTGGACGCCATTCGTGGCCTCGCCCAGAACCTGCTGAACGATGGCCAGGCCGATGCCGCTCTGGAACAGTACAAAGTGATCGCGGACGCGAATCCGGAAGATGCGCAAACTTACGTTCGCATCGCGGAAATCTACCGCAAACAGGCGAAGTTCGATCTCGCGCTCGAAAATCTGAAAAAAGCCGAGTCCATGGTGCAGGACTCCCTCGAAATTCCCTATAACATCGCCGCCATCTACCAGTCGCAGGGCCGTTACGACGAAGCCGTTCCGATCATGCGCGACCTGCTGAAGAAATCGGAGAAGCCCGACGGCAAATACTCGAACGGTGAGAAAAGCAATCGCGCGGTATTTCTGGAGAGGTTAGGCACGATCTACCGCGACGAGGGGAACAATCAGGCCGCGGTCGCGACCTTCCGCGAGATTGTCGCCTTGGGCGGCGATGAGGACATCGAGCGCGGCTATCAGCAGATCATAGACACCTGGCGCGATGCCAAGGAATGGCAGAAGGCTACCGACGCCGCCCAGGAATCGGTCCAGAAGCTGCCCGGCAGCCGCGATTTGAAGATGGTGCTGGCCGCGCAACAAGCCGACATGGGCGAGGCTGACAAGGCGCTCAGGGAAGTTCGCGCCATGTTAAAGGGGGACTCGGACGATCGCGTCGTCTACATTACGCTGGCGCAGATGTACACGCGGCTGCGCCGGTTCAGCGATGCCGAGCAGTCGCTCGACAAGGCCGAGGCGCTATCGAGCAAGCCGGAAGACAAGGAGTACGTCTGGTTTCTCCGCGGCTCGAATTTTGAGCGGGAGAAGCGCTACTCCGAAGCGGAAGAGCAGTTCAAGAAAGTTCTGGCCAGCGATCCCGAGCATGCCTCGGCGCTGAATTACCTGGGCTACATGCTCGCCGATCAGAACCTGAAGCTCGAAGAAGCGCTCGGATACATCAAGCGCGCCGTGGATCTCGATCCCGCCAATGGCGCCTATCTCGATTCCCTGGGCTGGGCGTACTTCCGCCTGGGGAAATATGAATTGGCGGAAGACAACCTGCTGAAGGCTTCGCAGAAAATCAATTCCGATCCCACCGTGCTCGACCACCTCGGCGATCTCTACCAGAAGACCGGACGCCTGAAGCTGGCCGCGACCAACTGGGAGCGCGCGCTCACCGAGTGGAACCGAACGATTGCCGCGGAAGTCGATCCCGCAGATCCGGTGCGGGTCCAGAAGAAGCTCGATTCCGCCAAGATGAAGCTGGCCAGGGAAGAAGGCGCCAAGTAGTTTAGTTGTCATCCTGAGCGTAGTGGCTGCTTCGCAAGGCGAGGCAGCCGCGAAGTCGAAGGATCCCTACCCGCAAACTGCCCTGCCTGCTAACTGCTAAACTTTGTTTATGCTCGCCGACTATGCGGTGCGCGTAGAAGACTCCCGCGGACGCCGCTATCCCGAGCCGCCGCATCCATACCGCAATGACTTTCAACGTGACCGTGATCGTGTCGTCCACGCCCGCGCCTTTCGCCGACTGGAAGCCAAAACGCAGGTTTTCACCCGCCGTTACTCCGACCACTTTCGCAACCGGCTGACGCACACCATCGAGGTCGCGCAGATCTCGCGCACCATCGCCCGGCAACTTGGCCTGAACAGCGATCTGGTGGAGACGCTAGCCCTGGTCCACGATCTCGGCCATCCTCCCTTCGGCCATTCTGGAGAGAAGGCGCTCGACGCCGCCATGCGCCAGCACGGTTTTTCGTTCGATCACAACCTGCACGCGCTCCGCATTGTTGAAGATTTCGAACTCCGCTACGCATCTTTCCGCGGATTGAATCTGACCTTCGAAGTCCGAGAAGGCATCATCAAGCATTCGCACGATTACAACATTAAGGACCATCCCGAACTCGCCGAGTACATGCTCAATCAGCGCCCGCCGCTCGAAGCGCAGCTCATCGACCTGACCGACGAGATTGCCTACAGCACCGCCGATTTAGACGATGGCTACGAGGCCCGGTTGCTCACGGTCGAGCAGATTGCCGACAGCGTGGATCTATTCGCACGCCACTATCAAGAGGCAAAGGGCCGGTATCCGAACGCTGCCGGGAAGCTGATCTTTAACGAGGCGCTGAAGAGCATTTTTGACAGCTTTGTCGGAGACTTGATCACAAACACGGCGCAGCGAGTGCAGGCGGCCGGCGTGCATACGCTCGAAGATGTCCGCGGTCACAGCGAGCGAATCGCCGCCTTCAGCCCGCAGGTTGAAGCCGAGCGCCGACGTCTGAAAGACTTTCTCTACGAAAATCTTTACTACAGCCCAGCGCTAGCGGCCGAGAAAGAAGACGCCGAGCGCATAACCGGAGAGCTCTTTGCCCATTGGATGGAAGAGCCCGACGACCTGCCGCGCAACTACCGCGAAAAAGCCGCGCAAGAGCCTCTGCCGCGAGTGATCTGCGACTACATTGCCGGCATGACCGACCCGTTCATCTACCAGCAGTACGAGAAGTATTGCGGGGAGTAGCGTCCTGAAAGTTCAATCTTGCTTTGAATGCTGAAATGCAGGTAAAGTCGCAGCGGAGAATGGCACATCAGGAGACAATCGAGCCGCTTCGGAGGTGCTTATGGCAAATACATTCGGCACAGACATTTTGATTCAAGCTGAAGATCCGCTCAAGGTAGCCCAATTCTACGTTGACGCCCTCGGCTTTGAAATCACGGATAGAAACCCCAAGATGGTTGGCCTCCACGGAAAACACATCAATCTGTTCATTGAGCCGGGCCCTTCTCTTGGACCCGTTCTCGAGGTCACCGTCAAGAACGTCAAGGAAGCCAGAGCGAGCCTCGAGAAGAAGGGTTGCAAGATAATCAAGGATGAGCCCCATGTTCCAAGATGTTATATCCAGGATCCACAGGGGCTCATCTACAACCTCACAGAGTGACGGACTCCCGGCGCGGCGACACGTTTTACTTGCTGTACGTGATCCTGTAGATCACACCCCCCGCGTCGTCACTCAGATACATCGCCCCGTCACTACCAAACGCAATCCCCACCGGACGCCCCATCCAACGTCCTCTTTTCTTCTCGCCCGGTGCCAGCCACCCGGTAATGAAATCCTCCGCGCCACCCTGCGGTTGCCCTTTGTCGTCGAGTCTCACGCGTATAACTTTGTATCCGGTCGGAACGCTCCGATTCCACGATCCATGAAATGCGACGAAGATGTTGTTCCGGTAATCGGCGGGGAACTCCGACCCTTCATAAAAGGCGAGCCCCAGCGGAGCCGAGTGCGCCTGCATCTGGACCTTGGGCTCGAGCACGTTCTTGCAGCGGGTTTCTTCCGTTCCCGCCTTCGTGAAATTGGAATCGGGCACGCGATCGCCATAGCAATAAGGCCAGCCGCCATCGCCGCCATCTTTCCCTAAATCATAGATCGTCTCTGGCGGCAGATCGTCGCCCAGCCAATCGCGCCCGTTGACCGTCACCCAAACCGTGTCAGTTTTCGGATTCACCGCCACCCCCACCGCATTGCGCAACCCTTTCGCGAAAATTTTCTGCCCGCTGCCATCCGGATTGAATTCCATCACCGTCGCGCGCCGCGGATCTTTTTCGACGCAGACATTGCAACTTGATCCGGCCGAGATGTACATTTTGCCGCCGTGAAACACGATGCTGCGCGTCGAGTGCCCGCCCCCGGTCGGCAGATCGGCGAGCTTCACCGGATTCGATGCCCGCAAGTTCGCCTCGTCCCAGTCATAGCGCCGGACCTTGTCGTTCTCGGCAACGTACAACTTGCCTTCATAAAACGCGAGCCCGTGTGGTTCATTCAGCCCGCTGAGAACAGTTACAGTCCGCGAGGCCTTACCCGCGTGTTTTGGATCGGGAAGCGCGACCACCTTGCCCTCACCCGCTTCGCTGACCAGCAGAACGCCGCCCGGGCTGAAGACCAGCATGCGCGCGCCGTCCACGTCTTCGGCAAAGACGGAGATATGGAAACCCGGCGGCGCGTTCAGTTGGGTAAGATCGAAAGGAGTTTTTTCGGCGTGAGCAACACCGGTGTGAGCAAGCAATGTCAGCAGACATAGAAAACAGAGCCAACGATGGTCGTCTATTAATCGGCACATGTCCAATCGTCGCATAACTCAGTGGATGACCGCAGTGTGCGTTGCGTTTACTTTTTTCAATGTTCTTTTCAGCGTTCCTGAAGAAAACCACTTGCGCGCAGTTTTTATATCTGCTCCGCCAAAATTACCGCCAGGCGTGGTGCGCTGACGTAGCACGGCAAGGTACAATATCCATGAAAATAAAGCACTTGCGTTCTGCACCCGCCACCCGGGCATTTGGCACGCAAACTGTTTATAGGAGTATAGGCCCGTGACTCGGGCAGCTTTTGAAGGCAAGCTTTTTTGACGCAATAAAATAGAATCGCGCCGTAAGGCGCCCGGAATGGCTCCCCCATTCCCCACTTGGAGGAAGTTAAAATGAAAAACCGCACCATCTTCGCGCTGCTCTTAGCCGTAATCCTGGCAGTGCCAGTGTTCGCGCAGAACAACGATAATTCCGCATCCCAGACTCAGCCGGCGGCAAGTCAGCCAACCACAACTCAGACCGCGGCTCCCGCGGCCACCAGGGCCGACAGCGCCACCGGCAAGGATCCTTTGCAACCGGAGACTCGGGAGGGCTTCTGGGGTCACCTGAATCCGTTCGCGCGCAAGAAATACGTCGCGCGGCAGACGCAGCCGATCCGCGACCGCATCAACGAACTCGATGAGCTGACCGCCGCCAACTCCAAGGCGATCAAGGACACCGATGCGCGCGCGCAGCAGGGAATTCAGCTCGCTTCGGCGAAAGCCAACGAAGCCGATCAGCATGCTATCGACGCCGGCAACAAGGCGCAGGCCGCACAACAGACCGCGCAGCAGGCGAACACCCGTCTCAACACGGTCGAGCAGGTGGTTACCAACATCGATCAGTACCAGCCCACGACTCAAACCGAAATCCTTTTCAAACCCGGACAAACCGTGCTGAGCCAGAAGGCCAAGACCGCTCTCGATGAAATGGCTACTCCGCTGAAGGATCAGCGTGGCTACGTCGTCGAAGTCCAGGGCTTTTCGTCGGGTCATGGACAGGTGGCGATCTCCACTTCGCAAAAGATGGCCGAATCAGTCGTCCGCTATCTGGCGCTGAACCACGACATCCCGATTTATCGCATTTACCTTGTTGGCATGGGCAATGCGCCAGCCCCCGCTTCCGCCTCGGAGGGTGAAGCCAAGCCCAAGCGGATCACGGGCGGCCGGGTTGAAGTCAGCCTCCTGAAGAACAATCTCGAGCAGCTTGCTTCGACCAGCACAACGTCCACTCAGGATCAACCGAAGTAGGAGCAGTACCCTCCCCTGGAACGCCTCCCGTGAAAGCGGGAGGCTTTTTTGTGCATAGATGTTTTGTGTGGAAGCGGGGCTCGGCCCCGCTTGGACGGGGCAAAGCCCCGTCCCCACACTCTATCGAGTCCGACATCGTGCTATCCTCCAACCCATCATGGAAACCCTGTTCTATTTCCGCGCCTCTTCGCCCGCCGGCCCACTCTTTCTCGCCGCGTCCACAAAAGGCTTGGTGCGCCTCGAATTCGACGCTCGGGTGCAGAAGCTGAATCCGAAAATGATTCATCTGCAGGAGTCCAAATCAACCCTCGCGCCCTATCTCCGCGAACTCGACGATTATTTCGCCGGTCAGCGTCGCGCGTTTTCCTTCCCGCTCGATCTTCGCGGAACCGAGTTCCAACTCGCGTGCTGGCATGCGCTGCTCGAAATTCCATACGGCGAGACTCGCAGCTACCGCGACATCGCCGAAGCGATTGGCCACCCGCAAGCCTGCCGTGCCGTCGGCATGGCGAATAACCGGAATCCAGTCGCCATCGTTGTCCCCTGCCACCGGGTGATCGCATCGAGCGGCTCGCTGTGCGGTTACGGCGGCGGTCTCGACCTCAAGCGCAAGTTGCTCGACCTGGAGCAAGCGAATGTTGGTCCGGCGAATGACCATCCTTGCCTTCCGCTCCGAATCGGAGCATAATCTCGGCCACGTGTGGGAGGGGTCCCATGCTGCCGCGTATCGAGTACACCGTAACGGTCCCGGTTTCGGTGGACGCCGCTTTCCAAGCCTTCCAGGATCTTGAACGCCTGCTCCATCGCGGAATTTACGACGAAGCCGCGTGGGTCGAGGGCCAACCTTGGCAAGTCGGCAGCCGCGTGCGTTATGTTGTCGTTCAGCCCGTCCAGACCACAATTTCCGGTGTCGTGACCTCCAGCAGTCCGCCCCGCGCGATTAGCCTGATCAACCACGCTCTCGGCGTTACCGTCGAACAGAACGTCTCCTTCGGTCCGGATCTCAAGGGCGGCACACGCGTTCGCATGACCATGGACCTGGTCGGCAAATCGACCGAACTTTCCGAAAGCGCTACCCAAGAAGCTGTCACCACTATCACCCGAGACGCGCTCGATACCATGGTCGCCCTCTGCCAGCGGCGCGCACCGTCGGTCACGGGCTAAGAAGTCGCTTTCGCACTGCCGTAAGCATCAAAGTGTTGCGCCTTCATGCGGCTGCGTCCGTCAATTCAGTCAAGTGAGGATCATGTGCTTTTTACCATCCGCGAACTAAGCGACAAAATTCGCGACCGCTCCATCTCTCCCGTCGAACTCACTCACGAATGCCTCGATCGCATCGAAAAGCTCAACCCGACGCTCAACGCCTTCATCACCGTCACCGCCGAATCCGCTCTCGAACGAGCCCGTCTCGCCGAGCGCGAAATCTTCCGCGGAACCTACCTCGGCCCACTGCACGGCATCCCTATCGGACTGAAAGACATTATCGATGTTGCTGGAGTCCGCACCACCGCCGCCAGTGCGCTGTTCAGCACGCCGCCCAACGATCGCATTCCCACCGAAGACGCTCAAGTGGTTCGCCGCCTGCGCTGCGGAGGCGCAATCATTCTAGGCAAGCAGAACCTGCACGAATGCGCCTACGGCGGCAGCGCGATCATCAGTCTCTTCGGCGAAGTCCACAATCCATGGGACACGTCGCGCGTCGCCGGAGGCTCTTCGGGAGGCTCGGCCGCCAGCGTCGCTGCTGGTTTAGGATTCGCCGCCGTCGGCACCGACACTGCTGGCTCCATCCGCCTGCCCGCGGCTTACTGCGGTATCGTCGGCCTTAAGCCCACTTATGGCCGCGTCAGCACCCGCGGAGTCGTGCCGTTGTCATCGTCCCTGGATCACGTTGGACCCATCACAAACTCGGTCTATGACGCGGCCTTGATGCTGCAGGTGCTTTCGGACTACGACTCGCCGAATCCCTGCGCCGACCGGCCGGCACCGAGTCTCATCTCCGCATTCGACGAACTTCCGGAGAATCTGCGTGTCGGCGTGCCGCGGGCGTTTTTCTTCGACGATCTCCATCCCGAAATTGCCGAAGCGACCGAAAAAGCAATCGATATT
>Ga0074046_10000604_pt1 | contig 32881 bp, 17 predicted proteins | sample BogForMeECP23OM3_FD_94441 | JGI IMG/M metagenome (GOLD analysis project Ga0074046, IMG submission 94441) | Bog forest soil microbial communities from Calvert Island, British Columbia, Canada - Bog Forest MetaG ECP23OM3 | ecosystem: Environmental > Terrestrial > Soil > Wetlands ... | reverse complement strand
TACGCGATCGCGATATACCACCGAATCGCCGTCCGGCGCTAGCGCGCGGCGCAGCGTTACGTCGGGATCGAGCGTACGGGTCTGGTCGAAGTACACGATGCGCAGCCAATCGGCGCGGCGAATTGCGCCTCCGGTCGGAGCCAGGTCTCCCTGCAACAACCGGAGCAGGGTCGTCTTGCCGCTGCCATTCGGGCCCACGAGGCCCACGCGCATTCCAGCCGTCAGGATGAAGTTGAGCCCGTCGAACAACGGGCGAGTTCCCATGGTGCAGGTTATGCCCTGCAGTTCGATCAGTCTTTTGGTCTTGCGGTCGGTGGCCGAAAAGTCGATTTGGGCCGTGGCACTGCGGGTTCTCTGATTCAGGTCGGCTAGCTCTCCCATCAGTTCTCCGGCTTTGCTGATGCGAGCTTTGGATTTACGGGTACGGGCTTTCGCTCCGCGGCGCAGCCACTCGATTTCTCCGTGAACCAGATTCTCCAACGCTTCTTGACGACGGGACTGCGCGTGCAGAAATTCTTCCTTCTTCTCCAGAAACTCGCTGTAGTTGCCGTGGACGCGGAGCGAACCATCGGGATAAATGCGATTCAGTTCCACCATGTCAGTGGTGACATTTTCTAGAAAGTAGCGGTCGTGGCTCACGATGACGCTGGCGAAGGCTGCTCCCTCAAGCAACTCTTCGAGCCACGTGATTCCGGGAAGGTCGAGATGGTTGGTGGGCTCGTCGAGCAAAAGAATATCGGGATGCTGCACCAGGGCTTCGACAATTGCCAGTCGCTTCTGCCATCCGCCGGATAACTCGGTGGCTTGAGCTGCGAGGTCTTCAAAACCGGCGCGTCCCAGAGTCTCGGCAAGGCGCGCGCCGCGCTCGGTTCCGGAGACTCCGCACAGATCGAGAGCGCTTTCGATCACGGAGCGTACCGTGCTCCCGGGCTGGAATCGCGAGTCTTGCTCCACGCAGGCAAGACGCGTTCGCTTGCGGAACGATACTTCCCCGCTGTCGGCAGCAACCTCGCCGGCCAGAATTCTTAAAAGTGTGGACTTGCCCGATCCGTTGGGGCCAATCAGACCAATGCGGTCTCCATCAGAAATGGTGAAAGAGACTTTCTGGAAGAGCGGGTTCGCTCCGAAGGATTTCGTAATTTCCTGCGCGTTGACAATGGGCGGCAATGACTTGCGATCTCCTGAATGCGGATGTGTTCAGAGTATCAGGGGCGCCACGGTACTACTGAGCAATTACGTTTTGCTCTAGATCGAGGGCGGCTTGGGCCATACCCTTTGGCCTGCCGAGATCGCGCCAATAATATTCATCAGCGCGGAAGGCAAAAATCCTTTCTCCCTGGCCAGCGAGCCGCAGATAGGTGGTGATGATAGAGAACGCGCCTTCTTCGCTCATCATCCTCAGCAGACGCGGAGAAATCACATGGATACCAGAGAATGCCAGCGCCTGCGATCGCTCACAGGCTCGGACAAGTTGAGATTCCCGATCGCTCCCCGCTCGCCGTCCGCAGAGCTGAAGCTGGTCGTCGAACAGCAGGTAGCGAGAGGTCTTGCGGTCCTGCACTGCCAGGGTCGCGAGCGCTTGATGGTCGCTATGAAATTGCACCATACGCCGGAGATCAATCGTGCTGAGGACATCGACATTGTGCACAAGGAATGGTTCTTCCGAGCTGCTGGAATCTCCGACAAAGAAGTACGCCGCCTTCCTCAGGCCGCCGCCGGTGTCGAGCAGCACGTCCTCGCGCGAGACTTCAATGCGCATTCCGAAGTTGGCGTTCGTTTTCAAGTACTCCAGAATCATGTCGGCGAAGTGGTAAACGTTGATGACCACCTCGTTGACTCCGAAGCTGCGCAAGCGGGAAAGTGTGATCTCCAGCAGCGTGCGGCCATTGATTTCGACCAGCGCTTTCGGGCGCTTATCGGTGAGCGGACGCAAGCGCGTGCCGAGACCAGCGGCCAGGATCATCGCTTTCATTGCTCGTTCACCTGCGCCTGCGCCTGATTCAGTTGCTCCTGCTCGCGGTGGCGCACTACCACCTGCACTTCATCCCGGTCGCGCAAATGCTTCGCCAATTGCTCCGCCAGATAGACGGAGCGGTGCTGGCCGCCGGTGCAGCCGAATGACACCATCAAGTGCTTGAAGCCGCGACGTTGATAGTCGCTTACGCTGGCGTCCACCAGCGACTTCGCGCTGGCCAGAAACTGGTGCACGCTTTCCTGCTGATTGAGGTATTCGATTACCGGCGCATCTTTGCCGGTGAGAGTCTTGAAGCGCTCCTCGCGCCCAGGATTCGGCAGGCTGCGGCCGTCGAATACAAAACCGCCGCCGTTTCCAGTGTCGTCTTGCGGAAGGCCGCGATGAAACGAAAAACTGATAACCCGAACCGTCAACTTTTCAGGCTGCGACGCCGATGTCAGACCCTGCAACTTGTCCGACGCTACCATGGTTTTAAAAGCTTCCATCAGTGTGGGCAACGCGATGGCCAACTCGGCGTTGTGCAGCAACCAGCGCAAGTTCCTCAGCGCATACGGTACGCTTTGCAGGAAATGCACTTTACGTTCATAGAATCCGCGAAACCCGTAAGCGCCCAGCGCCTGCATGATGCGGACGTAAACGTAGGCGTAGTAATACTGCATGAACTCGGAGCGATCAAGGTCGAGGAAACTGGCCAGGCTGTCGAGATAATGATCGAGCAACTGCTGGCGCAGGTCCGGGGGCAGGTCCGCCTTGGCGTCGTACAGAAGAGAAGCGATATCGTATTGCAGCGCACCTTTGCGTCCGCCCTGATAGTCAAGGAAAAATGGGCCGGCGTCGCATAACATGACGTTGCGCGACTGGAAATCGCGATAGAGAAAATAATCACGGCTGGCGCTTAGCAGAAATTTCGTCAAGCGGCTGAAGTCATGCTCCAGCGCTTGTTCGCTGAAGGAAATGCCTGCGAGCCTTAGAAAGTAATACTTGAAATAGTTCAAATCCCAGGCGATGGACTGGCGATCGAAGCTGGCGCGCGGGTAACAAACTTTGTAGTTCAAATCGCGCCCTGCTTCAACCTGAAAGCGGGGCAAAACGGCGACCACCTTGCGATAGGCCGCGACCGCTTCGGGAGCAATGGTCGCGCCGTCGCGATGTTCCGAAAGAAACTCAAACAGAGTGGTGTCCCCGAGGTCTTCTTCCAGATAAGCGCCCTGATTCAGATCTTCGGCATAAATTTCCGGCACCGGCAAACCGTGCTGGCGAAAATGCCGGGAAAATTCAAGGAACGCAACATTCTCCTCGCGCACGTCATACAGAATGCCAATGGCGCTGATTTTTTCGCTGGAAAGCCGGACGATCTTGCGTCCCGAACCGCCGAGTTGCTCCTGCAGCGGCTGCACCCGCTCGACCGCTGTCTGGAAATGCCGCTCAAAAAGTCTTTTGAGAACTTCCATGAATTACGCCGTTGCCGTCCTAAAGATAGCATTGGACACAGGTCGAGTGGAGTACGGCAATTGGTACTCGACCGCCTCCAGGCGAACGGGAATCGACGCCATGGCGTCTGACGATGTACGTCGGAAGACTCTGCAGCGCTATTGCACGGTCAAAGTCGTGCTACCGGAAACCTGGGTCGCCACGGAATTCACAATGACGTTCATCGTCGCTTGGATAAGAGCGGAAGCTTGTCCGGTTCCGCCGGTCACGGTGTAGGTTGCGTCTGCCGGCTGGAGCGCTGCTGGAGCGAACCTGATGTCACAGTTCTGTCCCGGCTTGCACGGTTGAATATGCTGGCTGTCCGCCGGATCGCTTTCGGCGAGAATGGTGAAAGGAGTATCGTTCAGCAGCGAAACGTCTCCTGAACTTACGGTAAGTCCGTGAAGCTGGAAGACCGATCCAACCGGCCACGGAAACACATTGGTAGTCGAAGGATTCACCATCGTGAGCATTACCTGCCCCGAGGTGACCACCAAGCGGGATGGATCCTGCGAAGGGTCGGCGATTCCCTTCCCCGTCGTATAGGCAAGACCGCCCGGATACACGATGGCAATATCGGGATTCAGACTGCTCCACTCGACCGTCGAGGTGACATCCTGCTTTGAGCCATCGCTGAACGATCCGGTAACCTTGCATTGCTGAGGAATACCGAGCGCGACAATGCCGTTCGCAGGCGTGATAGCCAACGACTGCGGCGCTGCACCGGTCACGGATACAGTCGCGCTTCCGCTGATTCCACCGGCCGTGGCCGTTATGACAGCTGTCCCTCCCTGTATGCCTCCGGTCATGACTCCACGCCGACCAACTCCAGTCGTAATTCCGGGAATACCGGGATCGTTGCTGACCGCGGCAGCCTCGGCATTGTCGGAGGTCCAGCGCACGGCATCGGTCAAATCCTGACGGCTTCCGTCGGTGAAGGTACCGATCGCCACCAGGCCGAATTGAGTCTGGTTAGCAAAGCTGATTCCCGGCGGAAGAGGAGAAGGATCGAGAGGCGGACAGTTAGCGATTGGATTGGAAACGGTGGCAGCGCAAATATCGATTCTCGCGAGGGCTCCCGGGTTCACTACCACCGACCCCGCACCGGCGATAGGGTTCCCGGCCACGGGGTTGATGAAGCTGGCGCTGATACTGGTCTGGCCCGGGCCGCTCGCGCTGGTAAATCCGAACGGGCTTACCGTAGTGACCGCTTCATCCGACGAACCCCAAGTCGCGAGCAGACTTAAGTCCAGCTGTGAGCCATCGGTAAAATTGCCGATCGCCAGGAACTGCTGGCTTCCATCCAGGGGAACAGCCGCGCTGCCGGGCGCCAAGCTGATGGTCGCCAACTGCGCGCTGCTGACGTTCAATGGGGCGACTGCCACCACCGCACTCCCTCCGGGAACCGTGAAACTGGCCGAAAGACTTGCCGTGCCAGTTGTGACTCCGGTAGCTAATTCTTGCAGTCCGTTCACGTAGCTCACGGCCGCATTAGCGTCGACACTCCAAGTGGCCGCATTGCTCACGTCCTGCTGTAACAACGTGATGTTGTCCGCTGCCAGAAAAGTCGCCAACGCGACAACATTCTGAAATCCGCCGAGAGCAACTTGGGCGTTATTCGGCGCAACCACGAGCGATTGGAGCGTCGCCGTCACAACGTTCAGGGACGTGTTGCCCTGCTGACTCCCCAGTGCTGCCGTGATGGTGACAGGACCCGGGCCGGTCGTCGCCAGCAGACCGGTCTCTGGCACGATAGTTGCCACCGCCGCGTCTGTGGAACTCCAGGCGATCCCCTCAATACCAGTAACGTCAAGGCTGCTGCCGTCCTTGAAGATGGCCACTGCACGCATCTGCTGCTCGGTCCCGTTCGCCATGATTGGCACTGGGGTCTGCGTCCCGTAAAACATCACCATCCCGACCGGAAGTACATTAATTGCCGCCACCGAACTTTCATCGACGGTAACACCGCTGCTCGAGTTGATTCCGGAAGAGGGATCGGTCGCGGTGATGGTCTCACCTCCCAAGCCCAGACCGGTAACTACTCCGGTGGCAGAAACTCTGGCCACGCGCGAATGAGGATTCACCGTAGTCCAAGCCACATTGCCGCTGATGTCCTGCTTGGTCGTGTCGTCGAACGTGCCGGTAGCCTCGAGTTGTTGCGAAGTTCCGAGCGGCACGGTCGGACCCGCGGGCGCCACCGAAATCGACACCAGATTCGCGCTCGACACGGTCAGAACAGAAGGAGAACTGCTGACCGTTCCGAGCGATGCGGAAATGCTGGTCGAACCGGGAGTCGCAGCCCGCGCCAAACCTTGCGTTCCGGGCGAGGAACTCACCGCGGCTACTCCGGACTGGGTCGAACTCCAGGTCACCAGCGACGTGATGTCGGGTGAAGTCCCGTCGTTGTAGGTGCCGGTAGCCATGAATTGCTGGGTCGTTCCCTTCGAGATCTGCGCGCTTGCCGGGCTGATGGTAATTCCGGTCAACTGCGGAACCACGGTAAGAATGGTGCTCACCTGAAATATCTTGAGGGTCTGCGGATCCTGAATCGTCCCAGTGATGACGACCCTCCCGGAGCCGATCGCGGTGGCAACACCTTGGCTGTTGACTTTGGCAACGGTCGTATCCAGGCTGAGCCAGGTCATCTGCTCCGTGATGTCCTTGGGATTGCCGAAGCTGTATTGAGCAATGACTTGGAACGTCTGCGTATTCTGTGGATTGATGGTCAGGGCGATGCTGGGATTGGTAGGCGTAAGAGCGAGGGCCTTCAAGGTCGCTCCTCCGCCGGTGCCGATTACGCCATTCTTGCCGCCGCAGCCGCCGAGAACGACCAGCGCACATGTCAAGGTGAGTGCAACCAAAGTGGACCCAAACGAACGTCTAACCATTCCTGGCACCTATCACCGGCGTTGAAATTAACGTTCCCGTATCGAACCTGCTCGTGTGGGGACGGGCTCGTGTGAGGACGGGCGACCTCGCCCGTCCTCTCTACTTGCCTGACCCCGAACCCGCTCCCGGCAATGTTTCTTTCGACGCGTCGCGGACCTTCGGGTCGTTGGCCTTGATCTGAGCTTTCAGCCAATCGAAAACCCGCCCGCCGGAAGCGACCTCACTGAAGAATTGCGCGCTGGTCGCAAAGCGGTGATGCTCGGCCGTCGCGGGGAGCGCTGCCTCCATTTGTTTCTTTGCTTCTTCGGGAGTGCTCGCTACATCGTCATCCAATTGGTTGAGCCGCACATGCGGCGTCTTCAGCCCGGGCAGCAGCTTCACCGGATCGAAGTCCGCCACCTCTTTCAGGAACTCCGGCTTTACGTAGGCTGGACGCTCTTCCTCCGGAATCACAGCTGACTTTTGCGTCCAAACTGGCCAATCCCCCCAGGGATCAAGCAAGTCGATGGCTTTGATGCGCGGATCCACCGAAGCCGTCATTACGGCAATCGTTCCGCCCGCGCCCACCCCGAACATGCCCACGTTGGTCATATCTACATCGCCGCGCTCGGCAAGATAGTTCAGCACCATCTGCACATCATGCGCGGACTTGCCCAACGCTTCCTGCAGTTCACTGACAAACCACTGCTTCATGGGCCGGTCATGATAGCGATGTCCGGTAAGTGCCGGAACCAGTCCCACGGCCGCGTAGCCGCCGCTGGTCGTACGCCGGCACCAGCCGTCATCCATGAAGCGATCCGTGTCCGAAGGATGTCCGTACAGATAGATCGCGACTGGCGGCTTCTGCACATTCTTGGGAAGAACCACAAAAAGATAGATTCGATCCGCTGGCCGCCACTGCACCGCAATAAATTCGCGGGTGAAGTCCTTGTTTTCAGCTTTTTCAAGGACGATCGGCGGGTCGGCATGCATTTGACTGCCGCTGAGGGCGGCGTTCGAGATGTCTTCTAAGCTCTTGCTGGAAGCAGCATCGGGATCGACCGTTGCAATTACCTGGCCCGCACTGGCCAGAGGCACAATCAAAGCGAGTATTAGCAGAACCGAAGCCGTCAGAAAGCTGGAGGGCGCACACTTCATAAGATTGATTGATATTGTCGACAACTTGGTTGCGTTGCTTCTGATCACGTAAGCGAGAGCCACAGCCCTCGCAAAAGGAAGCAGGCTGGCCCATCAGGTCAGCCTGCTCCGCTTCAGGTTTCAAGTTACCGTCAAGTTACTGGCGAATGCTGACCAGTTCCTTGGTGGTGTCGGTGTGGTAATCGATGTCAGCTTGGTCAGTGAAGACCGCGCCGCCAACATCGCCGCCACTTTCCGCAACAACGTTGCCGTTATGGGGAGCGCCAGCAACACCGGCCGGCGTGAAGTGCGAGTGGAACACAGTCAGACCCGGTTCAGTCGAGCCGCCGATATTGCAGGTCGTAGCGTTGGTGCAGACGAACGGAACGAAGTCGGCAGTGGTGTTGTTGACTTCGTTCTGGGCGGCCGTTACCAAGGCCTGAGTGTTGGTCAGGTTGACGCCAGTGGCGTCGGTGATGGCGCGAATGATCGTCCACGCAGGGTAAGATCCGTTGCGGACGTTGGGTAGCGAAGCGCCACCTTTCTCTTGGCACGGCGCCACGCAATTCGGCACTTGGCCCGCAAGGTAGTTTCCGCCATTAAAGGAGTAGGGGCCGTAGCCTTGGTTGATGGGATCCACTCCATCCAGCGTGACGTAGCGGCCCTTGCCACCGGCCGTACCGGACGATCCGGCGGTGCCAGCGAGCGGGTTCACGTTGCCGAAGGAGAAGAAGGCGTACCCGATGCCATCCTCGATGTTCTTGACGCCGCCCACGCCGCTGACGCCACTGATCTCGGCGCCGGTACCGATGGCACGATAACGGATCGAGCCATTAGGGCCGGGAAGATACAGCGGATCGGCGCAGTTCACGCCCACTGTGCAGGTGCTGCTCAGCAGGACACCGGTTTCCTGCGACGCTGCATTCGGAATTTCCTTCAGCATCTCAATGCTGCGGAAAACGTTGAATTCAGTAGCTGTCATCGTGCCCGAAAGGGGCTCGCGCAGGATCGGAAAAACAGGCGGGTTGGCGCTGAGAGCCTTCAGAGCGGTGGTGAGTGAAGGATCAATATCCTGAGCCAGACCCAAGCTGCCATTGAATAGGTAAGTTGCCGTAAACCGATTCAGGTTCTTGAAAGCAACGTTGATACCATCCGGACCGGTCGCGCCCAAGCCATTGGCGTCGGTCACGTTGTACACGAACACGACAGGCTCCGCACCCACCTCGATCGTCTTGTACTTCCAGGCAGCGTTCCCGGTGAATGGATCATGGCCGGTGAGAGCATACTCTGACGGAGTCGCCTTGCTGCCCCAAGTCCCATAAATCGGGCAACCTAAGTTGATGCTGACGGTCCAGCTGTCAGAACCCTGGAAGCACGTTGCGTTGCCGGAGGTGCCATAGCCCAATCCAGTACCGCTAGCAGCGTACGGGGCCAGGACGCGGAGTACTTCAAACTTGGCGTCTTCCGGACGGACGTCGCTGATGGCGGCGGTGAAGGTGGTCTGAACGGCGGAAAGAACGCCGGAGGGGATGCCCGTCGTTTCGTCGGCTTGATCCGCCGACGTCTGCCGGTTGTACAGAATCGCGGCCGGAACCTTGTTCGCGCCCGCGGCAGATATTGCGCCGGAATCAATCTGCTGCGTCGCCCGAGGATTGGCGAAGAAGAGGCGATTGCCCACAATGGTGTCCACGCTCAGGTAAGACCAGACGTTGCCGGAGACGTTGTCCCACGCCACAAAAAAGGTCCCTGCTTCCGGGGGAATGGAGCTGTTACGGCTGTCGACTGCCTGCGCCCAGTTCTGGCTGTCGCCGGAGTTCGTGCCGCTTTGGCTCCAATGACGGCAATCGCTGCCGGAGACTGAAGAACACAGATCGGTGAATGCTGCTGCTGAAAGTGTATTGAACATGGCCGACGAGCCGACGCCCGCAAATTGCACGTGATACGTGGTGGCGTTGGCTACGGAAGCCAGTCCGACGATTGCGGTCAGAACCACGGCCGCGAAGATTGCTCTTGTTCCTCTCATATCGATATTCTCCTTGGGAGCTTTGGTTAGTGATTTGTACTGCCGGTGCATTTCCTATAGTCCAGTGCCGCAAGACGTGCCCGCTTGAGTTGTCTCTTATCTCTGGACACTGCAATCAGCCGCAGCGTCTCGAAGACTTCCTACCACCATTCACCACCAGAACTCCAAAGGAGCAAGAGTTTCCGTGGTTCTCGTGCGAGAGAACTATCCATGACGGCTGTTACTCGGAAATGACAACCAGATGAACGGCAGGTTAATTTCCATGGCCCTGGGCTGCAAAACCTTGCGCACTGTGGATTTCCGGGCCGCATCATCACCCATTGGTTGAGCGTAAAAAGACACCTTTCCCTTTAAGACACACGCTTGAACTGCAGTGCTGTTTGGAGTTTCGCCGAGTGAAAATTCTCCGCGCTTCCTCCGGTTCTTGACTTCCTAGTTGACAACTTGAACCAAGCCCTTCGTGGACGTAACAAATCCGTTGCCTTGAAACTTCGCGGTAATCTGCGTCGAACCTACCTTCAATGAAGAGTAGGTGACGGAGGCCACTCCGCCGGCTACGGGGACAACCCCGAGCACCAGACTGCCCGCTTTGAACGTAACGTTGCCGACCGGGAGTGTTCCGGTCGCGTAGACCGTTGCAGTAAAGGTGACGGGTTCGCCCTGGACCGACGGATTTTGCGAGGAAACCACAGCCATCGACGTGGGGATTGCAACTCCCAAGTGCGTCGGCCCGATCGCCAGGTAATCGGCGACGCCGGCAAAACTGATCGATCCGGCCGTCGCCGTAAGCGCCACACTTGCGGCGGACCAAACACAGAGTCTGTAGGTGGTGCATCCAGATTCGTTGGGAGGCAAAGTAATGCTGGCAAGAATCGTGCCGGTGCCATTGGGCCCGGCATACACCGTAGCCTTCCCCATCTGGAGCGCCGAGTAGTAGAACCACAAGCCGGTCTCAATACCGTTGGTGGCCGTCATCGTCACGTTCGTTCCCGTCTGGAAGAACATGACCGGGTTGCCTCCAGGGTTGTTGATGAAGTTGCCCGAACCGCCCTTGCTGGCGGACACAATAGTCTGAGCGTTGGCCGTGAACTGCAGTCCATAGTTTGGGCCCGGCCCCGATCCCAGACTCCCCTTCCCGCCGTCGTAAAACTGGTTGATGAACTCCAGGTTCTTCAGGCCCGAGAAGTTGACGTTCGCCTTGGTCTGGGCTTCCGAGAACACGGGCAGCAATAACAGGAAAAGAGCGACGATTCGAATTCGAGACTTGGACACGGCTTTCTCCGGCAAATAAACGACTTCCGAACCTCGAACTCTCGGCGATCCATGTTACGGCTGAATTACGGCTATGTTAAAGACTCGTGAATTCTCGCGCCCCGCCTACCGCGTAGAACACAACGTTTGCACATGAATTGCCCTCAGCACCCACCTCCGATGTTCACTTGAAATTAACCAAAGCGTCACACTGCCGTAACAATTCTCCGGTACTTGTTACTCCTTTGATTCTGAGGTGTGTTTTCCGTGAAGACCCTGAAGTGTCGATTGCATTTTGCGCTCTTCTTCTTCCTGGCTTTGGCTCCGCTGGCGCTGGCACAGGTACCGGTCGGTCCTGATCTGGTTCCCCCGACAGCGTACATTCCTGAGCCGCCAGCCGGCGCGAAACCGCCCAGCACAACGGTGACGACGACCCAGGCTGCTCCCATCAAACCGTCTCCTCATAAGGAGAGCGAGGCCCAGGTTTTCGGCGCCGTTACCGACCAGTCCAATGCAGTGCTACAGGGCGCGACCATCACCCTCACCAGTGCATCAGGCGTTACTCAGACCACCACCAGCAATGCGCAAGGTCAGTACTTCCTCAACCTCGCTCCCGGAACCTACACCCTCAAGATTGCCGTCAAGGGCTTCAAAGACTTCACGTCAGAGAATCTGGTACTCAGCGCGAACCAGGAGCTGGAAATGGATGGAACGCTGGAACCCGCGGCAGCCAGTCCAGAAAAAGTCGATGTGGTTGGTGAAAACGTTGGCCACGTGGAAACAGAAAAGGCCGAGGTCAACGAGGTTATTACCTCGAAGCAGGTGGAGGAGACGCCGCTGAACGGGCGCAATTTCGTCAGTATGTTGACCTTCGCCCCGGGTGTCAGCAATCAGAGCGGGCAGGATGAGGCCCTGGTCGGCGTCAAGGGCAGCGTCAAGTTCAGTGTCAACGGTGGCCGCGTCGAATACAACAGTTTCATCGTGGATGGCGCCGACGTATTGCACGCCGGCATCCACGGCAGCGAAAGCACGCTGGTGGTCTTCCCCAGTCTGGATGCCATTAACGAACTCAAGGTTATGACTTCGAACTACGGCGCCCAATACGGCCGGAGCGCCTCCGGAACCATTCTGGTGGACACCAAAACCGGCGGCTCTTCCCTGCACGGCAGCGCGTATTACTTCGGGCGCAATGAGGCTTTCAACTCCCGTAACTACTTCGATCAAACACTGCGCGCTCCGGTGTACCGCAAAAACGATTTCGGAGGCACCATCGGCGGGCCCATCTATATTCCCAAGCTCTATCCCCACAAAGACCGCACGTTCTTCTTCTTTTCCGAAGAGATGCGGTTGGAAAAAGATCCCACCGACAACAATTTCAACCAGGCCGTACCTTCGCTCGCGGAACGGCCCACGAACCGGATCAACGCGGATGGCAATCAGTATATCGGCGCCGACTTCAGCGATGTTTGCCCCGTATTGGCGCCGGGAGTTGCCATCACTTCCTACAATCCGGTGCAGTTCCCCGACTGCCCTCATATCCACGCTGGCACCACGTTGCCTTATAACATCGTGGGCTACAACGACAGTAGCGTCGGAATGAACTTCCCGAAGATCGACTTGGTTGGAGCCGCACTGGCAGGCCACGGAACCATTACCGACCCTCAAACCGGCAACAAGTTCCAGGCCTCCGGTATGATTCCTCTCCCTAATTCTTCAGCAGGGTGCAACTCCACCGTGGGTTCTTGTTACGACTTCGCTTTCGCGCAGCCGACCTACTGGCGGGAAGAATTATTCCGCATTGACCATGACATCAGCCCGGGCAAATTGCGGGCCAGCTTTCGCTACATCCACGACTCCTGGGATACGACCGAGGCGCGGCCGATCTGGGGTTACGTGCGCAACAGCTTCCCCACGGTACAAGGCCGGTTGTTTGGGCCGGGCACAAGTTCGGTGGCTCATCTGACGCAAACCATATCGAGCACCTTACTCAATGAAGTCGTGGTCAGCTATACGGCGTCGCACATCAGTTTGTCCGACCGTCCAGCCGCGGGTGTAAGTATCCAACGTCCGGATGCTGTCAACAACGGACCGCAAGGGTATCTTTTCGACAACTGCTTCGGAGGCACGAAGCAGAGCGACGGCACCTGCACGGGCGGCAAATTGTCGGGGGTCGAACTGGCCCCAGGGAACCTGGCCTATGGGGGTGGTTTTGCCATCGATCCAGGTTACGCGCCCTGGCAACTGGCGAATCCGACCTGGAGCGCGAAGGATGACATCAGCAAAGTTATTCGCAGACATACGCTCCAGATGGGCGTGCAGGTCATCCTCGGCCAGCGAAATGAGATCAACGCCAACAACGGTCCCAATACCGGCGACGTCCAGGGACTACTGAACTTCAGCAACTTTGGCCTGGCCAATTTTTTCACCGGAAACGAATACAGCAACCTTCTGCTCGGCGCCGTCACTTCGTACCAGCAGGACAGCGCGCAGCTCAAGTATCACAACCGTTACCAGATCGTAGAACCTTACGTGCAGGACGACTGGAAGGTCAGCTCTCACCTCACCCTGAACCTGGGGGTGCGCTTCAGCTTGTTCAGCAACTACCACGAGAATAACGAGCAAGCTTGGAACTGGGATCCGACCCAGTTCTCCCAGCCCGACAAGTATCTGAAGTTTGCTCAGGACGGACACCTGCTCTACAAGGACAAGGCAATTCCAGTCCCAACCGGCCCCGGCGACGTCAGTCCGTTCCTGATCAATGGCCTGGTCGAATGCGGAACCTACGCCTCCGGCGTGCCTTCGACCTGCATGAAGCCGCACCTCTTCAATCCCGCGCCGAGAATCGGGTTCGCGTTCGACCCCAGTGGAAACGGCCGCACCTCGATTCGCGGCGGCTACGGTGTGTTCTTTGAGCACGGCACCGGAAGCGAGGCCAACACTGGTTCGCTGGTCGGCAGCGCTCCTCTGAATTTCACCATGACCCAGTTGGCGCCCTCCGGACAACCCGATGCCTATCCCTGCATCGGCGGTATCGGAACCGACTGTACGTCGCAACCGGGCGCTTATCCGATCGACGTAACCTCGATTCCCCGCAAGGCTATCTGGCCCTACGTGCAGCAGTGGAGTTTCGGGGTGCAGCGTGAACTGCCACGCAGCTGGGTGCTGGGCCTAGCTTATGTTGGCAGTAAGGGAACGCACCTAACCGCGGTTTTGCAACCGAACTCCTTTTCGCCGGTAAGTTCACAACCCAACAGCGGCATTCTGCTCAGTGGCAATCCGTATGGTCCGCACCAGCCGATCATCAACAATCAGCAACTCGGGATCAACGACTGCGTAAACCACGGCACTCTCCATGCTCCCGTTTTCATGATCAACGGAGTGCCCATCAACCAGAGCCAGCCCGCTTTCATCAATCTGCTGGCCGCTTGCGAGTACGATAACGAGCAAAGCCTGCTGCCCATCAATGCCTACCGGCCCTATCTCGGACTGGAAAAGATTTTCTCTTTGCAAAACGTAGGTGACTCGAATTACAACGCCTTCCAGACCACGCTGCGCCACACCCGCGGTCCGCTTACCCTCGACCTGTCCTATTCCTATAGCCATTCCATCGACGATTCGTCCGATCGCAACGACACCACCATTGTGAACACGCTGGTACCTTCCGCCAATAAGGCCAGTTCGAATTTCGATCAGCGCCACTTGCTTAACCTCAACTACACCTGGACGCTACCTAGTCCCAAATTCGATTCGAACCGTGTGCGGGCGTGGGCCAACGACGAACCGCCGCCCGAAGGACCAGCTTCGGCGGGCTTCTTCGCGCGGGCGGCGACTGACCTGCTCGCGGGCTGGGCGCTCTCGGGCGTGACCACGGTGCAGAGTGGAACTCCGTTTACCGTCATTAATAGCGGATACGGTGCCCTCGGAATCTCCGTTCCTGATAACGCCGGCGCGGCCGGCGGAATCTCTTCCGTCTCTTCCTTCCCGGATATTGTGGGCGACATCCACGGTCCGGCGCCGCTCGGAGCGAATAATCCGAAAAGTCTTGGGCCGGCTCTGGGGAATGCGGCTGCATTCGCCGCGCCCCGCGGACTGACCTTCGGCGACGCCGGGCGCAACCTGCTGAACAACCCCAGGCGCTGGAACTTCGATATGACCTTGGAGAGGAGTTTCAAGGTAAGGGAAGGCACCAGCCTGGAGTTCCGCTCCGAGGTTTTCAACGTCTTCAACCATACCCAGTTTCGGGTTTACGACCCCAGCCCGAACTTCGGAAATGGCGCCAATAACACCATCAGTTGTTACGGAGTACAGGCATTCAACGCCGCCGGCGATGGCCAAACCGACTGCCTGACTGGCAGCGCGTTTCTGCATCCGGTCAATGCTCACCGTCCGCGCACCATGCAGTTTGCCTTGAAGCTGAGCTTCTAGCAGGGAGAGATGGATTTCGTGAAATATTCAGGCTTCGGTCTCGTCATTATTATTGCTTGGCTGATTGGCTGTGGCGGCGGCAGCAAGAGCGACCCCGGCGGCTGCTGCAACGTCCCGGGAATTAACGTCGAGGTCGTTTCTCCGACTGGAGCCGCGGCCGTAGATGACAATCCGAACCAGACCCTGCCGATCACGGTCCAGGTCACCAACGACTCCGCGAGTGCCGGAGTCACCTGGACGCTGGCCCCCGTAGTCCAGAAAGGCCCGACCGGACAATTATCCTCTCCGCAGCCTTTGTCGGTGACTTACATTCCGCCCACAGACGTCACCGCACCCGCACAAGTAACGGTAACGGCAACTTCGGTTACTGATCCGACCCGTTCGGCCGTGATTCCCATCACCATCTATCCGCCAATGGTCGCCGTTACACCTTCCCTGGCCACCGCCTTTGTAAACACGAACTACATGTGCATTCAGCGTCCGATTAGCTTGTCGGTCATACAGATTCCGTGCGAAGTCACTGTGGCTGGAGGATTGGGTCCTTACGCCTGGTCGTTAGGCAACAGCTTTCTGCCGTTGGGACTGCAGTTGTCTCCCGACCCCGTCCACCAGGCCTCCATCGAAATCGTCGGGATACCGACCGCATCCGGCGTCTACCCCTTGACCCTCACCGCAACAGACGCTACTGGGAACACGGTACCGTTCTCCCTGAACCTTAACGTGGCGCCCTCACAGCTCAAAGTGACTACGCCCACGGTGATGAACGTGCTTCCAGGCCAGCTCTATTCGCCGATACAGCTCCAGGCAAGCGGCGGAGTTCCTCCTTACACCTGGAGCTTGGCGCCAGGCAGCGCTCAGCTGCCGCAATGGGTGAGTCTAAGTCCCAGCGGAGTAATCTCCGCAAATCCACCCGCGAATTTTCCCGTAGGCGGGTTCAGTTTCGCAGTCCAAGTAGTGGACAGCCAGACACCAGTCCCCGCTCAAGCCATCTTTCCCTCGCCAGCGTCATCTGGCGGCGGTATCATCACGCTCACCACTGGGCAGGACCTCCCGTCCGACTACCAATGCCAAAGCGGCACCAGCTATTCCCTGAAATCCAACGCTCCTTACGCGTTCGTGTTCTCCGGCTTCGACGCGAACGGCCCCGTCACCTTCTCTGGCAGCTTCACCGCGGACGCCAACGGTAACCTCAGCGGTATCGAAGATATCATTCGGTCTGGCGTCACGCAACTCGCACAGCCGCTTGCCGCTGGAAGTTCGATCTTGTTTGATGTCACCAGCAATTCGGGAGACAGCCAGACCTACCGCGGGTGCCTTACGCTAAACACTTCGAGTTCCACCACCCATTTTATCGTTACCCCAACCGTGGCAGCACCGACAGGTTCTACTATCATTTTCACGGACGGCCGTATCATCGAATTCGACGATACGACGGGAACCGGAACCCGTGGCACCGGCTCCTTCCACATGCAGGACAGCACGGTATTCGCGACGCCCCTCGCCGGTCCCTTTGCCTTCCGCTTCTCTGGTTGGGACGCAGGCACAAACCATTTTGCGATGGTGGGCACGACCACCGCGCAGACGGGATCATTTACTGCCGTCTCTGCCGACGTAAACGATGGTGGGACATTTTCCGGTCCCTTAACCGGCGGCGGCACAATCAGCGCGGCTGACACGAACGGCCGGGGAAACACCACGTTCAGTGCTGGAGCCGCAAGCTACGACCTGATCTACTACGTCGTTGACGCTAGTCATTTGATCTTCAACTCGGCACAGGTCGTCTCTGCCGGACATCCGCTCATCACCGGAGAAGCCACTGCCAGCGCCGGTCCGTTCTCTCAATCGACGCTCAGCAACAGCCACATCTACCAGTTCGGAGGCGACGTTCCGGGCAGCCCCGACGTCGGGGTGGGAGTACTCCACTTTGATGGATCCGCGGCGGTGGGCGGAACCACCTACGAACGTAGCGGGGGAACCGCCAACGCCACCACCGTCTCGGCGCAATACGCGGTCGACCCTGCCACCGGCCGCTTCAGCTTCACGGGTACCGGTGTCCCAGTGGTGGGATACGCCGTCCCCTCCCCCACTGGCGTCACCGGATATCTTGTGGGCACCGGCGCATCAGCTGCCTCAGGCGCAATGGAGTTCCAAACCAATTCGTACCCTCCGGGATATCAATTTTCGCCGTTCGCCGCCAGTTCGTACGCGTTTGGGTTAGCAACCGAGGAAATGTTGGACCCACAATCCACGGTGATTGCCGGGCAGGAATTTCCCGCGCCCAACGGCATCTTCAGCGGCGGCGTTTCGTATCTGGATTCCAGCAACCTTTTGGGTCTGTTTGCACTTCAGCAGTTCGAGATTTTCAAGTACACCTGGGGCGCCGACGGTTCCGGTGCCTGGGGCGGCTTTACGTACATGGTGACGAATGGCTCAAAGTTTTTCTATATAGACACGTCGCCGCTGAACGGACACCCGAGTGTCATCGTTGGGCAGCTGCAGCATAAGTAGGCGCCGTATTGTGAGTGGGATTCGGCTCAGTGCACGCATTGACTGCGTAAGGCCCACGGCGACGACAATTGATCTTCCGTTCACATTGCTGTTACGAAAGAGAAACCTGCGAGCAGTAGTCCTTTATGAGGAGGACCCCACCATGACCAGGAATTCAAAGATTGCCATTGCCCTTTGTTCATTGAACATTCTCTTACTGACCTTCGCCGCCGACGCGCAGGTCGTGTTCTCAGGAGTCGGCTCTTCCGCTATGCTTGACACTTTCGCAGTCGCCGCGTTCACACAGATGTGTTCTGCACGAGTCGGGAGCGATTGCCATCACTGGAGCCAAAGCGGCACGAACTCCGGCGACGGCCAAAACTGGGCGCAGGCAGTAGACAGCCGCAACAACAACATTCCGCCGGAAGGTGGAACTATTTTTATTGCCTGGGACAACAACGCTAACCCAATCCAAATTTGGTCTTACCTGAGCGTGGACAGCGCTGTGGGGCAGCGCCTCTTCTTCGCGAACCCTCGTGCCACTCTTCAACTTGATTCCGGTGTACTCGGCGTTGCAGGGGCGAACGTGGTTCCGCCTGCGGTTCTGCTAAACCGGCAGACGGGTTTCACTCAATCTGATCAGCTTACTGGCATACCTTCCGCTGTACTGGTCGCCGTACAGATCGCCCAATTCTCGGCCGCAGTGACCGATATTCGTCCTGAGGACGCGAAGTACGCGACGAATCGCGTCCTATCGACATACAACGTCAACGGCAACGGACTCGGCTACAACAACCCTTCTATCAGTTGCTTCCGGCCGCCTGACAACTGGCGGTCAGCGGCAATTTGGGCTGCCCGATTTACGGTACCTACGGTGGCCGGTCGGTTCCGGTACAGTTCAGCCTGCCTGGAGGCAACGACCCCTACAGCCTCAATAAAGTGCCCCCTGCTACCACGATTCCGGTGGGCGCGGCTCCGATCATCTTTCTGTATAACAACACCAACTCTGCCGGCTTAGGTGCAACGTCCGGCGGTATCCCAATACTGCGAGACATCTCTTCCTCCAATGCGGCTCAGGTTTGGGATGGAACGCAGGGCGGGGCGGCGTTCCTGAATCCGGCTCTTGCAAATGTTCCGCTGACAATTCTTCAAAATGAGCCCTCGTCGGGCGCGATGAATACCGCTGAATTCACAACTTTCCGAACGTTTCTCGCTCCGAAGTTCGCCGCCCCAACGAATTCGCAGGAAACCGGGGTCAATCTTGGCAACACCTGCGCGCTAGACTCGAACTGCCCCAATCCGCTGTATCTGCCGACAACGAATGGGGGCGGAGTACGCCAGCGCGCTATCGGCACGGACGATATGATCAGTGGTGCCGGTTTTGAGTCCGGTGGTATCGCACGCATTCCAGATAGCATCGGCTACGCGCTCTTCTCCTTCGGCAACGTGAATCCCATGCGTGGGACGCGCTTTGGTGGCCACGGGCGTAGGCCGCTACGTAACGCTGGACGGCATCGACCCGATCCAAAGCACCTACACCAACGGTCAGTTGCCGACGTGTACCGCACCGTGCCCGATTGCCCCTGGGACCTCGTTTCCGCACATCCGCGACGGCAGCTATCGTGCCTGGTCGATCTTTCGTGTGATAACGGACACATCCGGTTCAAACCTCACCAACGCTCAGGCCCTGGTTACCGCAGCGCAGAACGGAGTCAACAGCACCGTGCCTGATTTCGTTCCCTTTGGCCCGACTCCCGACGGTGACCCTGGCTTGCAGACACTTCAAGATCACAGGCGTGACGGGCACGTCATTAATCAACAACGGCGCGGGCACCCCAGTCTCCACCACCGCTGTGACCGAGACTGGGAGCACGGTTTCAGCCGCCCTGACATCAAACCCGTTTGTTACAGGGCAGACGGTAATAGTGTCCGGAGTGACTCCGACGGGCTACAATGGCACCTTCAAAGTCCTGACAAGTTCAGGCACTCTCATCACATACAGCGATCCTACGACCCATTTGACGGCCGCGACGGTACAAGGGACAGTGTCGGCCAGCGAGGTTGGCGGTGATGTGGGCGGTTGCCCGTTCCGGGTTGGTGGGCCCGAAGCTACTCAGATCAATGTAAGGCTGAACGGTGCCACCGCGAACTCGTCCAACGTTCCATGGCCGGGTGGCTCGTGCGACCTCTCTCCTAATCACAATTAAGACCTAAGACCATGGCACGTTGACCATCTGGCCAGCGTGCCATTGATCAAATTAACCCTCCTTTAACACTGGCGCAACATTGCTGCAACACAGTCTCTCTAGTGTACGGGTGCGGACTCTCGGAGCACGGCGTGTCGAGAGCGAGGCTCTCTTTCTGAGCATGGAACCTTTGCAGGCGACAGACAATTCGCATGGCCCCGACCTGATCTACGTCGTGGAAGACGATCCCGATGTATCTCGCCTGATCGAACACAACCTGCGAACCGCCGGCTACGAGGTCTCCACATTTTTCTCCGGGGCGCCGGTGGTCCCCATGGCAGCCATGGCGCACCCTGCGCTGTTTCTTCTCGACATTATGCTACCCGGGATCAGCGGCTTCGATCTCTGCCGCCAGATCCGCCAGCACGAACGGCTGGGCAAGACTCCCGTCATTTTTCTTTCCGCTAAGACTCAGGAACCGGACCGCCTCCAGGCCTTCGACGCGGGTGGCGACGGATACATCACCAAACCGTTCAGTCCTCGGGAGTTGATTGCACGAGTCCGTAACGTACTCCGGGTTGCGCCGGAAGCCCCGAATCACGAAATCATTCAGTTGGGAGATTTGGAAATTGATCTCGCTTCGATGACCGTCCGCGTGCAAGGCAGGACCGTGCTCACGACCGTCCGCGAGTTCCGGCTCCTCGAATACCTGGCCCGGCACCGGGGACGCGTTTTTACCCGCGACCAATTGCTTGACGCGGTGTGGAAAGAAGGTTCATTCGTGACCCCGCGGTCGATTGACGTGTTTGTGCGCCGTCTGCGGGAGAAAATCGAGCAGGACCCGCGGCATCCCCGCTATCTGAAAACGCTGCGCGGAATTGGCTACCGCTTTGAGGCCGGTCGCTGAGGCTCGTGTGGGGACGGACGCCCTCGCCTGTCCAAGCCGAGCGTAGCTCGGCGGTTGCCCATGGTCACAGCAATTCTGGATCCTTGTTCAATTCAGTTTTCCGATAGCCTTTTCCGCAGCCTCCAGTATCCTGCCATCCTTGATCACCCGGGCAAGGGTGTTGATGTCGTCGAAGAGCGGCCGGTCCTCGTCGAGTCTCTTCACATGACTCCGGACAACCTGGTACGCCGCCTCCGTGGCCGGCGAGGGTTTGACCGGTGCCCGCAAATCGAAGGCCTGAGCAGCCGCCATCAGTTCGACCGCAGCGACGTGCCACGCGTTCTCCAGAATCTGCCGGGTCTTGATAGCCGTAGTCATGCTCATGGAGACAAAGTCTTCCTGATCAGCGGCGGCTGGAATCGAGCCCGTCGCCGCCGGGTGACTGAGCACGCGGTTCTCACAAACTAACGCTCCGGCGGTGTACTGCGTGAGCATGAGGCCGGAAAACATTCCCGCTCCTTTGGTCAGGAAGGCCGGCAACCCCATCGACAAATGAGGATTCATGAGCCGGTTCAATCTGCGCTCGGAAAGGACGGTCACCGTGGTCACCGACATGCCTACCATTTCCAGAGCGAACGCCAGCGGAGTACCTTGGAAATTTGCGCCCGTGAGCACAGTGTCTTCGTCCGGAAAGAAAACGGGGTTGTCGGCGGCGTGGTTGAGTTCAATCTCCAGCATATGACGGCTCCAGACAAATGCGTCTTTGGCCGCGCCGATAACTTGCGGGCTGGAACGGAGCGAGTAGGCGTCCTGAACTTTCTTGCCGGGCCGTTTCAGGAGTTCGGAACCGGCAGTCAGCCGCCGGACATTTTCGGCGCAGGCCTGCGCTCCCGGATACCCGCGCACGATGTGAATTCGCGGATCGTAAGCGGCCATGTTCGCGTTGAGAGCTTCCAGCGTCATCGCCAGGCAAACCTCCTGCGTCTTCAGCCACCTCTCCGCATCGAAGAGTTCCAGGCAGCCCATGCCGGTGGTGAGATCGGAGCCATTGATGGTGGCCAAGCCATCCCTCTCGCGGAACATAATCGGCCGAATACCAGCCGCGGCCAAACCCTCTTTCGCCGGCCACCGGCGCCCCTGGTAGAACACCTCGCCCTCGCCCATGAGTGTGATGGCCATTTGCGCCATCGGGGAAAGATCACCACAAGCGCCCACTGACCCCTTCTGGCATACCACCGGAGTGACGCCCCGGTTGAGCATCTCGATCTGGATCTCGACGACCTCGCGGCGAATCCCGGAATGACCCCAGCAATGCGTGTTCAGGCGTGAAAGCATGCCCGCGCGCACATCTTCTTCGGCGCAAGGTTCTCCACAACCCGCGGCGTGGGAGTACAACAAAAATTTCTGGAATTTTTCGACCTGCGCTGGAGTCAACACGACTTCGGCAAGTTCGCCAATGCCCGTATTGACCCCGTACATGATTTCGCCGGCCCGGATCTTCCGCTCGAGAAGTCCCCGGCATTTGTCGATCCGTGCCACCGCAGCCGGATGTAACTGGATGGCTTGGCGATGGCGGGCGGCGGCCGCGACATCCTCAATCTTCAACGAATGCCCGTCCAATACCAGGCTGGTTCCTGCTTCGGTTGACTGCACTTGATCCAGCACAACGGTCATGCACTACCTCCACGGTACGTGGCGATGCCGTGAACCGTTGACGCCTGTCCATCGCGTCCGGACCGGTAGACCACTCTGCAATCTAGCGCTCCGGGCTCCCGAGTGCTGTGACCAAAATCACCCCAGGCCTGGACGCTAAAGCTTTTCCGCTCTCACTTCGACTCAGCCAGGCAGTAGGATCCAATCGGCTCGTCTTCTTCTTTAGTTTGGTCCGGTCGATACATCTCCACGTTTTTGCAATCGTACATTCCGTGGTTTTCTGGGAGTTGCAGCATCAGGTAGTCACCGCCCGCCAGAGCCTTGCAGCTTGTCACTCCCTCGTTACACTGCAGGTCAAGAGGTTTCCCGTCTTTCAGGACGTGAACAATGACAACTCCCGTTACCACCACCGAGTTTTTCACCTTGACCGGGGTTTTCTCCTGCGCCAACCCTTGCGCGGTAGCCAGGATGATGAATGCCGCGGTCAATACGGCAAACAGAGAAACGGCTTTTTTCATATATGCCTCCGACAGTCCGAAGCTTTTTCGAGCCCGTCCATATTCTGCGACTTGGGCGGCCTTCTGTCTATGATCTCGGATCACGTGTCCGTTGCGAAAATATCACCTTCGGTAGTGATCCGAATCACTGAAGAACCAACTGAGCCGCGAGTAAGGACCTCAGTAACCCAGGAACAGTCCCCGTCCTGCAAGCAGAGCAACCGAAGGAACAGCCCCAATGCCTCGATGGCTGAGCAGATCGCCTCTAAAATCCCTTCCCGGTGTGACCTCCCTCCTTGCTGTAGCTCCGCACCCTGTGTTTGACTTGCTGGTTGATAATCGCGGCCCTTCTCTCCAGGCACCGCGATGGGGCGACGCTAACCAACGAGCGGTTGCTCTGGTCAGGAGGCTCGTTCACCCATGGCCGATGTCGAAATTAAGTCTCTTCCCGAGAACGCGTACCAACCGCTGAAGCCCGGCGAAATCTACATGCCGCTGGTACCCGCCACCATGGCGCCACCGGAGGTGACCTGGCGCGCGGTGCTGTGGGGCACGTTGCTGTGTATCATCTTCAGCGTAGCGTCGGCCTATTCCACACTCAAAGTCGGCCAGGGAATGGAAGCGGCGATCCCGATCTCCATCCTCGCCATCGGCTTGGCGCGCGTCTACAAGCGGCGCTCCACCGTGCTGGAGAACATGATCATCACGGGCATGGGCGGCGCCTCCGCCGCCGTGGTGTCCGGCGCCGTCTTCACCCTGCCGGCGCTCTACATTCTCCACCTCGACCCGCACCCGGTACAGACCATCTTCATCTGCCTGGCCGGCGGCTGCCTGGGCGTGCTCTTCCTTATTCCGCTGCGGCGCTACTTTGTACGCGAGATGCACGGCAAGTTTCCATTTCCCGAGGCCACGGCGATCACCGAAGTCCTTGTCACCGGAGAGAAAGGCGGATCGCAAGCCAAACTACTGCTGCAGGCCACCGTCATCGCCGCGATTTATGACTTCTTTGTCACCACCTTCCACGTCTGGAAGGAGTACCTGAACTTCCAGTTCGTACCCGTAGTGCGTTCACTCGCCGATCGTGGCCGCATGGTTTTTAATTTCGACGCAGTTGGCTTCATCCTGGGCATCGGCTACGTGATCGGCCTGCGCATCGCCATGATCTTTTGCGCCGGCGGCATTCTGGTGAACTTCGTGCTCGTCCCGCTGATTTGGTTCATCGGCAGTCACATGGGCGACACCACGGTCTATCCCGCCACCATCCCCATTTCGCACATGGCGGCCTCGGACATCTACCGCAATTACGTGCGCCTCGTCGCCGTGGGCGCCATCGCGACCGCCGGTCTCGCCGGCCTCCTCAAGTCGCTGCGCGTGATTACCGGATCGTTCGGCATCGCGCTCCATGCCTTCCGCCACGGCGAAGCGCCGCAAATGGAACGCACCGACCGTGACATTCCCATAGTCACCATTCTCCTCGGCGTGGTCGTCGGCACGATCGCAGTAGCCGCCTTCTTCGGACTCCTTCATGTTTCGTGGACCGTGGTCGCGGTGGGCCTGGCGCTCACCCTGCTCTTCGCATTCTTCTTCACCACGGTAGCGGCCAATGCGATTGCTACCACCGCCAACAATCCCGCCAGCGGCATGACCTTGTTGACCGTCATCGTCTCCGCAGTGGTCTTGCTGAAGTTCGGACTCTCCGGCACCACCGGTATGTTCTTCGTGATGGCCCTGGCCGGCATGGTCTGTGTCGCCCTGTGCGCCTCCGGCCAGTTCATTACCGATCTGAAAGCCGGCTACTGGATCGGTTCCACTCCTTCCGCGCAGGAGAAGGTGAAGTTCATCGGCGTCGTCGCGTCGGCGATCACCGCGGGGTTAACCATCGTCCTGCTCGCCAAGGCCTACCAGTTTGGAGAAGCAGCTCCCGGCGACCTGCGTCAGGTCCTGGTCGCGCCCCAGGCCTCCGCTCTGAAAGCCGTGGTCTCGGGATTCATGAGCGGCCAACCGGTCGCCTACATGCTGTTCGGTATCGGCGCCATGATCACCGTGGTGCTGGAGATGCTCGGCCTCTCTTCCATGGTCTTCGCGCTCGGAATCTATCTGCCGCTCCAGCTGACCACGCCGATCTTGACCGGCGGATTCCTCTCGCACCTGGTCAACAAGCGCGGTGAAAAAATTGGTGGCGAACGCGGCAAGAACATCCGCGAGCGCGGCATCATCATCGCCTCAGGCCTGATGGCCGGCGGCGCGCTCGGCGGCGTGATCGGCGCGGCCTTGCACCTGTCCCACTGGTATCGCGAAGATCTGATCCAAACGCCTTTCTATTCAAACGATCTAGTCTCGCAATCCGTTTCTGCTCTGTTCTTCATTGGCCTCTCCATGTATGTCTGGTTCGGTTCCCTCAAGAAAGAAAAGGAGCTCTAATGCCTCGAAAATCAAAGAAGAAAGAGTTGAAGAAGATCGATTCCCGGAAAAAAGTTTTGCGCAACACTGCCGCAAAGAAACCGGCCGTCGCGAAAGCAAGCTCAGGAAAAAAGACGAGCGCCGTAATCCAGAATGATCAAGTCGGTCGCCACGTCGCAGATGCAGTTCTCGGTATTGACACACTCTGGGGTGGCGACGTCATGTGCCCCTCGGGCACGGGACGATTCATCGCCGATTGCTGGTTTTCCGACGAACCCCTGCCCGTTGCCTACACGCATCCGGCCGCAGGACGGCTGCGCACCTGCGGAGGTGTCTCTGGTAAGAACGTAGATCGCGAGGCGGTAGAGCAGTATCTCCGCGAAGTGAATCTTCCCAAAGCGATCGCTGGGATCCGCGAAGCAGCAGGAGAGCTCGCCGGAACTGCCCTGCGCAAGCCTTATCTCATCAGCCTCGCGGACAGCCTCGACGTCATGTGGGACCTCGCGATGGAAGTCCTGGGCAAAGGCAAGCCGGTCCCCTACCCTCGCTGCGTGGAGGCCGCGACGGGCAAGCCGCCCGAGCCTTCCAAGCCGGAGAAAAAGCGCGCTCGCGTTGCCGAATTGCTCGGCCGGGCTGGCTATGCATCGTCGGACTCGAACACGCTGTTGAAGGCGGTCGACGGCTGGCGCCGAGAGCGTGTGGCCCCGTTGGCTTCGGTGCGCGCTCTGAGCGCCGCGGTGATCGCGCAGCTTGACCACCTCTGCGCCAAGAATCTGCTGCCCTACCTCCCGAAGGAACTGGCGCCGGTGCCGCGCGCCAACATCGACTTTCTGCCCATCAAAGATGCCTGGTTTTCCGGCTCCATGAATTACATCGGACGGGCCCGAAATGCGAACGGCTCCCCCAAGTATGAAGCCACCTACGAGATCAATGCCTCACTGCAGATTTCGTTCCCCGAGTTTGAACATCTAGTCAGTCACGAGGTTGTACCCGGCCACGTGACCACTTTCGCCTACCTGCAGGATCTGTACGTGCGCGGCAAAGCCGGCTTTGAGACGACCGTACTCACCATGAACACGCGCGCTGCCACGCTGTTCGAGGGCATCGCCAATAACGCGATTCTGATCGCGCACGGCGTCACCGAAGTCGAGCAATTGCCAGACGAAGATTTGCAGATCGGAGTGCTGCTGGCGCTATTGCAGGACGATGCCAAGAACCAGTCGTCGTATCTGACCTGGGGCGAGGGAAAGCCGCAGGCAGAAGTCGCGGCCACGCTGCGTCGCGATTTTCTCGTCACCGAGGAACGCGCCGACAAACTCTCTGGCGCTTGGGGACGCCATCCCTTACTCGGCCGGATGTACCTTCCGGCCTATCGCGCAGGAACCGAGCGTGTCGCGCAATTGCGCCGCACCCACCCGGCAGATCGCATCCTGCCGGTAATCTACGGCTGCTCCGGGTTAGTGGATATCGTAACTATCGACGAGCTGCTGAAATGAGACGAAGTGAGATGAACTGACGTTGTTTATTGCCCCGCGGTTGCAGCCTTGGCTGCCGGCACCGAAATCGCGACCGAGTCAGGTTCGGTCCAGACGTCTTTGCCGCTGGTCAGGTCCAGACGGTGCATGGTGATCTTGAGACTGCCGCGATCCACATCCACCATGATGTAGTGGTAGTTCACTTCCTTACTCTGGAAGGGATCGCCCTTAGCACGCTCAATCGGATAGGCGTGCGCTCCCGCACCGCCGCTCACGAAATAGGTGACGCCGCCGTGCTCGTGCCGTTCGTAGTTGTGCACGTGCCCCGAAAAGACGACGATCCGGGCGCGCTGGTTCTGCTGCCGCGCTTCCAGCATTTTGGCCAGTTCTTGCTCCTGAGAGCGGGATGAGTGCCCTCCGCCGAATATCTTGGCATCGGACGAACTGGTGTAAGGAGGATGGTGGAAAACAAGAAACACAAAATCCACATCGCCGGAAATGTGGTCCAGCTTCTGATTAAGCCATTGCCCTTGCGGGCCGGAAGTCTCGTCGAGTGAACTGTCCAGCACCAGCATCAGAATGTTAGCGGCACGGACCGAATAGTACACGCTGTTTTTCAGATCGGAGAAACGCTGAAAATAGTTGGCCAGGGCAACCTTTTCATCGCCGTGCAGATCGTGGTTGCCAAGCGCAGGATAGACAGTCATCTTCTTCTCGCGCCACACCGCGGTTTCGCTGTCCCAGACCTTCCAGTCGTCTTTATCGTAGCCGTTGTAGACGATGTCGCCAGTGAGAGCGACGAACGCAGGATTGGCTTCGGCAATCGCCTGCACCAGTTCGCGACGCACGGCCGGGTTCGCCGCTTCGGTGTCCTTGGGATCATGAAAGCGGGAATCGCCATAGGCAACGAAGTGGAAGGGCGTAGTCACTTGCAGTTGCAGTTCCACCGGTTCGGTTGGCGTCGCCGCCTGCGAGCGCAAGCGTGAGCAGGCAACGCAACCGAGAAAAAGTATGAACACCGGCAATTTTCGAAAACGTCTCATTAACGGCCCACCACCAGTATCTCAAATTGCCCCGCTTCGACCGTGGAAAGGTAGAGGCGTTTGGTGGCCGGATCGAACGTCATGGTCTTTGCCCGAGGCGCAGTCTGAATGGTGTCGATGGCCGTGTACTGGTCGGGAGAATCCTGGTGAAGGACGTTGACGGTCCCGTCGCCGTTAGAGAAGAAAACCAGGCCAGCCTCGGAATCGAAAGCGGCGGCGTCAACGTGATCGCCGATAGGAAGCGTCTGGATCACTTTCCCGGTATCCGCATTGACGATGGCCGCCACGCGACTGCGGCAACCGATGAACAGGCGCCGGTCCTTGCGGTCCATTGCCATGGCTGTAGGAGTCTTGCAGGGATCCAGAGGCCATTTATTGAGCACCTTCAATTGCTGCGAGTCGAAGGCAACCGTCATGTTTTCTTCTTCCAGATTCACGAAAACTTTGCCCGCGCCATCGGCGGCCGCAAACTCCGGCCCGCCGCCAAGATCCACCGTGCCCGCAACCTTGCCGTCCGCAGCGTTGATGGCCGTCGCACTCTTGCCATCGCCATTGAACGTGAACACACGTTTCGAAGCCGGATCGTAAATGATGGCATCCGGTTTGCTCCCGGTCGGCACCTGGCCGAGGATCTTCAGCGTCTTCGTATCGAACATGGTCGATGTATTCGACTTGCCGTTGCTGGTGTAGCCGCGGCCGAACTCCGGCGCCAGCGCGATGCCGTGGACGCCAGCCGTGTCCGGAATCTGGCCAGCAGCCTTCCCCGCATCGAGATCAATGACCTCGACCTGGGTTCCATGAGAGACGTAGAGCCGGTGCGCATCGGAGTCAACCGTGAGGTAGTCCCAGCTGCCCTCGCCTGCGACCGGAATTTTCTTGACGATGCGATAACCGCCGGTTTGCGCCGAGGCGCCAAACAGGCTCAAGGACATCACGAAGACAAAAAGGTGTTTCAAACGGCCCTCCTGCAAGTGTTCATTTCGAGATTCTACAGATTTATCTCAAACAAATGTGGCGACTCCGGGCGCGCCAATCTCTAGAACGTGAAGCGAACCATGAACTGCAGTTGCCGTGGCGTGCCGGTCCCCGTGTTTCCGGGGGCGGCGTTGTCGTTGTTGCTATTAAAGTTTACCGACGAGTTGATGAGGCCGAAATCGCTTTTGGTTGTCAGGTTCTGCAGATTCGATTGGGTGGGAGCGTAGGACAAGGTAAGATCCAAAGGATCGGCTAGCTGCACGTGATTGAAAATATTGAACGCTTGCACAGCGAACTCCATCGCTATTCGCTCCGTGAGTTTTGTTTCCTTCGTGAGCGCGAGGTCAATCTGCCAAACGTCCGGAGCGCGGATGGCGCCGTTCGGCTCGTTCCCGAACCGCGCGAAGTTCCCATTCGCATCCACGGGCGGTGCCTGGAACGCGGCCGCGTTGACCAGCGGCGAATTAAGACCTGCGTGAGACAACATCAACGGGACACCCGGAACGAGGTCGGGGCGCTGGCTGGACCGGTCGTCGCCGTTGGGAAGCAAGTAAGTATAAGAAAGACCGGCCAGGCCGAAGGGATTGTTCGCCCAGATGGGGTTAGTCGTATCGATCGTGCCGCCCAGGTCCATATTGACGGTCAACGGGTGGCCCGTGTGCCACAGACCAATGCTGCTCAGGCTCCAACCGCCGATGATTTTTCCCATGGCGCCGCCGCCGCTAAGAAACTGCTTGCCGGGGCCGAATGGGAGTTCATAGACGGTGTTTACCGTGAAGTTTTGACGAATATCGAAGACACTCGGCCCTTTGTCGCATTCCAGGCAATTCACATTCTCCGGTCCGTTCGACTCGCCACCGCCGACAGATCCGTCATTGATCGAGTGCGACCAGGTGTAGCGTGACTGGAATGCGAAACCCTTGGTCATCCGCCGCTCCAAGGTCAGGTTGAGTCCGTGGTAGGTGCTCGAGCCGATGTCGCGCTTGATGTCGACGGAAGAGAAGGGATTGCCGGCCGGATAGTATACGTCCAGCGGGCGAACACAATCACCATCTACAGGGTTAAAGGTGACCGGCTGGGTACATAGATTGGTTACACCGCGAGAGAACAGGCGAACGCCGCGGCTCCCAAGATATTGGGCCGATGCCGTGAAGGCGGAGGGCAATTGCTGCTCGACGGTAAGACCCCAGTTTTCCGCGTACAAGTCGCGGCGTCCTTGACGTTGCAGCGCGCGAGGATGCTCCCCAACCTTCGAGGCACCGGGTATCCCGGAAAGGTCCGGATCCTGTTGCGCTATAGCCGGCGTTACGGTTGTCGCCGCACCGACCTGGAGGCGGAACTCGTCACTCTCCAATCCGGCGTTTAGGTCGTCGTTCTGGGCGGCGCCATGATAGATGCCGAAGCCGGCACGGACCACAGTCTTTCCGTGGAGGGCCTCAGGCGCCCAGGCGAGGGCAAGTCTCGGGTCGAAATTTCTGTAGTTTGGGTTGTAGAGGTCTGGATTTCTCGGACAGGGCGCAGTATTGATTGGAGCGGGACTGGGTGCGACATTGAAGGAGCCGGAACCGAGGCACACGCCGTGGAATTGATTCAGGTCAAACACCGTGGTCCGGTTGGTGGCCTCATTTGCAACGCCGTAGTAGTCCCAGCGAATCCCCGCGGTGAACGTGAACGTCGGCGTGACCTTAAATTCATCCTGAAAATACGGCATGTAGAACGTACGGCGCAGCCGATGACAGCACCATGGGGCGTCGTAGCTGATGGCGGGGCCGCCGTTCAGGTTACCCTGCGAGACGGAGTAGTCGTCGCTGAAGCTGAGGACATTGTTGGAGGTTTGCCCCTGATTTAGGCGGACGCGGCGGATTTCCATGCCGGCCTTGAACGCGTGGCGCCCGTGGACCCACGTCAGGTTGTCAACAACGCCGTAGGTTGTGCCCACCTCGATATCAGCACTCGTGTTGTTCAGAGTAACGAAGTCGTTCGTCGAAACGCTGTACGGTAAAGCGCTCCCTCCGGGATTGTGAAATGGCGAGCGATTGATATAGACCTTGGCTTCGTTGAATAAGGTGGGACTGAACGTGTGTTGCAACGCCAGCATGTAATTTGCCGGATGATTGATGGTTGCCTGGTTGTCGCCGGGAACGGCCGACCCGTTAGCCGGAGCATACCAAATGCTGATGTCGCGCTGCGCTCGGCCGTAAAGGAGAGTTTTGTCGCTGATCTTCTGGTCAATCCGCACCAGCCAGGTATCTTCGTGGATGGTGGTCTGCCTTCCAACTATCAAAGAATCTTGATTATTCAAGGGATTTGGAGCGGTGGAACTGCCTTGCCACTGGAAAGCTCCATCGGGAATAACGAAGTGCGGAGCGCAGCCATCGATTGATCCGACCGAGGCACGCCACGGAAACGCCCCCATGATCTGGCACATCGTAGGCCCGATGCCAAGGCTCTGCGCCTGATCCAACACATACTTTTGGTAAGGCTCCGTGGGCTGGGTCAGAGGTGGCGCCAGTTCGGGAAAATTGGCGCTGCCCACTCCCGCGGGCACAGTCATTTGCTCCCCGTTGAACTGCAACTGCCGGATTCCTTCGTAGTTGATGAAGAAGAATGTCTTGTTCTTTACGATCGGCCCGCCGAGCGACATCCCATATTGGCCCATCCGGAATGGGGCGATCGCGGCGTTGCCGTTTATGTCGAAATCAAGGAAACTGCGCGCGTCGAAATAGGAATTTCGGAGATAGCCAAAGACCGTGCCGTGAAGATTGTTCGTGCCAGACTTGGTTTCGGCGTCGATCTGGCCGCCCGCTTGCGTTCCGTACTCGACGTCATATAGCGCGCTGCTGACGCGGTACTCTTCGACAGCGTCCTCTGAGATCTGCAGACGCGTCGTCGACTTCTGTGCCTGTTCCTGGATGCCGCCCGCGTCGACGCCGTCGATCGAGAAATTGTTGTCGTCGCGGGCGCGACCGGCGAAACGAATCGTTCTCTGGTCGCCGCCGCCGTCGTCCTGAGCAAAGGGCGCGAGCAACGATAAGGTGGTCCAATCGCGCCCATTGTTCGCGAGATCGGCAATTTGGTCCGGCCGAATTACCGTCCCGGCTTCTGCCGACGTTCGATTGGAAGGTTCGTCCGGGGCGTTGACCTCAACCTTTTCCGTTGTCGCCCCAACCGGAAGCTTGATGTCGAGAGTGCGAGTCTGTCCCACTTCCAAAATGACATTCTGAACCACGGTAGTCTTGAAGCCGCTGCTCGAAGCCGTCACCGAGTAGCGGCCAACCGCCAGGCCCGGGAAGCGGTAGTAGCCGACAGTGTTTGATCGCTGCTCGGCGGTGAGGTCCGTGTCCACCGCCAGTATCTTCACGCTCGCCCCGGAGATGGCAGCTCCCGATGCATCCTTCACCGTGCCTTCGAGTTCGGCGCGATCAATCTGCGCCCATGCTCCAACGCAAGCGATCGTCAGGAAGAACAAGGCCAGAAGAGAGGTTTGGACGAGAGCAAAGAGTGAGGTTAAAGGAGAGGAATGGCGGGGACGCATAAGCCTCCTAATCTCGGGAAAGATAACTTTCCCTTGCACATACATTCGTTTTGTTTCGTGGTAAGCAGCGATTTTAGGAAGGCGTTATGAAGGCGTTGTGAATGCAACGTTAAAGAAAGGTTAATGTTCCAGTATTCAATCGCAAGGGTGGCTGAATCCTCGCTGTGACCAACATCACTCGTGGGCGGGGTAAGAATCACTGCAAGCGCTCCATATCCCCGCGTATCTTTAACTTAGAGGGAATCCCCTGCTATCGACCTCTTGGTTCGCGCTCAGTTGCTCAAGGCGAGCAAGGTGTTAGGGGCCCAAAATGCCTCGCAAACTTGGTCCAAAGCTGATTCTTTCGCTCACCGTACTGATCGTTGCCATCAGTTGTGTCAGTGGATACTTCAACTACCGCAGCCAGAAGCAACGCTTAGTAGAGACGATGATCCTGGGTGCGGATCAGCTTTCGCGCAGCATTACCGGTGCAGCCTGGCATGCCATGCTCGACGACGACCGCAAGGCCGCTTACGAGATCATGCGCATGATTGCCGACAAGCAAGGGGTCGATCGTATCCGGATGTTCAACCGCGAGGGCAGGCTGATGTTCTCG
>Ga0074046_10000603_pt1 | contig 32909 bp, 30 predicted proteins | sample BogForMeECP23OM3_FD_94441 | JGI IMG/M metagenome (GOLD analysis project Ga0074046, IMG submission 94441) | Bog forest soil microbial communities from Calvert Island, British Columbia, Canada - Bog Forest MetaG ECP23OM3 | ecosystem: Environmental > Terrestrial > Soil > Wetlands ... | reverse complement strand
TGAAAAATGCGCGGGTTCAGCGCTATGGACAAGTTTCCAACAACGAAGTGCTGATCGCTCTCGATATTCAGGAGACCAGCGAACAGGCTCTCGACAAGGGCAAGATCCAGATCATTCAAGCGCTCGAAAGCCACGCCACCCCGGGCAAACAGGATCTCAACAACTCCAGCTCGTTGACCCTCACAAATTATCTTCTGGAGAAAGACCCACTCCACCTCGGCACGGACGCCAACCCACGCTACACCGCCATAGCTCAGGCTATTGTCGACTATCGCGACAAGACGAAAGGCGGTGTGCTGGGCTCGATTGATGAATTGAAAGCTGTGGCCGATCCCGCCGTCGTCGCCTCGCTTCAGGACAACTATTTCGTCTCCGACTTCGGCATCCGCAACGTCGAGATCGTCGGCCCGCAAGTTGGACAGCAACTCCGCAAGCAAGCGATCCTGGCGACCCTTTATTCGCTGGGCGGAATGCTGATCTACCTGGGATTCCGCTTCGAATGGATCTACGGTGTCGCCGCCGTTTTGACCGTTTTCCACGACACTCTGATCACGGTTGGCGTCTTCTCGCTGCTGGACCGGGAAATCTCGCTCACCGTGATTGCCGCCATCCTAACCCTGATTGGATACTCCAATAACGACACTATCGTCGTGTTTGACCGCATCCGAGAGAACATCAAGCTGCTGCGGCGGGAGAAGCTGGCCGACATTGTCAACAAAAGTATTAATCAGACGTTAAGCCGAACCATCTTGACAGCGGGCCTGACTTTCCTTACCGTGCTTGCTCTGTTCCTTTTTGGCGGCGAGGTGTTGCACAATTTCAGCCTCGCACTGGTCATCGGCATCCTGATCGGGACCTACTCGTCGATCGCGATTGCCGCGCCGATTTTGGTCGCCTACCAGGAATGGCGGGGCGAGCGGGGCAAGAAGCCGCTGGCCATGCCACTGCGGCCAGGCAGCGGCCCGGCGCAGCCGAAAGAAAAAGTTAAGGTCTAAATTGGGCTTGCTGGCGTAGAATCGTGGCGTAAAATCATTGACCTGCCCGCAGAGGCAGGGTTTGGCAAGAGCAAAGCTGCGAAAGACTTGGAGCAAGAAAGACTGGGAGCAAACGGGATGCGTCCGGTGTCTAAACTTTCGTATGCTCTGGTGTGTGTAGGAGAAGCCTATGTTTGAAGACAGCCTCATTGAGTCAGGGAACAGGTTCAAGGCCAAGCGGCGGTTGAGCACCACAATTCTCTCGTTCGCGCTGCAGGTCGGGCTTATCGGTATTTTGATCCTGATCCCTCTGATCTATACCGACGCGCTGCCCAAGACGCAGTTGATGACCTTCCTGGTAGCGCCGCCCCCACCACCCCCGCCGCCACCACCGCCAGCAGCCGCTCCCGTTAAGGTCGTGAAGATGGTGAGCGAAATGGTCAACGGCCAGTTGCGCACCCCGAGCAAGATCCCCGAGAAAGTTCAGATGATCAAAGAAGAGGAGGCCCCCCCGGATTTGGGTGGTGGCGGCGTCCCGGGTGGCGTACCCGGCGGCATTCCCGGAGGCTCGACGGGCGGCGTAATCGGCGGCATCCTCAGTTCGACCCACGTCGATGTACCGAAGGTTGCGACTCCGCAGCGCGTCCGTGTTTCGTCCGGTGTGTCGACCGGTCTTTTGATTAAGAAGGTTACGCCCAATTATCCGCCGCTGGCAAAGCAGGCCCGGATTCAGGGGCACGTCCTGCTGCAGGCGGAAATCAGCAAAGAGGGAACGATTCAGAACCTGCAGTTGATTAGCGGGCACCCCATGCTGGCGCCGGCAGCGATCGAAGCCGTGAAGCAGTGGCGCTATAAGCCGTATCTGCTCAATGGTGAACCGGTGGCCGTGGAAACCCAGGTTGATGTGGTGTTTAGCTTGTCCGGAGGCTAGACTCTCCGGATTGGCTTGTTCCTGGTTTCGTTGGTGCCGACAGAGATTGAAATTTGTGGCGGTTTAAAGCCCTCCCCGTCCCACCTTTTCCCGAGACGGGAGACGAGCGTGGTTTTTGACCACCGGGGGCGATTCCGCCTGGATCAGGTTTCTTGCATCAAACGGTTCAGATCAGGCAGACGCGCAGAGGTTTTTATCTGCGCCGGTTTTCCCGTAGAGACGCCACTTGCGCGTCTCCTGCCGCAGAGTATTGACGGGGCAAGCCCCGTCTCTATGGCGAGATTTTAGGAAGTTCGAAACAGTTCTGAGGAGGAAAAGCAACTCATGGTAGTGAACCTGGCAGCACTCGCGCTCTGTAAATTCCATCTTTTTGCCGCCTGGCTCTTTGACGAGAGCTCGGTTGGTTGGGACCCGATTTCGCTCTGGAAGCAGATGGGTATTCTGGCGAAAGTCGTGGTTATCATTCTGTTCATCATGTCGGGGTGGTCGATCGGCGTGATGATTGACCGCTGGATGGCTTTCAACGCCGCTCGCAATCAGTCCCGCTCGTTCGCTCCCGCGGTTGCCGGAGCGCTGCGCGAAGGCAAGATTGACGAAGCGATCAAAGTCGCCGAGCGCAACAAGAAAAGTCACCTGGCGAAGGTGGTCACCGCAGGCCTGATGGAATTCAAGGCCCACCAGGATAGCCCGGGTGAAATTCCTGGCGAGACCATTGAGGCTTCGAAGCGCGCTTTGGAGCGCACCGAAGCCATCGTCCACGCCGAACTGAAGCGCGGCTTGGGTGGTCTGGCGACAATCGGCTCGACGGCTCCCTTTGTGGGACTGTTCGGAACGGTGGTCGGCATTCTGAACGCCTTCAACGGTATCGCCAAAGAAAAGGCGACCGGTCTGGCAGCGGTCGCGGGCGGCATTTCCGAAGCGCTCGTAACCACCGCTGTCGGCCTGTTCGTGGCGATTCCGGCCGTCATGATGTTCAACTATTTGACCGGCCGCGTGGAAGCGTTCGACGTGGAGATGGACAACTCCTCGAGCGAACTGATCGATTACTTCCTGAAGCGCCGGAGCATGCGCCGGTCGTAAGTTAGCAAGTTGCACCCATGAGTTGCTGATGGAGGGACGGGCGCCTAGCCCGTCCAGCCGGGCGGGAACCGCCCAGCGCTCCATCGAGCAAGTTCGGGGCAGCAACACAACAAGCGTATGCAGGAGACAGAATTCCATGGCATTAGCAAAGCGGAACGAAGGGGCGAACGTCAGCTCCGACATCAACGTCACGCCGATGGTAGACGTGATGCTGGTGCTGCTGATCATCTTCATGGTGGTCACGCCCATGTTGCAACATGGCGTGCCCGTGGATATGGCCAAGGTCAATAATCCCGAGGATATGCACGACGCCGACAAGGAAGATGCGCTGCTGGTTGCGGTCACTCGCGACGATAAGGTCTTCTTCGGCAACGATCTCATCAATCCCGCGGACCTGACGCAAAAGATCAAGGATAAGTTGACGAACCGGACCGACAAACGGGTCTTTCTTAAGGCCGACATGCGAGCCAAGTTCGGCTGGGTGGTCGAGGTCGTCGACAACGTTCGCGCCGCCGGCGTGGACCAACTCGGCCTTTTGACCGATCAAAAGAAGTCCGGAGCCATGGCCCCGCCGCCGGGAGCCACGACCCCAACCGGAGCCACGGCGCCGACGGGTGGGCAATAGCAGTCGCATTCGCAGTCACTGATATTGATCAGGACGAGCGGGAACAGGAATACCGGGGATCAGGAAATACCGAGATTAGGAATGCAGCCGTAGCGATACAGGAGATCGATTATGAGTATGGCCGTCGGCCCCAAAGGGGGCCAAAGCGCGAACATGAACGTCACGCCGCTGATTGACGTGTTGCTGGTGCTGCTGATCATTTTCATGGTGATTACACCCCTGACGCCCAAGGGTTTGGAGGCGCTGGTGCCGCAGCCTCCGCCACCCAATCAAAAACAACCGCCGCCCACGCCCGATCGCACCATTGTGGTGCAGTTGATTGACCATGGCGCCGGCAACCCTCCGGGACTCAAGATCAATCAGGATGAGGCGACTTGGGAAACTCTACAGGGCCGCTTGGAAGATATTTTTAAAACCCGCGCCGAAAAAGTCATGTTCGTGAAGGGCGATGACAATGTACCCTTCGCGGATGTTGCCAGCGTCATTGATATTGCGCATTCGGCCGGCGTCGACAAGGTCGGCTTGATCACAGCCAAAATCGAAGCGGGCGGCTAAAAATTGGTCCGCCGGTGGAGCGACGGGCGTCTCGCCCGTCCAGCAGTTACGTGCAGTCCGGCGGCCGGGCGCGGACTCTAGGCGCTCCAGCTCAAGCTTTTTTTCGACAACTCCGCGGTAAAGGGAGATTTATAAAGCAATGAAAACTACTCAAAAGCTTCTGGTGCTATTCGCCGCCGCACTAATGCTCGTCGCCAGTACCGGCTGCAACAAGCTGAAGGCGCGCGACCATCTCAACAAAGGTGTGCAGGCTTACAAGAACTCCAAGTTCGAATCGGCAATTGATCACTTCCAGCAGGCCGTCGCCCTCGACCCAACTCTTATCAATGCCCGGCTGTATCTGGCCACAGCGTATGCCCAGCAGTACATTCCGGGCGCCGATACTCCGGAAAACAACCATTATGCCGAGCAGGCGATTGACCAGTATAAGCAAGTGCTGCAAGTCGATCCCAAGAACATCAACAGCATCAAGGGCATCGCGTATCTCTACCTGCAGATGAAGAAATTCGACTTGGCCAAGGAGTTCTACAAGAAGGCTTCCGAGGCCGATCCCAACGATCCCGAGCCTTATTACTCGGTCGCGGTCATCGACTGGACCCAGACCTATGTGCCGCGTCAGGAAGAGCGCGCCAAACTCGGCATGAAACCCGATGACTCCTTGCCCGCCAAGGATAAAAAGGTCTGCGCCCAGTTGAAGGAGAAGAATAGTGCCGACGTTCAGGAAGGTATCGACAACCTGAACAAGGCGCTCCAGCTTCGTCCTGACTACGACGACGCCATGGCCTACATGAACCTGATGTTCCGGGAACGCGCCGATATCCAGTGCGATGACCTGGCAGCCCGCTCCGCTGATTTGAAGACTGCCGACGAGTGGGTCGACAAAACCATGGCGACCAAGAAGGCCAAGGCAGAAAAACAGCCCGGCGCCGGCGGCATTGTCATGGATCAGAAGCAGTAAGCAACTGTGTAGCGCCGCCGTCCCGGCGCACCAGGGTCCTCGTCAAGCCCGGTGTTGGCTTGACGGAGTGGAGCAGCTCGGCCCTACCTCTGGTGATTCCATCACGAAGATCACCTCCGCAAGTGATCCCTGTCACGCACATCTCCGCTCGCGCAGGTAAAATCAAGTCCGGCCCCAGCGCCTTCCACTGACGCGCCAGCGAAATGTTCAAAAAGATTCTCATCGCCAACCGGGGAGAAATCGCGGTGCGCATTCTACGCGCCTGCCGCGAAATGGGCATCTCCACCGTCGTCGTCTATTCCGACGTAGACCGCGCCGCGCTCCACGTCCGCAAGTCCGACGAAGCTTACCCGATCGGCCCGGCTCCAGCAGCCGAGTCTTACCTGCGGATGGACAAAATTCTCGACGTAGCCAAACGCTCTGGCGCCGAGGCCATTCATCCCGGCTACGGCTTTCTCTCGGAAAACGCGAAGTTCGCGCAAGCGTGTGCCGATGCGGGCGTGAAATTTATCGGGCCAACTCCGCATTCGATGAGGATGATGGGTTCGAAAACCAGCGCCCGCCAGCAAATGGAAAAAGCCGGCGTACCGTTTGTTCCCGGAACCTCGCGCGGCCTGGCGTCTTCCGAGGAGGGGGAACAAGTCGCCGAGCGCGTCGGCTACCCCGTGATGCTGAAAGCTGCGGCCGGCGGCGGTGGCAAGGGTATGCGCCTGGTGCACACCCGCCATGAACTTCGCTCCGCCCTTGAGTCCGCCCAGAGCGAGGCGCAGCGTTCTTTTGGAGACAGCGAAGTCTATATCGAAAAAGCGATCGTCAATCCCCGCCACATCGAGATGCAGGTTCTGGCCGATGAACACGGCAACACGGTCTGGCTCGGCGAGCGCGAATGCTCCATCCAGCGCCGCCACCAGAAGGTTCTCGAAGAAGCGCCGTCGCCGATTGTCGATTCCGACATGCGCAATCGCATGGGCGAAGTGGCCGTCAAAGTCGCCGAGGCCGCCAACTATACCAATGCCGGTACTGTCGAATTCCTGGTCGATCAGGAAAAAAAATTCTACTTCCTCGAAATGAACACGCGCCTCCAGGTGGAACATCCGGTTACCGAGTTGACCACCGGACTCGATCTCGTGCACCTGCAGATCCGGATCGCGGCCGGTGAGAAGCTGCCCTTCGCGCAGTCCGACGTGGCGATTCGTGGCCACGCCATCGAGTGCCGCATCTATGCCGAAGACCCCGACAATAATTATTTTCCCAGCCCCGGCAAGATCACGGTGCTGCTCCAGCCCTCGGGACCGGGAATCCGCCGCGACAGCGGGATGTACGAAGGCTGGACTGTTCCCATGGATTACGATCCGCTGCTCGCCAAGCTGATCGGCTATGCCAGCGACCGGCAACAGGCCATCATGCGGCTGGAGCGCGCGCTCTATGAATATTTCGTGGCCGGCATCAAGACCAACATTTCGTTATTTCAGCGCATCCTGGGCGACGCCGATTTTCAGGCAGGAAAGCTCGATACCGGATACCTCGATCGCCTGCTGGCGAAAGCCAACCCGGCGGTAGCGTCGTTTGCCCCAAAGCCTGAGATCAAAGGGCTGGAGAAGATCGCCGCGATTGCCGCCGGAATGTTTGCCGTGCTCGATCCCGCTGCGCCCGTTAACAGGAATGGGAACGCCCAAGGGACAGGTTCGGTTCCATCCAACTGGAAACAGAAGGGACGCGCGGAAGGGCTGCGCTGATCTTCAGATCAGAGATCAGAGATCAGATCTTATGATTTATGAAATCATCGTCGGCGGCAAGCCGCACCGGCTCGAGCTTGAAAAAGCCGCCGGAGGATGGGAGTGCCGCCTGGACGGGCAACCGGTGCATATCGACGCGGTCATCCCGCGGCGCGACGTTTTGTCCCTCCTGGTCGACGGACATTCCTACGAAATCAAGCGCGAGCAGACGGCCACCGATCTCCACATGTGGGTAGGCAGCACGCGCTTCGCGGTCGCGTTGCACGATCCCCGCTCCCTGCGCGCGCGCCAAAAAGATGCCGGAGACGAAAAGGGCCCGAGAAAGATTCTTGCTCCCATGCCGGGCCGCGTGGTGCGTTTGTTAGTCAGGGAAAATTCCGAGGTCGAAGCCGGCCAAGGCATTGTCGTAGTCGAAGCCATGAAAATGCAAAACGAAATCAAGTCGCCCAAAAAAGGCGTGGTAAAGAAGATATCAGCGACGCCCGGCGCGGCCGTGAACCCCGGCGACGTGTTGGCCATCGTGGAATGAAGACGCTCGTGTGAGGGACTCGGGCGCCCCAATTCAGGCAATCCCTGCGCCTGCTACCCACCGTCCACCATCCCCAGCCCCAGCACTTACGTCATCTAAAATCCGCCTCTTCCGACGCGTACCATGGAAGGCAGCGACAGATAAGAAGACAAGAAGACAGACAACCGCGGAGGTCGCTCTGTGAAGCTGCAACGCATCATTAGTTTCGCCACTTTGGCTATCTCAATTCTTACGCTCGTCCTTGTGCTGAAGCGCCCCGCGCCGGTTGCGCCCGCCGCCGCGCCCGCTGCCGTTGCCGCCAACGCGCAGTCTTTTCAGGAGAAGGTGAACCAGTTCGCGCTGCCCAAGCCGCCCGGCGAAGGGGAGAGCGAAGTCCGTATGAATTCAGGAGAATTGTCGGCCGCGCTCGCCGAAGCTTCCGGCCCGCTGCCCGCGAATGCTTCCACCAGCGCCCCGTCCAGCTCTTCCACCGTGAGCCCTGCAACGGAGTTTCCCGGCGCGGTTCCCAATATCAAGGATTACCAGGTTTCCATGGATGGAGACATCGTTCGCGGCCAATTCCTCACGCAGATCGCCGGCAAAGATGTGTATCTAACTCTCGCCGGACATCTCGGTTCCAAGGACGGTTACGCCACCTTCGATGCTACCGAGGTCAAAGTCGGCGATCTCCCCGTGCCCGCATCGCTGGTCAACCCAATGTTGCAGAAGAAACTCGCCGAACAACGCGATCAGCTGAAACTGCCCGACAACGTCAAAGACATCAAAGTGGAAAACGGCGAGTTGGTGTTAGTCGAAAAATGACTGTGGATGGTGTGGCGTGGATGGTGTGGCCGCGCGGCTCCGCCCCGCCAGGAAGAGGTCCCCACACAGACGATTTGTTCGGGAATAACACCCGGCAGAAAATGCTCGACCACTACCAACCTCCGCTTGTAAAGCAAAATTTGCCCAGCGCTCTACACCATCGTTTCCTTCCGACAGAGTCTTTTAATCTCCCTCTAATCTCTTTCTAACCACAGCCGTTTCAAATCATCGCTATGACGACTTTTCCGATCCCGCCCAACTATGCTGACCACATTTTAGTGGCTAGCCCCAGCACTCTTGTGCGTCAGCGTGTTCTCGAAAGTCTACGTTCCCCTGTCCGCTGCTTCGAGCAGGCCAGTGGAGGAGCCGAAGCTCTGGTCCATTTGGAGAGCGGCCGCTGGCAGGTGCTCTTTCTCGACCGCTGCCTGCCCGACCTTGACTCCGAAGAACTGCGGCAGACCGTTCGCCGGCGCTTTCCCGAAATCGAAGTTGTGTTGCTCGATCCCGAGTTCGAGACAAAGTTTGATACAAAGTTCGATACAAAGTCCGATACAAAGTTCGATACAAAAAGCGATGCCGAACCTACCCCGTACCTCTTAAGGGCGGACGACCTCGCCTGCCGAACCGAGCAAGGGTCGGCAGTAGGCAATGCCGAAGACGCGGTTCCGTCCGCCGCCCGCCCCGCCCCATCCCTGGTCGAAGCTCCTCTGCCCGGAATGATCGGCGACTCGCGCATCATGCTGCGAGTGTATCGTCTGGCCCGACTGCTGGCGCCACGCAACACCACGGTGCTGATCACCGGCCCCACCGGCTGCGGCAAGGAAATCGTCGCTCGCGCCATTCATCACTTGAGCCCGCGCGCCGCGCGTACTTTCGCGGTCGTCAATTGCGCCGCCATTCCTGAGACTCTGCTTGAAGCCGAACTCTTCGGCTACGCCCGCGGCGCCTTCACCGGAGCCATGAAATCCTATGCAGGAAGAATCCAAACGGCAGAGGGCGGCACGCTCTTCCTCGACGAAATTGGCGAGATGCCGTTGAACCTCCAGCCCAAACTGCTGCGGTTTCTGGAGCAGAAAGAACTGCAGCGCCTGGGCAGCGCCGAAGTCGTGCGGGTCGATGCCCGCATCGTTTCCGCCACCAATGCCCACCTGCTGTCCCTCGTCCGCGAGGGAAAATTTCGTGAAGATTTGTACTACCGTCTCTCGGCTTTCCCCATGGAGATTCCGCCGTTGCGCGACCGGCCGGAAGATATTGCGCCACTGGCCGCGCACTTTCTTGAAAAATACGCCGCGCCGCTGCCCGCGCCGCAATTGTCCGTCGCGGCGCTGCAACTGCTGAAAACCCACTCCTGGGCCGGCAACATTCGCGAACTGCAGAACGTGATTGAGCGCGCGCTGATTCTCTCCGCAGACCAGGCGGCGATCCGCCCCGAGCATCTGCTGCTGGCGGACTCAAGCTTTCACAATTCGCGCTAAAGCGCGACACCCGAAAGCCGTTCCCGGGAGAGACGGGGCTTGCCCCGTCTTGCTTGCGCTGCGGGAGACGCGGCAAGCCGCGTCTCTACCAGCAACCGGATGCGGATGCCGGCTCAGTAACCTGCTTGGTCGAGCACTAGTCCGTCTGCATCTGTGCTCGGCATGAGCGCGTTCTAAGGCAATTTATGCCGGGCTGGCATCGCCGTTGCAATGTAATCTGCATGTCCAGCACTTTTCCAACCCCACGCGACCTAGTGCGAGATCCCGAACATCCTCTCGCCCGCGCCTTTGCCTCGTTCACGGAAGCGGCGGGTTCGCTTGAGCGTACCTATGGGCAACTGCAAGGGCAGGTGTCTCATCTCCGGCAAGAACTGGAAGTCACCAATCGCGACCTGGCCACTAGTCTCGAGGAAAACCACCGCATCCGCGAACGCCTGCGCCGCATACTGGAAGGCTTGCCCTGTGGCGTCCTGGTAATCGAAGCCGGAACTCGGATTTCGACTCTCAACCCCGAGGCGGCGCGCCTCGTTGGCGGCACTTTCGAATCGGCCGACGCGTTGCCCGCCGCGCTCCGGGCCGCACTCGAGCGCGCTCGCCAGAGTGGAGAAGAGTCCGAGTTGTCGCTCTCCGATCCAAGTCCCTGTTCTTCGAGCGAATGTTCTTCGAGCGAATCTCCTTCGGATAAGTCTTCTTTGGACGACCAGTCTCCTTCGGATTCGGACAACCCCGCCTGGCTTGCCCTCCGCCACGCCTGGCTGGAGCAAAGCGAGTCCCATGCCACTTCGGTTTTCATTCTGCGCGACGTCAGCGAGGCGAAGAAGCTGGAACACGATCGCGAGCATCTTCGGAAGCAGCAGGCGCTGGTCGAGATGTCGGCTCTCTTGGCGCATGAAATCCGCAACCCTCTGGGCAGCCTCGAACTCTTCGCCGGACTCTTAGCCGAGGCTAATCTCGAAGGCGAAAGCCGCCGCTGGATCGAACACGTCCAGGCCGGTCTGCGCACGCTTTCTGCCACCGTCAACAACGTGCTTCACCTGCACAACACTCCCCAACCCGAACTCGCCCCGACCGATGCGGGCGAGCTCCTCGACTGGGCCTACGGCTTTCTCTTGCCGCTCGCCAAGCAGGCGCGCGTCGAAATGCAAATCATCAACGGCCTCAATGGGGTCACGATTCATGCCGACCGGCACCGGCTGGAACAGGTGCTGCTCAACCTCGCGCTCAACGCATTCCGCTTCATGCCGGGCGGGGGATGGCTCAGTATTCGCGGCAGTATTCGAGGCTTGGACCGCGCCACGCGCCAGGATATCGATATCGAGGGCGACGGCATCGCCGGCACTGGTGTCGAAAGCACTGCTGTCGAAATCAGTATGCGCGACACGGGGCCGGGCATTGCGCTCGGCGACCTGCCCCGCATCTTTGATGCCGGATTCAGCACCCGGCCCGGCAGTTCCGGACTCGGACTCGCCGTCTGCCGCCGCATTCTCGAACAGCACGGAGGCTCGATTGTGGCCGAGAGCCGCCCCGGTTATGGAGCCACCTTCCGGCTCCACCTGCCGCGCAACGCGGCGACTGGGGCTGGAGGTGGATTCGGACATTTGCCCGGATTTGTTTCCGGATTTGTTTCCGGATCTGTTTCCGGATCTGTCTCCGAAGACGCGTTCGCACCGGCTGCCGAACCTGCCGCCGCATCCGAAGCCCGGCTCTCCCCTGGAGCCGGGCTATCCTCTGGAGCTCCGCTATGAAGCGGCTCCTCATCGCCGACGACGATGCCGGTATGCGCGCTGCGCTCGAAGCCCGCTTCCAGCGCCGCGGATGGCTGGTCGACGTCGCGGTCAACGGCACCGAAGCGCTGCAGAAGTTTCGCGCCGGCTTGCATTCGCTCGTGATCACGGACGTGCGCATGCCGGGCCGCGACGGCTTCGAGTTGATGCGCGAGCTGCAAATGCGCGACGTGCAAAGCTCGTCGGCGCCGACGGCGGTGATCTTGCTGACCGCGTATGGTTGCGTACCCGACGCGGTCGAAGCCATGCGCAACGGCGCCTGCGATTACCTGGTGAAACCCGTCTGCTTCGAGAAACTCGAACTCGCCGTCGAGCAGGTCTTACGCCGCGCCGAAAAGGTGGGCAATAGCAAAGATAAAGATAAAGATAAAGATAAAGACAAAGCTAGAAATAAAGACACCGAAACCCTCATCGGCCACTCCCCCGCCTGGGAGCAGGCGCTCGAACGCGCGCGCCAGGCCGCCGCCACCGATGCCGACATTCTTATCGAGGCCGAAAGCGGCACCGGCAAAGAACTGATTGCCCGCCTCATTCATCGCCTCAGCCGCCGTAAAGGGGGTCCCTTTGTCGCGCTGAACTGCACCGCATTTCCCGAGAGCCTGCTCGAAAGCGAATTGTTTGGCCACGCCCGCGGCGCCTTCACCGGGGCCATCGGCGCCCGGCCCGGCAAATTTGAGACGGCGAACGAGGGCACGCTGCTCCTCGATGAGGTGGGAGAAATGCCGCTCACGCTGCAGCCCAAGCTGCTGCGCGCGCTGCAGGAGCGCGAGTTCGACCGCCTGGGATCGAACCAGACCGTGCACGTCGACATCCGCGTCATCGCGACCAGCAACCGCCCGCTCGAAGCCGCGGTCGCGGAAGGCCGCTTCCGCGCCGATCTTTTTTATCGCCTGAACGTAATTCCGATTTCGCTGCCGCCGCTGCGCGACCGCGCCGGCGACATTCGCGAACTGGCCGAATATTTCGCCGGCCTTTATGCTCCTTCTGGCAGCGACGGCGCTTCCGGGAGCAATGCCGCCAGCGCCCGGAACGTCCGCCTGTCGCGGGAACTGGTGGCGCGTCTCGAAGAGCAAGCCTGGCCGGGCAATGTGCGCGAGCTGGGGAACTTCGTGCGCCGGGCCATGGCTTTGTCGACGAATTTGTCCCGCGGCGGCGAGATTGGCGTTGAAGCTTTCGATCATGGAAAAAATCTGCCCGGAAAAAGTCCGTCTCGCCCGGCTCCCTCTCCGGAGTGGAAACCAGGTCTTTCGCTCGACGAAATGGAGCGCCAGCTTTTTGTCATGACCCTCGAATCCACCGGCGGCAACCGGGCACGGGCGGCCGAGTTGCTCGGTGTAAGCCTGCGCACGGTGCGCAACAAAGTCCGCGAGTTCGGCCTGCCGCCACGGGGCAACTACCGCAACCTTCCCGCGAACAATCTCGCGAACCACGATCCTGTGAATAACGATCTTCCGAACCACCACCTTCGGAACCCCAAGGAGCAGCCATGTCCATGATGACGATCGAAACCCCGCTGATGCGCGGTCTGGAGCGCGTGCTCGATCTGAGCGCCTTCCGCCATCAGATCATTGCCGCGAACCTCGCCAACATCGATACTCCGGGATACCAAACCCGCGACGCGCGTGACTTTGCCGGCGAAATGCAGCAGGCTATGGACGGCGAGGAGACGTCCTTCACCCCGGTCGCGCATAAGCTTCTCGGACTGCTGGAGCGTCCCGACGGAAACAATGTTTCGGTCGAGCGCGAATCGCTGCTCCTGGCCCAGAACCAGTTGCGCTTTCAGGTGGCGGTGGCGTTCCTGAAATCCGAGTTCCACACCATGTCCGCCGCCATCAATGGAGGGAGTACGTCATGAACCTGTTTGGCATGTTGGAACTCAGTGGCTCGGCGCTTGGGGCCGAGCGGCAGCGCGCGGAGGTGGTGGCCAGCAACATGGCCAACGCTCAGACCACGCGCACGCCGGCGGGCGGCCCCTATCGCCGCCAGTTGGTGGTATTTCAGGCGCAACGCGCTCCCCGCTTCGCATTATCCTTCGCGCTCGCGGGAGGCCTCGAACGCGAAAGTTCTTCCGCTGTGCGCGTGGCCGCCGTGGTCTCCGATCAGCGTCCACCGGTAATGCGCTTCGAGCCCGGGCATCCCGACGCAAACCCGCAAGGCTACGTGGCCTATCCCCAAGTCGATCCGATTGAGGAAATGACGGATCTTCTCGGAGCGGTCCGGGCTTACGAATTGAACGCGTCGGCCGTGCAGGCGACGAAAAACATGATTGCGCAGTCCCTCGACCTGCTGCGTTAGCAAGTCAGCGTGGGGGCGCAAGGTGCGACAACGCGCGACAACATGCGACAAAGGTGCGACGGTGAATGAATCCGTCATGAACATGAATACGAGGCTCAGCCATGAGTAATTCGATTCCGTCGATTCGCATTCTGCCCGCCGACATCGACCCGGCTCCCGCGGGCGCCGCCGAGGGCGGCAAATTCTTCGAGACCCTGCAACAGTCGATCGACCAGGCCGGGGGCGCCGGGGGCGATACCACCAGCCAGGTCGCCCAGCTCTTCAACGGCAAAGGCGCGGATCTGCACAGCGCCATGATTGCGGTCGAAAAGGCCGATCTCTCGTTTCAGCTGATGATGCAGGTGCGAAATAAAATCGTGCAGGCGTATCAGCAGATTTCGAACATGCAGTTCTGAGGCGGCGAACTCCCAGTCGCAGCCCTGGTTTCGGATTGAGCTTTCGTATCGTAGTTTCGTATCCGCGCATCGCTTTAGCGATGCCGCAGATTCCATCGAAATCGAATGCCCTTTTAGGGGCTGTGAACCTCGGCGACCACTGTGTCTCGGCGGTTGAACTGGGTTAGGAGTTGGGAAATTTGAGCCAGGGCCTCGACCAGATTCAGGATTTTCTCCGCGGCTTGAGCCTGCAGCAGAAAGCTCTGCTCGCCGGCGGCGCGGTGGCGGTCGGGCTCATCCTGTGGCTGTTCGTTTCGTTGCTCGATCACAAGAACGTGATCCTCTACTCCGGACTCAAGCCGCAGGATGCGCAGTCGATGGCCAGCCGCCTGGCGGCAAAAGGAATCCCTTACGAAATTTCGCCGGATGGCGGCAGCCTGCTCGTTCCCTCCGAGAAACTCGACGCCGCGCGCCTGGAAACAGCGGCGCAGGGGTTGCCGCGCAATGCCCGCCTCGGCTTTGAATTGTTCGACACCCCGAACTGGGCGGGATCGGACTTCAGTGAAAAAGTGAACTACCAGCGCGCTCTCGAAGGGGAACTGGAACGCACGCTGCAAACCCTGAACGAAGTCGAGGCCGTGCGCGTCCACCTGGTGCTGCCGCGGGAGTCGCTGTTCAGCGAGCAGGAACACGTATCGAAAGCGGCGGTCATCGTGAAAACCAAAGGTGGCACGCTCTCGCGGGAGGCGCAACAAGCCATCCCGCAGCTGGTTGCGAGCGCAGTCGATGGTCTGCGGCCGGAAAACGTTACGGTCGTCGATGCGGACACAGCGGCGTCATTTCTGGCGCGGCGCGGTCCCTCCGGCCAGGCGTCCTTTGACTCGGATGAAGAACTGGCCGCTGCCGCGGTGCATGCCATCGAGCCGGTCGTCGGCGCCGAACACGTCCGCGCCAGCGTGCACGTCGACTATGACCTGAGCAGCAGCGAAGAGTCTTCTGAGATATACGATCCAAAGTCGGCCGCCACCATTGCCCAACAGCATTCCGAAGAACTCGCCGGAGGTGCGAATCCCGCGGGTGTGCCGGGCGTCGCGAGCAACGTTCCGACGAGCACCGCCGCCATTACGCCCGCCGTTCCATCGCCCGTCTTGCCATCGCCCGTGGTACCGCCGGTTGTGCCCGGCGCGGCCGGCAGCGCTCCCGGCAGCACCGCCGTCACACCCAACGTTTCGAGCGTGCTTTCGGCCATCGACAACCAGAGTTCGAAATCCGACAGCTCGACTTTTGCTGTCAGCAAGAATATCCGTCACGTCCTGAACCCGGCGGGCCGGGTGCGCCGCATCACCGCGTCGGTGCTGATCGATGACGCCTTCGTTACGCCGGAAAGCGGCAAGTCGCCGACCGGCGCGACTTCGACCGGCACAGCTTCGACCGGTACGGTGCGGCGGAAGCGCACTCCGGAAGAGATGGCGGCCATCGAAAAACTCGCGCGCGCCGCCATCGGGGTCGACGATCAGCGCGGAGACCTGCTCGCGGTGGAAAACCTTTCCTTTCAGGTTGTCCCCGTCGAATCACCGGCCGGCCCCGGCAAGCTGGATAAATGGCGCCTGCTCGTTCTGCCCTGGGTGGGCGCGTTGCGCTATTTGGGAATTACGCTGCTGTTCCTGGTGGTCTATGCGCTGGTGTTGAATCCGGTGAAAAAACATGCGATTGCGGCCTTCAAACAGATTCCCGCGCATCTTGCCAAGCCACTCGCCGCCGGAGCGGCTCCCGCCAATGTGCTCGCCGGCCTCGACCTTCCCCCAGCCAGCGAGGAAGCCAGGCGTGCCGGGGCGTTGAAAAAGGAACTGGGTGACAAGATCAAGGCCGAACCAGCCGCTGCCAGCCGCCTGGTTCAGACCTGGATCCGGGACCCCAAGGCCGGACAATAGCGGCCGGACAATAGCAACTGAAATCACGGCGACCGCAACCAGAGAAGATAACCAATGGCAGTACTGTTCTCCAATCCGGGCTTGCAGAAAGCGGCCATCCTTATGGTGCTGCTGGGCGAAGAAGCCGCCAGCCACATCTACCGCAATCTTCCGGAGGGAGACGTGGAGCGCCTGACGCGGCGCATCGCGGAACTAGAACACTTCAAACCCGAGACTGCGATTGCCGTGCTGGAAGAGTATTACCAGCTCACTCTTACCCAAGGTTATCTGGCCGAAGGTGGTCCGGAATATGCCCAGAAACTCCTGATAAAAGCCTTCGGCGAATCCGGCGCCAAGCGGCTGCTCGAACAGGTCTCCAATGCGGTGGAACAGAATGCCGTCCACCTGGAGAGCCTGCAGGAAGCCGATCCGCAGCAGTTGGCCAAGTTTCTCGAAGTCGAGCATCCGCAAACCATCGCCCTTATCCTCGCCCACTTGCACGCCCGTCAGGCCTGCGCGCTGTTGTTACGCCTGCCCGAAGAGGTTCGCGCCGAAACCGTCAAACGTCTGGCGCAGTTGCGTCAGTTTTCTCCCGATGTTGCCCAGAAAGTTGCGCTCTGCCTGAACAAACACCTGGAGTCGCTCGGCGAACAAGGCCGGCGCGCCTACGCCGGATTCAAAGGCGCCGCCGACCTGCTCAACCAGTTGGAGCCGATTAAAAGCAAAGGGATCCTCGAAATCATCGAAAAAGACGATCCCAAGATGGCGCTCGCCATTCGCAACCTGATGTTTACCTTCGAAGATCTGCTCGGAGTGCCCGAAGCTGGTATCCGCGAACTCCTCGGGCAGCTCGACAAGAAGACTCTGGCGATGGCCCTCCGCGGCGCCAACGAAGAACTCAAGAACCTGATTTTCAAGACCATGTCCTCGCGCGCCGTCGACATGCTGAAAGAAGACATGGAGGTACTGGGCGCGGTGCGCACTAAGGACGTGCATCAGGCCCAGCGAGAAATCGTGGAAATGGCACGCAAACTCGAAGCGGAAGGCAAAATAATGTTGAGTGCCGAGTCGCAGGAGGAATATGTCGTCTAGCGCCCCCAAGCGACAGCTCGTCCCCGAAGCCTCGGTCCTTGACGTTGCCTACACCGACTTTGCCTACGCCGAAGCCGAACTCCCGAGCGGCGGCGCGGGTACGGCACCCGATGCCAGTCAAGCCGCCGAGGAACGCACCCGCCAGCAGCAAGCTGCGGCTTTCGAACAGGGACGCCAGAGCGCGCAACAACAGGTCCGCGCCGAATTCGAAATTGCCCTCGCTAAGAATCGCGAGCAGATGAGCCATGCTCTCCGCGAGTTTGCCCTCGAACGGCAAAATTACTACCGCCGGATCGAAGGCGAAGTCGTCGATCTGGCGCTCGCCATCGCCCGCAAAATCCTGCATCGCGAAGCGCAACTCGACCCCAACGCTCTCGCCGGCATCGTTCGGGTCACGCTGGAGAAACTCGATACCGGCACCAAAGTCAACTTGCATGTCCATCCCCGGGAAGCCGCCGACTGGCGGCATTACTTCGCTTGCCAGATGGAAAATATCCCGGCGCCGGAAGTTCACGAAGATCCCGCCATCATTCCCGGCGAATGTCGCATCGAAACTTCGCTCGGCTCGACCGAAGTCGGCCTCGAATCGCAGCTCAAGGAAATTGAAACCGGATTGCTTGACCTGCTCGCCGAACGTCCCGGCGCATCCGCCCCAAGCCCCACACTGGAGACGCGCTGAATGACGACAGCGGCCGATCCACGTGCGGACGGCGCGGAGCCTGTCCTGAGCGGAGTCGAAAGGCCCCGTCCCCACACAAACACGTCGCCGATCCTCTCCGCGTACTTCTCCCACCTCGAGAACTCGGCCGCGCTACGCTGGCGCGGCCGCGTGGTGCAGGTCGTTGGTCAGCTCGTCGAATCGGAAGGTCCATTCTGTACCGTCGGCGAGGCCTGCGAAATCATCGATTCCCGCGGCCGGCACTGGCCGGGAGAGATTGTCGGCTTTCGCGGCCACACCGTGCTCTCCATGTCCCTGCATCGCCCCACCGGCATCCGTTACGGCGACCAGGTCGTGGTTTGGGGACGGCGTCCCTCCCTGCGCCTCAGCGAACAGCTGCTCGGCCGCGTGCTCGATGGCGCGGGAAATCCCATCGACGGCCATCCCGCGCCCATTTGCCGCGAGCGTTATGCCCTCGATCGCGAAGCTCCGCTGGCGCTCGATCGCACTCCGATCCGCGATGCGCTCGGCTGCGGCATCCGCGCCATTGACGCGTTCCTTACCTGCGGACGCGGCCAGCGCGTCGGCATCTTTGGCGGAAGCGGCGTCGGCAAAAGCACGCTCATCGGCATGATGGCGCGCAACACCAGCGCCGACCTTACCGTCCTCGGCCTGATCGGCGAGCGTGGACGCGAAGTGGGAGAGCTTCTCAACTCACTCGGCGAAGCAGGCCGCCGCCGTTCCGTCGTCGTCGTCTCCACCTCCGATCAAGACCCGCTGCTCCGAATTCGTGCCGGTCTCGCTGCCACCACCATCGCCGAATACTTCTGCGCCCAGGGCCGGCACGTGCTGCTCGTCGTCGACTCGCTCACTCGTCTCGCCATGGCGCAACGCGAAATCGGACTCGCCGCCGGCGAGCCGCCGACGGCCAAAGGCTACACACCCTCGGTTTTCACCATGCTTGCCCGTCTCATCGAACGCGCGGGCTCCTTCGGTTCCGGCACCATCACCGGCTTCTACACCGTTCTCATGGAAGGCGATGACGAAAACGATCCGCTCGTCGACGCGGTTCGCGCCCTCCTCGATGGCCACGTCATGCTCGATCGCCGCCTCGCTGCCCAGAGCCACTATCCTCCTATCTCCATCCTCGACAGCATCAGCCGCATCATGCCCGCCGTCATCTCCGCCCCTCATCACGCGAAAATCAACCACATCCGCCGCCTCTTTGCCACCTACAAGGCTTCCGAGGAACTCATTCGCATTGGGGCTTACCAGAAAACCAGCGATCCCGAACTCGATCGCGCTATCGCGCTCATGCCCGCGCTTCGTGAATTTCTCGCGCAGCCCTCGCAGGAAGTTGCCATCATGAAAGACTCTCTCGATCGCCTCATGGCGCTGCCAATCTGAATTTGGCCTTCTGAATATGTCCTTCCGTTTCGCTCTCGCCCCGATACTCCGGCTCCGGCAAAGCATCGAACGCCAATGCACCCTTCAACTGCAGGAGGCCAGTCTCCAGGTCTCCCGTGCCCAGGAAACACTGGCACAACTCGAACGCTTCCTTTCCGAGTCCGCCCAGTCCGACTCCCAAGGGCTTGCCGCCGGACGCACCGCCGCCGAGCTCCAGTTCGCTTCCGTTCTCCGCGAGAACCTGCAGCACTTCCGCCAGGAACTCCAGGCCGACCTGCGCAAACTCGAACTCCGGCGCCAGCAAGCGGCCAGCGAATACCATCAGGCCTATCGCGAACGCGATGTCCTCGAGACCCTGCGCGCCCGTCAGCGCCGCGTCTACCAGCAAGAACAATTACGCCGCCAACAACAGGAGCTCGATGCCGTTTATCTGTTGCAACGCTGGCATCATCGAAATTGAATCGCCTGATATTGGCGGCTGATTTTTGCCGGGATGCACCCGGCAACCCTTGCCGCCTTCGCGCCCGCTAACCATTTCACTTTCCGCTCGCCGTCTGTCTCGCTCCTGTAAGTCTTTGAAATTTCAACCATCGCCTGTTGCCTTCCAATCCCAAGTCAGCTCTCCGCCCATTGGCGCATCGAATGCAATCGATCTCGTGGTGCTCCGATGTTTGTAGAAGCGATGCCCATCCCGGTTCCGATACCAGCGCTAGCCGCGGCGGCCAGAGCCCCAGGGCCGTCTATGCCTTCGAGTTTCAGCGCAACCCTCGCCTCATCCATGTCCAGCGCTGCGGCAGAGCATCCCGAGGATCAGTCCGCCATGGCTAGAACCGCCGCAAAATCCAGCTCCAAGCTTGATGCCCCGATTGGAGTAAACACAAAGCTCGACACCAACGCAGATTCCAAATCCAGCTCCAATCCCGCTCCGGTCCACGCCGTCAACTCCAGTCCGGCTATCACCTCTTTGCCGCTGAATTCAAAGTCGGCTGTTAAATCTAACGACAAATCTAACGACAAATCTAACGTTAAATCTGACGACAAGCTTGACGCCAAGCCCGTGACTAATTCCGTGACCGCGCCAGTCACCACGCCTTCACTACCCGCATCTGTAGTAACTACGACCCTATCTTCACTGTCGACTTATCCGGCATCCACTCCCTTACTAGCCACGTTACTAACTACATCATCGCCGACTACATCACGAAACACAGCGCCAACCACATCAATTCCTGCGACCGCACCGGCATCGAACCTCGCCGCTCCCTCGAATCAGCAACCACTCGCACAGCAACTCACGGCGACCCCAGCCAGTGTGATCGTAGTCTCGTCACTGGTGCCCCCTCAGCCAGTTGCCATTTCGCCCCAGATCGCCGTGCCCGGCAAGCCCCTGTCGTCCGGCACGCCGGGCGCTCCGCCGTCTGCTCCATCGCCAGTTCCGTCCCCCGCGCTATCCACCAAGGATCAGCCCAATCCCACCGTGGCTGTCGTCACAACTTCCGCGGTTCCATTCGGCGCGACCATTTCAGCCAACGCCCTTTCTGCTTCGAATTCCGGCAAAGCCGCCGACGCCCTTCCTTTCACTTCCAGTACCGCGCCCGCAAATTCTCCACGCACAACCGAAGCCAGCCCGGCATCTCCGGAACTTTCCGTCGTTGGTCAGGCGGCTTCCGACGCCGCGCACTCGTTACCAACCATCGCAACACTCGCTGTGACCGTATCGGCACAATCTTCGATTCCTCCGGCCCCGGTCTCGCAGATGGCAACCCTTGCTTTGCCAACCGCCGTTTTACCAACACCCGTTTCACCATTCACCGCGACCATTTCAGCCAACGCCCTTTCTGCTTCGAATATCAGTGAAGCTGCCAACACCCTTCCGCCCACTTCGAGCGCCGTCAACACGTCCGCAGGTTTTCCAGTTACAACCGACGCCGGCCCGACATCTCCCGAACCTCCAGTCGTTGGTCCGGCGGGTCAGGCGGCTTCCGACGCCGCGCACTCGTTTCTAACCATCGCAACGCAATCCGTGACCGCAGCGATACAATCTTCGATTCCTCCGGGCCAGGTCTTGCAGATGACGACGGCCCCTGTTTTACCAACAGCCGTCTTACCAACACCCGTTTCACCGTTGCCTGCGACGGCAGTCTTACCGACACCAGTGCAAACGGTTTCGCTGACAAGCCCAGTCTCAGTTACAGCGCCGCCCACGTCCGCGACACCAAGTACAAAAACCGCGCCATCATCGCTAGCCAGTAACACCCTCGACCAGCCCCTGCCATCGTCAGCCCAGAACCCAAGCCTCGCTTCCTCCACCACCCCGGCCTCCAACGTCATCCCGCTGACGTTTTCCGCCCCGACGCAGACGCTGACGCCGACGCCAGCGCAGATCCCCACACCAACATCAGCACCAACAACGCCGTTTCCAACGCAGCAATCTATCGTCAGCGACCGCAGCTCTGCGCCCGTAACCGAGCCACCTATCGCAACGCAGTCCACCGCTCTGCAATCAAGCACTCCGCAATCCAGCGCGCAATCAAGCGACCCCAAAGTGAGCAGTTCCGCGCTCGTCAACTCCAGACCAGGCGCCACGGCCGCGGAGCCGACCCCAATCTCCGGCTCTGCAACTGTCGACACCGCTCCTGCCCGAGCACTTTCAGTCGATGCCACCACTGCCGCGGCACAAACCGCCAACGCGACCGAGACCGGATTCGACGTCGCCGATAATATCCCCAGTAACCCTGCCAATAACACGGCCACCAACAACGTCTCTAACCCTGCGAACCTTACTGCTTCAGACCTTACTGCTTCGAACCTCGGCGCTTCGAACCTCACCTTGAATTCCAACGGCGCCGCGCCGACTCCCGCCTCTCTTGCGGCAAGCGCGAGCGATGCTGCCGGCGGCGCCAAGCCGGGCTTCTCGGCACAACCAGATCTCGCAGCAGACTCCCCAACAACCGCCGCCGACAAAAAATCCTCCGCCGTGGTCCAGCCGAACGCTACCACAACGTCCGCCATCGCAGCGCAAACTGTTCCGGCCGCATTCGCCTCCGGAACGGAGCCTTCGGTTACGCTGACCGCTTCCGCTCCGCCAGCCGCCGCGCCCGCAACCCAAGCGGCACCCGACTCCGCGCCGAGCCTTCCTCAAACTCATCAGATGCTCGACTCCGCGCCGCCCGCTCCCCCGAACGCGCCCATCGCGCCCGATTCCCCCGCCGCCGTGCAGATGAACGCCCAGATGAACGCGAACGCGCAGATGCACGTCGGCATTCGCACCGACGCCTTCGGTTCGGTTGAGATTCATACCGTCGTCCAGCAAAGCCAGATCGGCATCACCGTTCAGTCAGACCGTGATATCGCACGCTGGTTCAGTTCCGAAGTTCCGAGCCTCGAATCCGGACTCAACCAGAGTCACCTGAACCTTACCGGCGTCAATTTCGATAACGGACGCTCCGGCCTCCAGACCGCGACCAGTTCTCACCACGGTCAGTCGCAGCAACAATTCTCTGAAACACCCAGCTATACGTCCGCCGCCCGGCCCAACACGTTGTCAGAAGACGACACGGCGTTGGAATCCGCAACCGTCGACATTCTTCCCGCAGGCCAGTCCGTCGGGCCCGCGCTAACTCGCGTCAGCATTCACGCTTAGGAGGGCAACCTCGTGTCTATCTCGCTGCTGCAAATGCTCCACCCGGCCGCTCAAGCTGCTTCTACGTCGGCCGCAGCTTCTTCGTCTTCCACTACCTCCTCGTCTACTGCTCCTGGCGTGGACTTGACCAACACGTTCTTGCAATTGCTGTCGGTGCAACTCGAGAACCAGAGTCCAATGAACCCGGTCGATCCCAACCAGTTCGTCACCCAGCTCGCAACCTTCGACTCGCTCGGCGAACTAACCCAGATCCAGTCGCTCATGCAGACGCTCGTCAACGACGTCGGCGGCAGCTCCAGTTCGGCTGCCAGCGCTGTCGCTAATGCCAGCGCCACTTCAACGTCCCCCCCAAGCCCAACATCCATTTCTTTCTAAGGAGCCCATATGCCTAATTTCTCGATCCCTCTTTCCGGATTGGACGCCAATTCCGCCGCACTCTCCACCACCGCCAACAATCTGGCCAACCTCAATACCATCGGTTACAAGGATCAGCAGATCCAGTTCGCCGATCTGTTCTACCAGAACCTCGGCACGGACGGCGCCGGCGATCCCATCCAGCAGGGCGCGGGTGTCCGGATCGACTCCCAAACCTCCGACTTTACGCAGGGTAACGTCACTTCTACCGGCATTGACACCGATGTCGCCATCGATGGCAATGGCTTTTTCGTGGTGCAGCAAAACGGAGTGGATAGCTACACTCGCGCCGGCAATTTCCAAATCGGCACCAACAACCTGCTTGAAACCGCCGACGGTCAGCAAGTCCTCGGATACCAAGCCGTCAATGGCATCGTCGACACCAGCGGGGGACTCGGCACGCTCGCGCTCGGAGCCGGAATCAGCAGTCCCGCGGTCGTCACCGCCAACGTCAGCCTGACTTCGAACCTCGACGCCACCGATGCTCCCGGCACCCAGTATTCAACCCAAGCCACCATCTACGATTCCCTCGGCGCCCCCCACCAAGTCACCTTCACCTACACCAACGCCGACGTCATCCCCGTCACCGCCGTTACCGCCGAACCAGCGACCGGCGCGCTAACTATGACCGCCCTCCCAGTTGCCACTCAAACCGTGACCGTAGGCGGCCAGACCTATACCTTCACGACGAGCGCCCCTGCTGCCGGAAGCAATGACGTTTTTATCGGCGCAACGGTTGCTATAACCACGGCAAATCTGGTGAATGCCATCAACGGCAACTATGCCGATGGCGCCGGAACGGCCACTCCAGGCGGTTATGGAACCGGTACTGTCACCAACCCCGCTGCCACCGCAGTGGACGCTGGTGGTGGCGTCATTAATTTCACAGCAGATGTCACTGGCGCTGCCGGCGATTTCGCTGCAACCAGCACGGGTACGGGTTCCGCGAACCTTACCTGGAGCAATGGCGCCGGAGCGAATGGCGTCACCGGAGTCACTGGAGTCACTGGAGTCACCAACACCTGGACTTACGCCATTACTGTTCCGGGCGCCGACATCTCCGGCGGTGGCGCCACTCCCGTCTCCCTCGGCACCGGTACCCTCGTTTTCAACGGCGATGGAACCCTCCAAAGCATCGCTCCTGCCACTCCTACCCCTGGTGCCGCCTCTACCACCAACCCCATCATCCCCGTGCCACCCACAGGATCCGTTTTCGCCGACGGCGCCAATCCACTTTCCTTTACCTGGAACGTGTATAACCCAGCCGGCATCGGGCTCCTCACGCAAACCGCCGCCGCCAGCAGCACCGGTTCCATCCAACAGGATGGCACCAGCAGCGGCACCCTGCAGAATTTCAGCATTGGTTCCGATGGCACCATTACCGGGGCTTTCAGCAACGGAACCACCGCTACCCTCGGACAGATCGGGCTCGCCAGCTTCGCCAACGAGCAGGGCCTCTCGCGCAATGGCGACAATACTTATTCCACCACCCTTGCCTCCGGTCAGCCCACCATCGGCACGCCGACCAGCGGCGGCCTCGGCAGCATTTCCGGCGATGCTCTCGAACAATCCAACGTCGACATCGCCACCGAATTTGCCAACCTCATCGTCGCGCAGCGCAGCTACGAAGCCAATGCGCGCGTCATCACTACTTTCGATCAGATCGAGCAAGACACCATCGCCCTGAAACAGTAATGCTCGTGGAGGGACGGGCGTCTCGCCCGTCTAATCCGAGCCCAAAGTAGAGACGGGGCTTGCCCCGTCTTGGGACCACCCGAGAACGATGTGCGAGCACAAATGGGAAGGGCACGGCTTCAGCCGTGCCGTAAGCATCGATGCACTTGATTTTGGGTGGCGCAGCGCCGGGGTCCCCAGCACGCCCGGTTTTGGCGTGATGGGGTGGAGCGGTTCACCGCTGCGATAGCCGCCTGGTTTTGAATGCGACTTGAGCCGCTGAGGGACAGCAATTTTCAAGCTGCACCACGACCCGGTCGGGCCATAGCTTTCACCCCGACGGTCACAAGAGAGCCCCCGTCTCTGAGCTTCTTCATGAGAGCGGGCTCATAGAAACTCTCGCATCGCGCCGCCCTTTCTACCGGACCATGGGCGACCCAAGTGCGTTCCGCCAATCCACTCATTCCAACTCACTTCCCGCCATCGCCCTTTGGGTGGTGCGGATGCAAGCCCCGGCACCCAGCTTGCAAACATCGGCAATATGCCGGATGTGCAGCCAGATGCCGCGCCCGAAAGCGGTCTGAAGAAAAAGAAAAAGAAGAAATGGCCGGCCATCTTGCTCGTTCTGGCGCTGGTGCTGATGGCAACCGGTATCTTCGTTGGGTTGCGCCCCGAGCCCTCGACTAGCGCCGCCGAAGGCGCTGCAGAATCCACCCTCGCCCTGGAAACCTTTGTCGTTAATCTCACCGGCTCCGGCCAGCGTGCCTACCTCCGTGTCGGTATCACGCTCGGCCTGGCGCGCGCCCTCCCCCGCAAGCAAGCAGAGGCCGTGCCCACGGCGCTGGTGCGCGACACCGTCCTTTCCGTGCTCGCCACTGCCCAGCCCGAGGACTTGTTAAAGCTCGAAGGCAAGCGCCAGCTCAAGGACGAACTTCTGAAGGCCCTGCAGGACCGGGTGCCGCAGCTCGCCGTTGAAAATGTCTACTTCACCGAATTTCTGGTTCAAATGTAATTGGTCCAAATGTAAGTAGTGCAAATGGTAACGCTGCAAATGGTGAACCGTTATGGCCGCCGCCGCCCAACCCAAGCCCGCAGCTTCGATCGCCGGTCCCTCCGCCGATCCTCTTGCCGATCCTTTTGCCGGAAAATGGCAGCGCGTCGAAGCTCTGCCTTGCCTGCTCACGATCGAAATCTCCGTGCCCGGCTTCACCGTCGCCGACCTCGTTCATCTGGAACGCGGGCGCATCATCGCCAGCGGCTGGACGGTTGGGCAAGATGTTCCCCTGCGCGTCAACGGAGAATTGATCGCCTGGAGCGAATTTGAGGTCGTGCAGAAGCGCCTCGCTGTGCGCCTAACGGAACTGGCCTAGATGAAGCTCGCGGGTTTGGGAAGGCCACGACTTCACGGGCTGCGGAAAAACTCGAGTAGAGACAGGGCTTGCCCCGTCTAGGGCAGCCCGTGAACTATGGGCGAGCACGAACGGGAAGGGCACGACTTCACAGGCTGCGGAAAAACTCGAGTAGAGACGGGGCTTGCCCCGTCTAGGGCAGCCCGTGAACTATGGGCGAGCACGAACGGGAAGGGCACGACTTCAGTCGTGCCGTATGCGCGCTGAATAGAATGCGGCTTCAGCCGCCGAGGGTCCATGAAACTGACGGAGATGAAGCTGGCGCAGATGGAAACTAGGAAGACACAAATCCCGAGTCACGCATCGCGCTTTTTCACGCCCGCCGCTCGCCACCGCAAAGTTTTCTGGGGCTCCACGATTTGGAGATCAATTTCGAGATCATCGATTTTTAGATCGTTGACCTGGCGATCATCGACTTGGCGATCAATGACCTGGAGATCATGGCTCGGCCGCGTCGGAAGCAAGCGCAAGCGCTTGGCGGTCCGCGAAACCGCCGCGCTCGGCGACCGCCGCTTCGTCTCCGTGATCCAGTTCGAGCGCCAGCGTTTCCTGATCGGCTCCAGCCCCTCCTCGGTCACCCTGCTTTCGCCCTTGCCGGACGAGCCTGCGAGCGCCGAAGAAGCCGAAGCAGAAAGTAGAAACAAAAAAGAAAGCGGAGAGAAGAACTGATGCGCGCCTCTCGAATCTCCCGCGCTTTCTTTTTGTTCCTGCTCGCCGCCACGCCGCTCTGGGCGCGGGCGCCGGCCGCACCTGGCTTTTCGCTTCCCGGGCTTCTGCCCGGCGTCTCCGCTCCCGGTAGCTCCGCGCCAGGCAGTTCCGCGCCATGGAACATCGTCCTGCTGCTCACCCTGCTGACCATGATTCCCGCCATCGTGCTCTCGATGACGCCCTTCGTGCGCCTGCTCATCGTCTTTCATTTTCTCCGCCAGGCGCTCGGCACCCAGACCACGCCGAGCAATCAGACGCTCATTGGACTCTCCCTCATCCTCACTTTCTTCCTCATGCAGCCGGTTGGCGCCGCCATCTATTCCGACGCCATCGTTCCCCTCGACGCCGGACAAATAACCATGATGGCTGCGCTCGATCGCTCCATCATTCCCATGCGCCACTTCATGCTCAAGTATTCCCGCGAAAAAGATCTCGCGCTTTTCGTCGAACTGGCGCATGAACCGCGTCCCGCCCGTCCCGAGGATCTCGGCATGCGCATCGTCGCGCCCGCCTATCTCCTCAGCGAACTGCAGGCCGGTTTTCGCATCGGCGCCGCCCTCTTCTTCCCTTTTCTCGTCATCGATCTGGTTACGGCCGCGGTCACCACCTCGATTGGCATGATGCAACTCCCCCCGGTCATTATTTCCACCCCGCTCAAGATTCTTTTGTTCGTCGTCGTCGACGGATGGAACCTGCTGATCGGTTCCCTGATGCGGAGTTTCAGCTGAAAGGCGCCTATGGGAACCGAACAAGTCGTCTCGCTCTTCCGCCACACGCTGCAGTTGGCTCTGCTGATGGGCGCGCCGCTGCTCCTGATTGCAGTCGCCGTCAGCCTCCTGGTCAATGTCGCGCAGGTGCTGACTTCCCTGCAGGATCAGACCCTTTCCCACGTCCCGCGTCTCGCGGCGATGGCCGCAGCCATCCTGCTGTTCTTTCCCTGGATGTTGCGCAAGGTCATGTTCTTCACCATTGGCCTGTGGTCCGACTTCCACCCGTTCGTGCGATGAAAGGTCCGATGAAAGCTGTGGTAGAGACGCGGTTTACCGCGTCTCGGCAGCGCCGCGCTGCGGGAGACGGGGCAAGCCCCGTCTCTACAAGAGTTTTTTGAAGAGGTGATTGTGCTCCAGATGCCAATTTCGATTTCGCTTGCGCTTCCCATCGAGCGCATCGTGGCCGCATGGATGATTGCTGGTTCGCGCGTGACTGGCCTGCTCGCAGTCGCGCCTTTCCTTGGCAGCGCCGCCGTTCCCCCTCGCATCCGAATTGGGCTGGCCTTCCTCCTCACTTTGTTTCTGGCGCCACTGGTTCCCGCCATCCCCACGGCGCTTTCCACACCCGCGCTCATCGTGCTTTTGCTCGGTGAATTCTCCATCGGCTTCCTTCTGGGACTCACCCTCCAACTCATCTTCGAAGCGGGACAGATCGCCGGTCAGGTGTGCGGTGTCCAGATGGGATATTCGCTCGCCAGCATCGTCAATCCCGACAATAGCCAGGCCGATTCCGCCGTGCTCTCCACCTTCTTCGAGCTGATCGTACTCCTGCTCTTCATTCAGCTCGGCGTCCCCCACTGGCTGTTGCGCGGACTGGCACGCAGCTTCGACTATCTGCCACCCGGCCATTTCTCCCTCACCTGGCCGGCGGTACACGCGCTTTTCGAATTCTCCGCCGGCATGTTTGTAGCCGGTTTGCAGATCGCCGCGCCCGTCATGGTCGCCAGCCTGTTTGCCGATGTCGCGCTCGGTTTTATCGGCAAAGCCTCGCCCCAATTGCCCGTCCTGTTTGTCGGGATCTCGATCAAGAACCTGCTGGGCCTGGCGCTCCTAAGTGGCGCGGTTGCCTACTGGCCGCGCTTTTTCGATGCCCGCTTCGGAAGAGCCCTCGATGCCTCGGAAAGGATTTTGAAACTAGCCCGCTGATTCGGATCGCACTGAGAACTGACAACTGAGAACTGAGAACTAGCAACTGACTTATGCCGGAATCCAACCAGACCGAACAGGCAACCCCGCGCCGGCGCGAGAAGGCCCGCGAAAAAGGGCAGGTCGCGCGCAGCCGCGATCTTATCGGCGCGGCCTCCGGCATGGCCGCTGTCTTCGTTCTCTTTTCCATGATGGCGAGTTTTCCCCTGGCCTGGCGCGGCTTCTTTCATGACTGCCTGGAGGGCGCCATCTCCGGCAACCTGCGCATGGACGCGCCGACTCCATTCCTCACACACTCCGGTCTCTTCATCGCGACCATCGCCGCCCTCGGGTTGGGATGGACGGTCGCGCTCGCCTCCGCCCTCGCTCAGGGAGGTCTCGTCTTCGCCCCCACATCGCTCTTGCCGACCGCATCCCGCATCAGCCCCGCTGCCAAGCTGAAACAACTTCTCTCCATCACCGCGCTGCGCGGACTGATCAAATCGCTGCTCCCCGCCATCGCCGTCACTTACGTCGCCGTCGGCTGCCTGCGCCGCGACTGGGCATTGCTCATGGCGCTCTCCGCCCGCTCCGCCCGCGGCACGCTCGGTTTTGCCGCCGAGCGCATCTTTGAGATTGCCTGGAAGTCCGCTCTCGTTCTTCTCGTCTGGTCGGTTCTCGACTACCTGTTCGAGCGCCAGCACCTTTCGAGCGAACTGAGAATGAGCCGCCAGGAAATGAAAGACGAATACAAGGAGACGGAAGGCAATCCCGTCATCAAGGGCCGCATCCGCCGCCTGCAGCGCCAGATGCGCCGCCGCCGCCAGCTCGATGACACCAAACGCGCCGCCGTCGTCATCACCAACCCCACCGAATACGCGATCGCGCTCGAGTACCGCCCGGATATGCCCGCGCCCGTCGTCGTCGCCAAGGGACGCAACCTGTTCGCCGCCCAGATCAAGGAAATCGCCCGCTGGGAGAACATTCCCACGGTCGAGAATCGGCCGCTCGCTCACGTCCTCTACCGCACCGTCGAGGTCGGACAAAGCGTTCCCGCGAATCTCTATGCCGTCATTGCCGAAATCCTGGCCGCCGTCTACCGCGCCGAAACCCGCGCCCTCGCCGCTGCCGCAGCTGCTGCCAGCGCGGGAGCCGGAGCCGGAGAAAGAGGACGCCGCTAATGCCCGCCGCCGCCGCTGTCAGTCCCGGGCCGCTCTCCCGCAACCAATTCATCGAGTGGATCGTTCCGATCGCGGCCGTCAGCCTGGTCTTCGTCATGCTGGTGCCATTGCCGGCGATGGTGCTCGACCTCCTCCTCGCCACCAGCTTTGCCGCTTCCGTGCTGGTTCTGCTTTCCGCGCTGCAGATTCTGCGTCCGTCGCAATTCTCCGTCTTTCCCAGCCTGCTGCTTCTGCTTACCCTGTTCCGTCTGTCGCTGAACCTTGCCTCCAGCCGCCGTATTCTGCTTCACGGCAACGAAGGCGCCGGAGCCGCCGGCCGCGTCATCGAAGCCTTTGGACAATTCGTAGTCGGCGGCAACTACGTTGTCGGATTCGTTCTCTTCATCGCCCTCATCGCCATCCAGTACATCGTGGTCGCGCATGGCGCCGTGCGCACCGCTGAAGTCACCGCCCGATTTACCCTCGATGCTCTTCCCGGCAAGCAGATGGCAATCGACGCCGACCTCAATGCCGGACTCATCGACGAACATCAGGCGCGCGCCCGCCGCGAACAGATTGCCCGCGAAGCGGAATTCTACGGTGCCATGGACGGCGCCGCCCGCTTCAACCAGCGCGACTCGATCGCCACCATCCTCATCACCGCCATCAACATCCTGGCCGGCTTCCTCATCGGAGTCTTCCAGCTCGATATTCCTTTTCGCGAGGCGCTCAAGACCTACACCGTGCTCACCGTCGGCGACGGCCTGGTCACCATGATTCCCTCGCTTCTGGTCTCGATGGCCGGCGGCATGATCGTCACCCGCGCTTCGTCGAGCGCCACCCTCTCTGCCGACCTCGGCACCCAACTGCTCTCCCGCCGCCGGTCCCTCCAGATCGCTGCCGGCGTCATGGTCGCGCTCGCTTGCATTCCCGGACTGCCGAAATTTTCCTTCCTCGCCATTGCCGCGGTCGTCGGCCTGCTCGCCGCGCGCCTGCCCAAGCCGCTTAAAGACAAAGATGGCAAGGTCATCGAACCGGTTGCCGATCCCGGAGGTCTTCCTCCGACCGCCAGCGAGAAAGACAAGAAAGCCGCCAAGTCCGAATCCATCGAAGATCTGCTCAAGCTCGACGAACTTTCTTTGGAAGTCGGCTACGCGCTCGTCAACCTGGTCGACGTCGCGCAAGGCGGACAGCTTCTCGCCCGCGTCAAAGCGCTGCGCAGTTCGCTCGCCGTGCAACTCGGATTTATCGTTCCGCCCATTCATATCACCGATAACGTACGGCTCAAGCCGCGCGAATATGTCATCTCCCTGCGCGGCGTCGAAATCGCCCGTTGGGAAATGCTCGAAGATAAGGTTCTCGCCATCAGCTCCGAACTCACCCCGCCCACGCTTGCCGGAACTCCCACCCGCGAGCCCGCTTTCGGCGTCGCCGCCCTTTGGATTGCGCGCGCCCTTGAGTCCCAGGCCCTGACTTCCGGCTACGCCGTCGTCGACCAGACTTCGGTTCTCTCCACCCACCTCGCCGAACTGATTCGCCAGCACGCTTACGAATTGCTGACCCGGCAGGAGACCAAGCGCCTGCTCGATCGCCTGGCGGAGAGCCACCCCAAGCTGGTCGAAGAACTGGTCCCGAAAATCCTGACCCTCGGCGAGGTACAAAAGGTCTTGCAGCAACTGCTGCGCGAGCAGGTCTCGATTCGCGACCTCTCCACCATCCTCGAGACCCTGCTCGACGCGTGCGCCATCAACAAACATCCCGTCCTCTTGGTCGAGGCTGCCCGCCAGGCGCTCGGACGCGCCCTGGTGCGCCCGCTGCTCTCCGATGACGGCGGCCTGCGCGTGCTCACTCTGGATCACGCACTCGAAGAGGAACTCGGCCGCGCCTTCAGCCCACAGGCCCCGCCCGCCACCAGCACCGGATTGCAGCCTTCCTTCGTCCGCCGCATTCTCGATGGCTTGCGGCTGCTCGCGGGAGATCAGGTGGCGCAGACCGCGCCCATCCTTCTCTGTTCCACCCCGGCGCGCTTTCATCTGCGCCGGTTGCTCGAACCCTTTCTCCCCAAGGTAGTGGTCCTTTCTCCCCTGGAAATTCCTCCCATGGTTTCGGTGCAGTCGCTGGGGACGGTGCGCTGAAAACAAGTGCCATGAAAATGGCGCTGCCCATCGGTGCAGGTCGTTGGTCGTTGGTCGTTAGTCGTTCGGTGGATTGGATGCGGGCGATGAGTAGCAACCCGCGAACGACTAATGACGGACTAATCGGGCTAGCGACGAACCACTGACGACGAACGACTAACGACCAGCGACCAGCGACCAACAACCAACGACCGCTCTTAACGAAAGCAGGCCAGCCCGTGACCAAACAAGCCGCCGAAGCCTATCAACGCGTCCAGAGCGACGCCGAACGCGAGCGCATTCTTATGGACCAGCTTCCCCAGGTTCGTTACATTGCCCGCCGCATACACGAGCGCCTGCCCCGCCACGTGCCCTTCGAAGACCTGGTTCATGCCGGCGTCGTCGGACTGATCGACGCCCTCAACAAGTTCGATCTGTCCAAGCAAGTGCAATTCAGTTCTTACGCCAAGTTCCGTATCCGCGGCGCCATCCTCGACAGTCTCCGCGAACTGGACTGGAGCCCGCGCGAATTGCGCCGCAAAGGCCGCCTCGTTGATTCGACGTACTGCGATCTCTCCGGCAAGCTCGGCCGCGCCCCCACCGAAAATGAAATCGCGCAAGAGATGGGGATTGACCTTCACCAGTTGCAATCCTTGCTCGCCGAACTCGACGGCCTCGAACTCGGCAGCCTGCGCGTCGAGTATTCGG